>Ga0209721_1001001_pt1 | contig 22651 bp, 25 predicted proteins | sample TshhotsprinmetaG_FD_184139 | JGI IMG/M metagenome (GOLD analysis project Ga0209721, IMG submission 184139) | Hot spring microbial communities from South Africa to study Microbial Dark Matter (Phase II) - Tshipise hot spring metaG (SPAdes)... | ecosystem: Environmental > Aquatic > Thermal springs...
GAAAGATACATGGATGGAATACTCTCTCGCTACTCAAAGGCAGGGGGGGGAATTATCATGATCCTAAGGGGGGAAATGAGATGATCCTGTCCCCCTCTAAAGGGGGGATATAACATGATTCTTGACATTAATCAGAGATTTCTGGACTTTTTCAGAAATCTCATAAAAAACCTTGACAATTCCTTCTGTCATCTGTTAAATGAGAAACCAATAAAATAGTGGTATCCAGGTGGAGGGAACCCCGTTAGATTCGGGGACGGACCCGCCGCTGTAATCGGGGACGAAACTTGCAATAAGCCACTGCCCTGAGCTTGTCGAAGGGTGGGAAGGCGCGAGGATTAGGATGATCCGAGAGTCAGAAAACCTAACCTGGATATACTTCACGAAGAAGTCTTCGAGGCTAAGACTGTGAAGGGTGCAAGCGGGTAAAATCCCCAGTCTTCCAATGCGAAGGCTGGGGATTTTTTTTGAACCCTTCTCCCCGGTCCTGAACCCTATGTGGTTCAGGCCTCTTCTGAACCAACGTGGTTCAGGGATAGTCCAAAATCCTAAGGAGGAGGTGCTTTATGAAACATTTCATTTCTATCGTTTTGTCTATAACTCTGTTGGTATCGTTTCCTTTCAGACTTCTGGCACAGGAAAAAGAGGTGACCCTTGAAGAGATCGTCGTCACCGCTACCCGGGTTGAAACTCCGATTGAAGAGATTGCCAGTTCAATTACGGTAATCCATTCCGAGGAGATCGAGAGAAAACAGAAGATATCTGTTTTAGAAGTGCTTAGAGGTCTTCCAGGCTTGGATGTTGTGCAAACCGGAGGTATGGGAGGGACAACATCGATCTTTCTCCGGGGGGCAAATTCTGAACATACCTTAGTCATGATCGATGGAGTGGAGATAAACGATCCTATCTCTCCTGGGCGCTCCTATGATTTTGCCCATTTAACAGTGGACAATATCGAACGGATTGAAATTATTCGGGGGCCTCAGAGCACTTTGTATGGATCTGATGCGATTGGTGGTGTCATTAATATTATCACCAAAAAAGGAGAAGGAAAGCCAACAGTAAACCTTTCGGCCGAAGGAGGATCATTTACAACTTTCAGAGAAACTGCAGGAGTGAGTGGTGGAAATAAATGGGTTAATTACTCCTTGAGTCTATCCAGGTTAGATTCCGAGGGAATTTCTGCCGCCGGTAAGAAGTACGGAAATTATGAAAGGGATGGATATCAAAACACCTCAATTTCCTCAAGGCTTGGCTTCACACCTCTTGATAACCTTTATATTGATTTCATCCTGCGATACGTCAATGCGGAATCCGAACTTGATTCCTCCAGCGGCGTTGGGGGGGATGATCCCAATTATATCCAGCGGATAAGTCGATTCCTTTTTAAAACAGAAGCAGGGCTATCCCTCTTTGACCAGTTCTGGAATCAAAAATTGGGATTTGCAATCAATCAGAATAATAGGAATTATAAGAATAAGATCGATCCGGTAAATCCTTTATATGAGAAAAGCAACTACAAAGGTGAATTGCTAAAGTTTGACTGGCAGCATCACCTGAAACTTCATAAAACCAATTCCATAATATTCGGTTTTGAATATGAGAGGGATGAAGGAAAGTCAAAATATTATTCTGAATTCATGGGATGGCCTTTTTTAAGTGTTTTCCCAAAGAAAACAACAAACACCAAAGGATACTTTCTTCAAGATGAGATCAGGCTCTGGGATCGATTCTTTGCAACGTTTGGTATTCGGGTAGATGATCATAGTCTTTTCGGTTCAGAGACAACCTACCGGATTGCCCCTGCTTACCTGATTAAGGAAACAGGGACAAAGGTTAAAGGGACATTCGGAACAGGGTTTAAAGCACCTACCTTATATCAATTATTTGCGCCTGCTACCTCATGGGGGCCTATTGGTAATATAAATCTGAAGCCCGAAAAGAGCAGGGGATGGGATATTGGAGCCGAACAGGAATTCCTTAAAAAAAGGGTGATTTTAGGGGCCACTTATTTCAGGAATGATTTTAAGAATCTGATCAACTTCGAATCTGGATTAGGATATATAAATATTAATAGAGCCAAAGCCGAGGGAATTGAGTTGTTAGCCTCTATAAAACCCATAGATGATTTGACACTGAGTTTTAACTATACCTATACCGATACGGAGGATAAAAAGACCGAGAGAGAGTTGTTGAGAAGACCAAAGAATAAGTTTGGGCTGGATATCAATTATCATTTCCTGAAGAAGGGGAATGTTAATCTCGGAGTGATCTATGTAGGGAAAAGGGACGATATGGATTGGTCCGTCTGGCCAGCGAGAAGGGTAGAACTTGATGGATATACGCTGGTCAATCTGGCAGCCTCATATGAGATTTTTAAGAATTTCAAAATAGTTGGTCGTGTTGAGAACTTATTCGATAAGAAATATGAAGAGGCCAAGGGTTGGGGAACCCCCGGCCTTTCGTTCTTCGGGGGAATAAAACTGAGTTTTTAATACTACAGCGACAATTATGAAAAAAACCCCTTAGAAAATAAAGGTTTTGGGTTAAAAGGCGATGGTAACGATGCCCGTATCGTTCATAGATTTTAATTTTTACCCAAATTGAGCGTTTTTTGCACCTCTCGCAAGGGAGAATGTGTCGTAATTCCGTTCATGGTTCGAGAGCCTCACCACGAACGTAATGCAGTATATTATAAATCAACTACTTAGCCGTTCGTCCTGAGCGTGTTGAAGGGCGAATGGCTAAGTACGACACAGTCTCAAGGGGTGCGGGGAGGCCGAAAAGCCTTTTAGAGCGATCACCTTGGATAGGTTGAATCAACCATAGGGCCTGTTCAATCATCATCGGTCTGCTGAATGCTAAAGGTCCATTGCCCAAATGTTCAACGTATCGCATTCTAAAAGGGTTTGAGGCATCTCTGTCTCCCTGGTGAAATAGGTCGACAAGACTCGACTGCGAGGTGAATCGCTCAATTTAGGTTTTAAAAATCTAACTTAATTGCCCTCCTAACTCAGAAGACTCTTTTCAGATGGATGATATCTATTTTAGCCATGGTGGTAATATCTATGAGGTTCAGCGCAAATACAACAAAGAGGTAGTAGACTTTAGTGCCAACATCAATCCATTAGGGTTGAGTGACCTTGCCAGAGAAAAGCTTTTAAAAAATACCGAAGCCGTCCTTCATTACCCAGATCCAGAATCAAAGGGTTTGGTTAAAAGAATTTCACGATATTGGCAAATAAAAGAGGAAAATATTCTACTTGGGAATGGGTCCTCTGAGTTGATCTATCTTTTAGCTTATGTAATAAGGCCCGAGAAGACTGCCATTCCTGCTCCCATATTCTCTGAGTATGAGAGAGCTATAAGATCGATTAATGGGAAGATTCAATTCTACAGGCTTAAAGAAAGGGATGGGTTTGCGCTTCACTTAACCCCTTATCGTGAAATCGATTTGCTGATGATCTGCAACCCAAATAACCCCACTGGGAATCTCCTTATAGAAAACCGAAGAATTGATCTCTCATTTGCAAAATTAGTCCTGATTGATGAGGCTTTTCTGGATTTTCTACCAGACGAAGAGAGACATACCTTCATCTGGAAGGCAACTCAGGATAAGAGGTTTATGGTACTAAGGACGTTTACCAAAATTTTTGCCCTTCCAGGGTTGAGAGTCGGTTATCTTGTGGCCCATCCTGATATTGTTAACCGTTTAAAGAAAGCCTTACCCCCTTGGAACATCAATGTCTTTGCCCAACGGATAGCAGAGGTAATGCTTTCGGATAAAGATTACATTGAAAAGACAAGAGAATTGATCAGAAAAGAAAGGGACTTTCTCTATAAAGAGATGGACAAAATTGAAGGATTGAAGCCATATCCCTCCGTCACAAATTTCTTTTTAGTAAAAATAGAGGATAAGAAGATAAACTCCTTCGATTTGACCAAGAAGCTCATTCATCGAGGGATATTTGTTAGAAATTGCTGGAATTTTAGATATTTGGGCAACAGATTTGTTCGCATCGCTGTCCGCTCCCATTTCGAAAATGTCAAATTAATTAAGGCATTAAGAGATATTTTATGCAGGAATTCATCGAGAGTTTGAGAGAGAGATTGTCGGATGTCATAAGGAGGGATCATACCCCTTTTTTACTCTTTTCAGGGGGACTGGACACCAGTGTTTTAGCGAGCCTGTATCCTGGTCTGGTTGCGATCACAGTTAGTTTAGAGTCATCAGGAGAGGATATTTATTTTGCTCAGTTGATGGCAAAACAATTCGGTTTAAACCATTATCATCGAATCGTCACTATCGAGGAGGCATTAAGTTCCATTCCAGACCTCATAAAGATTCTCGAAAGTTTTGACCCGGCCATCCCCAATGACATTGTCGTTTATTTTGGTTTGAGTCATGCCAAAGAATTAGGAGCCAAGGCGATTATGACCGGCGACGGGGCGGATGAGCTTTTTGCCGGGTATGATTATATGAGGGAGATCGAAGACCTTGCCTCCTATCTGACGAGAATTACAGCCTCCATGTCATTCAACTCGAGTCGTTTGGCAGATTTCTTCAAGATGAAGATAAGCCAGCCTTATCTTGATAAGGAACTTATTCAATTCGCTATTAATATCCCTTTGGAGTTTAAAATCAGAGAGGAGGGAGAAAAAATATGGGGGAAATGGATATTGAGAAAGGCATTTGAGGCTAACCTGCCGAAGGAGATTATCTGGCAGAACAAACGCCCCCTTGAGTATGGATCAGGGATGAGCAGATTAAGGGAGATCATTACCCAAAGGGTTTCTGATGAGAAATGGTTTAGAAAAACGAGACTCTACCCAGTCAAATTCATGAATCCGGAGCATCTCTATTATTATGAAATTTATCGAGAGGTCGTTGGGGATATTCCAAGGCCAAAAGAGAATGAAAAGGAATGCCCTTATTGCGGTGGGGGAATGAGGAATTCATCTTTTCATTGTAGAATCTGTGGAGGGGTTTTGAATTGGAAAATTTAATGGCATTTTGTTCCTGGAGTGGTGGGAAAGAGAGCGCGTTATCGTTCTACAGGGGTTCAAAATCTGGATTGGAGATTTCTTATTTAGTCAATATGATTTCAGAAGATGGGAAACGATCTCGGTCTCATGGAGTGATTTCAGAACTGATTAAATCACAAGCAAAGGCAATCGGCACTCCCATCGTTCAAAGGGAGACCACTTGGGAGACCTACGAAGAAGAATTCAAAAAAACGGCATCCGAACTTAGAAGGAAAGGGGTCCATATTGGTGTTTTTGGTGATATTGACCTAAAAGAACATAGAGATTGGATCGAAAGAGTCTGTGCGGAAATAGGAATTAAGCCGATATTACCCTTGTGGGAGGAGAAAAGAAAAGAATTGCTTTTGGAATTTATCGAGAATGGATTTCAGGCCATCATCGTGGCGATTCATTCTGATTTTTTAGACCCAGTGTGGTTGGGCCGAAAGATAGACAGGCAATTTTTATTCGATCTGGAAAAGGTAGAGGGGATTGATCTCTGTGGCGAACATGGAGAATACCATACTTTTGTCTACGATGGCCCCATCTTTAAGAAGCCGGTGGAGTTTATTATTGGAGAAAAGAGATGGAAGGAGAAACACTGGTTTTTAGAATTAAGACTCGATTAATAGGTATGATGTTATAACGGTTGATTGAAAGAGGAAGGAGTTGCGAGGCTATATTCAAGTCTATACAGGCGATGGGAAGGGTAAAACCACAGCGGCATTGGGTTTGGCGCTTCGTGCCTCAGGTGCCGGCTTAAAAGTCTATTTTGCTCAATTTGTAAAAGGGATGGAGTCTAACGAATTAAAAGCCTTACGAAACTTTTCTCACTCTATTGTTATCAAACAATATGGCAAAGATGGTTTCACCAATCAGGTCCCCAAGGAAGATGATAAAAAAGTAGCGGAAAAAGGACTCCGCGACGTCCGGAGGATCATGGAAAGTGGAGAATACAATTTGATCATCCTTGATGAGGCCAATATTGCCGTACAACTCAATCTTATCTCGGTAAAAGATCTTCTTGAACTTATTCATTCAAAACCCGATCACGTCGAAATCGTTGTTACCGGCAGAAATGCCGACCCACAGATTATAGAAGCCGCGGATTTAGTGACAGAGATGAAGGACGTCAAGCATTACTATCGAAAAGGAATCCAGGCAAGAGATGGGATTGAGAAATAAAGGGATGAAAAAGAAATATGATAAAACAGCTCCTATTAATAATTTTTATTGTCCTTGCTTCTTTTAGCGAAATCTTTGGCTTTCCTCTGAAGGTAAAAGATGATCTGGGAAGAGAAATAGAATTTTCCAGGAAACCAGAAAGGATCGTTTCGTTAGCGCCAACACATACGGAACTTTTATTGGCTTTCGGACTCCAGTCTCTTCTGGTTGGGGTGACTGATTATTGTCCTTGCGATTGTCCTGAAGTAAACAAAGAAAAACAGAAGATAGGAGGGTTTGCCAATCCCGACATAGAAAAAATCTTTTCGCTAAACCCAGACCTTATTCTATCCTTTGGTTCAGTCCAAAAGCCAATCGTCGGAGAGTTTGAAAAAAGAGGAAAAAAAATATTCTGGAATAACCCGCGTCGCCTGAAGGATATTTTTGACTCTATTGAGAAAATAGGAATGATTACTGGAAAAGCTCATAGAGCAAAAGAATTAAAGCTAGAGATCGAGAAAAGAATTAAAAATATCCATGAGAAGCTGAAAACTCAATCTTCGACCAAAAGACCAACCCTGTTCAGGGTGATGGGGTTAGAGCCCTTGGGCACCATTGGGGGGGAGTCGTTTCAAACCGATGTGTTTCATCTTGCAGGCGGGAGAAATGTCTTTGCGGATATCAAAAAAGATTACTTTGAATTAGATAGAAAGCCTCTTTTCGATCGCAATCCCGAGGTAGTCGTGATTTGCGGGGATGATGAGGAAAAGTTAAAGAGGAATCTCAGAGAACATCCTATATTGAAGACCCTTGATGCCGTAAAGAGCGATCGAATTTTGGTCATCTCCTGTGACCTGATTTGCCGGCCAGGGCCAAGGGTCGCAGAAACTATAGAAAAAATTGCCAGCTATCTTCATCCAGACACGTTTTCGCTCTTCCCTCAGCGGATCATCTCCCTTGGGCCATCGCTCACAGAACAACTTTGCCTTTTAGGATTGCAAAACCGATTAATCGGCATTACCACTTATTGTGAAAGACCACCTGAAATAAGAAACAAAGAGAAAGTGGGGTCCGTTGTAGAGGTCAACACAGAGAAGATATTTCGTCTGAACCCAGACTTAGTCCTGGCCACGTCGCTGACGAATCCTAAGGCTGTCGAAAAACTCAAGGGGTTGGGGATAAAGGTTGTAAATGTGCCATCGCCTAAATCTTATAGTCAACTCTGTGACCAATTCTTGGAATTGGGAAGGATGACGGGCAGAGGAAGGGTGGCGGAAAAGTTTGTTGGAGATGCAAAAGAAAAGATAAATCGGATGGAAAAAGGAGTTGAAGGTTTGTCCAAGCCGAAAGTGTTTGTTCAGGTTGGAGCCAAGCCACTCTTTACAATAACCGGGGAATCCTTTGTGAACGATTTTATCAGATTTGCAGGAGGGATCAATATTGCTCAAAACCAGTCCAGTGGCTTTTACTCGAGAGAAGAGGTTCTCAAACAGGATCCCGATGTCATCATCATCGTAACGATGGGGATTGCAGGAGAAGAGGAGAAGGAAGTTTGGCAAAGATACACCACCCTGAAAGCGACCCAAAATAATAGGATTCATATTGTGGATTCTCATAAAGTCTGTAGCCCAACGCCGGTCAGCTTTGTTGAAACACTGATGGAGATGGTTAGCATCTTACATCCAGAAAAGAAAATTTGATGAGAAAGAGAATCACCTATTGGTTCATCTGGATCGTTGCTCTTTGTGTGACCCTTTTAGGTGTAGGTCTTTTTTCCCTTTATGTGGGTGCCACCGACATCCCTTTGACGACCCTGATCTCACTAATATACGGAGGCAAAGACACAACCTATCATACGATCCTCTTTAATATTCGCCTTCCACGGATTCTATTAGGTTTTGCAATAGGTGGAGCCTTAAGCTTAGCCGGGGTCCTGTTACAGGGGATGTTTCGGAATCCCCTGGTGGAACCCTACACTCTGGGCATTTCAGGAGGCGCTGCGCTGGGAGTCTCCCTAAACATCATCCTCCAATTGCATCGGGAAGTCGGGGTTTTCAGCCTACCCCTGTCTGGTTTTTTAGGGGCGATGTTCGTCATTTTACTCCTATATTTTTTGAGCACCAGGAAGGAGGTGTTAAAAATTGAAAGCCTTCTCCTTACTGGGGTGATGATCAGTTTTATCTCATCTTCTCTGGTTATGCTCATCATGGCGATTTCCCGAACAGAAGATCTTCATGGAATTATCTTCTGGATCATGGGTTCTTTGGAGGAACCCAATGGGTTCCTCATCGAATTGGCTTCCCTGATATCGATTTTAGGCCTGATCATTTCTTACTGTTTCTCTGTTCACTTAAATGCTCTTTCTTTGGGAGAAGAAGAGGCATTGCATCTTGGAATCAATGTGGAGGCGACCAAACGGTATCTTTTTCTTCTTGCCTCCCTGCTGACGGGCTTCAGCGTTTCCGTGGCAGGGATCATTGGTTTTGTAGGTTTGGTGGTTCCCCATTTCGTGCGCATGGTCATCGGAGGAGATCATCGAATACTCTTGATCAGTTCTTTTCTTTGCGGAGCGGCCTTCTTAATCTTCTGCGATACCTTAGCCAGAACGATCCTTCCACCTTCAGAATTACCCGTAGGGGTCATCACTGGCATATTGGGAGGAAGTCTTTTTGTTTATGCCTTGAGTAAGAGGCAGATGATTTCATGAGGATAGGGATGTTGGAAGTGAACAATCTGACCTGCGGGTATAATTCAAAGATCATCCTTCGTGGAATTCATTTTCAGATAGGAGAGGGAGAAATCTTAGGAATCATCGGCCCTAATGGCTCAGGGAAGACCACCCTCCTTCGTGCAATCACCAAGGTCATTAAGCCGATGGAGGGAAGGATTTGCTTTGAGGGAAACGATTTAAACCAGATGCGACATAAAGACCTATCTAAAAAAATTGCCCTTGTCTCTCAGGCACCCCAAGTGGGATGGATGACTGTGGAGGAGTACGTCCTCTTAGGAAGAACTCCCCATTATAAAGAATTTCAATTCTTAGAGACTGACGAGGATTTTGAGATCGCCTCGAAATGGATGAGGTTAACGGATATCTACCGGCTTAAAGAGAAACCCATGTATAAACTGAGTGGTGGGGAGAGGCAATTGGCACAAATCGCCCGTGCATTAACTCAGGAGCCCAAACTTCTTCTATTAGATGAACCTACGGCACATCTGGATATCACCCATCAAGTAGGGATACTGGATCTAATCAAGAGATTAAATAGGGAATTCCGACTTACCGTGGTACTGGTCCTACATGATCTCAATTTAGCCAGTGAATATTGTGAGCGGTTGATTCTAATGAATGAGGGACATATTTATAGAATGGGACCTCCTGCAGAGGTTTTGAATTATCAGACCATCGAAGAGGTTTACAAAACGATTGTCGTTGTGAAACAAAATCCCATCTCTTTGAAACCTTTTATTTTTCTCATTTCTGAGGAACAGAGGAATAAGAGAAATCCTAATGAACGGATCTAATCTCGAAGAGAATAACAGGGCGTTCCCGATTCTGAAAAAAGATAAGGGAAGATTCCCGTTTAAAATAAGCACCACCTCCTATATCTATCCCGATCGGATTGTCCCCAATGTAGTGAAGCTTGCCCCTTTCTTTGATGAGATTGAGCTCGTTCTTTTCGAAAGCAGGGAGGAGAACAACCTTCCAGAAGAAGTGGAGATTGACTTACTCAAAGCGATCTCTTTGAACCAACAGATAGGTTTCAATATCCATCTTCCCATTGATCTCTCTCTTGGGGATGTGAAGGAAGAGACAAGGCATCGGGCATGCTCCGTGATCAAACGGGTAATCCAGAGAACGTCACCGCTTAGTCCCTCTCTCTATACTCTTCATCTCGATCTCAGAGACAAGACCGGAAAGGATCAGACTGACCTGAAACAATGGAAGGTTCGTCTCACTCAGAGCTTAGAAGAGATTATGGGAGAAGGGATCGAACCCAATCGAATCTCCATTGAGAATCTCAGCTATCCTTTGGCATGGATTGAGGATGTGATTGGCCAGTTTGGCTTTTCCATCTGCCTGGATATCGGCCACATCCTCGTCAATGGATACGATTTAAAACAATATGTTGAGAGATACCTCCCCCATACCTCCATTGTTCATCTTCATGGACATGAGAATGGGGTGGATCACCTTGGGATGGACCGATTGACAGAGTCCACTCAAAGGCTGATCTGTTCGCACCTGAAGGGATTTAAGGGCATTGTGTCGATCGAAGTATTTTCGATGGAGGACCTTCAAAAATCTCTTGTCTTACTGGAGGAAAGATGGGAAGGGACGTGATCTTGGTTACAGGAGGCTGCCGTAGTGGAAAGAGTCGCTTTGCTCTGGAGTATGCAAACCATCATTTTTCAAAGAAAATCTATCTTGCCACCTGTGAAGTTCTCGATGGGGAGATGGCCAAGCGTGTTGAAATGCATAAAATGATGAGAGGGCCAGAATGGCAGACGATCGAGGAACCCATAGAGGTCGTCAATAGGATAAGATCCTACCGGGAAGAAGATGGGGTGATTCTTCTCGACTGTATTACATTATGGCTCTCCAATCTCCTGCTGAGATGGGATGATGATCAGAAGGTGATGGGTGAGGTAGAGAGACTTGTTGAAGGGATTAAAGAGTGTAAGTTCTCTTTGATTATGGTCTCTAACGAAGTGGGAATGGGGATTGTTCCTGCTGATCCGCTGAGCCGAAGGTTTAGAGATCTTTCGGGTATGGCCAATCAGAGGATTGGTGAAATCTCGGATAGAGTCGTCTTTATGGTCTCAGGTATTCCTATCTTTTTGAAAGGGAAAGAGTGAAAAGCTTTCTTCAAGCCATCTCATTTCTTACGATCCTTCCGGTTGCCCCCCCTTCCCTTTTAGAAGGAAAGGCGTTGGCGAAGACCATGGCCTTCTTTCCTCTGGTGGGTCTATTGATCGGCCTCCTCTTGGTCCTTGGAAATTATCTCTTCTCTCTTCTCTTTCCAAAGCCCCTTGTGCTCTGGCTGGTCATCGGACTGCTCGCCCTCTTAACCAGAGGGCTCCATTTAGATGGTTTTGCAGATACCATGGATGGCCTGGCTTCGGGGGGAGGGAAGGAAAAGATCCTCGAAGTGATGAGAGACAGTCGAATTGGCGCCTTTGGAGTAATCAGCCTCATTCTTCTACTCGGAATAAAATATCTTACATTGGATCAAATTCCAAATCCCTCTATTTCCCACACCCTTATTCTGATGACCATATTGGGAAGAAGTTCCATGGTCCTGGTCTGTTACCGATCTCCTTATGCTCGATCAGAGGATGGGTTGGGAAAACCCTTTACAGAGCATCTTAGAGTAAAGCAGGTAGCGATTGCTTTGATCTCGGCTTTTGCCATGTCGGTCCTGACCCTGGGAGTCAAAGGATTTCTGGTGTTTATGGGAATCTGCCTTTTTAGCCTGGGGTATCGCCTTTTCTTCATAAAAAAGTTGGGAGGGGTTACTGGAGATGTCCTCGGAGGAGCCAATGAATTGGCGGAGGTCTTATGCCTTCTCATGGTCTATTTAGGAGGGATGAATGACTCCCCATGAGCTGACGATTGCCTATGCCATGGATTGGGTCATTGGAGATCCGAAGGGTTATCCCCATCCAGTAAGAATCATAGGAAGAGCCATCTCCTTTTTAGAGCAGAGATGGCTTTGCGAGAACGATACACCTTTTAAACAGCGTTTCAAGGGTGGAATGCTCATGCTCCTGATCGTGGGGGGGACGGCTCTCTCAATCTGGGCTATTGTTCGAATGGCTGGGTGGGTTCATCCAATCCTCTCCATCGGGGTTACCGTTTTTTTCGCTTACACCACGCTTGCTACCAGAAGCCTCCATGATGAGGTCAAAGGGGTGATCGAAACCCTCAAGAACCGGGATTTAATACAAGCCAGAAAAGAGGTTGGATGTTTAGTCAGCAGGGATACGGATCAACTGGATGAACAAGAGATCTGCCGAGCGCTCATTGAGACGACCGCCGAAAACACCTCTGACGGAATCGTCGCTCCCTTATTTTATTTAGCAATTGGAGGTCCCTGTCTGTCAATGGCTTATAAGGCTCTGAACACATTGGATTCCATGGTGGGCTATAAGAACGAGCGCTATCAACATTTTGGATGGGCCTCTGCTAAAATGGATGATTTAGCCAACTTGATTCCGGCCCGTCTCACGGCCTTTTTATTCGTTTTGTCCGCTTTCTTATTGAAAAAGGACTGGAGGGATTCTTGGAAGACCATCCTAAGGGATGCCAGAAAGAACGTGAGTCCTAATAGTGGGTATCCAGAAGCTGCAGTTGCGGGGGCACTAAACATCCAATTGGGTGGGGAGAATTTCTACTTTGGAAAGGTTGTAAAAAAGACTTTCATCGGTGACAGCGAAAGACCGATCACTCCAGATTCGGTCAAGGAATCACTCCGTCTCATGATGGTTGTTTCACTCATTGCCGCAGCAATGGGAGTGGTCGTGGTTCATTTCAAATAAGAGGACAGGAGGAAAGGAAGGATGCAAAAGATAGAAGAGATGATCTCCAACATCAAACCACTGGATCAGCTGGCCATGGAGGAGGCGAGAAAAAAGCAGGATAATTTGACCAAACCCCAAGGTTCCTTAGGGCAACTGGAAGCCATTTCCATTCAGATCGCTGGGATCAAGGGAAATTCAAGCCCTACCATTCGTCACAAAGTGATCTTCACCCTGGCCGCTGACCATGGGGTCACAAAAGAGGGGATCAGCGCCTATCCATCTGAGGTTACCCCTCAAATGGTCTATAATTTCCTTCGAGGAGGGGCGGGAATCAATGTGCTTGCCCGCCATGCGGGGGCAAGGGTCGTCGTGGCAGATCTGGGGGTTGCATCTATTCTTGAAGCCCACCCCGACCTAAAGAATAAAAAGATCGCCATGGGGACACGAAATATGGTCGAAGGGCCTGCCATGAACCGTAAAGAAGCGATTCGTTCAATCGAGGCTGGCATCGAGCTGGTGGAGGAGGAGTTATCAAAAGGAATTGATATTTTGGGGACAGGGGATATGGGCATTGGCAACACCACACCCTCCAGTGCCATCACGGCAGTCATCACTGGTACGGATGTGGCAATTGTTACTGGAAGAGGAACAGGGCTCAATGATGAAGGATGGAAATTGAAAGTAAAGGTGATTGAAAAAATCCTTAAGATCAATCGACCTAATCCAAAAGATGCGATCGACGTCCTATCGAAGGTTGGAGGGTTTGAGATCGGTGGTATCGTAGGTGTCATCCTGGCTGGTGCCCGATATCAAATCCCTGTGGTGATCGATGGCTTCATCTCTGGCGCAGCGGCCTTGATTGCAACCTCACTGTCACCCCAAGTGAAGCCTTACCTCATCGCCTCTCATCAGTCGGTTGAACAAGGGCATCAGATCATATTGGAACACCTCGGCTTAAAACCCTTGTTGAACTTAGATCTGAGATTAGGTGAAGGAACCGGGGCTGCATTAGGAATATTTTTAGTAGAGGCTAGTATTAAGATTCTCAACGAAATGGCAACCTTTGCTGAGGCCGGTGTATCGGAAAAAAAATGACAAAAAGAGAACTAACTCTTGACACATTTTTATGGTTATAATATAAATGGATTAAATTTGGACGCCGGGTTAGCTCAGTCGGTAGAGCAGAGGACTGAAAATCCTCGTGTCCGTGGTTCGATTCCGCGACCCGGCACTTTCTTATCAATTCAGGGCAATTTCGATTGCCCTATTTTTTCATCCCTGCCTGGCAGCAGGTGAGGAGGTCATCATGTTCCTCTCCCTCATCGTAAAAGGTGGACCCATCATGATTCCAATCATCCTCGGGTCCATCATCGCCCTTGCTATCATCCTCGAAAGATTATGGGTTCTCTGGAGGATCCGGCTAGATATCCCGCGCTTCGCCCAGGAGATCTTCCTATATCTTGAGAGGGGACAGATTCAGAAAGCCCTTGAGCGATGTGCTAAGGTGCGACATCCGATTGCCGATATCTTTAAACTGGGGATCACCCATCGAGCGTTGAAGCGTGAAGAAGTGGAAGCGATGATGGAACGGGAAGGTGATGAACAGATCCAATATTTAGAACGATATCTTAGCGCCCTCATCATCATTGTCGGTGTAGAGCCCATGATGGGATTCTTGGGAACCATCATTGGTTTGATCAATGCCTTTATGACCTGGGAACAGATGGGTGCGAATATCACGGTTAATGCCTTAGCCGGAGGCATCTATCAGGCCATGATCACAACAGCAGCAGGCCTTTCGGTTGCTATCCCAGGCTTCATCCTCTATCATCTCATTATGGGAAAGATCAGGCACCACGCCCAAGAAATGACCTATTACGGAAATGAGCTTCTCGATCTTCTGTCCCAAACCCGAGGAGGAGGTGTTCAATGAAAATTAAAGGCCGCCGAGAATTCAGGGTCAGTTTGGAATCCCTTGCTTTTACTGATATCATTCTCAATATCTTCATCTTTTTCTTTACGGCTTTCAGTTTGGTCTATACCTTCAACCCGATGAGAGAATCCAAAATCATCGTGAAGCTGCCTCAAGCCGATGTCAAAACACCTCCTGATCAGAAACAGCCTATCATCGTCAATATCAATAGCCACCATGAGGTCTTTTTAAGCAGTAAACTGACCAACCTTACAGACCTGAGAAAAGAGTTAGAAACTCTGATAGCCTTCAATAAGGAAAGGCCGGTCATTGTGAGGGCGGACAAAAGCGTTGTCTTTGATAGGGTTGTCCAGGTTCTGGACGTTGCGAATAAATCCGGGGTTGAAAGATTAGGCATTGCCATAGAAGAAAAGCCTGTTTCACAGTTGCCCAACCCTTAATAAAATGGTTTCTGGCCATACAGTCACCTGCCCCTTCTTTTTGCCTTCGTATTGCAAAAAATCTATAATTTCTTAAAGATGATTCAAAAACTTATGGTTTTACTTCTCATTGGTTCTATAACCTATTGTAATAATTAAATAATTTTTTTGTAAAAATATGAAATTTTTTCTTGACATTTCTATATTTTGTGTTCTACAATATATGTCATTCAATATGTAGAAATTTCCGACTTGGGATGGAAAGGGGATTTTAGATATGAGTTATTTAATCTGTGATAAGAGAAAGGGAAGTCCTAAAATTCACATCGAAGTATGCCGGAGAAAATGTAAACTTCTATGCGAATGCAAAACATATAAGGAATTTGTCGATAGTTCAGAGAAAAAAGCGGCCTAACACCTCCCTGTTTGCCCCTACCTATTGTGGGTAGAGGGCGGGCAGGCCCTTCATACCCCCTCCTTTCTGAAAGGGGCAATTCCTTTTATTTGTAGGAGTTGCCCCTTTTTACCATGTTATTCAGGTTGATGGAAAAGAGATAAATTAAAAACGGAGGCGCTTAGCCAATATCGCCCCATTCATATTGAAGAATGCTGAGGAGGCAGAGGCTTACCGTCTCTGCCCTTAAGATTCTTTGGCCCAAAGAAATTGGGACAAATCCCAACTCTTTCGATCCCTCGATCTCATCCTGACTGAACCCGCCCTCAGGGCCAACAACGAAGAAAACTTTTCTCTTATCTACAAATTCTCTTAAAACCTCCTTCAACCTTCTTCCTTCCCTCTCAGAAAGGATGAGGCGTAAGGACTCCTGGGATGCTAAGGAAAGCATATCCGTATAATCTCGAAGGCGATCAATCTTTGGAATCAATCCTCTTCCACATTGTTTTGAAGCTCCGATCGCAATCTTCTCCCAACGGTTTACCCTCTCCAATCTCTTTGATCTGTCGAGCAATGGAATGGAGCGTGAGGAAGAGAAGGGGATAATCTCCTTTACCCCTAACTCTGTAGCTTTCTGGATGAGGTAATCCATCTTCTCTCCTTTGAGAAGGCTCTGTGCTAAGGTGATTTCCAAAGGAGACTCTTCTTTGGAAGGAATGAAAACATTGATTTTGATCACTACAGAAGTGGGGGCTCTTTTTACGATCGTTCCTTCATACTCTCTTCCGGAGCCGTCGAAGACAGTGAGGGTCCCTCCTGTTTTGAGTCTGAGTACTTTTTGAATATGCCTTGCTTCTGTACCCTTGATGGTCAGAAGGCCCTTTTCTGGTTGAAGATTAGGAACATAAAACCTTGGCATGACTTGGTTCCAACCTTTGCCTTATGGATAGAAGGGGTTTACCCCGTTAAATAGCCCCCCTACGAAGCTTAGCTTTTATCGTGGTATGAGCCTTCCCGTTAGAAGGACGAAGCTCTTCTAATACGGTTTACCTCTTCTTAAAAACAAGACAGACCCATTCTTTATCTCGTCTTGTCTCCGTCCACCGTAGCTTTCCCGTCCGGATATAATGCTGACGAAGCCGCTCTTCTTCTTGGAGAAGAATCCCAGAGAGGATGAGAAAACCACTCTTTTTAAGATGGTGAAGCATGGAGGTTCGCGCACGCCTAAGACTTTTATAATCTATATTGGCCACAATCAGGTTAAATGTCTTCCGAATCGCTCCAATCCTTGACCTCAGTATCTTAACTTTATCAGAAACGGAATTTAAGCGAACATTCTCCTTTGCGATTTCAACTGCCGTCCGATCGATATCAATACCCCACACCTCGGAGGCTCCCAATTTGGCAGCAGCAATGGCAAGAATACCCGAGCCTGTTCCAATGTCCAGCACTGAGAGCCCTCTCCTTTTCAATCCTTTCTCTAATAGGGCTATACAGAGTTGGGTTGTCGCATGAGTTCCTGTACCAAAGGCCATGCCGGGATTGATCTCCAATGGAATCTCATCTCTTTTAAGCCGGATTTTTGTCCATGGTGGTTTGATGATGAACCTCGATCCCACTCGGACGGGTTTAAAAAAACGTTTCCAGTTCTCACCCCAATCCTGATCAGGGATGGAACTGGTTTCTATTTCGATGAGTGGGATTTTAGGATTCATCTCATGCATGGATTTCAAATACTGGCGGAGCGAACATAATATCTTCTGTGCACTTCCATTCTGAAGAAAATAGGCTTTCAATCTTTCCTGTTCCAAACCTTCTTCGACCCCCTCGATGCCTGCTGCTCCCTGTTCCGTAAGGAAGTTTGAGATGGGTTCGATTAAATCTTTAGGGGTGAGGAGTGACAGAACAAGCCATCGTTTCATGGAAATAACCCTATCATTCACGATTCCCCATGTCAATTGAAATACCCCGCTCACTTTTCTAAAAATCCGAAAAAAATTTGAGAAAGAGTGGAAGATAAGGAAATGATTTCTGTTGGTTTTTAAAAGTGAAGTCCCGACAGGAGCATAGCTCCGCACGGGGGTTTTCTAACGAGGTAGAAGGAAATATCCCTGGACTACCTTTCAAAATTTTCGAACCTGGATTGCTTGAGATAAATGCCCTGGTCGATCTTCGTTCCCCTGTAGAAATCATTCTTTAGAGACCGACCATCTACGTGACCAATCAGATTTTCAATGGCCTGGGTTGGGCCCAAGCACCGGGTTCTTTGGGCACCCTCTACTTCGATCTCCACCATTCCATCCTTGATCGTAACAATCAGTTGTTCCATCTTTTCTCTAGCTCCTTTCCATTCAGGCCACCTTTCTTAAGACCAGCTTAATGGATCCTGCTTCTAATCTCTCTTCCTGAATGAGAGCAAATCCCCTTTTCTGTGTCTCATGAAGTATCTTCTGATAGGAATACTCTTGAAGCACTTCCCTAACCATCCTTTTAACATTCTTATTCTCCAGATATTCCATAGGACCTCTTATTTCATAGGTTACCCCTTCTTTCCTTCTTTTAAATCCAAAGTAATAATCACCAATCTCCCCAATAGCGATGTCCACCCTCTCCATTTGTCCCTGTTTCCCCGATAGGTTCCAATTCTCTTGAAATTCGAACTTCAAATCATTTAGTGTCTTTTTCAAAATATCTAAATCGTAAATCTCTGTTTGGAGGGTCGTAAAATGAGACATATTCTACCTCCTTTGGAAAAGATTCTATCTTCTTAAACCTTTCAATTGGATGGATGAACAAGTTCCTCTCTGATTGATGAAATATTTTCAGCCTTCCCTGTTCATAGGTATGAATTAGCGACAAAAATTCATGTCTGAAAATAGAATGTTGCATTTGTCCCCATAGCACTTCTATCCCACCCTTTGCCGTTTGATCTCTGGCAAAATTAATTCTTGACCAAATCTTTCTTTGAGTATCTTCATCCCATTTCATTTCTGGGTGGCGTCTAAGCAAATAATTCAAGGTCATAAAAAAAGCAGAGAGGGCTGAGGAATGATATTGATTGCTTCTTTAAGAATCGAAGAAAGCGCCTCGCCACCGTAATGTTGATACAAAAAATGAAGAATCTTGCATCAAAAAAGCTCATCGGGATGATATAACCTTGAAAGGTAATCCTCAAATTTCGAACCCTCGATAGGACATTTGTACAAAAGGAAGATGAGATGGTTCATCAGTGCCCTTACCTGGCACTCTATCTCTTATTGCATCTCATTTAAAACAACTTTAAGAAAGGATGATGTTTCCCTAAAGAAAATCTCCATAAGTTTTCCAAGGGTCTCGTTCAATACTCTTTCTTCAGCGCCTTTGATTAGGGTTTTAACAACCTCTGCCCTCTCAAAACTAAGAAGTTCTTGATAAGCCTTTGAAGAGAAGAGATTCAGGCTCTTGATCAATCTCGATAATGAATCGAAATGATTCGAATGATTATAGAGCATATGGATCAAGGATATTTTCTGTTCCTCAGAAATCACTGTTTTTTGATGAATATATTGAATGATCGCTCTGCGATTCATCCGGCTTAGCCTGATCTCTGTTGCAAGAACGTCACTTTACTCTTTGGGGTAATCGGAGTCTCTCCCCGGTTTGCCGGTCTCGTACGTCCGGCAGTCCATGTTCTCAATATCTCAATCTTCTCCCTCATGAAAATCGAAAGGGGAACGGTTTTTTGCAGAGCCCTGTGAATGTCAAATGGACTAATGTGACTTTTTCGAAAAAGGGCCTCATAAGATGCATCCACGACAACCTGCTCAATCTCGGCACCAAAAAAACCTTCTGAAAATGTTAGGAACTCCGAGTCCATGCTCAGGTTTAGACCATATTTTTTAAATACGATTTTGAATATGGAAAGACGTTCTGTTTCATCCGGAAGATCGATAAAAAAGATTTCATCCCACCTTCCATTCCGATATATTTCCGGCGGCATGGATCTTGGGTCATTGGCAGTTGCCACAACAAAAATAGGATAATCCCTCTCCTGCAAGAAGTTTAAGAACGTCCCCAGTAATCTTCCGGACACCCCACCATCGGTTCTGGGATCAGTGATGGAAAACCCTTTTCAATCTCATCAATCCACAGAACAAAGGGAGAGGCAATACTGACTAACTCAATCGAATCGAACAGGTTCTTTTCGCTTGTTCCCAAAGCCGGTGAGTAGATCTTTGAGGGATCAAAACGCATCAAGGGTAATCTCCACGATCCTGCAATCGCTTTGCATACGAGCGACTTTCCGCAGCCGGGAACGCCCGTAAGCAATATTCCTTTTGGCACTAGTAAATGTCTCTCTTTTAAAAGATCGGAATGAATAAACCCGGTTTCTCTCGATCTCAGCCAATCTTTAAGTGCACTTATCCCCCTAACCTGATCGAGGGTTTCTTGTGGAAATTCGATATCCAAAAATATGCCTCCTTTCTGCCTAATAAGTTCTGCCTTTAGCTCTTCGATGGCTTCGGGCTTTATTCGGCCAAAACGGACGATCGATCTCGAAAAGAGGTCTTCAATCTCATGAAGTCTAAATCCGAGGCAGGCTCTGCTGATTCTGCTTTTCTCATCTTCTGGGAGATTCGGGGCAAGCAAGGAGGTGATACTTTGATAGTCGGGGATGGGAAAATCGAGCGATAGAATGTCGGCCACCTCTTGAGGAAGTTTGTAATTGGGGACGCCTATAATCACTACGGTCCCGTAAAATTTATTGAACTCCACAATCTCTCTGAGTTTACTAAGGATTAAGGCATCAGAATTCTGGAAGAGTAAATGAAAAAAGGGAAGCACCCATATCGTCTGATTACCCGATGTTGTGGTATTGACCCATTTTATGATGCTGTCAAGAATTCCAATAGGATCGGTGCACTTTTTCCCTTCTCGGCTTTCGAATAAACCCTTTGAAAGGTGAAAAACCCGCAGGTTTGCATTCAGTCTTGAGGCGAGTATTTCCATCTCTTGCAGGCATCATTTGATCTCAAGAGCCCCCAAATAGAAGAGGGGAGTTCTGGCCCGGACCAATTCCTCTAAATATTCTCTAAATGATTGGATGTTATCTTTTAGGGTGCGTTTAGTCATCATTAAAGTTTCATACCCCCCTTCATCCCCCAATCTAACGCCCCCTCTACTCTCCTCCTCCTAATTTAGAGATTGTGTTGTAATATGAAAAACTCCGACTTTTTCAAAAGGGAGAGAGGCGGTCAGGTGGGCAGTATGCTGGGAAGCGGCCTGTCAAAGGATAAAAAGACGCTTCCCAAAAATTTAGAGCGGTAACCGTTAAATGTTCAGATTCATCCGTATCAACCTTATGAACCTGTTCGGTTTTATACTGGCGACGATTTCTCATTCTCTAAAAGATCCGCATTCTAAATCTTTGGAACCTGATTGCCTCTCCCCTTCTCTGGCAATTACGACACAGTCTCTTAAGAGGGGGAAGGCGGAGTTATAAGGGGGAAAGTTAGCCGCAGTAGGGAGTAAAATCGAAGTAGAACTTACCCACTTCCTCCATCATCTCTTTTAGCTCCCTCAGGGTTTGAAAAAGCACAACCTCTCCGCCTTCCTGGATATAGATTTCTATTGTCTTTTCTACCATCACGATCCTCCCGTTTATTGTTGCATAACGTTAAACATATGGTTTCGAAAAAAACCCGTTCAAACGAGTTAATCATTAAGTTCTTCTTACCCACCCCTCCATCTCCCCTTAATTTAAGAGAGGAATAGAGAGGGTAGGAAGTTGTATTAAATCTTATTACAACTTTGGAATGGCCCTTTGAGCCTGGGTCGAGTCACCAGAGGCTTGCCAGTTAAATTGATTAGTAGACCAAGATCATGAAGCCGGTAACACATAGCCTCCATGGAGACATTGGTAAACTCCCCCTCATGGATTACCTTCTTGGCAATCTCTTTTACCGTATCAAGGGCTGGATCTAAAACAATGGGATTATTTCGCCCAAAGCAGCTTTTCTCATTGTAGATAGTCACAGGCTCAGACCCAAATACCCTCTGATAGGCGCTTTCAACTTCTGCCCCGGGCATTAAAAGGCACGAACTAAAATAGTCCGCCTGCCACTCCCCTCTTAATTTCGATGCCGACAACCTGCAAACAACAGTGGGTTCCTCATCATCACCCAGACTTTCAAAACCCATCAATGGGTGAGCGAGGTATTTTCGATGGAGCATCCAGTGGCCAATCTCATGGCCACAGGTGAAGGCAATCCGTCCTTCTACCCCATCCAAAAGCGAGCTATTGATGAGCATCCGTTTTTCATTGGCCCATGTGGCTCCAAGGACATCTGGTATTCCGAGAATCACCTCAAGATTGTCGAATTCAACAGAAAACCCAAGGTATTTTTCGGCAATCGCTTCAACAGGAATGGGTGGCTTTACGTCTTGGCCCGAAAAATTTCTCCATTGATTGACAAGGTCTTCCGCTTCCTGGCGGATCTGACCTTTCGCCATCCAGGAAACTTTGCTCATATCTACCATCATCTTTATTTCTTCCTTTTCATCCTCGTAAGGTTTCTTTCGATCTCTTCCCAATCGCTGTCCGATTCAAGGCCAATCTCCTTGGCTCTCCTCATGAAGGATGCCACACCCTTTGGGTTTTTTTTAAAGGTTTCCAGAAACTCTTCGGGAATCTTTCCCGCATAACTGAAGAGTTCATATTTATCCGCTCCAAGGGCCTCAGCCAACCTCTCAATAACTGTCTCCGATGGAGGAGGCTCTTTCTCATTCTCTATACGGCTGAGGTAAGCCGGAGACAATCCAACCTTTCGGGCAAATTCTCTGAGGCTGGAATAATCCTTATGTTGAATTCTGAGCTCCCGGATGAGGTGGCCGAATGATTTGTACTCCATAAGGTGTGTTTAGTGTAATGCAACAAAAAACATTTGTCAAGCAAAAATTTAGAGATCACTGAAAAAGTCCTTAAGAGACTGGGGAAGTGGGGTTCCAAACCCTTCGAATGCGGGTCATTTAGAAGTTAAATGGTTAACAATCATTTTATAGAAAACCAAGCATTTTAAGGGTACTAATCGATAGTGCCAAACTATTGAAGGCATCCGCTCGAAGACTTTTTCACCCCACCTCCCCAGTCTAAAATACTTTTTTAAATACTTTTTCAGAGATCTCATTTAGAGAGCTCTGAAAGCTGCTTTT
>Ga0209721_1001002_pt1 | contig 22648 bp, 17 predicted proteins | sample TshhotsprinmetaG_FD_184139 | JGI IMG/M metagenome (GOLD analysis project Ga0209721, IMG submission 184139) | Hot spring microbial communities from South Africa to study Microbial Dark Matter (Phase II) - Tshipise hot spring metaG (SPAdes)... | ecosystem: Environmental > Aquatic > Thermal springs...
GTCGGTTGCGTGTCCGCTATGAACGTCGCAGCGACATCCATCAAGCACTCCTTACCCTCGGCTGCATCCTGATCTGCTATAAATGCCTGTGCGGTTCATTTTGTTAGAGGCTCTTAATCGGCTCCCGTGATCATGTAACCGGATTTCGATTGCTGTATTTGTGGTATGAAGTTTCATGCACGTTGAGGTCCCTTTTTCTCCGCTTTCCTCAGCCATTGACAGAAGGTGAGAAGGCCATGGGATTACCCTTCGGAGAATATCTCTCCGAGAGTAGATGGGCAATCCGCGGCCCGATACGCTGCTGAAACCTGCGCAAGTTGGTTTAACCGTTTCAATTCCGTAGCGATTGCTTCCCGAGTGGCAATCATGGCCTCTTCACATTCCTTTTCCACAACGAGAATTCGCTCCAGGAGGCTCTTACAAGTGTCCATCTGTTCGACCACCAAATCGCGAGAGCTACCGTTGGGCCACTGATAGCAATTCGGAGCCAAATCCTTAAACTCCGACAAACGTCGCTCGATTGCCTCTAAATCGGTGAAGACTTGTTGCTTGACAGCTAGTAGCCTCAAAAGCTCTTGAGTGTTCCCGGCCGTCACAAGTGCCGCTTGCTTATCGACCAGTGCCGCTAGATACTTTAGGCACTTCAGTTTTTCACCGACCCAGTGGCTGAGCTCCTTAGCCAGCATCACGCCGCGCGGTATTTCCGGAATACCCACGTGCATAACTCCTTCAGTCATTTCCGCCAGAATCAACGCCTATAAAACCAGTCTTTTTCTCGCCGGAAGTCTTTTTTCCTCCGGCAGGCACGACCTCGTGATCTTCCGTAGTGCCGCAAATCGGTGTGGAACTTATAGGGACCTTCAGCGGAATGAAGGCTGCTTGGATTCGCAGTTTCCGCCGCCGATGCTTCTTTCCGTTCTCCAGGTCGAGCTCGCGATTAATCTCTCTTAACTCAGATTTAAAACCCGCCAACCGAATAATTTAGGGGGTTGACGTAAGCTTCCTTTCCTTCAAAGCCCGGACGGTAACTGGAGAAGACTTTAACTGGAGAAGAGTCATTCTTCAGGGAGATGCCCCAAGAGTACCCTCGTGCAATAAAGCCTCCCACTCCGATTTCGATAAAAGCGATGCCCCGCGCTTAAACGCGGCATCGTCTAAGCGGTTCAAAACACTGCGAGCTTCGTCGAGCAAACGCGAGGCTTCTTGAGTTTGGCCCAGCCAGCTCCGGATTTTTATCTGCTGTAAATAAGCATGGATCGACTCTGGCTGAGTCTTTATTTGCATGATCGCTTCGTCATAGAATGCTAAAGCTTCGGTAGGCTGACCACTGCAAAATAGTGCCCTGCCTAAAGCAAAAGAAAGATTTCGGCGCACTCGCTCGCGCAGCGGATCGGCATCCCGAGCTGCCCCCATTGGAAATGATTGTTGGAGCCGCCGGAGCCGATCGACCGCCTGCTGGTATCGAGCCTTGGCCTCCGATAAAAGAGCTAGCTTCACCTCAGGATATTGGCTTCGGTGGGCCCGCTCCTCGAGGTCGGCTCCCCATTCCAAAAAGGTGTAACCAAGGAGGTAACCCGCCGTTAATGCTTCGTTTGTACCGGGGTAGCGGGCAATCAATTCTTCAAAACACTGTGCGGCCTCTGGAAACCTCGTCCTGTTTACCCGCAATAGGCCGAGCTCCATGAGGGAATCCCGCCACTCACGGCTTGCTGGGGTTAAATACTCCCCCTCCAAGTTTTCAAGGAGGAGGCGTTCTGCGGCGGAAAAATCGCCCTTTTCCACGTAGGCCCGAGCTGCCCAAACTCGCGCGGGAAACGAGGCTGCATCACGTGGATACTCTTGAATGCATGCCTCGAGCCGGGAGAGGGCTTCATCTATCCGGCCAAGCGAAAGCAGCGATTCCCCTAGATGCAATAGTGCCCAGGGCCGTCGCCGCGTTGGCTGATCTTGAATATATCTTTCCAAAGCGTCCATAGCCGCCTTGTAGTTCTGACCGCGACGCAGGCATTCAGCCGCCCACCACAGTTGGTCGGGATACTCTCGTGTGGTAAAGAGAATGCGAGCCAATTGGAGATGAGTAATCCCCGCCTGTCGAAACCGCAGCCGGGCTTTTCGGAAAACGGCGTCCCTCTCCGAGGCCGGTACTTTCTCCGCCTGAGATTGAAGCTCCTCGGCTGCGGTTCGGAACGCCTCGGCCAAAAAACGAAGTTTTTGCTCAGGGGCAAAATAATCCTGCAATGCCTCGAGGAAGAGAATGGCTTGTTCGGCCCGACCACCATCGAGTAACTCCCGATATACTTGCACTCCCTTTTTGTGCAACCCCGGGCCAAACCATTCCTGCCAAACAACGTTTCGTAAATCAAGCTGAGACCAGCTCCGATCCCGGTCCAATTGAACGGCGCGACGGTAAAGAATCAAAGCGGTTTTCAGCTCACCCGATCGGCGATAACCGTCCCCTGCCTTCCATGCTGCCGCGATTCCCACAGGCTCTTGACTGTGCCGGTAGGTGACCCGCTCCCACTGTGCCGTCGCCGCGGGAAGGTGGTTCATTTCTTCCAAGCAAGCACTGGTCCAAAAGGCAGCCTCACCCGCGCATCGACTGACCAAATTGTCATGCGTTTGAGCCAGTTGAAATGCGTCAATGGCCCGTCGTAAAAGCTCTGGCACCTCGATGGGTTCAGATTCTGAAGATCCTGTACGATTGGCCTGCGAGTCATGGGAAGAACCATTAGGCTCACCACTCGGAATGGCTCTCCCGCTTCTTTCCTGAGAGGCTCGGGCGGGCGAACCGGGGCTTTCCTGGTTGGGGGTCACTTCCGACTCTGAGAGCGGCTTCGCCGAGGTAAGTGCCCCCCGTTTTCCAGCTTGGGCCGCCGCAAGCCATGTTTGACCTTCTACGAGCTTAGCCCGGGCAAACCAGGGCGAATCGACGGAGATATCAGCTATGAGCTTTTTAGCTTCATTCGCCCGGCCCTCCCAAGCCAGGAGACTCGCCTGGGTCAATCGAGCCAGGTGACGATCCTCTTCCGAAATCTCGGAGCACTGCGAGTATTGCTCGAGGAATGTAATGGCTTGACTAAAACCGCCGGGGCGGTAAGCCAAAGCACATATTGCTTGCAGCAGATAGAGACGGGGACGATATAACTCGGATACCGATTCCCCGGAAAGGCTGATCAAAACGGCTTTTGCTCTGACATGGTCGCCTAACTCTAAAAGCGTTCGCCCCAAGAGAATTGTGGCCTCTTCTTCCTGCTCCCGCGGGAGCCCCAAAGTTTTGGCTACGTCAAGCTCGTCACGTGCCCGCTCTAAAAGCCGACGCCTTAATTGCCCAAATCGCTCCTCGGCAAGACCGGCAGCCGCAGCACCACGAATAAACGGCACTAGGCCGAGGGGATCGTTAGGGCCCAAGACGCCGTATTCCAGTAAATTTGCCAAGTCGTATGCCCGCTTGTAATCCTTCGAATCTAAGGCTGCTAGAGCCCTCTCTGTGCTCACTGGAGTTTCCCTGCGGGGTATCACCAAAAAAAGTAGCGTTAAAGTCGCTCCTAAGGAGACCACAATCGCCGTTCCCAAGAGAATGGGCTTCAACCACCGTTTGAACGCGCTTTTCGGGACGGCTTGCGTCGAAGCGGGCGGACCGCATTTCGCCGATTCTTCGGCCGAAACTTCCGCGACATCCGGCTTACCAAGTTTTCCGGACATAAAAAGCGATACGAGGTTTTGAGTAAGGATAGGCTATCTTACATTCACGCAGTGCTTGCAGGTTTACGCTCGCACGGCATGGACGTAAACAACCCGATAATTGCACGCTGAAAATGCCGGCTACCTGAAAAGATGTTCAGTAAGCCAGGGCCGAGATTCCAAAGGCGCGACCTTACCGTGCGTGAGGCTGGTCTCAACCTCCGCACACCACTCTGCTACTGCAAAGTGGGAAACCACCCGCAGTCGGCCCGCGTCTTTCCTGGCCCACGCCTCAAACGACACTTCCGTTTATAGGCTCGCTTTTTGCAGGCGGTCTGATACGCCGACGTGCGGGATCTTCTTCAACCGCGATGCCACGACGAGCTAAAGGAAAAAACCACAATCAATAGGGACGTTCTTCTGCAATAAAGTGACTTGGAGAAAATCGCCAAGATATTAGACCGGTACGAGAAGCGACCGTGTTTTTACTCACAATTGGCCTCGAGTGTCAACATTTATTATGGATACGAGAAATTATGGATCATTTTTTGGCATGTCAATTGTTAGGAACCAGGGAGCTGTTGACCACCGCTTGTCCGGTACCCACGGTACGAAAATCTGCGTGATCAGAACTCAAGACCTGGATTGAGTTTCCCCACTATTTGGCCGCTACTCACGGTAAAGATATCTCCGGCACTGAGGGGGAAATAAGAAAAGGAGATCTCGGCGCTAACGCTGGTAATCTTTTCCAAACAAAGCCAGTGGTGATGTTGCGTGCTGTGATTCCTACCCCCCTCTGTGTTCCTTTACTTGCCTGCCCCCCAACCTCATGGTTTCGGCGTCGGATTACGGGGTTTGGTCGTCGGAGGTCTGCGTTCCTACCTTGTTTACCCCAACCTCATGCGACAAGAATCCGGAGTCCCTAAGCTACAGGGATCCCGTGACGTAAATCGAGGTGAGGCTGTTAAATCCAGTTATTAGAGGCCTTAATATAGAGGCCTTAATATGGGGATTACTAAAGGACTTTCGAAAAGCATTTGATTTGCCTGACGTCAATACCGTCAAACATTAAGCCCCCTTCAAAACCGTCAAAATAGGTAATTTACCTCCTTTAAATCCCTACAAATCGGACTGGACACCCCCCGGGATTTGGGATACTTTCCCTACCTCCTCAGATTGCTCATTAGCTGACCGCCCGAGGTGGATCTCCCCCGCGTCTTCAAGAATCTGCCTCGCCGGTAAACAAGTGCGGGCACCGTACAGGAAAACTAGTCGGCGCTTCCCCTGGGAGACACTCTGAAAGTCATGGCGTCTGAGTCCACATCTCGCTCGCCACAATTCCTTGGGGTCCCCCTGACCCAATTCCAGGGACTTATACTGCCCGTAGGGCTAATTGCCAGCGTATTCGTAATACTAGTTCCCATTCCATCACCTCTGATGGACCTTCTGCTGGCGATGAACATAACCATCTCGGTGATAATGCTTTTGACCACAATTTATGTCCCCACTCCGCTAGACTTCGCCATTTTCCCCACCCTTCTTCTTTGGACCACCTTGCTTCGACTGGTTCTTAACGTAGCCACGACGCGGCTGATTTTAACGCGGGCGGAAGTCGACGGTTTGGAGGCAGCCGGGGGTGTGGTCCGGGCATTTGGCGAATTTGTTGCCGGCGACCAAATAGTCGTGGGAATCATCATATTCATAATCATCGTTGTCATACAATTTGTTGTCATTACGAAAGGCGCGACTCGGATCAGTGAAGTTGCTGCGCGGTTTGTGTTGGACGGTATGCCGGGTCGCCAAATGGCGATAGACGCCGACCTCAATGCCGGCATCATCGACGAAAAAGAGGCCCAGAGGCGTCGGGAGGAAATCGCCCGGCAAGCTGACTTCTTCGGGGCTATGGACGGTGCAAGCAAGTTCGTGCGGGGGGACGCGATCGCGGGAATCATAATCACACTAGTGAATATATTTGGAGGACTTATCATAGGTGTTTTTCAGGCGGGGATGGGACTGTCGGAAGCCGTATCCGTGTTCACCAAGTTGACAATCGGCGATGGCTTGGTCAGTCAGATACCCGCGTTCTTAGTATCCGTATCTGCCGGTTTACTTGTCACGCGTAGCAACCAACCCGTGCATCTGCCGACGGAGTTTCTCAATCAGCTTTTCTCGCGGCCTGAGGCACTGGGAATCGCAGGGGCTTTTCTCGGCCTACTGATTTTCACAAACCTGCCCACGTTCCCATTACTTTTAGTCGCCTTAAGCTGTGCCGCCCTTGCCGTCGCTCTCAGCCGCCAATCGGCAAAGGCTAAAAAGGAACAAGAGGCCGCCAAGAAAGCCGAAGCCGCGAAGCGTCCTGAGGAGCGAATTGAGGATTTTTTGGCCGTCGATCCCATGGAATTGGAAATAGGGGTCGGCTTGATCCGGCTGGCGGACCCCAAACGGGGCGGTGACCTGTTGGAGCGGATCCAAAGGATTCGTCAAAATCTCGCCGCCGAGGTGGGTATCATCCTTCCAAAAGTGCGGATTCGCGATAGCTTTCAACTCGACCAAAACCAGTACCGAATTAAGATTGCTGGCACACCGGTAGCCGTTGGCGAAGTTCGACCTAACCTTCTTTTAGCGCTCGAACCTCCCAATACGGCCGCGACAATCCCCGGAACGCCCACGAAAGACCCCGCCTTCGGTTCACCTGCTGTATGGATTGACCCCCGATTCCGTGAACAGGCTGAACTGTACGGCTACACCGTCGTCGAGCCAACCGCCGTGATTGCCACCCATCTAACCGAGACCGCGCGGCGGCACGCCGACGAGCTTCTGACTCGGGACGCGACCAAGCACTTAGTGGATCAACTCAAACAAAGCTCGCCAGCGGTAGTTGAAGAGCTGATCCCAGGGGTTATGAAGATTGCCGAAGTCCAGCAGATCTTACAAATGTTGCTCCGAGAGCAAATTCCGATTAAACAACTGGCGACTATTCTAGAGACCTTGGGGGATTATGCGCCGCGCACGAAGGATCCAATCCTTCTTACCGAGTTTGTTCGGGCTCGACTGGCCCGCACGATTTGCGGGCGCTATCGCGATGCCGAGGGGCGAATCTTTGTGGTTACGCTTGACCCACGACTGGAGGATCGAATTCGCGCCGGTGCTGAATACACGGAGCGAGGCCTTTTTGTTCGCATGTCGCCCCAAGCCATTGAAAACCTGGCCAGAGCCATTGGACAAGCGGTGGAGCAACTGCTCCGCATGCACCGCAAGCCAATGGTTCTTGTGAGTCCGCAAATTAGGCCCATTCTGAAACAGATTACCTCTGCTCATCTGCCCGATTTGACGGTATTAAGTTACAACGAAATTACGCGGGACACCCGTGTGGAATCGGTCGCCATGGTTCCCGATATTTCATAGCGCGGAGTGAGATGGACACCATTGCTTATTGGCTTGGTCGATCCTGCAAAGACTGTGGGGAAATTTGGTGGATGACGGATCCAGGTCACCGTGAAACCGAGGAGATCACGCGGTTGAAAACCATAATGCTTGCCCTCGCTGTGTGAAACAGACTGTTGTGGGGGCGTGACTGATGTAGCCATATTTCATCTCACACCTTCCCCGAAGTAATTCCCGGCAATTAAAGGGAGCACCGGACGCCGGGGGCCGGGGCCCACGCCCCGGCAGCCGCTCCGAAGTGATTCCCGGGATTTCAAGGGAGCATCGGACACCCCGAAGTGGTTAGCCAAAGGTCAAGTGAAGGAAACCAGGGATGGATATCCGAACGTATCGCGCCAGCAGCATGCAGGAAGCGCTCGAACTTGTTCAGCGCGAGTTGGGGCCGGATGCAGCGATTCTTCACGCTCGGGAGGTTCGGCGCACTCGTTTTTTCGGGTTGCTCCGCGGACCAAGCCAAATTGAAGTTACGGCATCATGCGGTGTTAACGTTCCTAGTCGCCTGCCTGCCGCAATCGATTCGACTACTTTGGTGGCCGAGAAAAAACGTTCGAGCAGCGGCCCGGCAACGAGCTCTTGGGGGACATCGAAAGTCTCTTATTTGCCCAAAGAATTGGCAGGCAAGCTTAATGATGTGCACGGAATGCTTCAGGAATTGTGTCGACGGTCGCGTTTGGGGCAGGCCCAGGAATTGCCCGACTCGCTCTTCCACCTTTTCACCGATTTGATCGAAGCTGATGTCGACGAGGATCTTGCGCGGGAACTTCTGGAGCGAGTCCGGGCCGATACAAATGGCCCGGAAGTTTTGGACGCCATAATGGTCAGAGGTCGAATTTGCAGGCTTTTGGAAGCAGAGATAGCCACAACGGGGCCCATCAAAACCGGGGAAGGATTTCGTCGGCTGGTCGCCCTAGTGGGTCCCACCGGGGTAGGGAAAACCACCACCATTGCTAAGCTCGCGGCTCATTACCGGTTGCGCGAAAAGCGTAACGTGGGGCTAATCACCGTCGATACTTATCGGATCGCTGCCGTGGAGCAACTCCGCACCTACGCCGACATCATGGATCTGCCGATGCACGTTGTGGCTACCCCCCGAGAGATGCGGGAAACGATCCGCCGGCTTGAACACATCGACCTGATTCTCATGGACACCGCCGGTCGCAGCCCCAAGGATGAAGTCAAGCTTCAAGAATTGAAGTCTTTCCTAACTGAGGCCCGGGCTGATGAAGTGCACCTTGTGCTCAGCGCCACTGGCTCGATGAAAACGCTGCAACAAACCGCGGAACATTTTTCCGTAGTGGGTACTACGGCGTTGATACTCACAAAGCTTGATGAGGCGAGCACCTTGGGGCATTTGGTGCCTGTTATTCGGGCGGCAAGACTACCGTTGAGTTATTTGACCACCGGTCAGAACGTACCGGATGACATTGAGGTAGCCGAGAGCGGAAGGCTCGTACGTCTTTTGCTCGGGTGGGAGCCCGTGCGAAAACGTTAATCCTTCATCGTCCGCGTCTGGCCGGTTTTCCTCCTTATCGGCGACGAAAACAGCGATTCATTCGCCGGTTGTCGATCAAATAATTCGCTGCGCTTAACAAGCACCTTATTGGATTCCCAGAACTGTTGCTGCGTAAATCACATAAAGCGACGAACCCAGGTTACTACACGATTGCGTTGGAAGCGTCCTTTCAGCAATACGGTCACGATCCCTGGTTTCGAACTTCCGCTTAGTTACGGTTTTGATTTTTTGTGCGGATGCGTGGGGCGAGTGAAATGTCTAACGATCAGGCACAGCAACTGCGACAATTAGCAGAACAAACGGTAGGAAAAACGCCGGTCGCCTCGGCTCAATCCATATTTTGGGTTGTGGCTGGCGCGAAAGGTGGGGTCGGTTGTCGCACGACAGCTCAGATCTGGGCAGAAGTCTTGGCGAAGCAAGGGGAGGTGGTGGCACTGATGGCAGAATCGACCGCCAGCATCCCCGCCGTGGACGACATTTCCCTTGCAGCAATTCCCCAGAGCGCTTCGCAGACTAAGTGGACGGTCCGCATCTTGAATTCACGAGCCGAAAGCACCGGTGAGAATCAGACGGTGCCAAGCGCCACAGGGTTTCCGGAGAATATCGTTTCCGCTCTCCGCGGAAGTATAACCAACAAAAATTGGACGTTAAGTTCGCGGATTATCATCATCAGCTTGGGAGCTCGCCGCTCTTCCGTGGACAAGAGGCTGTGGCAGACTGCGGCGGGCGTACTGCTGGTCACTGCCCCGGATTTTCAATCGGTCATGGATGCATATGCATCCATAAAGCTCCTGGCCCCGAATGACCAGCGGGTTTTTGTTCTGGTGAATCGCGCGGCACGTTTTCGGGAAGCGAACCAGGCTTTTCGGCTCCTTTCGTCAGCGTGTCAGCGGTTCTTACATCGGCAAATTCAGTTGGCCGGGATTGCTCGCGAGTGCTTCAGCCCGGCGTCCAGAGATTCGTCCGACACCAACTGCCTCGACGCGGTTCGGGCTGAATTGGCGCCAGTTATGGATCGTTTCACTCGGATCGTTAGGGCCGAGTTAGGCTGCCGAAGATGGCCGGCTGGTGTCTTCGCTCGAAAAGCTGCTTAAAAATTTTTTACGGAATCCGGAGGGGGATTTCGTTCAGGGAGCCGACTCAGATTTATCCGGAAGTGGGCCCATGCCGGAAAGTACCTTTCGACGTAATACCACGACTGTTCAAAGCCGTGTCGGCTTTTGCGAAGTGAGGTCTGCTGTTTCGTAAATTCCGTCACAGCGGGCAAAAGTGGAACCCGCGGTATGAAAGCTGAAAAGGCTGAACGGAAAAAAACGAGAAGAAAACTTAAGCTGTTTCTCGGCGTAGCCGATCAATAAAAAGCTCGGATACTATCGCCCCATGCGCGAAAGATTGACGATTGCCTAGGATTTACGGGATTCTTTAAGAGCTAGCAGTGGCACGACGCTTTGCCGTTTTTTTGGGCAGCTTAGCCCTGGTGGTCACTTGCGTTGACGGTCATTTCCGATTCCAGGCGGTAGAGGTCACCCTGACCAAAGCCTGGTTTAACCTTCTAATATTCGCATTTCTAGGATTTCTTTTTGGTATGGTTGCTGAACGAATCGTTCAGCAAAATTCCTAAATTTTCACCCTCCGCAATTTTTTGTGCCGACTCGGGCCAAGGCGCTGGGGCCCACCGCGAAGTCACAGGGTGAGCCAATTTTCAAGGAGCGTTCCAACGCGAAAGCCGAGAGCTGATTCAGCCGCCGTTTTTCAATCAGTATCGTCGTGCTGGGGGATCACTCTGTGAAAAAATGGAACTAACTCGTGCAGAACTGTTGCGGGTATAACTCCCTCTAGAAAAAGGATGTTTTTTTGGCAGAGTATACCGACCCGAGGCTAACGCGTTTTCCTCGAGCATGAACGTAAAGGCGTACTCGGAACTTACTTCATCTGGTTACGGAGATCGGTAGGAACGGATCGCTTTAGCACGCCGTGAAAAGCACGTTCAAGGAGGATTCGATGTCCCTCACTGTTGCGCCGGAGGATGTGGAGCAACTGTGGCGGGAGTTCAAAAAGGACCCCACCAATACGGAACTCCGAAACAAGCTGATCGAGATCTATTTGCCCCTGGTGCGGTATAACGGAGAACGCATCTGGGCAAGACTGCCTGAGGGGGTGGAATTGGATGATTTGATCTCGGCGGGCGTGTTCGGTCTGATGGACGCTATCGACGCCTTCGACCTGAGCCGGGGTGTTAAGTTCGAGACGTATTGTGTGCCGCGAATCCGCGGGGCCATGCTCGATGAACTTCGCACCATGGACTGGGTGCCGCGACTGGTTCGCTCGAAAGCCAGCAAACTCAACGAAGCCAGCAAAACCCTCGAGGCCAAGCTGGGACGCCCACCCTCAGAAACAGAGCTGGCCGAACATTTGGGAATTAGCCTCGAAGAGTTGGAAAAAATGATCTCCGAGGCTAGTGCGGTGAACCTCATTAGCCTGAACAAAAAATGGTATGAGACCGATAGCTATAAAGATGTTCGCGAAATCGATATTCTCGAGGACAAAAAGGGTGAGGATCCCACGCGGCGGCTTCAGCAGGCCGATTTAATGCGGCTCATTACCAAGGGCTTAAGTCGCAATGAACGCCTGATCATTATCCTCTATTACTACGAAGAACTTACGATGAAAGAAATTGGGGCCACGTTGGATCTCTCCGAAAGTCGCGTAAGTCAGATGCACAGTGCCATTGTGCAGCGGCTTCAAGAGCAACTGGCGAAGCGAAAAACCGAACTTGTCGATTAATCGCGGCGTCCTGAAGTGTCTCGCGGCCGCCCCTTGGGCGCAAAGCGACCCGTCGGTCGACTTTTCCGGCCCCTCTTAAAGCCCTTTGCGCTTTCGAAGCAAAGAGCCTAAAAAAGCCTCTTGTTGTGCAGGATACGCCGCCTTCTCAAAAAGCTTTTTGCGTTCGCAGAGCCTACCGGTTTCGCGGGCTTGCCCATGAAATGCCATCGTCCACGGAGAGAAAAACGCGAGCAGTTGCATGATTCAAAGTTGTGTAACTAAGTACGTTGTGTAACTAATTAAGAAAGACGATCGAACTCAAAGAAAAGAAGATCAATGCGGCGGCGCCAGGTCGCCTCCAACCATCCGCGCAATTCTTAAATGGCGATTTAGAACATAAACTAAGGGAGAAAACACATTAGACTACAGGCCCAAGGCGGTGTGCTTGATTGTTAAGCTCTTACCGCCTGGGAATCCCGTGTGCACGTCGTTCTTCGGGTTTGGGGGTTGCCCCTATCTGTCTGCTCGTTCCCTGCTTGCGGTCCTTTCCAGCACTTCCGAGCACAATGCCGGGCCAGAACGCCCAATCCCAAGCCGAAATCTATCGCGCAGGGCCCGATCGGCTTGCTAGTTTAGCTTGTACGGCGCGTACCACTTCGCGCGGCAAAAAGCGGGCCAATTCTTCCTCCCCTGCTAACGGTGCAATCTGCTTGATCAGTGAGCTAGACACGTGCGCTAATTCCCCGTCGGCCACCATGAACAGTGTCTCGACATCCGGCGCAAGACGCCGATTGGCCATCATCATAGTTAGCTCGGCTTGGATATCGGTGATGGGCCGCACTCCCCGGATCATCACCTGAGAGCCACAACTTCTCACAAACTCGACGGCCAATCCCGAGAAGGTCCGGATCTCAATATTCGGCAAATTCCGTGTAGCACACCTGATCAACTCTACACGTTCCTCGGGCGTGAAAAGCGGCTGCTTTTCGATATTGATCCCCACCCCCACGATGAGCCGATCGAACAGGCGGCTTGCCCGCTCCATTACGTTTAAATGTCCCAACGTGATCGGGTCGAATGAGCCCGGGTAAACCGCGATACGATCGGAGCGTGACGCAGTATCCATTCCTGAAGGTTCATTAGCTTAAAGTTAGGGACCCGGAAAAACAGTTTAAGAAAACTGCCGTCCAAATGCACTGGAAGCAAACTAATCGCCTATTGGTCAATGATCTGTCCGCACGCACGTCCCGTTAGTCGGTAAGCCTGATTCAATCACGCTATCTGCCGGTTTGATTGGTTTTTACCTCCGATGTGTTCGCCTGCTGTAATAAGGTTTACATCCGCTTTTTTATTTACTTTCGACTTTCTTTATGTGCTTTCCGCATTTGCTTTTAACAGTCTTAGTTCGTTTTACGGATGATTTTGGCATGTGTCACTGCAAGCTACCGAATCCGGTACGCTAGGCGTTAAACTGGCTTTGTTTTACGAATGAGTTTGCTAGGTCTCACAGTTTTATTTGCTCTCGACGCTTCCTTTTAACCCCCTTGCTTCCGAATCAGGGTAAGAGCCTCGATTAGTCGCTCAATATCTTCCTCAGTATTGTATGCATGCGGGCTAATCCGAAGCCGTCCTCCGCGGGAGCTCAACACCACCCCGTGCTCCAAACAACGCCGGCGGGCCAGTGCGGGATCTACTCCGGGGAATTCGAACGAAACAATTCCGCTTCTATGTTCCCCATCGCGCTCGCTATGAATCCGGGCACCGTGCTGACGCAGCAGTTCGCACGCCCAGTCGGTTACCTCCAGAATGCGCGAGGCCAAACGTTGGACGCCGAAGCTTTGCAACAGGCTCAGACTGGCCTCCAAACCAATTACGCCGACCATGTTATACGAACCCCCCTCGTATCGGGCAACCGAGGGCTTCAGATTTAGCTCGATCCGGCTGTAATCACTCGCGTGAACAACGCTATTCCAGCCGATTCCTACGGGCCGAAGCCGCTCCAAATGATTGTGGCGGCAGAAGAAAAGCCCCGCCCCTTCCGGGCCCAAAAGCCACTTGTGGCCATCGGCAGCCAAGAAATCGATTGGGATTTGTCGAACATCCAGTGGAAAAACCCCTAAACCTTGAATCGCATCAACAAAGAGCAAAGCCCCGACATCCCTCGCCAGCTCCGCCAGGCGGTCGAGGTCTACCCGAAATCCGGTCGCATAGTTTACCCAACTTATGGTGATTATGCGTGTGTGCCCGTCGCACGCCTCGCGAATGGCGTCGTACAAGCGACCCGGACAGCCGGGTTCAATCCGCCGCACCTCCACCCCCTGCGATGCAAGCTGTATCCAAGGGTATTGATTTGTGGGAAACTCATCGGCCGGTAGAACAACATTGTCACCTTTTTGCCAAGGATAACCCAAGGCTATAATGTTTATTCCTTCAGTTGTGTTTTTAATGATCGCGACCTCTTCCGGCGCCGCCCCGATTAACGCAGCAGCTTTCCCCCGAAGCCGATCCACCGCAGCTTTCCACCGCGGCCAGGCCGTATCCCCGTCCGAGGCTGCCTCATTTGCCCAATCTGAAATCGCATCCCGAGCCGACGCCGGCAAAGGTGCCACGGCAGCATGGTCCAAGTAGAGCCAGCGCTTGACCACCGGCATTTCTGCCCGAAAGGCACTCCAATCGATTTGCGATGCAAAACTTACATCATGTTGAGTCATGTGCTTATGTATGACAAGTTGTCGGTTCTACGAGCTGTTTCGCGAAGTGGGCAGCGGCAGCGCTTTGCTCGCTCAGCCATAAAAAATCGTAAGCAGCATTCGAGAGTCAAATTATACTTTTATGAGCCTATAGTTTTATGAGCCCCCGGGGACCGGTTTACACTTGGTCCTAGGAATTCGAGAATGTGTAACCAAAACTTGAGCGAGCTGATAAAGGCCGATTGTAAGACAGATCGGCAGGATCGATGCGGCCCCGAGCGGTCCGGTTGAATGCCGCCAATCCCTAAAACCCGAATAACGGCGGAGCCCGGAGCACAAAAAAAAAGAATAGAAGATGAAGCGGCAACGAACGGAAACTATTCGTAGTACCATTCGCGACGTCAAAAAATGCGAGCCCCTCTAAAACTATCGATCGATCCGGTAAAGAAACTTTGCGGTGCAGTATTTCCTCGGGAGTCTATAAAGCAAAGTCTCGCCATCTAAAAACTGTTGCCATGAGGTAGGGAAGAATATGCCCAAAGGACTTTGCATTTTCGGAATGGTCACCGCGGCATTGTTGCTTATTATTTTCGGACTGGATATCGCGGTCGGCTTCTTACGGATTGAAAGCGTGATTGTGGACGTTTCCTTCCTGATTGCGGCCGGCCTCTTAGGTTACATGAGTTGGACTACGTATCGCGAGCAAGTCTGAAGTTTATCCCGGACCACCGGAAGCTTATCGTGAACCATCCCTCGTCCTTTTACCCAGTCCGCTCATCACGTTTGCTATGCTACCGCCTTTCTCGGCCGCAATCCGCGCCCTAGGTACCGGCTTTTTCAAAAGCGCATCGAGACGGCAGAAGACCAGACGGCCCAAGACCACCGTACACCCGTTCATTCTTAGCCAATTTATGCCGAGGAGTGCGCGGAAAATGCCGCCTCCATTACGGGGACACTCCGATCTTTGGCCTTCCTGCACTTTGTTTAAACACGCCGCGGTTTCAAGCCGTTCCTGCACTCGCGTACCGCGACCACGTATTGATTAACGCGTATTCTTTGGATCCTTTAGCAAACGCCGTTGCTCCAGTTCACTCCCCTCCCGCTCTCGGAATCTACCACCAGCGAAGCAATCTTTCCGCTCCCTTACCCAGCCGAAGGATCGCCGCTGATCGCCGCGATCAAGCCATCCAAAGTGTATTGGGTTGCTTCAACCTGTGGGGTGAAACCACACTCTTTCAAAGTCTGCGTCGTAATAGGACTAATGCTGGCCAAGCGTGTCCTACGTAACTTCTCGCCGAAAAGTCGAACTAATGACCGGGCAATTGAAGAGCTGGTCACCAAGACCCAGTCCACTTTTTCTGCGGCTATGGCCTCGGCAACTGCCTGGTCCACTTCCCCAACATCTACACTCTGATAGGCAACGACTTGTTCTACCTCCGCACCCGCCTGGGTAAGCATTTGCGGCAACACGTCCCGACCCCGGCTTGCGCGAATCAACAGAAACTTTCCGCCACCACTGCGCACCATCAAACTCTGCGCCAAGGCCTCTGCTCGAAATTCTTTCGGCAAAAGATCCGCCCGCAGAAAATACCGCTCTAAGGCCGCCGCTGTCCCCGGGCCAATAGCAGCTATGCTTGGGCCGGCCAGAGCCCGTAGATCTTTACACCGCTCCCAAACGCGGTTCACAAAAAACCTGACCCCGTGCACACTGGAGAAAACCACCCAATCGAACTCCCCGATCCTTTCGATCGCCGCATCCACAGCACTCCAGTCTTTTGGGGGAAGAATTTCAATAGCCGGCTGAATCAGAACCCGCGCCCCCAATTGCCGGAGTTTAGCAGCCGTTTCCAGGGCTTCATCCCGGGGGCGTGCCACTAGAACCGTCGTCCCGAAAAGCCGTCGGCGAGTGAACCAACTGTCCTCTGGCAAAAACCCCACGACCTCCCCAATTACAATCACCGCTGGCGGCCGAACCTTAAGCCTTTCGAGCGTTTCGGCTACAGTTCCCAGCGTGCACCGGATTGTTTGTTGTTCAGGCCAAGTCGATCGGTAAAGAATCGCTACCGGACAATCCGGCGACTTGCCTGCCTCGATCAATCTGCTCGACCAATGATGAGCGGTGGTTACACCCATGTAGAAAACCAATGTCCCGGGAAATCCGGCCAGCCGTCCATAATCCAGAGGGCGAACCTCCTTGGATTGCTTTTGGTGTCCCGTGACAAAGGCCACCGCCGAACTTGCCTCCGAATGGGTCAAAGGCAACTCCGTATAAGCGGCAGCTGCCAGCGCTGCCGTCACACCGGGTACAATCTCGAACGGAATCCCCGCCGCCCGTAACGCGTCCATCTCCTCCGCCAAATGGCCGAAGACGGAAGGGTCGCCCCCTTTTAACCGAACGACTTGTTGTCCCTTCCGGGCCGAGTCGATCACCGTCCACACGATTTCCTCTTGAGAGAGGACCCGCCCCGACGCGTGTCCCCCGACGCAAATGGCTTTTGCCTTCGGCGATAGGTGGCACAAAATAGCCGGATCGACTAGGTAATCATATACGACAAAATCCGCGGAGCGCAGCAATTCCACGGCCCGAAGCGTGATCAACCCCGGATCCCCAGGGCCCGCTCCGACGAGAAATACTTTGCCGCAACGACTCGTCGGGTTAACGTCGTTTTCGGACACAAACTCGCTGGTCACGGGTTCAAAAATACCCCTCTGGGTAAAACGGAAACCAACTTTGTCGCGAATTCCTCACCGCAGGAATAATCATGCCGCCGCAGCGAAATGTCTTATTTTCTATCCTCATATTCCCTTTAGTTTCCCTGAGTCTTCCCAGCTTTTCGCTCCGGGCTATGCTCCCCGTAGTTTTTGAGGAGTGCATCTTCAAGCTTTCGGAAGCTCAATGCGGGCATGCCTCTCGATTACCGGAAATCCTCGGCCAGCGTCCCACGCCACCGCAAGGGCGGAAGAGTATTTCGTTTCCGCCCCTTAATCGCCAGCACTATTGCTCTACCGGTGCCTAGAGCGTTCTACTGGGGATGGCGTTTTCATTTTTCGGGAGCAATTGCCGAGCGACCACGATAGGAAGCCGACCTAGCTTCCCGACGGAGCTTCTGCTACGCAAAGGCAAGGCGGGCTTCAATCGGTACAATCCCCTCGGGACACCTGCGCAATTAGGACTTGCAGCCGCCCCTCCCCAATCCATGCTTGACCGAAACATTTTAATCCCATGGCTGATTTGCCAGAAGTAGAAAGTCACGACACTTTGCGGCGGCGACAAATCGCGAAAATTTGTTAGCTCGCTCAGAACGCGGGGTGCACGGGATGGTAAAATCATCCATACCCTTCAGCAATCCGGCGTACAGCAGTTTGCTGCAACCACGGCCTTCCCTCGACCATTATCGCCGCCATAACAATTTACCTACATTGTTGCGCGAGGTTGCGCGAGCCGACGTTCCCCGGCAGCGCAAGGGGCGAAAGCCCCTTACCGGCCTGCTGGTGTCAAGGCTTAATGACCATCAGCATTCCCACGACGGAGCCACTGCTGCTTCAGTTCCGGGATTCGATCTTCCAACGGAGCGAGTTTCGCCTCCAGCCGCTTAGCTTTTCCCCATAAGCAGAGGCCGGATCACGAGGCGTTCGCCAGCCGATGAGCGATCCTTTCTACAATTTCCTTCGCGATAGAATTTTCGCTGAAATCGAGCTCGAGACGCTCAAACCCTCTGTCCACGTCGGTTTTCCGAGAATCCTCCACCAACCCCGAACGATCCTCACCTCAATCCTCCGACCGATTGGAGGTACAATCTTTTGGATAAAATACGTCAGTAAATACCTCGAAATACCTCTGTGATTATTTTCGTGCCCGGGATCTCCAATCATTCCGCGGTCTGTTTCCCTCTGATGATGGTATCGACTTTGAATCGATCAAGATTCTCAGCTTCTTCTTTGGCGGCAGTCGCCTCCGCGGCTGCCATGATGGTATCGACCTTGAATATTTCAAGAGTCTCAATGTCCGCGATCTATCACGTTCCTTGGAATCTCCGCCATGTCTTCCCTAAAGACCCCCATGACGGCTGAATTTGCCGGCAAAACCGCCGTGATCACCGGCAGCACTTCGGGAATCGGAAAAGCGGTCGCTTGTGAACTCGCGTCGGCAGGCGCTGCCGTCGTCCTTCATGGAGCACATCGTCGGCGTGCCCTTGAAAACTTGGCGCGACGACTGGCTTCGCAGGGGGTGGCCGTGCTGCCCCTGATGGCCGATTTCTCTCTCCCCGCCGACCGCCGCCTTTTCCTCGACTCGGTTTGCAAGTGGCGACCTTCGATCGATATTCTCGTCCTCTGCGCAGGCGCCGATATTCTTTCCCCCCCTTTGGTCCATGCATCCTTTGACGATAAACTCCACGCCCTGTGGCAGGTGGACGTCCTCGGCACCATCGAGCTTTCCCGCGAAATCGGCCTTCGCATGAAGCACCGCGGTCGCGGCCTCATCATCACAATTGGCTGGGACGCCGCCTTTCGAGGTATGGAGACCGACTCCGCCCAGCTTTTCGCCGCCGCCAAAGGTGCCGTCATGGCTTTTACCTTATCCTTGGCTCATGCTTTAGCCCCCCACGTCCGGGTCCTTTGTATTGCTCCTGGGTGGATTCGCACCGCCTGGGCACGGCGTGCTTCCGCCGTGTGGGAGAACCGCGCACGCCTGCAATCCCTTCGTCGCCGCTGGGGACAACCCCACGACATCGCCCGAATCGTCCGTTTCCTCGCTTCACCTGCTGCCGATTTCCTCAACGCACAGATCATTCCCGTCAACGGCGGTTTCGACGCCGCTAGTTTTTTCTCTGCCTCCTCCGCTTTTCCTCGACCGGGCTAGCCTCTTGAACCCTTTCCGCGCAACCCCTAAATTTTTCTAAACGATTCCCATCAAATGTCCGTTACTTTCACCGTTTTAGGATTGGCCGTATCGCACGGAGCAAACCAGCTTTTTGTGAAACTCACGCTGAAATTCCCGGAGCATCTCCCCTTCATCCACTTTTTGCCCCATGGGACACCGCTCAGCCAGCCCACCTCTCATTTATCCTTATCCGAATCCCCCTTCCCCCTGGGAAGCCCTTCGCCGTCTTGCCCATCTTCCCTTTTGTTTGTATTTGGACAGTGCTTTACCGCATTCCTACCTGGGCCGATATTCATTCCTCGCCGCCGACCCATTTGACCACTTCTTGCTTTCCGCAGAACATGCCGATCCTTTTGGCACGCTTCGCTCGACTTTGGCTCGATTCTCCGCACCGCCCGTTGAAGGCCTTCCCCCTTTTCAAGGGGGCGCTGCCGGTCTTTTCGCTTATGACCTCGCCGCTCATTTGGAGCCTTTGCCCCCCTCTCGGTATAACTCCTTCCGCATACCGGCCCTTGCTGTAGGACTGTACGATGTCGTCCTGGCGTTCGATCATCTTTCCCACGAAGCCTGGTTGATTTCGCATGGATTTCCCGAGGAAGACACTCTTGCCCGTCGCCGCCGGGCACAGTCCCGAGTCGACCTCTTTTGCCGCCTTTTGGAATCCCCTTCCCTTTCCAATCATTCCGATCGCCCGTTCACCCCAGCTGGGTCCCCTCCTCAACCCCCGCCACCTGCCTTCTCCCTAGCTTTTTCCGATTCCTCCCACACCAAGCTTTGTTGGGGCAACTTTTCTCCTGAAGATTATCGCGCCGCCGTCCGGCGCGCCATCGATTACATCTACGCCGGCGACATCTTTCAGGTCAATCTTTCCCAGCGTATCCTCACCCTCCGCACGCAGCCCCCCATCGAAATATACCACCGGCTCCGCTCCATCAATCCCGCTCCGTTCGCCGCTTACTTCGACCCAGGTCCCTTCCAAATCCTCAGTGCTTCTCCGGAGCGCTTCCTCGCTGTTCGCCAAGGTTGCGTCGAGACTCGTCCCATCAAAGGCACGCGTCCTCGCACCCGACAAGCCCCCCTGGATGCCCGTATCCAGCAGGACCTCCTTTCCAGCCCAAAAGACCTCGCCGAAAACATCATGATCGTCGATTTGCTGCGCAACGATCTGGCACGCGTCTGTCATCCCGATTCAGTTCGCGTGACCCAGCTTTGCGGCCTCGAAGTCTATGCCCATGTCTTTCATTTGGTCTCTGTGGTCCGCGGACACCTGGAGCCTCCCTACGGCCCGTTCGATCTGCTGACCGCAGCCTTTCCCGGTGGATCGGTCACCGGCGCTCCAAAGCGTCGGGCCATGGAGATCATCGCTGAGATCGAACCCACCCCCCGCGGACCCTATTGTGGCTGCCTCGGCTACATCGGTTTCGACGGCTCGATGGATCTCAATATCCTCATTCGCACTCTCGTCTGTCACGGCCCCTGGGTCTGGTTCCAAGTCGGCGGAGGTGTGGTGGCACAATCCGACCCCCAGACGGAGTACGACGAGACCTGGCACAAAGCCCAGGGACTCATGCAGCCACTGCTTTCGCCGTAGCTCCTTCGCATCCCCGGTCGTGCCTCAGCCGGCTTAAGACGCCGGGCCTTTTCGCATCTCACCTCGCTAGAGCATTTCCGCCATTTCCAACCGACTCCCTACGAGCTGTTCACCCAGGATTAAGCCCCCATATTCGGCACGAACCATCTCAACGACCTTGCCAAATCCGAGCACACCCCCATCGACTACCCCCGATAGCTTGCCGCACAGGACCGCAGCGCTCCTTGGCCCCTTAGTCCCTTTCCCCTATCCGTCAGCATTTCATCCCCCCCTTTCGCTCCGCAAGCCCGGGACTGAACCAAAGTTCCCATCGAACGAAACTACCTTCTCCCGAGCCTTGCCGATCTGCCCTCTCTTGGCACCCTTCTTCACGCTTCGCATTCCCTGAAACGCATCAAGCCCAAGGCGAAAATCCGTGGGCCAATCAGGCCCTTTGCCAGCTTGCTTTCACCCTCCAGCTTCAGTATCCTTAACTCGTTGCGCCAGACCCTGTGTTGCCAGTTTTGGCCGGGAAATCGTCTTGACACTTGGCAGCTTCGCCGATGTTCAAAAAAGCTACCTATTTTAAACATTACCTTAGGCAGGTATTCAGTCGCATTTGCCAAATGTTGCCTTTAAGAAAGATCGATGAACCACTATCTATAGTCCCACAACGTGTCGCGGATACTAGATATTGTGGAATCTTTCCTTTCTTTTCTTCTACTTGTTCCCATTTTCTCCCTCTCCCCTATCAGGGGGGAATTTTGAGGGGGGTGCGCGTTGCCAAACCGTATTGTCGTAAGTCCATATCCACCAACACCTTACGTTTCAAATGGGTTTTTCGGATGGTAAAAATTGCTCCCTTGCGCTACCCCCCTAATGGGGAGTGCGCACCAAGGATTAGCCTAACTGTTCGCTGTTACGCAACTTCCGACTCGCACTGGCGCAATGCCCAGACCTAAGACGAGGTCATTGAAACTAGGACCCCAAGAATCTCGGCCTCATCAAATAGGCCGGCGCAATGCCCAGACCTAAGACGAGGTCATTGAAACGCATGGCGGTTGTCTCCAAACCTGTGGCGGTGTCTCGGCGCAATGCCCAGACCTAAGATGAGGTCATTGAAACAACCAAAACTCTTCTTGAGTCTTGGCTCCCTACCTGGCGCAATGCCCAGACCTAAGACGAGGTCATTGAAACCGCTCCCAATAGAGTGGTACCGCCTCAAGGAGCCGCGGCGCAATGCCCAGACCTAAGACGAGGTCATTGAAACAAAATAGAAAACGTATGCCCGTCAACATTAAGACGGGCGCAATGCCCAGACCTAAGACGAGGTCATTGAAACGGCCGGGGGTCCTCCGCTGGACCCCCACCAAGCCGAGAGGCGCAATGCCCAGACCTAAGACGAGGTCATTGAAACTCCGCGGGATCCACGAGATACAACCGTAAATCCTCGGCGCAATGCCCAGACCTAAGACGAGGTCATTGAAACAGTTTCTCCAGCAGGCGCTTAGCGCGCCTGCGGAGGGTGGCAGGGGAGACCGCCCGGGCGCAATGCCCAGACCTAAGACGAGGTCATTGAAACAATTGAAGTACGGCCATGGATAAAACAGTGAAATGGCGCAATGCCCAGACCTAAGACGAGGTCATTGAAACGACCGGGCATCCTCGTATTGCTCCGCAATTACGGGCGCAATGCCCAGACCTAAGACGAGGACATTGAAACCCGGGGGCGATAGGGGGAGTGCCGGGCGCCCCGTGGCAGGCGCAATGCCCAGACCTAAGACGAGGTCATTGAAACGGCCGGGGGTCCTCCGCTGGACCCCCACCAAGCCGAGAGGCGCAATGCCCAGACCTAAGACGAGGTCAGTGAAACGGCGCAGCCGGCACACCCAGACCGACTGCCCATCGGGGCGCAATGCCCAGACCTAAGAGGAGGTCATTGAAACAGGGAGAAGCAAAACTCTTCTTGAGTCTTGGCTGGCGCAATGCCCAGACCTAAGACGAGGTCATTGAAACGTTGAACCGTGGAAAGCGGGCGGCCGGTCGCCCGGGAGGCGCAATGCCCAGACCTAAGACGAGGTCATTGAAACGCCAAGGCCCTCCTC
>Ga0209721_1001006_pt1 | contig 22584 bp, 24 predicted proteins | sample TshhotsprinmetaG_FD_184139 | JGI IMG/M metagenome (GOLD analysis project Ga0209721, IMG submission 184139) | Hot spring microbial communities from South Africa to study Microbial Dark Matter (Phase II) - Tshipise hot spring metaG (SPAdes)... | ecosystem: Environmental > Aquatic > Thermal springs...
GTCTGCATGGACGACATCAAGCGCTTCTGATAGGGAAAACCATCACTTTCCTTTTTCTCATACGCTTGCGTCAGCACAATAGCGCTTCAGAGCCACAGGTTTTTAGGGAACCTCTGCACGGCTGTAGATTGTGAAGCCCGCAGTGCACATGGAACGGCCGTTGAGTCCACTTGCACACATTTTGAGCAAATTCTGTTCGCAAAACAGGTCAATGAGGCGTCTTTCAGCCCCTGCGCGCCCCCGATGCGCCCTTTGGGGCGCATTTCGGGCGCACTTACCCTGTGGGAGCCAGCAGACGGTGTCGCGCCATGTACAGGTTCGCCAGCGCAAAGAGCGTTGCCACCTGCGCCGCGTTCTTCATCAGTCCCCGGTAGCGGGTCTTTACATCACCGAACTGGCACTTGATCACCCGCAAGGGGTGCTGCACCTTGGCACGGATCTTTGCCTTGACCTCTTCGAGCTGCCTCAGGCACGCCCCCAGGGGGGTGGCGGGCAACGCACGGCGCTTGCCCGGCCGCAAGCAGCGCGTCCATCGCGGCCAGAAACGGCAGCCGGCGCGTGCGCTAGGGGCCCCCGCTCGAAACCGCTCTCGGCAAGACTCATCTTCTTCATGGCAAGTTTGCCCGTCCGTTCTCCCCAATGCCGTTGTTGTGTCCCAGACAGGGCGGTTATGCAGAGTTTCCTTAGCTCGCCAGCGTCCAATGACACAGTGCCGCTAGCGCTGCTGTTTCACTGCGTAGCACCCGCGCCCCCAACGACAGTGGCCGCCAGCCCGCCGCTAAAAGGGCTTGCTCTTCGGCTTCACTAAGCCCGCCTTCAGGGCCCACGATGAGCTCGATGGCGGCGTGCGACACGCGGACATCTGGCCATTGATGCAGTGGGCGCGCCTGGGTTTGCAGAGACAAAAAGACCTGCCAGGTAGATGCTCCTCTTGCATCGCGCTGCGCGTCGCACACTCCGCCATGAGCCAGCACCTGATCCAAGGTACGCACGGGGTGTATCTTGGGCACGCGATTGCGGCCGCACTGCTCGCAAGCGGCCACCGCTACCGCCTGCCAGTGCGCCACCTTTTTGGCCGCGCGCTCGCCACCTAGACGCAGCACGGTGCGTTCGGTCATCAGGGGTTGGACAGAGGCCACACCCAGCTCGGTCGCCTTCTCCACCAGCCAGTCCATGCGCTCGTTGGCGGGCATGCCCACCGCCACGTGCACTGCACGCACCGCCTCGCGCTCGACGGCGTGGTGGCTGAGCACACGCACCTGCACCGCCTGACGCCCCATCGCCACGACTTCAGCCCGCCACTCGCCGCCGAGCAGCGGGTCGCCAAACAGCGTCAGCGCATCGCCCGGCTGCAGCCGCAGCACCTGCACGTGGCGGCTGGCGGCCGCAGGCAGCACCAGCAGCTGGCCGGGTTGCAACGCCTCGGGGTGGTGGATGCGGGGCGCGCCCATCGCCCACTCAGCCCAGGCGGCCAAAGCTGTAGGCCACCGGCGCCTTGGTGCCCTCGATGGCGTCGAGGAGTTTGAGCAGTGGCGTCAACTCGCGGTAGCGCGCCGCCGTGTGGCGGATGTAGCCGATGAAGCGCGGCGTATCAGCCAGGTACTGCGGCTTGTCATCGCGCAGCGTCAGCCGCGCAAAGATGCCGGCCACTTTCAGATGCCGCTGCAGGCCCATCCACTCCACCGCGCGGTAAAACGCGCCGAAATCCTGTGCCCAGCCCTCGGCATCGAGCAACCCGGCGCGGCGCGCCGCCTCCCAATAGCGGATGGTCACATCCAGCACCACCTCTTCGTCCCAGCTCAGGAAGGCGTCGCGCATCAGGCTGGCGATGTCGTAGGTCAGCGGGCCGTGCACCGCGTCCTGAAAGTCCAGCACACCCAGGCGGCCGTCGGGCCGTGCCGGGTCGAAGCCGTCGTACGGCAGCATGAGGTTGCGCGGCATGTAGTCGCGGTGCACCCACACCGTGGGCTGCGCCCGCACGCGCTGCACGATCAGGTCGAACGCCGCCAGCAGCGTGCGCTGCTGCGCTTGCGTCAGCGTCACACCCCGGTAGCGCTGCACGTACCACTCGGGAAACAGCGCCAGCTCGCGCCGCAGCAGCGCCTCGTCGTAGGGGGGTAGCACCCCGGGCTGGCTGGCACGCTGCCAGTCCACCAGCGCCGCGATCGCATCTTTGAAGTAGGGCAGCGCAGCCTCAGGGCGTTCGGGGGCGAGCGTTTGCAGCAGGGTCTGCGCGCCCAGATCGGTCAGCAGCATAAAGCCCTGCGCCTCGTCCCAGGCCAGGATCTCGGGCACACGCACGCCGGCGGCGCGCATCAGCGCGGCCACCCGCACGAAGGGGCGGCAGTCCTCGTGCACGGGCGGCGCATCCATGATGATCAGGGTGCCGCCGCCGTGCGCCGGGGCACGCTGCAGGCGAAAATAGCGGCGGAAGCTGGCATCGGCGCTGGCCAGACGCAGCGTTTCGGGCAGCACGCCATGTGTCGCGGCCAGCCCCTGCAGCCAGCGCCCGAAGGCGGCTGCACGCGCCGGGTCGGCCCACACGATGGCCGAAGAAGACGGATCGGTCGGGGTACTCATGGATAATCGACGGCATTCTACGAAGTCAGCCCCGCGGTCTAGACCGCGGGGCCTTGCTTGCGCTGCGGTGTGTTCGTGAAACCCCTGTTGCCGGCCGGTGTCGCGGCCATCTCCCGCCTGCACAGCCCGCGCCTGTCGCGGCTGGGGGCGGCACTGGCAGCCGTGGTGGCACCGCTGTCGGCTGGCGCACAGGGCCTGGTCCTGCAGCCGTCCCTGGCGCTGGAAGAGACGCTGCCGCCCACGGTGCGCGGCAAGACGCCAGCAGTGGTGGAAGGGGCACAGATCCACGGTCAGGTGGACGGGGAGACAGTGGTGCAGGGGCAGGCCGTGCTGCGCCGCCACGACGTGCTGCTGCGCGCCGAGCGCCTGACGCACGATGCACGCACCGACACCGCCACCGCCGAAGGTGGGGTGCGCGTGGTGCGCAGCGGCAATGTCTTCGAAGGGGAGCGGCTGCGGCTGCAGCTCGACACCTTCGAAGGGCGCTTCGAGGACGTGCGCTTTCGGTTTCTGCGCACCGGCGGCCAAGGCGAAGCCAGCCGGGTGGACTTTTTGGACGAGCAACGCGCCGTGGCGCACCAGGTGCGCTACAGCACCTGCCCGCGTCCGCCCACGGGACCGTGGACCCCGGCGTGGGCCATCACCGCCGACGAAGTGCTGTTCGACCAGGGCACCGACACCGGCGAGGCGCGCAGCGGGCGGCTCGAGTTTCAGGGGGTGACGCTGCTGGCGGCACCGTGGATCAGCTTTCCGCTGTCGAATGCCCGCAAGAGCGGGGTGCTGCCGCCGTCGCTCAATATGGACAACCGCAGTGGCTTGGAGACCACTGTCCCCTACTACTTCAACCTGGCACCCAACCGCGACGCGACGCTGTACCCGACGCTGATGACGCGCCGCGGCCTCGACCTGGGCGGGGAATATCGATATCTGGAGCGTGACTACGCGGGGCAGGTGCGCGCCGCCTGGATGCCGAGCGATCGTCTGCGCAACCGCGACCGCTGGGCGTACGCGCTGCAGCATCAGCACGCGCTGTCCGGCCTCACGGGGCTGCCCGGCACAGGCTTGCGCATACAGCTCAACCGCGTCAGCGACGACGACTACTGGCGCGACTTTCCGCGCACCAGTGTCATCACCAACCTGGCGCAGCGGCTGCTGGACAACCAGGTCGTGCTCAGCGGCGGGCAGGGGCCGTGGCAGTACAGCCTGCTGGCGCAACGCTGGCAGACACTGGGAGCGGCTGCGGCCCTGGGCGCGCTGCAGACTGGGCAGATTTTGGCCCCCTACGACCGGCTGCCGTCGCTGGCGTTGCGCTGGGTTCCGGCGTATCCCTGGGCAGGAGCGGACGATGGCTGGCGCGTGCGCGCCGACGCCGAACTGACCCGCTTTCAGACCCGGCGCACCCCCACCATTTGGGACGGCGTCAGTGTCGGTGACCAGCGCACCGACGTCGGCGGAACCCGCATGCTGGGCGTGCTGAAGATCGGCCGTCGCTGGGAGGCCCCGTGGGGCTTCATCGAACCGAGCTTGCGCTGGCACTTGCGTCACTACACGTTCGATCAGCCACTGGGCGATGGGCGGCGCAGCCTCAACTTGGCCCTGCCCACCGTGGCGCTGGACAGTGGCCTGGTGTTCGAGCGCAGCGCCGAGCTGTTCGGGCGCACCGTAGCCCAGACACTGGAGCCGCGCGTACTGCTGTCGGCCACACCCTACCGCGACCAGCGCCTGCTGCCGGTGTACGACAGTGCGGCCTACGACTTCAACCTGGCCACCATCTACGCCCCCAACCCCTACGGCGGCCACGACCGCATCGCCGATCTGCGCGCGCTCACCTATGGTGTGACGACCCGGTTGTACGATACCGCCGACGGGCGCGAGCTGCTCACGGTGGGCGTGGCCCAGCGCCTGCGCCTGAGCGATCAACGCGTCACCCTGCCCAACGAAAGCCCCGCGGAGCAGGGCCGCAGCGACGTGCTGATTGGCGCCAGCGTGGCCTGGACGCCGACTTGGAGCACCAGCGGCACCTGGCAGTACAACGCCGCCCGCCGCACCTCGGTGCGCACCGTGCTGGCGGCGCGCTACCAGCCCGGGCCGTACCGCGTGCTCAGCGTGGCCTATCGCAACAACGAGACCACGGTCATCCGCAGCCAGCAGCTCGACGTGGCCTGGCAGTGGCCGCTGGCCGCCCTGTGGGGCGGTCCGCCGCCGACGCCGCGGCCCGGGCAGGCGCTGGGGCCTGGGCAGTGGTACGGCGTGGGACGCGTGAACTACAGCTTTACCGACCGGCGCCTCATCGACTTGGTGGCCGGCTTCGAATACGATGCCGGCTGTTGGATCGGCCGCGTGGTGTTGGAGCGCCAGCAGCAAAGCGTCAACAGCGCCAACCAGCGCATTCTCTTCCAGCTGGAGTTTTCCGGTTTCTCGCGTCTGGGTACCAGTTCGTTGCAGGCCCTGCGCTCGCACATCCCCCGCTACCAGTACCTGCGCGAAGATCTCAATCCGCCCAGCCGCTTTGAACGCTATGAATGAACCGTCTCGTGTCGCCCGGGCCGCCGCCGCTGCCCTGACCGTCGCGCTGCTGGCAACGCCGCTGGCGGCTGCCGCGCAGTCCCGCTCGCAGCCGGTGGCCACCGCCGACTACGTGGTCGTGCTGGTCAACGGCGAGCCCATCACCCTCAGCGACGTGCGCACCCGGCTGGCGCGGCTGGAACTGCCCGCCGAGCTGCCTGCCGCCGAGCGCGCTGCGCTGGCGCAGCGGGTGCTGGAGCAGCTCATCGACGAACGTGTGCTGCTGCAGTGGGCGCGCGACAGCGGCATCCGCGTCGACGACAGTGCGGTCGATGTCGCCGAAGCCGAGGTGGCACGGCGCAACGGCCTCAGCGTCGCCCAGCTGCGCGAGCGCCTGCCCGGTGCCGGGCTGGCCGTGGCCACGTTCCGCGACAACCTGCGCATCGAGCTGCTGCTGCAACGCCTGCGCGAGCGCGAGGAAGCGCGCGTGCGCGTCAGCGAAGCCGACATCGACGCCCTGTTGCGCGAGGCGCAGACCGACCCCGCGCGCACGGTGCTGGAGCTGGCCCAGGTCTTTGTCGCGGTGCCCGAAAACGCCAGCAGTGACACCGAGGCGCGCGCGCGCGCACTGGCCGAGGATGTGGCACGCCGCGCCCGCAGCGGGGAGGACTTCGCCGCCTTGGCGCGTCAACATTCCAGCGCCCCCGAAGCCGCTCAAGGCGGTCGGTTGGGACTGCGCAGCGCCGACCGCTACCCCACCCTGTTCTGGGAAGCGGTGCGCGCAGCGCGCCCCGGCGACATCGTCGGGCCGGTGCGCAGCGGCGCGGGCTTTCACGTGCTGCAGGTGCTCACCCGCCGTCCGGCCGACCTGCCCGACCCGGTGGTGACGCAAACCCGCGTGCGCCACATCTTGCTGCGCGCCAGTGACGAAGCGAGCCAGCGCGACGCCGTCGCGCGGCTGCAAGCGCTGCGCGAACGCATCGTCAGCGGGCAGACCCCGTTTGAGGCCGCCGCGCGCGAGGTCAGCCAGGATGGCACAGCGCGCGAGGGCGGCCTGCTCGGCTGGGTAAGCCCGGGCCAGTTGGTGCCGGAATTCGAGCAGGCGATGGATGCGCTGGCGGTGGGGGTGGTCTCGGCGCCGGTGGTCTCGCGCTTTGGTGTCCACCTGATCGAGGTGCTGGAGCGCCGCCAGGTCGAGCGCAGCGCGCGCGAGCAGCGCGATGCGGTGCGCGCCGTGCTGCGACAGCGCAAGGCCGACGAGGCGCTGCAGGAAGTGGTGCGCGAGCAGCGCGCACGGGCCTACGTCGAACAGCGCGAGCCCCCCCAGTGACCCCGCGCCACGCCCCTGTCAGCGATGGCCATCGCGCGCGCAAGCGCTTCGGCCAACACTTCCTCAGCGATCCGGCCATCATCGACGCGCTGGTGCGCGCCATCGACCCCGAACCGGGCGACTGCATGGTCGAGATCGGGCCCGGTCTGGGGGCATTGACGCAGCCGCTGGTGGAGCGGCTAGGGCGGCTGACCGTCATCGAACTCGACCGCGATCTGGCCGCACGCCTGCGCCGCCACCCGCAGCTCGCCGTCGTCGAGGCCGACGTGCTGACGGTGGACTTCGGCGCCCTGGCGCAACGCTGCGGTAACGGCACGCCGCACGCCATCATGGCCTGCGGGTCACCGCCGCCCGCAGCGACGACGGCAGCGCCGCCACGGCCCCTGCGCGTGGTGGGCAACCTACCCTACAACATCTCCACGCCCATTTTGTTTCACCTGCTGCGCTGGGCCGACCAGGTGCAGGATCAGCACTTCATGCTGCAAAAGGAGGTGGTGGAGCGCATGGTGGCCGCCCCCGCCACCGCCGCCTATGGGCGGCTGAGCGTGATGCTGCAGTGGCGCTACGCGATGGAGGCGGTGCTGACGGTGCCACCAGCGGCATTCGAGCCGCCGCCACGCGTCGACAGCGCCGTGGTGCGCATGCAGCCTTGGGCGCAGCCGGCCGTGCTGGACGTGGCACTGTTGCAAGAGCTGGTGCAGGCTGCGTTTTCGCAACGCCGCAAGCTGCTGCGCCACACGCTGGGGAGCTGGCTGGAGGAACGCGGCTTTGGCGGCCAGTTCGACCTGCAGCGCCGCGCCGAAGAGGTGACGGTGCCCGAGTACGTGGCGCTGGCCCGCGCGCTGGGACCGAACACCTGAGCGGCTGCAGCCATCGGTCCCGGTACCCCGTCGGCCTGCGCGCAGCAGGGAGCGCGGACGAGGTCGTGCGGGCCGTCGCCACGGAATACCCCATCCCCCGCCCACAGCTGAGGGGATACTACCGTGGCGGCCAACCGATCGTCACTCCTCAGAGGGATCGAGCTCAGGCCGCGCTGAGCCAGTAGCCGGCGTTGAACGGGCTGCTCATGCGCAGCGCCTGCGGGCTGACGTCCACCAGCTTGTCGGTCAGCAGCGGCTCATCGCTGGCGGCCAACTCGGCCGGCTTGGGCGCGCGTGCCACCGAGAACGAATAAAAGCAGCGGAATGGCACCTTACGTTCGGCCCAGAAATCGGCCACGTCGCGGAACACATCCAGCAGCTGCTCGCGCGCTTCCTTGTCGAACTTGGGGCTGGTGGGGATGTGCTCCAGCACCACGATGAAGCCAGTTTGTGGCCCCGACTTGTACACCGTATCGGTCAGGCAGTCGTACAGCGCATCCAGATTCTTGCCGTTGTGCGGCGGCAGCTGGAATTGGGCCGAAATCAGCTCCAAGATGTCCTGCTTGTTTTGCGCCGTGGCCAGATTGGCATACAGGAAATGGTGGCCCAGCGTCTCGGCCGCGCTCTGCAGACCGCTGACCGTGTGGGCGCGAATCGACTGAACGATGTTGGGGCGAACGTTGCGCAGAGGCTGTTCGTTGGTCATGGCGTCAAACGGAAAAAAGGTCAGGTAACCGGGGATTACGTCACGGCACGATGCGGCGAAAGCTCGCGTAGTGATCGGCCGTGTAGTAACAGGCGTCGGGCACGGTGGGCTCCCAGCCGCCGCAGACGATGCGGCGCGCGCCGCGGTGACGCACGCCGGGTGTGGGCACCGTGTATTCCCGGTAGTAGCCACGCTTGTACACCGGCAGCAGCCGCTCGCGATTGAAGAACACCGTGCCGTCCTTGTCATACGGGAAGGGCCCCCCTTGGCGGATCAGGCGCATGACCTCGCGCGCTTCGCGCGGCAGCTCGGCCAGCGCAATTTCGGCGCTGGCGCCGACCTCGGCGCCCGGCGGGCCGCTGCGGGCCCAGCCCGGAGCACCGCTGCCCAGCGCTGCCAGCGCCAGCACCACCGTCGCCAGCGCCGTCGCCGCGCGCCGCCACCCCCGACGGCGGGCGTCGCCCCGCGTCGCTGTGCCTTCACCCATGCGCAGCCGATCCTCAGTTGGGGTTTACCCTGAAAATCAAGCGCGCAAGTGTGCCCCAAGCGGCGTCTGAATGCAAGATCTTGACAAAGCCTGGATTTTGTGTCTGCTGCAGCACTGCTGGGCGGGGCAGGGGCCGGCAGCGTCTGGGCCGCGCCAGCGTTTAAGCATTGGCGGTGCCGCCGGCCACCGCAGCCGAAGTGCCCACTGCTCGCGGGCCGACATTGGCCTCGGCCACGGTCAGCGCCGTCATGTTGACGATGCGCCGCACGGTGGCGCTGGCGGTGAGGATGTGCACCGGTTTGGCCACACCCAGCAGCATCGGCCCGATGGCGATGTTGCCGCCGGCCGCGGTCTTGAGCAGGTTGTAGGCGATATTGGCAGCGTCGATGTTGGGGCACACCAGCAGGTTGGCTTCGCCGCTGAGGGTGCTGCGCGGCATGATGGCCTGCCGCATCTGCGCATCCAGCGCCACGTCGCCGTGCATCTCGCCGTCCACCTCCAGCCACGGCGCCTGCTCGCGCAGCAGCGCCAGCACCTGCCGCATCTTCACCGCGCTGGGCTGGTCGGATGAGCCGAAATTGGAGTGCGACAGCAGCGCCGCCTTCGGCGTGATACCAAAGCGCATGATCTTGCGTGCCGCCATCTGCGTGATCTCGGCCAGCTGCTCGGCGCTGGGGTCGTAGTTGATGTGGGTGTCGACCAGGAACACCTGCCGCCCGGGCAGCAAGATGGCGTTCATGGCGGCATAGGTGTGTGCGTGAGGACGCTTGCCGATCACCTGGTCGATGTAGTTTAGGTGCATACCGGCCGTGCCCCAGGTGCCGCAGATGAGGCCGTGCACATCGCCGTGGCGCAGCAGCATGGCGCCAATCAGCGTCAGGCGACGCCGCATCTCGATCTTGGCCAGCTGCTCGGTCACACCACGGCGCTCCATCAAACGGTGGTACTCCTGCCAGAAGGTGCGGTAGCGCGGGTCATACTCGACATTGACGACGTCGTAGTCGGTGCCTTCGCGCAGCCGCAGGCCAAACTTTTCGATGCGCTGCGCAATAACCGCCGGGCGGCCGATCAGCACCGGGCGCGCCAGCCCCTCGTCCACCACCACCTGGGCGGCACGCAGCACGCGCTCCTCCTCCCCTTCGGCATAGGCGATGGATTTGTGCCGCGCCTGCTTGGCGATCGCATACACCGGCTTCATCAGCGTGCCGGAGGCAAAGACGAAGCTCTGTAGCCGCTCGCGGTAGGCGTCGAGGTCGGCGATGGGGCGGGTGGCCACACCGCTGCGCACCGCCGCCTCGGCCACTGCGGGAGCGATGCGGATCATCAGCCGCGGGTCAAACGGCTTCGGAATCAGGTACTCCGGCCCAAAGGCGAGTTTTTCACCCGCGTACGCCTGCGCCACCACCTCGCTTTGCTCGGCCTGGGCCAACTCGGCAATCGCGTGCACCGCCGCGATTTCCATCTCGTCGGTGATGGTGGTGGCGCCACAATCCAGCGCACCGCGAAAGATATAGGGGAAGCACAGGACGTTGTTGACTTGGTTGGGGTAGTCGCTGCGCCCGGTGGCCATCACCGCGTCGTCGCGCACGGCGCGCACCTGCTCGGGCAGGATCTCGGGCGTGGGGTTGGCCAGCGCCAGGATCAGTGGGCGCGCGGCCATGCGCGCCACCATCTCGGGCTTGAGCACGCCCCCGGCCGACAGCCCCAGAAAGACATCCGCGCCCTCGATCACTTCGGCCAGCGTGCGCGCGTCGGTTTTCTGTGCAAAGACGGCCTTGTCGGGGTCCATCAGCTCGGTGCGCCCCTCGTAGACGACGCCGGCCAGGTCAGTCACCCAAATGTGCTCACGCGGCAGGCCCAGCTTGACCAGCAGACTCAGACACGCCAGGGCCGCCGCCCCGGCACCGCTGGTCACCAGCTTGACCTGCTTGAGGTCTTTACCCACGACTTTGAGGCCGTTGAGAATGGCCGCCCCCACCACGATGGCGGTGCCGTGCTGGTCGTCGTGGAACACCGGGATCTTCATGCGCTCGCGCAGCTTGCGTTCGACGGTGAAGCAGTCCGGCGCCTTGATGTCTTCGAGATTGATACCCCCGAAGGTGGGCTCCAACGCGGCGATGATGTCCACCAGCCGGTCGGGGTCCTTTTCGTTGATCTCGATATCGAAAACATCGATGCCGGCGAACTTCTTGAACAGCACCGCTTTGCCTTCCATGACCGGCTTGGCCGCCAGCGGGCCGATGTCACCCAGCCCCAACACCGCGGTGCCGTTGGTGATGACGGCCACCAGATTGCCGCGCCCGGTGTAGCGGCAGGCGTTGGCGGGGTCGGCCGCGATGGCCTCGCACGGGGCGGCCACGCCGGGAGAATACGCCAGCGCCAGGTCGCGCTGGTTGGACAATGCTTTGGTCGGGGTGACAGCCAGTTTGCCAGGTGTCGGGCGTTCGTGGTAGTCGAGCGCGGCCTGCCGGAGCTGCTCGCGCGGATCGGTAGCGATGTCGGCCATAGACGGAACTCCTGCACTCGGGCCGGCGGGGGCGCAGACGGCATCGCCGGCGGCATGCGAGCATTGTAGAAAGGTGTCGTGCCCGTCCCGCCATGGTGCTGGCAGCCGTGACCGGATCAGCGGCAATCGGCCTGTCGGCCCCCGCGGCCCCGGTCAGACGCGCACGACTGCATCGGGCAATTCGTTCGGATTGGAGTCCTGAGGCACGGCGGGGAAGTGCGCCCTCAGCCAACCGTCCACGGTATCGATGGCCTGCGCCAGCGCCACCTCGGGCGGCCCGGTACGCAGAGCACCACGCAGACCGTCGACCGCGTGCACCCACTGCGCCGCTGAGACGCGCCCGGCCAGCCCACGGTCGGCGACGATCTCGATGGCGCGCTCGGCCAGCAGCAGATAAATCAGCACGCCGGCGTTGTCTTCGGTATCCCAGACGCGCAGGCGGCCGAACCAGCCCAGTGCGCGCTCGCGCACGCGCACCGGCATGGCCGCATCATCGGGCGGTGGCCACAGCCACGACAGCGGCAGGGCCGCCTCGACACAGACGCGGATTTCTCCGCGGTGATGCGCCTCGCTGCCGACGATGCGCTGGCGCAGCCGCTCGGCGGCCGCATCGTCCAGCCAGCGGCGGCTGGCGCGTTCGTCCCACCAGAGGTGCCGCCACAGCCGCTGCAGACGCGTGATCGCTCCCATGATCACCAACGCCCCGAGGCGCCGCCCCCGCCAAAGTTGCCACCGCCCCCGGAGGAAAAGCCACCCCCCGGTCCCCCGCCACCCGGCCAGCCGCCCTCGCCACCGGGCCCACGCCACGGCCCTCCCACCGCACCCTGTCCAACCGTGATCCCGGCCAACGCCAGCACGAACGCCACCGCCACCAACAGCGCAAGCCACGCCCACGGCAAGCCGAGGGCGGCACCCACGACCGCCGCCAGCGCGGCCGTACCCACCGCGCCCAGCACCCGGCCCAGCAGCGCGCGCAGCACGGTGGCGATCACCGGCACGGCGAACACGGCAAACACCACCGCCCCTTCCCCATCCGGGACGCTGGCGCCTGGGGACGCCGCCACATCGCCGGGCAGCGGCAGCGGCTCGCCGGCCAACGCGGCCAAAATCTGCTCCACTCCGGCCTGCAGGCCGCCGAAGTAGTCGCCGTGGCGAAAGCGTGGCACGATAGCGCGCTCGATAATGCGGCTGGCCAACAGATCGGGGATGGCACCTTCCACCGCCTTCGTGGTGGCGATGCGCAGCCGCCGGTCGTCCTTGGCCACCACCAGCAGCACACCATCGCCGACGTCGCGCCGGCCGATCTTCCACGCGTCGCCGACACGCTGGGTGTAGTCCGTGATGTCCTCCGGGGCGGTGGTCGGCACCATCAGCACCACCACTTGACTGCCACGCTCGCGTTCGAACGCGGCCAGACGGGCCTGTAGTGCAGCGCGCTGCTCGGTGCTGAGCGTACCCGTCAGGTCGATGACGCGGGCGGTGAGCGCCGGCACCGGCTGCAGCGCCTGCGCCCGTGCCGCCGTTCCCGCCAGCAGCGCCAGCGCACCCAGCAGCAGGGCCAGCGCCCAAGTGACGAGGCAACCGCCGCGTGCCGCTGTTCGCCCACCACACCACCTGGCCGTGTCCGGCGCCAAGCGGCGCGACGCGTCCACCTCCCCGCCGGCCGTGTCTGGGGCCATGGACCGCTGCCCTGATCAGCGCGAGGGCGCCGGGAATTCGACCTTGGGCGGCACCGCCAGCGACGCCTCGTCGGCGGGTGCGAAGCCCGGCTTGGGTGCGTAGCCGAATACCATCGCCGTCAGGTTGGTGGGAAAGCTGCGCGCCAGCGTGTTGTAGCGCTGCACCGCTTGGATGTAGCGGTTGCGCGCCACGGCGATGCGGTTTTCGGTCCCTTCAAGCTGCACGCGCAGATCGGCAAAACCCTGGTTGGCCTTCAGGCTGGGGTACTGCTCGGCCACCGCCAGCAGACGCGACAGGGCACTGCCCAACTCGCCCTGCGCGGCCTGAAAGCGCTGCAGCGCCTGGGGGTCCTGCAGCATCTCGGGTGTAACCTGGATGGCGGTGGCGCGCGCACGCGCCTCGATGACGCGCGTCAGCGTCTCGCGCTCGAAATGGGCTTCGCCCTGCACGGTGGCGACGAGGTTGGGCACCAGGTCGGCGCGGCGCTGGTACTGGTTGAGCACCTCGGCCCAGGCCGCACGCACTTCCTCGTCCAGGCGCTGGAATTCGTTGTAGCCGCAGCCAGGCAGCGTGACCGCGCCCGGGACCGCCAGCGCCAGCGTCAGCCAGCGGCGACGGGTGGTTCCTCTGGGCGGGTGGGCAGGCGTCGACGGTGAAGGCATGGCAAGGACCCCGGTAAACGATCGGGCTGGCTGTATCCAGCGCCGATCATGCCAGACTTGGCCACGGCTGCCGAGACCCCGCCACCCCGCCAGGACGCGCGGTGCTTTCGCGCTGCCCGGTCACGCCACCGCGGCGCCGCGGGCGGCGGCCGCCGCCCAGCCCGCGGCCTGCAGCGAAAGCCGCAGCTGCCGCGCCGTCGCCACGGCGTGGGGGCCGTCGCCATGCACGCAGATGCTGTCGATCGGCGTGGGCAGCACGTGTCCCTCCCGGGTCACCAGGCCACCAGCTTCCAGCATGCGCAGCACGTGTTCGATACAGGCGTCGGCGTCGTGCAGCACGGCGCCCGGCTCGCGGCGCGGGGTCAGCTGGCCATCGCGCTGGTAGGTGCGCAGTGTCGCCATCCAGCGCTGTAGCGCGTTGTGCTGCTGGCGCAGGGCGGTGTGCGCCTGTTCCCGCGTCACGGCCACGAAATGCAGGGGGCGTGGTGCCGGCCAGCGCGCCAGCCGTCCCAGATCGGCCCGGATCACGGTAGCCAGCTTCGGATAACCGCCGACGGTTTGCGCATCGGCCAGCAGCACGATGGGTTGGCCGTTGGCGGGCACCTGAATCGCCCCCGGGGCGACACCGTCAAAGACGATGTCGGCATGCTGCGGCGAGCGGTGCGCCAGCGGTGGCCCCGCCAGCCGCATGCCCATGCGGTCACGCTCGGCGGTCACGCGCCAACCGCTGTCGCACAGTGCCGCCAGCGCCCCGGGCGCGAAGTGATCCTCCTGCGGCCCGGGCAGCACGCGGATCGGGCCCTCGTCGTCTGCCAGGGGGGGCCGCGGCGCTCGGGCGCATCGGGATCCGGGGTCGGCTGCGCGCAAGGCAGGCGGTCACCGGCCTGCAGGGCACGCCCGTTCAGCCCCCCCATAGCGGTGCGCTCGTGCGTGGCCCGGCTGCCCAGCACCGGGGGCACGTCGATGCCACACGGCACAGCCAGATACGCCAGCCCCTGCACCGCCCCCAGCCGCAGCACGTCGCCCGGCTGCAGGGTAACCGTGCACCAGCCCGGCAAGGGTTGCACCGCGCCGCCCTGCCGTTGCACGGTGGCCTGCACCGCGCCCACCACTGCCACGCGCACGGCGCCGCCCTCGGCCTGCAGGCTCGGGCCCAGCAGGCGCATCTCCAGCACCGCCGCGCGCGCGTCATTGCCCAGCAACCCATTGGCTGCAGTGGCCCAGACCGGGTCGAGCGCGCCGGCCCGCGCCACGCCCCAGTGGCGGCAACCGACACGGCCCTGATCCTGCACCGTGTTGCCCAGCCCCGGCTCGATCACGCGCAACCCGCGGCTCACCGCATCTCCCTACCGCGGCACCACTGCGCCAGGTCCAGCTCACCGGCCTCGGCCCGGGCCTGCAGGGTGGCGAACCCGGCTTCATCCACGGCGTACCAGCGCACCACGTCGCCGCTGGCCAGCAGCGCCGGCGGATGGCGCCGCAGGTCGAACAACGGCACGGGCGTGCGCCCCACCAGATGCCAGCCGCCGGGGCTGCTCCACGGATAGACCGCGCACATGGCTGCGGCCAGTGCAATCGAGCCGGCGGGCACCGTCTTGCGCGGCGTCGCCAGACGGGGCACCTGCAGCGCTGGGGGCACGCCGCCCATGTACGGAAAGCCAGGCATGAAGCCGATCTGGTAGACACGCAGCTCGGCCTGCTGCAGGGTCTGCACCACGGCGTCGATCGTCAGGCCCAGGCGCTCGGCCAGCGGCGGCAAATCCGGCGCCATGGCCGGCGCAAAGCACGCCGGCAAGGTCCAGCGTCGGCCAGCCGTGACGGCGGGCACGGCTTGGGCAGCCAGCGTGCGCAGCGCCGTACCCAGCGCCTCGCCATCGCAGCGCAGCGGCTCGTAGTGCACGGTCAGCGAGCGGAAGGTCGGCACCACGTCGACCACTGCACTCCAAGGTTCGCCGCCGGCGGCACAGGCCGCGCGCACGGCTCGCTCCAAACCGTCGACGCGCGCATGCAACGCCGGGTCGATGGCGTCACCGAACTCGACGGTCCACGCTGCATCGCCCAGCGCCAGCAGGCGCGCTGCGGTCATCAGCCCCCCATGCGCTGCGGCAGCCACGTCACCAGCTCCGGAAAGAGGTACAGGAGCAGCACGGCCAGCGCCATCAGACCAAACATCGGGACGGCGTAGCGTGCCAGCTCCGTCACCTGGCGGCCGGTCATGCCCTGCAGCACGAACAGGTTGAAACCCACCGGCGGCGTGATCTGCGCCATCTCCACCACCACGACGACGAAGATGCCGAACCAGATCAGGTCCAGGCCCGCCGCCTCGACCGTAGGCAGCAGCGCGCCCATGGTCAGCACGACGATCGAGATACCGTCCAAGAAGCAGCCCAGCACGATGAAAAACAGCGCCAACGCCAGAACCAGCTCCCACTGGGCCAGGCCGAGCGATCCGATCCAGCCCGCCAGGTGACGGGGCAGACCCAGGTAGCCCATGGCCAGCGTGAGGAAGGCGGCACCGGCCAAGATCAGCGCGATCATGCTGTACATGCGCGTGGCACCCAGCAGGCTGTCGCGAAAAGTCTGCCAGCTCAGCGCCCCTTGCGTGGCCGCGAGGGCAAGCGCCCCCACCACGCCCACCGCTGCCGCTTCGGTGGCGGTGGCGATGCCGGTGTAGATCGTCCCCAGCACGCCGCCAATGAGCAGCAGCACCGGCAGCAGGTGGCGGCTGGCGCGCAACCGGGCTGCCAGCGACAGCCGCTCGCCATCGTCCGGGATGGCCCGGGGATGCAGCAGCGCCCAGACCACGACGTAGCCCATAAACAAGGCGGCCAGCAACACACCGGGAATCACCCCGGCAACGAACAGACGCGCGATCGAGACGTTGGCAGTGACGCCGTAGACGATCATGATGATCGACGGCGGAATGAGCAGACCCAGTGTACTGGCACCGGCCAGTGTGCCCAGACTCAGGGCCTCGGGGTAGCCGCGCCGGCGCAACTCGGGCAGCGTCATCTTGCCAACGGTGGCGCAGGTGGCAGCCGACGAGCCCGACACCGCCGCAAACAGGGTGCTGCCCAGAATGTTGGTGTGCAGCAGCCGCCCGGGCAGACGCTGCAGCCACGGCGCCAGGCCGCGGAACATGTCCTCCGACAGCCGCGTGCGGAACAGGATTTCCCCCATCCAGACGAACAGCGGCAGCGCCGTCAGCGTCCACGACGACGACGCCCCCCAGATCGTGATCGCCATCGCATCACCGACGGCGCGCTGGGTGAACAGCTCCATACCGATCCACGCCACGCCAATCAGCGCCAGGCCGATCCAGACCCCTGCGGCCAGCGTCACGAGCAGCGCACCGATGAGCACTGCGGTGATGATCAGTTCCATGATGGGCAACTCCGCGTCATTCGATGCGTGCCGGCTCGTCCCCGGCGTCGGGGGTGGGCACATGACCACGGACGTGCTCCGCCAGCTGCACCAGCAGCGCCAGCGTCAGCAGCAGCGTGCCGGCCGCCATGCCCAGCTGCGGGATCCACAGCGGGGTGGCATCCAGTCCGGTGGAAATGTCGTAAAAGGCACGGCTTTGCCACACCAGCCGCACCGAAAACCAAGCCAGCGCCGCGGCCAGAAACAGCCCGACCACGTGCACGGCGATTTCGACCCTGCGCCGGGCGGACGCCGGCAGGCGCTGCAGCACCAGCGTGACGCGGATGTGCTCGCCCCGGCGCAGCGTGACCGGCAGTGCCAGAAAGGCAGCCGCCGCCATGCAGTAGCCGGCATAGGCGTCGGCGCCGGCCAGCGTCAGTGTCGGCACCAGCCGCCCCACGATGCTGGCCAGCACCATGGCCAGGGTAGCGATCAGAAAGGCCGCGGCTACCCAGCCGGCGGTGTCGAACATGCGATCGAGCGCCTTCATCGCGCAGCCGTCCGCAGCACACCGGTCACGGCCGGTAGGCCTTCAGCACCGCCGCTCCCTCGGCACCGGCCTGCCGCGACCATTCCTCGATCATCGTCTCGCCGATCTTGCGCAGATCGGCCTGCAGCTGCGGCGACCCCTTGCCCACCGTCATGCCGTTCTTGCGCAGCTGCTCCAGATACCAGGCGGTCTTGTCTTCGCTTTCACGCCAGCCGCGGGCCTCGGCGTCCGCAGCCGCCTTCAGCAGCGCCTCCTGCGTCGGTTTGTCCAGCGCGTCGAAGGCACGCTTGGAGACGAACACCACGTTCTTGGGCAGCCACGCCGCCACGTCGTAGTCGTACTTCACTTGCTCCCACACCTTGCTGTCGTAGCCGGTCGCACCCGACGTCATGAAGGCATTGACCGCGCCGGTGGCCAGCGCCTGCGTCAGCTCAGCCGCCTGGACGGTGGCGGGCTGGGCCCCCACCAGCTGCGCGATGCGGCTGGTGTTGGGGTTGTAGGCCCGCCACTTGGCGCCCCTGTGGTCGGCGGCGGACTCGATTGGCTTGGCGCTGAAGATGCCTTAGGGCGGCCATGGCACCGCGTAGAGCACCTTCAGGCCCTGCTTGTCCAAAGCCGCCTCGATGGCCGGGCGCGACGCGGTCCGCAGTTTGCGCGCATCCGCGTAACTGGTAGCCAGGAACGGGATCGAGTCGATACCGAACAGCGCGTTTTCGTTGGAAAAGTTGGAAATCAGCACTTCACCGATCTGCGCTTGCCCGCTCTGCACCGCACGCTTGATCTCATTGGCCTTGAACAGCGACCCGTTGTCGTGCACGGTGATGGCCAGCCGCCCGCCAGTGGCACGCTCCACGTCCTTGGCAAACATCAGAATGTTGGCGGTGTGGAAGTTGCCAGCCGGATAGGCGGTGGGCATGTCCCACTTGACGCTCTGAGCAGCGGCGGTGACGTGGGCAAGCGCCAGCGTGGCGGCGGCAAACGAGGCAAACGTAACGCGCATGGGACTACTCCTGTCGAGTAGAGAAGGACGATGGCGATCCGCCCCACAAAGGGCGGCTCCTGCACAGTAACATCACGCACGCAAAACGTCAACGTTTTGTCTGCATTATGCTGTAATGACTTTCCCTGGTCGGGAGCGTTCCCCGCCGCGTACAGCGGCACAATCGGGCCGCAGCGATCCACCTTTTCCCGCCTGCCATGACCCGCACGACCTCGCCCCTGCCGCTGAATGCCGACACGCCCGCGCCCGATCGGCCGATCGTCTCCTCGGCCCACCTGGTGTCGGAAAAATCCCCGGAACTGTCGGAATTTGAATTCGGACTCATCATCGCGGCGCATGCTTTCAACCGCTGGTTGATCCGCTGCATGGGCGCTGCCGGCGTCAAGGACATGACGCCCACCGACGTACTGGTACTGCACCACATCAACCACCGCCGCACCCCGAAGCGCCTGTCGGACATCGCGTTCGTACTCAACATCGAGGACGCACACGTGGTGTCGTACTCGGTGCGCAAGCTGCAAGGCATGGGGCTGGTGTCGGGCACCAAGCGCGGCAAGGAAATGTTCTATGCCACCACCGAGGCGGGTCACGCACTGTGCCTGCGCTTCCGCGCCGTACGCGAGGCGTGTCTGATGCCGGGGTTTTCGGGCGCGGACGAGGAAAACCGCCGCTTGGCCGAGGTGGCACGCACCCTGCGCCAGCTGTCCGGCCGCTATGACCAAGCCGCCCGCGCCGCCACCGCATACTGAAGCCGCGGCCGCACCCGCCGAGCCATCAGGCCGCCACCGCTGGCGGCAGCGGGGGCGCCGTGGGCTGGGCGGGCGAATCACGGCTGGCGCGCGGCTGTGCCGCCACGCGAGCCCAGGCGCGCTCGTGGAAGAAATAGGCCACGGCCTGCACCGTCGGCTCCAGTAGCGACAGGGTGAGTGCGGCCCACAGGTTGCCCGTGACCGCGTACGCCACGGCAGCGGCCACGGTGACGTGCATGACGTAGTAGGTACCCGTCTTCATCAACGCGAAGCGGTGGGCGCGGGCAATGCGACGCAGGCGGGCCATGGGGTTCTCCTTGGTCTGGCAGGGATGACGACAACCTGAAGATAAGGCCAGAGCCCACCCGTTGCAATCGATTGTGACAATGCAATTGATAACGACTAATCGATCAGCCGCCCGTCGCGGATGGCGATCCGGCGCTCGCAGCGCGCCGCCAGCGCCGGGTCGTGCGTGACGATCAGGAACGCCGTGCCCTCCTCGCGGTTGAGTTCGCGCAGCAGCGCAAAGACGTCCAGGGCGGTGTGGCTGTCCAGGTTGCCGGTGGGCTCGTCGGCCAGCACCAGGCGCGGACGGTTCATCAGCGCGCGCACGATGGCCACCCGCTGCTGCTGCCCTCCCGACAGCTGTACCGGGCGCTTGTGCGCGTGCGTGCCCAGCCCCGTGCGCTCCAGCAGCGCGCGGGCGCGGCGGCGGTCGTCGCTGGTGACGCTGCCGCGTCCGGCCAGCACTGGCATCAGCACGTTTTCCTCGGCGGTGAAAGCCGGCAACAGGTGGTGGAACTGGAATACGAAGCCCAGGTAGCGGTTGCGCAGCGCGGTGCGCACCGTGTCGGTGGCCGCGTGCACCGGCTCGCCGGCCAGCCAGATCTCACCGGCCGTCGGCAGCTCCAGCAGTCCGATCAGGTTGAGCAGCGTCGATTTGCCCGACCCCGACGGCCCCACCAAGGCAGCAAAAGCCTGCTCGGGCAGCGTCAAGTCGATGCCGTGCAGCACCTCGACCAGGGGCGAGGCGCCGCCGCCATACGCCTTGCGCACCCCCTGCAGGCGCATGACTTCAGCCACGGATGGCCTCCACCGGATCGAGCCGGGCCGCCCGCAGCGCAGGCAACCACGCGGCCAGCACGCCCACCGCCGTGGCCAGCAGCGCGGTGGAGACGAACAGCTCCGCCTGCAGCACGATAGGGAACAGCGGAGTGCCGTCGGCGTTGCGCGCCAGCCGCGTAAAGCCCACCGCCAGCGCCCCACCCAAGCCGGCGCCCAGCAGCGAGCCGCCAAAGCCGACCAGCGCGCCCTGCAGCAGGAATACGCCCAGGATGCGCTGCCGGGGAGTGCCCATCGCGCGCAGGATGCCGATCTCGCGCTGGCGCTGCACCACCGACACCACCAGCACGCTGGCAATGCCCAGCGCCACCGCCACCGTCACGAAGACACGGATCATCAGGCTGGACGCGCTCTGGCTGCGCAGTGCCGTGACCAGCTGGCCGTTGGCCACCTGCCAGCTGTCGGCGGCCAGCCCGGTGGCCCGGTGCAGATCCGCCGCCAGCGCTTCGGCCTCGAACAGGCGCTCGGCGCGCACGTCGATCTCGGTCACGTCCAATCCCAACCCCAGCAGACTCTGCGCATCACGCAGCGGCAGCAGCACGCGGCGGCGGTTCAGGTCCTGAATGCCGTAGTCGAGCACACCGGCCACGCGCACCGACAGCGTCTCGCCCTGCGCGGACTGCAGGCGCAGGCGGCTGCCGGGCGACAGCCCCAAGTCGGCCGCCAACTCGCTGCCGATCAGCGCCGCGCCGGCCGGCAGCGCCAGCACACCCTCGCGCAGCTTGTCGTCCAGGCGAATGACCTGCTGATAGCCAGCCAGATCCACGCCCAGCAGCACCACCGCCTTGCGCACGCCACCCTGCTGGGCCACGCCTGGCCCCGCGGCCAGCGCCGCCGCAGCCGCCACGCCGGGCACCGCGCGCACGGTGGCCAGCACCGTCGCCGCGTCGGCCACTGTGGCCTCGCGCTGGGTGCGTTTGCGCACGTCGGCCAGCGTGAGCACGTCGCCCGGCTCCGAGCCGCGCTGGTTGAGCCGCTCTGCCGGCCGCAGCACCACGTGCGCCTGGGCCGATAGCGTGCGGTCGATGATGTTGGCCTGCAACCCGTTGACGATGGCGGTGATGTAGACCACCACCGCCACGCCCACCGTGACGCCACCCAGAATCAGCGCGGTCTGGAAGCGCCCTTCGCGCAGCAGCCGCCACGCCACTGTCCAGATAAACCTCATGGCCGGGCCTCGACGACACGCGCGCCCTCGCCCAGGGAGGGCGCAGGATCGATGACCACCGTGCCCGGCGCCACCCCGGCCCGCACCGGCAGCCAGCCGTCACGCGCCGGGTCGGTCTCCACAGGCCGCCAACGCACCCGGCCCTGCTCCACCGTGGCCACCCGAGCGTCGCGCACCGCCGACAGGGGCAGCAGCAGCCGGGGCTGCGGTGCGCCGGTGACGATCTCCGCCGAGACCGTCATCCCCGGCAGCCAGTGCGTGACCTGCGCCTGCGGCACCAGTTCGACCTGCACCGTACCGCGCGCGCCGTCCACTTGGGCGGCCACCCGCTGCACGCGCGCCGCCACGGGCTGCGCAGGCCAGGCGTCGGCCACCAGGGTCGCCGGCTGCCCGACCGCCACCGCGTGCAGGTCGCGCTCGTCTAGATCGAGCAGGATGCGGGGCGGCCCCGCAACGGCGAAGCGCAACATCGCCCGGCCGGGGGTCACGCCGTCGCCCACTTCCACCAGACGGGCGAGCAGGACACCGTCCGCCGGGGCGCGCACCGCGCTTTCGGCCAAGCGCGCGCGTGCCTGCCGCACCGCGGCATCGGTCTGCTGCACCCGACGCTGGGCCGCTTCGCGCGTGCGCTGCGCGACATCCAGCGCCGCCGCGCTGACGAAACCCTGGGCCTGCAGATCGCGCTGGCGCTGCCACTGACGTTCAGCCTCCAGTTGCTGTGCCAGCGCCTCGGCCCGCTGTGCCTCGGCCAGCGCCAGCGCGGCCTGCCATTCGTCGGCGCGCAGCGCCACCAGCACCGTACCGGCCGTCACCGCCGCCCCCTCGGCCACCGGGGTGGCGACGACGCGCCCAGTGAGCGTGCTGGCCAGCGTCGTCTCGCGCGCCGGGGCCACGCGGCCCGTCGCCACCACCGAAGTCTGCACCGGGCGTTCCGCCAGCACGATCGTGCGTACGGTTGCCGGCCGCAACAGCGTCCACGCCGCCGCGGCCGCCACCAGCGTCACCCCAACACCCCCCAGCCCCCACCGGATCCATCCCGCCATGTGCACCTCATCGCAACCCTTCTGGTCTGGCCCCGATTGTGCCCGCAGGTCGCCTGACCATCCGATGGCGCGGCGCCGCCTTGGGCCTTTTTACAATTCCGCGGCCCTCCGTTCCCCGACCGTGTTCATCACCGACATGTCCTTCCTGCGCTTCTCCGACCTGTGTGCTGCCGGCCAGGTGTCTGGCCGCCGCGTCTTCATCCGTGCCGACCTCAACGTGCCGCTGGACGAGGCTGGGCGCATCACCGAAGACACCCGCATCCGTGCCTCGGT
>Ga0209721_1001009_pt1 | contig 22573 bp, 14 predicted proteins | sample TshhotsprinmetaG_FD_184139 | JGI IMG/M metagenome (GOLD analysis project Ga0209721, IMG submission 184139) | Hot spring microbial communities from South Africa to study Microbial Dark Matter (Phase II) - Tshipise hot spring metaG (SPAdes)... | ecosystem: Environmental > Aquatic > Thermal springs...
ATTCCCGAATACCCAGGGCTAAGGTTTCCCCGCTCGTGCGAGGAAGTCATAACTCCCCAAAGCGTTGATAAAAGTTTTCAAACGATTTCTCCCCTCGTGCGGGGGAGTCATTGTCGCGCCGCCGTCAACGGTAAACGGCCAGTCGATTTCTCCCCTCGTGCGGGGGAGTCATATACGGAAACGAATGGGAAATGAAAAAGAAAGACACTCGCCTTGCTGCCCGATAGGGAACGCATATTTCGGTTCAACGTCGGCCGCGAGGGCTGATGCGGAAGATTGCCTCAGCGGCGGAATCTAATTCCGAGTGATGGACCGCCAGGGTCTGAGGTCGGCTGAATTTTCGGCCAGTGCAGCGCTGAGGCGGCAAGTGATTAGGGCTTTTTGAAAAGGCGATGCGACACTGCATCTTCCTAAGCGGTGGGGTCGTCTTTGGCCTCGGGATCGGAGGCGTCCGGCGGGAATTTCAAGAAAAGGTATTTCATCCATTCATCCGCGTCGCTGGCACCTTGCCGGGGCGTTTGGCCACCGGATGAGTTCCGCTGGTCTGGTTCCGAAGGCGTCTTGCTTTCCACACCTTGCTCGGCGGAAGGAACCCAATTTGTGGGGCCAGGAAAAGCCAAATCCGGTGGCAATTCTTCGGGAAACAAGGTGGCGGGAGCACTTTGCGGCGTTACCTGCGGCTCCGTGGCCATCGGGGCCAAGGTAACCGGCGGTTGCCCGAAGCTTTGAAGCCGATCCGGAGGAGCTTCCTCCCACTTAGCCGGAGTTTCGACCGCTAACTCAAAATCACCTTCCTCCATGGGCTTGGACATCGGCTTCATGGCCTGCTCCGGATTTACCCGCGGAGGGGCAGCCGTACGCTTCGGAACGGGAGGCTGCTTTTGAGTAAGTTGGTAGTCGACGCGGAAAGTAAGCGGACCGACATTGAATTCGCACTGAGGCGGTAGGCTTGCCTCGGAAACACGGCGTCCTTGTACGAAGACCCCATTGAGCGAGCCCAAGTCGCGGACATGAAGGAGCCCGTCCACCTCGAAGAGTTCACAATGGCGGCGGCTCACCATCGGATGGGCAATCGTCAGCCCCGATTCTCGGCTCCGCCCGACAACGATGGGGACCTTGACCCTGACCTGTTTTCGGTCGGCCTTTCCGCCGACCACGGTCAGTGTGACGTACATCGCCTACCCATCAAGTTAGTGGGTCTAAGTGAGAGATTATGAAGAAACCTGCCGGTTCGGCAACCCGACCCTAATTATTGTAGCAAGCGGGTTGCTTTTTCACAATTATACTCGCATTTCCATGCATTACAAAGTTTGTGCTTTTTAGGGCCTTTCGCTTCCTGACTCTAGCGACTTGAAGTGGGCGACATATCCAAGATCGGCGGGCCAACCCGCGGGATAAGCCGTTTATTTGGATTGAGGACTGAATACCGTTTTTCTGCGCGAAGAGGGTTATCGGTTCGGCATTCCCGAAAAATAGTGCCCGCCTGATGCTCTTCGGGTGAAAAAGCCGCGAGATTCGTAGCCCGCTTTTTAATTGCTAGCCCGCTTTTTTAAAAGAACATGGAAAGTTTGACTTTTCCCAGAAAGAGACTGGAATCTCGCAGGGTTTGGTTTCTTGCCTAGAAAACTTTGGGTTTTTGCCAAAAAACTTTCGCTTTTTGCCCAATAAACCTTGGCTTTTCGCCCCATTAATCTGGAAGTGATTGTGCTTGCAATTTTTGATTGTGCTTGCGATTTTCCTCTGTGGCCTGAAAGGCCAAGCGTCAAAACTCTTACGAAGGTATTCAACGAGACCTCCAAGGAATTTGATGAAACCCAAGTACATGGATGCGAAAGACTAGGTTAGAAGTGACGGTTAAGAACGCGCAACCTGTCAAATAAGCCCGACAGTAACCTTCGACATTAACATATTTGCGAAATAAGCGATTTGGATTGGTGTGCAATCCTATCCGAGATTGCAAGGACACGAATAAAGTGATGAATCTGAGACTATATGAACCGCGTAACGCCTACAGTGATCAATCGCATTAACGTTTGATCAATGGCATTAAAGTTTGATCAATCGCATTAACGTTTATAGTCAGAGTCTGTTTTTCAGAGCGGAAAGATCGCTTCAAATCAACCTGCTTCAGTTGAGACTGCCCGTGCAATCTGTTAGGAATCGAGGGGACGGGGAGCGCAATTGACCGAGCGTTTAAGTCCAAATTTATTTATCATTACCGTGATTATCTTTTTTGAGGAAATTGCCATAGACGAGGTGCTGTGTAGATGTCATGGCCGAATGTGTCATGGCTGAATGTTCCGCCGGGCCATCACCGCCAAGTTTTTGGGCACAACGAATGTATTTCGGCAACGCTTTATCGGTTTTAAGCATGGTACCTTACTTTTGTCTGGCTTTGATCCCGCTGTTTCGGGGCGTTTCTGCCAAGTCTTGGTGTGAAAAAGCAAAGCGCAAGCAGATTGCGGAAATGCGATTCGATGCCCACTCGGCAGGGGATAATGAACGCGATTTGTCTCGCCGCTTGGTCGCCGAGACTGCATGCTGAGCGGGAAGTCCTTCATCGGGGAAAGGATCAAAAGCGTTGTGGGGTTTGCCCTGCTGCCAATTTCCGGCAGTTTTGATATGCTGGTGAATCAGATGATATGCCGGATATACAGAAGAAGAGGAATCAAACGGATTTTTGCATATCCCGAGGATCGTTAACATTTTGTCCGCGATTTCCTCAGTGCGTCGGGAAAGGGCTGGTGAAATGTAAGCCGGTCTTGTAGGCCCTATGCGAAAGCTTATAATATTTTCGAAGAAGTGCTTGGTTGTCGCGCTATTGGTGTAGGCGTTGGAGCCGGAGCACTTCAGGCGGAAGGTGCGGGTGTAGCTCAGGTGGTAGAGCACGACGTTGCCAACGTCGTTGTCGTGGGTTCGAGTCCCATCACCCGCTCTTCAAACCATTCGAGACAAATCATTTCCTCAGACCGACGTGCCCGATCCTCACGGCGTTTCCGGGAGAGAAATCGGGCTTTTTTGGTATTAGCAGGGCCAGGGCGCGAGGGCCTTGGCCTGCGACGTGGGAGCGACGAAGGGTAGTCATTCAGGGACAGTTGCAAGCGATGGCACGCAAGAAAGAAACCGAATCGCGGACGAAGGCAGGGGCTCAAGAGATCCAAACTGATGTTTCGGCCGAAGATTCTGGGGAAGATTTGGCCGCCGGTACCGGCACGGATGAGTCTCGATCAACTCCCGAGCCGACAAGCGGGGAAGCTGAAGAGGTGTTGGAGGAAACCCTGACGGGCATGGCTGATGCCGCGGAGGGGGAAGACATCACCGCGCAGGAGGGTTTGGAGGCGGAAGAGGAGGAGGAAGAGGCCGCCTTACAAATGGATGTACAAATTCAGGAAATTAGTCCCTGCGAGCGGCACATTGTGGTGACGATCCCCCGCGAAGAAATCGAGCGATACTTCGCAAAGGAGCTGGACGAAATGGTTCAAACCGCGGCAGTCCCGGGGTTCCGACCGGGGCGAGCTCCGCGGTGGTTGGTCGAGCGAAAATTCCGTAAACAGGTTGGCGAGCAGGTCAAGATGGCCCTGGTCATGGATGCCTTAAGCGGGGTGACGGAGCGATATCAATTGTCCCCCATTAGCGAACCGAGTTTCGACATCGACGCCATTTTCTTGCCGGACGAGGGGCCGATGACCTTTGAGTACGACATCGAGGTTCGGCCCAAGTTCGAGATCCCGCAGTGGCGGGGTTTGCGGCTGGAAAAATGGATAGTTGAAGTCACCCCTGGGGAGATCGAAAAGGAGTTGCACCGTCGTTTGGCCGAGCGCGGCTCACTGGAGCCGGTCGAAGAACCGGCGCAACCGGGCGATTACATCGTGGTGGATCTCCAGTTCTTCAAAGATGGGCAAATCATTGCCCAGTCGAAAGAGGAAGTTATCCGAGTCAAGCCGGTTCTTTCTTTTTACGATGCCCGGATTGAAGAATTCGACAAACTGATGGCGGGGGTACGAGCCGGCGATCAGCGGCAATGCGTTGTGCAGGTCCTACCGAGCTCTCCGGACATCACCTTGCGGGGCACCCAGGTCTTGGCCGTGTTCAAGGTACACGAGGTCAAACGCCTCCGCTTGCCGGAATTCGATCAGCAGTTGCTCGAGGAGTTAGGGGTAGCTAGCGAGGAAGAGCTTCGGGCGGAAATTAAATACACGCTCTCCAATCGGAAGCAGTATCACTCCAATCGCCATTTCCGCGACCAGATTACGCAACTAGTCACGGCAGGGGCCACCTGGGAGCTTCCGCCGCGGGTGTTGGCCGCTCAGGCCCACCGGGAAATGCAACGGCTTACTTTTGAATTGCGGGGGCGGGGCTTCGACGATCAGACGATCCTCATGTTTCAGAACCGGATGCGCTCCAATATTTGGGAGTCGGTGGCCACGGCACTTCGCGAGCATTTCATCTTAGAAGCCATCGCAGAGGCTGAGGGGATTCAGGTCTCGGAGGACGATATTCTTGAGGAAATCCGGTTGATGAGCGCCTACTCGGGCGAAAGCCCGCGTCGGCTTCGTGCTCGGTTGGAGAAAACCGGCGGCATGGATATCTTGGCCAATTTGGCCCTGGAGCGGAAAGTTCTCGACCGGATCATCGCCGAAGCTGAGATCGTCGCGGTGCCGATGCCCGCACTGGAACCGGAGGAAGTAGCGATCGATCGGGCCGTCGGTGGTGCGGAGAGGCCGGAAGAAGCCCTTCAACGGCTTGAAGAGGATCAAACCGCGAAGGCTGCCGAGCACGAGGAGGCAGAGGCAAGCGATCAAGCAAGCGCGGCAGGGCCTCCGCAGCCGGCGCCAACCTCCGAACCCAGAACGAGCTAATCTCGGCCGTTTGTTTACCGCTTGCGGGCAAGCAAGTTGGTCCGTCGGGAAAAGTTTTGAATTTGCTCCCCGGCAAACGGTTGTTTCACTCGTGAGCTTTTCCGGCTCGTCAAGAGACTCGGCGGGAAAGCTCACCGAAACAGTTTCCGAAAGATTTTGGAGGCGAAAATCGCCACAATTACAAGCGGAAAATTGGGGGGCCTTCTGGATCGGATAACGCGCACGAGAAGGCGGATTAGAGGAACGCATTACAATTTTGCATCAGACAAGAGGCGTCAGAATCAGACAAGAGGCATCGGAATAAGCCAACTCGCCTCAATGAGAAATCGTGGGCGTGGCGGTCTTCTGTCAGGTTCAGAGCCACCGAACAACTGAATAGGGATTTCACCGTCGGCAAGAGAATCTGGTTTTGGGTGCAACCGGCTCAAATATAGAAGATCGCCGTGATTAAAGACCACTACTATTTCAAAAGCTCCCAAAAGGTTTGATTGTGCTTAACACCACGGATAGCGAACAAGACTTTTGGCCTCGGGGCTATCCGGCAAAATAGATAAATAGATAGATAAATAGATAGTGGCATCTGCGGTCGCCAGCTGAATTGCTTACAGCCGTGGAAAACCATTAAAGACTCGAACTTAGAAGTGCCAACTTCCCCCGAACTGCCGCTTTGAGGTACGGCCATGCATGACGGCAATCCAAACCACCTCGAGCAATTTGCAAATTGGAACCCAGCGCCGTTTCTGCCGCATTTGCTGTCAGATCTTCGGTTGACTTACCGCGACTATCAGCGTCAGCGGTATTTGACGTTGGGGGATTTGCTCTTGGAAAACCGAATCATTCTCCTCCAAGGGCCGATCCATGATTTGAACGCCAATGAAGTCATCATGAAACTGCTTTATCTTCAAAGCGAAAACCGGCGAAAAGACATTCATTTTTACATCAATACCCCCGGGGGGAGTGTCAGCGCGACTTTAGCGATCTATGATACAATGCAGATCTTAAGCTGCCCGGTGGCTACTTATTGCGTGGGTTTAGCCGCCAGTGGTGGCGCGGTACTCTTGGCGGGAGGTACCAAAAGCAAGCGATTCGCCCTTCCGCATTCTAAGGTGATGATGCATCAGCCGTACGGCCAGGTCGGCGGGCAGGTGTCGGATATTGAAATTCAGGCGCAGGAAATCCTGAGAACGCGCGACACGCTGAATCAGATTTTGGCCCATCATACTGGCCAACCGATCGAACGAATCGCCAAGGACACCGATCGCGATTTCTACATGACAGCCGAGGAGGCCAAACAGTACGGAATCGTTGACGAAATATTGACTAAGCAGAAACCGGCCGAAGAGGCAGTCGAGTGACGAACCACCGATTCCCGATAAAGGCTTCGTTTCGCGTCTGCGGTGATGCCCAAACGGCTATGAATCGGTCGAATATTCCCCGATCAGAAGACTGGACGGAGGAACCCATGCCGCTTGTTCCTTTTGTGATTGAGCGAACCGGCCGCGAAGAGCGGGCGATGGACATCTTTAGTCGCCTGCTCAAGGATCGAATCGTTTTTCTCGGCTCAACCATTACGGACAACGTGGCCAACCTCGTGGTCGCTCAATTGCTCTTCTTACAGTCCGAGGATCCCCGCGCTGATATTCATCTGTATATCAATTCACCGGGGGGGAGTGTGACGGCGGGTTTGGCCATCTATGACACCATGCAATTCGTCACCTGCGATGTGGCGACCTACTGCGTCGGGCAATGCGCTTCAATGGGAGCTCTACTGTTGGCCGCGGGAACGAAAGGAAAAAGATTCGCGCTTCCCAATTCGCGGATTATGATTCATCAGCCTTTGGCCGGTGTGGAGGGAACGGCGGTCGAAATCATGATCCATGCTAAGGAATTTAGCAAGCTGCGCGAAAGGCTGAATTTGATCCTGCTTAAACACACGGGTCATCCGCTTCAGAAAATTCAGGAAGATACAGATCGCGACCGCTTCATGTCCGCGGAGGAAGCCTTGGAATACCGCATCATTGATCGGATTATCGAGCGGGCTCCTGCCCCTGCGGAACTGCCGGCGTAAAACTCTTGGTTGCTTAGGGATTGCAGGTAATCTGGAAATCATGGAAAACCAGGGCGAGTTTTTCGGACTCCGAAGAAGGAACAAAGATAGTTCTTAAAATTGGTCTTATCAGTAAACTTCGGTCGTCGTTAAGACAGCATTTGGTCGCTGGGAAGGCGCGATGAACCGGCGACCTTGACAAGTTCTGTTCATCTGGTTAATCCGCAGCCTACATGATTCGGCTTGTCGATTCGCCTTACTATTTACCTCCGAGTGTTTCGTAAATCGGCTAATTCTTGTCGGCAATCTGATCAATCGGCTCTCTACGGGATGTCTGCGGTCAAGGAAATTAAATTACTTTAGTTTATATAAATTCTATTCTATTGTCTTACGCACTCCGCCAGTTTCCCAACTTGTCCAATGTTCACGACAGCGATCGGATGCGGCGGCTTTTATTTGTCGTTCGTCCATGGGTAACTTCGTCCATTTGTAACACGGTTTGTAACGCGGTGTGCTCCTGAACTCGTCGAAGTTGATCACACGGGATCTTCCCAGTTTCACCACGTTTCCATGTAGCACAACCTTATCCGGATCGTCGGGCACCGCAAGCTGCAAGGACTTTTGATCGGCATGCCGTACATCGATTGCGGCCAAGGACGCGGCCATGAGTAACCATCGGATGGCGAAAAGTTACGGCATGGTCCTGCTGTTAGTGTTCCCAATACTTTGGGTAGGGGCGGGGTGCCGGACCCAAACCCACCTCCTTGCGTTGCAGCAAGAAAATCGGCAACTGGAAGACCGTTTGTATGAAGTCGCCGGGTTGCTAAGGGATTGCCGCCGCGAAAACGAAAAATTACGGCAGGAGTTGGATCGAATCACCGCGCGGGAGGATCGGTCTGGGCTCAAGGATGAAACCCCATCGGTGAGCCGCGACGATTTCGACACCGACCGCAGACGCACAATCTACGGCTCCGAAGCGCCGCGATTTGAACCCGGCCGAACCGAGCTTCCCAAGATCCGCGTGGAAGGTGTGCCTCAACCGGAGGAAAAGACCGGCGAACTTCGGCCGGAGGCGTCGACTCCGCCCGCTTCGCCCGTTCCCCCACCGGGGCAACTGCCCGTGCCTCCGCCACCGAATTTTCCCCAGCTGCTGCCGGAGCCGGATCCTTCCGGCTCGCTGGGGCGAAGCAATCGGGAGTTTTCGATCATGATGGGAGCGGTCGAAGCCACCGCCGACAACCGCCTGATTGAGCGGATCGAGATTAACCGCCAGTTGACCGGCGGGCTGGATACCGATGGTCACCCGCCTGACGAGGGGGTCGTACTACTCGTCGCACCGCTCGATGCGCAGGGACGATTTGTCCGTGCAGCGGCCGCGATGAGCATTGTGGTGCTTGATCCGGCTTTACCCGGTGAAGATGCCCGCTTGGCCCGGTGGGATCTGAGTTCCCAGGAAGTGGCCGCTTGTTATCGTCGAGGCCCGGTTGCCGAAGGAATCTACCTGGAACTTCCCTGGCAGGAGCGTAAGCCGGTTCATCAGCGGTTGCATTTATTCGTTCGTTATGTAACCGACGACGGGCGAAAGCTTCAGGCCGATTTACCGATCTCCGTCGCTTTGGCAACTCGCGAGGCAAGGGTCACAAACGTGGAGCAAGAACCGCGGCTGCCCACGCCGGGTGAGGAAAAGCCCGGCCAGGTGATGGCCAGGGATGGTGAGGGTCGGCAGATCGTCCGAAGCTCGTCCGCCAAGTCAATCTTCGGCGGAGCCGATGGTCGCGGCTTGCCGGAAACCATCGCATCGCAAGGCACAGACCCCACGAGGGGATCCGGCTCCACGCCAACTTCCGGTGGGATGGGGATCGTTGCGGCCGAAAATTCCCAATCGCCGGCACAGACCGGGATTCGCGCGGCGGAACGTCGCCGCCCAGCTTGGACACCGGTTCGGTGAACTGAATCCGTGCTCGGCATGCCCGCGGGGAATTGCCTTCGGTTGAGGTGAAGCAAGCGACCGCCAGCAGGTCTTATACGCCCGGCAGCGTTTTCCCCCTTATGCGGAAAGTTGATGGGAAAGCCCTTGCTACCGAAAGGAAGTCTTGTGGCCTACGAAAAGCCCAAGAACTCCAAGTGGGTTACATCGAACAGACTTGCATCGATTTGGGAAGATAGTCCCAAGACTTGGGAATGGGGAATCCTGACGCATCACTGGCAGTGGAGGAATCCTAAGACAGTACCCTGCGAGAATCATGTGCTTTAAGCAATACGTTCATTTCTTCAGATCGCACTTTATGGGAGTGCTACACTCTCATCTGACCGCAGAGCTTGCGCAAACGCGGATTCTTGGCAAGCAATTATCAAGCTATCCACGTATATTCGAAGGGACCGTGTGTTTCCCTTTTATCAGGTACTTAACCGAGAAGTGATTGGTAACCAGGCTTGGAGGTTGAGGGAGGAGGGGGGTTACGGAACTTACCTGAATGTCGGCATGGGCGTCATGAAGAGTTTTAAAGGCAACACCCTACCCGCCCTTACGGGCGGCAGAACAACGGTGCTTTTTTTCGCTTTTCTTGTCGGCATCTTCATGGGTTGCAGCACTACCCGGCTTACGGATACGTCGCGAACGGGGCTCGAGCAAATTCTCCTTTCCCGCGCGGTTGACGAGTCATTAGACCAACTGGATTTCTCCCAGTTTGCGGGTCATGCCGTCTGCGTCGATGACCGATTCTTGGAATGTGTAGACAAGAAGTATGTGGTCGCAGCCGTTCGGCGACGGCTCCTATTAAGCGGGGCACGACTAGTGGATAAACCCGAGCAAGCCGACTTCATTATCGAAGTCAGTGCAGGGGCATTGGGGACCGACCGATCCGAGGGTTTTATCGGAATCCCGGCGATCAATGTCCCCGGCCCATTTCCGGTGCAAACCCCAGAAGTTCGCATCCTCTCGCAGAATACACAGTATGGGATGGCCAAGTTGTCGCTAGTCTGTTACGACGCCAAGCAACAGCAGTTCCTCGGAGACGCTACAGTCGTCCGGTGGCGGACGCACAACACCAATTGGTATGTGTTGGGATTAGGCCCGATCACTTACGGCAGTATCCGCGATGAATTGAAGCTTTCGCGGTCCGGAACTCGTGAGGCAGATGCCCGTCAAATCGTGCTACTGGACCCGCGACGAGTCCGGCGGCTAGAGCCGACCGAGATTGCCCGCCGGCCAACGGCCGAAACCCATTCGCCGACCGATAGCACCGCAACCGCACCGAAAGCCCAACCACCGGTCCAACCGCTGGAAACGCCCCAAACGGATTCCGCCCCGAGTCAACCCGGACCGCGGACTTCCGTCGCTGAGGAAACCACCATGGGACCGCATTCCATCATCCAGTGGCCGCTGGATCCCAATTTCCCCGGCTTGCCGCTTCCTTCGCTCCCCCTCCAGGATGGAATCCTTCCGCCCTTAAATACTTTACCCGGCCCACTCCTCCCAGGGAGCCGGTAATAGGTAACCAAAAAATCGGCACAAGACCGGTCGCTTTTGATGCGCCGAATCCGCTACCGGTTGCCATGCCAGATTCCCGAAACGAGTACGACACTTTTTTCGGTGAGCCAAAGTCGCGGCCACTAAGCGATTGCCGTCCGCTGCAACCCGGTTCCGCAAGGGGCACCTTTCCTCTTTCCGAGGCTTGCGTGCCCACAATCGTCGCAAATTTGCCACGAAAGAACATGAACGTCATGAATTTGCGACGCGAGAACACGAGAATCGCAAATTGGCGAAGCAGGAAGTTGGCTTCTGACGTGCGGCAGCAAAATGCTCTACCGCTCCCACAACCGGGCTGCTTCGAATGATCCTATGAGCCGTGGGCCGCGGCCATCTTATCCTCAATTAGTAGGTTGGGGGCATATTACCGCGAACTGCCGTCCCTAAAATTATTACCACCGCAGGAATTCCCGCACCTGTTGCCCTCAAGCCATTTCACCCAATATTCTCGAAGGCTAGGGATTCACCAAGGCGCGGATCACCGACCGGTATAAGGACACACTCACTTGCCTTGTGGAGCACATCGCCTACGTAGACGCAACCGAATCCCGCCAGGAGAAGAACGTTACAGACGATCCCCGGCAAATCTCCCCCCGGCGTGCCCGGCAGAATAAGCCAGCATAGATCCAGCCAATGCATCAACAAAAGCCAAGTGGCCCAAAACGCCATCAGATCTTTCCGCCGTTTCACCCAGTAGGGCAGTAGCCCGAAAAAAGGCACAAGGAAGTGTGCAACGATTAGTGCCGCGGCTACCCATCCCCACACCCCATGCAAGCGTAGCTGGTACCAAACGGTCTCTTCGGGGATATTGCCGTACCAAATGAGCATGAATTGGGAGAAGGCAATATATGCCCAGAAGATCACGAAAGCAAAAAGCAGTTTGCCCAGGTCGTGGTAATGCTCCGACGTAACGGAAACGGTCAAATATCCAGCTTGCTGAAGCGCGAAAACACCGAGGACCCAGCCGCACAGCCCCGCAATCAAGCAGCCCGAAATGAAGTGCACACCGAAAACGGTGCTATACCAATGCGGGTCGAGCGACATCACCCAATCGAAGGCCGCAAAGGTTGCCGTAAACCCCAAAGCGATCAAAGCCGGTCCGCTCCAACGCTCCATCGCCACGGTGGGGCGGATATCGCCCGAGCTATCCTGCGCGATCGAATTTCGCACATACCACCGCATCAAGACCCACCAAACCACTAAGTAAAAAGCCCCGCGGAGCATGAAAAAAGGGAAGTTCAAATACAAGGCCTTTGGGCCGGCAAGCGCCGTCGACCCATGGTGCGGTGCCTCGCCTGAAATTTCCGAGGGTTTTCCAACGGTCATCCCGGCGGAGAGCGGCCCAAAAGCGGCTCGCTGAAGCCGGAAGTGCCCAGCAAGGGTATCCGCAAGGTTGTCTCTGCCGAAATGGACAGTAGGATCGTCACCGCCGAAGGGGACAGTAAGATTATCACCGCCAAAAGGCGCCGTTTGCTTGTCGCCGGCAAGAAGGTGGCGTTCCAGTCCCGAGGAAGCTCGGGTCGCGCTCGCTGCCCTCTTTGCCGCGCTCATCGGTAGATATTGCGCGGTTGTGAGTCCGTGTTCGTAACTACTTTCCGCCACGAAGGCAGCGGTGTTTTCTGCATCGGGGGATCTGAAGCCGCTCCCATCAACCCCGGCAGTTTCGGCGTGCTTTGGTTCGATCCAGGGATAAACGGCAATCCCCAGCAGGCCCATCGCTAAAGCTACCGGCAGGAACAGCAGAGCCAGGAGTCCCAACGGAGTAGCCAAAAGTTCTGCCACTCGGCGAAGGGCCACACTCCATCCGGCCCGCGTCGCATGCTGAAGGATTACGAAGGCTATAGCCCCCAGCGCGATACTCAGCACAAAAAGCCAATTCAGCAAATAACTTCGCCAGAAAAATTCCGCCGTCACTCCGCCCCAACCCGCTAGCAGGAACGCAAGAACGATCAAAACCGCACCGAGGATCGTCAGCCGCCGGCTCCCGGCGATTGCCCCCTCCGGCGAAAGTTGCTGCTTTTCCCCGACGTTTAAAGAACCGCTGGTTTCGCCGTGCTTTGCCGTCATAATGTTGCCAGCCCAATCGCCGATTCATTCACTTCGGTTCCCGGCGAGGGAGAACCCATCGGTTACAACCTCAGCAGGGCGTGTAAAAGCCGCCATTTGCTACCGCGAGTCCTGACGCCGGTATTGCTTCCCAATCGTAATCGAAACTTGGAAACGACCTTCAGGTCCTGGAAAACTGCCTCCGCTAGCCGGGGCCGCGACCGGTAAATCTCCAAACGTCATAATCCCCGGGGACACTTCGGCCGTTTTGTTTGCTGCCAAGGCAAACCCTGAATACGTTCTTTAAATACGTTCTTTTTCCGGCATAACCTACCGCCTTTTTCCGGCATAACCTACCGCAAAGCCCTCCGCTCCTCCGCCGGTACATCTTCCAAAGTGGCCCGCTGACTTCGCTGGAGTGACCGCACGTACAGCACAATGGCCCAACGATCATCCACGGGTATTTGGGCCGCATACCCGGGCATACTTCGGATGCCATGAGTAATGGTATGGAAAATCTGACCCACCGGTTGCTGGCGGACAGATTCCGCATGCAAAGATATGGGCGGGATCCATTGGCCCCGCTTTTGGGCCCTGCGAACTACCATGCCGAAGTATTTTAAAGGATCATCCACGGAACCGATCTCCGGGGGGCCGCCGGTCAAACCGTGACAAGGCGCACAATAGATTCGGTAACTTTCCTGGCCGCGAAGTGCTAAATCGCGCGTCACCGGAATGGGGATGGTTTCCACCCAACTTCCATCGGCGTTCTTCCCTTCAAGCCGGGCCGGATCCTCCACCATCTCCCCCCGGGCCAATGTTCCGGGAACCGCCGGTCTTTCCCCGTGTAAATCCGCAAAATACGGGAAAAAACTCTGCGGTTTTACCTTAGGCTGCGCGTCCATATCCAGAATCAAATGAATCCGTGGTGACCGCTTCGGAACCATCCGATAGTACGTGATCCAAAGGGGTGGAACGAGCGCTAGAATTGCGGCAAAGGCAATTCCCCAGTAAAGCGCTCGGGGAACCGGGGAAGGGGGGAGGACCGGCACTTCTTCCACGGCCACGGCCCCCAACCCAGTGAGAAGCTCGCGGCAGAGCTCGGGATCGAACCGCGGATCCTTCGCATCAATAAACACGAAAAGTCCGTCACGGGTCGCCCGACGAAATCGCGGATTGGCCCGCAACGGGTGCGAAAACCTTGGCAACCCGGTGATCGCCAGCACCCCCCCAAAAGCCGCTACCGCGCAAAGGAGCACCACGAGCTCGAAGACCACCGGCGCATAGGTAGGCCAACTGACAAAAGGTTTTCCGCTCACAATCAACGGGTAATCGACCGCATTCGTATACCACTGAAGCCAAACGGCCAACGCCGCCCCGCCAATCCCCGCCAAAAAGATCAGCTTACCCAACCACGCCCGCCGCAGACCCATCGCCCGGGCCAAACCGTGAATCGGATACGGGCTAAATACATCCCAATGGCGGTAACCCGCGTCGCGGAGTTGCTCGGCACATCGGACCAGCGTGTGTTCGCTGGGATATTCCGCCAATAAACCCGCGATCGGCCGCACCGATTGCTGGTTTACGCTTTTTCCTGAGCTTGAGACGTTATGAAGATTTTCCGACTCGCTACCCATATCAAATCCTAGGCATCAACCGACGATGGGAACCCGCAACGGCGATCGGCTTCACCCGGCTCGATCGCCGCTTGGGATCAGCAGGATGACAAATTCAAATCCTCTTCAAATCCTCAGTAAAACTTCTCAACGTTAAAAAGCCGCACTCCCCTCACCGCTCGAAATGTTGTAAGTAGAGAGGCGATTCATCGCCGGGGGCGACAACTTTCATTAGGGGGCTTTGAACTTTCGTCAAATCAAGGGGTTTTCGACTTTCGCTAGCAGGCTTTCCACCACTCGTATTTCAATCTCTCAAAGATGCTCGTTTTGCGCCCGGCGGTTTGCCGCCCCTCCTTTTTCGATAACCGATAAGGCGACAGCCGATAAGGCCGCACCCCCGAATCCGAGCACCCGCATATCCGATTCGAATGCCGACGTTGCGCAAAACCCGATTCGAGAGCCCACGTTGCGGATTTCCGATTGGAACGGCAAATCTGTGGATTGACGCCCCGAAAAGCGGAGCCATTCCGACTTCGGGTCTCGGCCGCCCAATGCCACTAAAAACTTTCGAATCCCCGCGATGATTCGCTCCCTTACCCTCGCACAAAGGTTCTCGAAAATCGGATCATTTGCTCAATCTTTCGCCCGTTTTTATTCACCAGTCTCCGCAGATGTCGCACATGATCTAAGACCTTGCTATTCGGCCCAAAAACCACGCGACAAAAATTCGATGCCTTCGGCAACCTCGCGGCTCGGTAATCAGGTTCGAACTGCCTGATGTTTCCTGGAACGTCTCTCGTTCATTCCAAATCGAGTTCCCGGTCTCCTTATTAATTCCAAAAAGGCCTCTCGACTTTCATCCAGATCGCGCTGCCGGATCAGGTTTTGGCAGAAGGATATTTACCTACCGGTCTTCGGTTCAAAGTTCGTGCGTTCGCTTGGTTTCCTTCGTTTAAGTTACTTCCTTTAAGGGGCGGCCGTTTGTTGCCGCACGTCGGTTTCATGCGGCGGCAATAGCTCCCCCCGAAGCGCTAGGAGCGCTTTGAGCTCCGCCATCGCCACCATCGGCAGCCAGCGGCAGAAAAGGAGAAACAGGCTGAAAAATAGCCCAAAGCTCCCCGCCAGCATCGCCAAATCGACCCAGGTCGGATAATACATCCCCCAACTCGAGGGGAGATAATCCCGACTCAACGAAACGATGATGATCACATATCGCTCTAGCCACATTCCCAGATTAATCAGCACGGCAATCGGCCACATAATGGCGGGGGTGGTGCGGCACTTCCGAAACCAGAAGGCTTGCGGCAATAACACATTGCAGACCACCATCACCCAATAGGCCGCGGCATAAGGCCCGAACATCCGGTTCATGAATGTGAACCATTCCGTGGCATTACCGCTATACCACGCCACGAAAAGTTCGATCACATACGCATATCCGACCATCCAACTGGTGGCCAGGATAATCTTGTTCATGTTGTCTAGGTGTCGAATGGTGACGAGCTCTTTGAGCCCAAAGTATGCCCGGGCAGGAACCAGCAAGGTAATCACCATCGCAAAGCCGCTGAAAATGGCTCCCGCCACGAAATAAGGGGGAAAGATCGTGGCATGCCAACCGGGCACAATCGATACCGCAAAGTCGAAACTAACCACCGAGTGAACACTCACCACAAGCGGCGTGGCCAAGGCCGCCAGGAACAGGTAGGCACTTTCATACCAATGCCAATGGCGTGCGGAACCGGTCCAGCCCAAGGCAAACAGTCCGTACACCAGACGTCGTGCCGGCGTGGTGGCTCGGTCGCGCAAGGTGGCCAGATCGGGAATCATTCCCAAATACCAGAAAAGAAGCGAGGTCACAAAATACGCCGTAACGGCGAACACATCCCACAGAAGCGGACTGCGAAACTGCGGCCAAACCAGCATTTGATTCGGATAAGGGAGCAGCCAATAAACAAACCAAACCCGCCCCAAATGCACGACGGGAAATAGCCCGGCACACATCACGGCAAAAATGGTCATGGCCTCGGCAAAGCGGTTGATGCTGGTCCGCCAACCCTGGCGAAGCAAAAAGAGGATGGCCGAAATCAGCGTGCCGGCGTGCCCAATCCCGATCCAGAATACGAAGTTCACAATCGGAAAGGCCCAGCCCACCGGGATGTTGTTCCCCCAGACGCCAATTCCCTTCACAAAGAGATAGACGGAGCACGCGAAAAAGACCACCGTCAGGGCCCCCGAAATTACAAAAGCGATGTACCAGCCCAGCGGCGTGCGCGGCACCTCGGTAATTCGCGAAACACATTCGGTTACCCGGGCCGCATCAAACGGGCCGGCAACCACCGGCGGTCGCCGCCGCGGATCGTAAGGCTCTTCGATGGCTATGCCACCGGCTTGCTCAAGCGGAATGGTCGGGGCTCTGAGACTCATCGTGCTGATCGATGGATGACTTACCTGGGGATTGCGACAGCTTCTCTGAAGATTGCAATCGCTTATCAGGAAATGGCAATGGCCTGTCTAAAGATTGCCATGGCTTAATGTGAAGACTGCAATCGGCTACCTTGAGGTTGCTATGAATTACCCGGAACTTGCAAACGAGGGTTCGGATTACGGATCTTCGCCAGATAGATCGTTCGGGGTTTGACGTTCAACTCTCCCAACAAGGCATAAGCCCGGGGCGATCCCTGAGCCACACTGACACGGCTACCGGGATTGCTCAGGTCACCAAACTCAATCGCTCGAGCCGGGCAAGCCTGCTGGCAAGCCGTTTGGATGGCACCGTCGGCTAAGAGTTCTCGGGCTCTTTCGATCTGGCCAATGACCCGCGCGTTTTTCGCGGCGATCTTCGCCGCCTGAATCCGCTGCACACAGTAGGTGCATTTTTCCATCACGCCTCGGGTGCGGATGGTCACCTCGGGGTTAAAGACCATCTTTTTGACGGACTGCGCCGGATCGTCCAAGTCCGGATGGTACCAGAAGTAATTGAATCGCCGCACTTTATAGGGGCAATTATTCGAGCAGTAGCGCGTCCCGACACAGCGATTGTACACCATGTCGTTGAGCCCTTCGTGGCTATGGACCGTTGCTCCGACCGGGCAAACCTGCTCGCACGGGGCGTTTTCGCATTGCTGGCACATGACCGGCTGGAAACTGACCCCTCCACCCAGCCCTTTTCCCCGGAAATATCGGTCCACCCGGATCCAGTGCATTTCCCGATTCCACAGCACCCGTTCTCGGCCGACAATCGGAATATTGTTTTCCGCCTGACACGCCACCACGCAGGCACCACAACCGACGCACTTACTCAAATCGACGGACATGCCCCATCGATTCGTCGGATACTCATGCTCCGGCCAAAGCGATTTTAAAGGCGGATGATGGACGGCATGCTTGGCGAAATCCGGCTGCTTTTCAAATTTTTCCAACGTCCCCTCGCGGACAAGGCGATCAAGCCGCTCCTGGCGGCCCCACTGGCCCACCGCATCGATCTGCTGATGCTCTTCCGTGGAAGCGAGCAAGTAGCGACTGCCGGTCGGTCGCACCGTGACCGGATGAACAAACCCCTTTCCATCCTGAGGCCAAATCGCGCGGGCACTTACACCTACCGGAGGAATCCCTTCGCGGCTAAGTCCCCCCACGCAGCCAGCCGCCGTCCGCCCGTAACCCAGCGATAAAGCAAGCGAACCGTCCGCCTGGCCTTCCAGCAAAAATACCGGCACCGTCACCCGTTTGCCTGCCAGCTCTAGCTCCGCGATTTCTTCGTGCTCCACTCCCAACCGGGCGGCCGTCCCCGGCGACATAATGAGCGCATTATCCCACGTAAGCCGCGTGATCGGATCCGGCAATTCCTGGAGCCAACCACTATTGGCAAAGCGACCATCGTACACCTTGCGGTCGGGCCAAAAGACTAGCTCCGGTGCCGCCGAGTCCAGAGGCTCTGATAAGCGCTGCCGCACCCGGGCGACGAGGCTCTCATCCGGCGGCAAAACCGCTTCCTTCGGGGTAACGGCCTTCGTCGAAAACGCACTCCCCGCCAAATACCCCTCATGAAGCACCGCCTGCCACCGGGCCGTAAAAGCCGGATCCTCCTGCGGCACCTGGATCAGCTCGGAGAACGTTTCCCGCACCAGGTCATAACCGCTGGGAATTGCCCCGCCAGAACGTGTTTGAAATGCCCCCTGCACAAGGAGGGCTACCAATTCGAGGATCGATCGGCCCGAAAACAGCGGCTCGATCAACGGCTGCATTACGCCGTAAGTACCATCCCAGGCGCGACCATCGCCCCAAGACTCCAAAAAATGGGACTCGGGAAGATGCCAGGTACAAACCTCGGAGGTCTCATCCCGATAAAGCCCCAAATGCACCGAGAAAGGCACTTTGCTGACGAGAGTTCCCAGATCCAACTCCGGCGGACTGGTGTAAACCGGATTGCCCCCCAAAATGAAGAGGGCTCCCACCATGCCTTGAGCCATTTCCGCGCATAGCTGCTTTAAGCCGGTCTCGCTCGGTAAATCATCGGGAGCCAGCTCGCCGCTCAAAACGACGGTCTTCCCCAAATTGCCCAGCAGGGCATTGATCCTGAGTACGGCCTTGTGAACTTCCGCCGGCTGAGTCCTTCCGGCTACCACCACCGATCGACCGGCATGCGAAATCAAATCATCCGCCATTGCGGAGAGGAAACGCAGGCTTTCATTTTCTTCGGCACCCTCGGCCGATGATGCGGCTTGCCCATCCCCTGGCTGCGACGGAGCCGCCGGCTTCCCCGCTTGCGCTTCGCCAGACAAACCCCGACTGATCGCCGCCTCAAGAAGCACAACAAGATCCGCCACTTTACTCGAGGGGAGCGGCAGGCGATGGTCCGCGTTTGCTCCGGTAAGCGTCAACGCACTTTCCACGGCGTAAAGCCGATTCATCGGACCGGCCTCCGGGTCCCTCCGTGCGGCAAATTGCCGAGCCATCACCACCCCGGTAGGCGGATCGGCTAATAGATCGGCATCCAAAGTGACAATGAGGTCCGCTTCCTCGAGCCGATATTGCATCCGGTAAGTGCCGCCCAAAAACTCCTCAATCGCTTTGCGCTCCGCATGATTGAAAAGCGGATCATAGAAAATCCATCGACCCTGCGGGAATTGCTTCTCGAAAAGCCGTTTCAGTCGAAGGAGCGTCGGCGAGCTTCGCCACTCGCAAAGCACGCGGAGGCCTTCCCCCTGGTGTTGCACAAGAGACTGAAGTTCACGCCCCCAGGCCTCAATAAACGCCTCCCAACTTCGGCGCTCCACAACCGGCGGAACCCGCTGCAAAACCCCGGTGTTACGATCCGGATCATAAAGCTCTAAAATCGCGGCCTGTGCCCAAGCGTCGGTTCCCCCTAAGCTCGCCGGATGGGCGGGATTTCCCTCGATCTTAATCGGTCGTCCGTCCACACTGGTGACCAAAAGTCCAAGGGCACCCCCGGCCAACTCTCGAGAAGTTGCATACTTCAGAGCTTGACCCGGAACCCGGCCGGTCCCTTTGACAGCCGGCACGATCTCCTCGCGTGGCCAGCGGCAACCGGTCAATCCCGCTAGGGCGAAGGAGGCCCCCATCAACTCAAGCCATCGTCGGCGCGATAATTCCGCCGATCCCTTGCTTGCTTTTGCCGCGATAATGTTATTTGAATCCCTGGAGATTGGCGTCATCTCCTCATTCCGCAGAAAAATTCGTCACCAAACCACAGCCTCAAGAGAACTCAACTTCGCGAGAGGAACTCCCCAAAATTTCCCCCGCAGCCATCAGCGGTGACAGGTGGAGCAATCCGTGGATGGATTGATCGTGTACTGTTCCCGCAGCCGGCGGCCAAATTGCACCGGATCTTCCGGCGCCACCCAATCCATGTCGGTCACCGCTTCGAGGGGCCGCAAATGTGCCTCCGGCGCCCGATGGCATTCCAGGCACCACCCCATGCTCAAACTGGCTACCTGCCGGACTTCCTCCATCTTATGCACGGGCCCATGACAACTCGCACAACCAACCCCCCGCGCCACATGGGCACTGTGGTCGAAGTAGGCATAATCGGGCAAATCGTGCACACGTACCCAGCGAATCGGCTCCCCCTTTGCCCAGCTTTGCCGCAGCGGGAGCAATTTGGCACTATCCTTGCCGATTTCGGCGTGGCAATTCATGCACACGGAAACCGGGGGAACGGCCGCATGCGCTGCCCGGTCCACCGTCCAATGGCAGTAGCGGCAATCCAGCCCCAATTCTCCGGCATGGAGCGCGTGACTGAACGCGATCGGTTGCCGCGGCTGATAGCCGACATCGGTCGTCTGGGGCGAGCCAAAATAATACAGCACACCGAGGAGATAGAGGGGAAACCCCACAAGGACTAGGCCCAAGACGGGCCGAACCCGATCTACCCAAGGGGGGAATTCGCCTCCGTTACGGATTGGTTCAATGCTCAGCATTTAGCCAAGACCTTTTGGGTCAAGCATCGGCGGGAGCTTCCAGCCCTGCCGAGAAAAACCGCACACCAAAAAACCAAAACCAAGCTACCAGGTGTCAATGATGGCAAACTACGCTTGATTCGAGCAAGTAAACGCTGCTTTTCCACTGAAAAATGCATGAAAAAGCCGGCTTAAGACCACCGAGCATTCCAGCTCCCGTCGCTATCAACCTTTCGGCCGCACATTAAGCCAACCTTCGCCGGCTTACTTGTAACCCCCTTTCAACCGGGTTTCATTCGGTTTCTGAGCCCAAGCCTCGCTACTACCGAAAGCTTGCCCGCAAAACAATCGAAACTTGCCCGCAAAACAAACTTCGATCGTCAGCCCGCGGCCTCACACGCTTCCTTGGGCAATTGCATGCTCCGCGACATCGCCCACAAGCCCAGCGTCTCGCACACGGTGTGCGTGTGCATCAATCCGAGCAATATACCGAATACTTTGCCCGATAAAACCGGGCCGAACGATGATCCGCAGGGAAACACCTGTTCTTGGCGATATTTTAGTTTGGCATAAACTGCTGAAAAGATCCTCGGCCTCGTATTTCGCATCGGCAGAACCGCTGCCGAGCTGGCTCCCTGGAGTCAGACAACAATGTCGGTGCTAAATCGGTGCGGCGGGTACCTCTATCCCGAGGTATTTAATCCACCCGGAGAGATTCGCTCATCCTTGAGTACGGAAAATTCCCCCGATTAGGCCGCTGCCCAAGGCGATCCCTGAATTGAGGTCATCTACGAATGTTATGTCCTTCTTGAAAGTTATGCCCCTATTGAAAGCCCATAGAAAGTCTGGTGAACCTATGGGGACTCGTTTAGCCCGGTACCCATTTCGCCAAACACCCGTTTCACCAAATACTTATTACCCCTATTCATTTACCCGGCCAAGACGGCGAAAGGACCTCACCACTAAGGCGGATCCTAGAAGACCGAGGTGGTCGTGCCGGAACCCCTCGATGTTAATCGGCGGGTACATTCCACGATGGTCGCTAATCCCGCGGGAGCGGTGTGATCCTCGGAAACCCGGTTGCTACGTACTGCAAAGGCCGCTCTGGGTGGGGGAGTTGATGAGCTTACGACAATTTGCTTCTGACTTGCGAATCATGAAAAGGGAGCTTGGTGAATAGAAAGGAAACTTTGGTAAATAGAAAAAGTTGCTGAGTAAATAGAAAAAGTTGCTGAACCGCCCTGGCGTGCGAATTCCTCCTTTCTCCGAAACCCTTGCAAAACTGCCTTCAACTCGGCTGGCGGCGCTTGTTAACCACGGGGAAATTGCCAATTTTATAAACGATAAGTGCTGCTTTTATAAACGATAAATGCTGCACAGCTTTTGAGAGATAAGGCGATCATCCCGGACAGCGTTTGGTCCCGTTCCTTACTCCGATACCCCGGTACCTGTTGCCTGCCTTTACCGCTATCAGATCCCCGGGTATTAAGGCCACGGCGCGACAGGATTTGTGGCTGTATGTCGAGGATCACTGGGATCCGCGGGTGTTCCGGCTACTGCTCCGGTCGGTCTGACCCCTGACGGAAAGACTCGGGCAACCGCTCCTTTACCCGGGGATCTAATGCTCTTGTACCCCGGAGTCTGCGGAAATTTTCCCCGCCTCAACTTTGTCGGCCTCAGGTTCCCGTTGTTCCTCCCCGATACGCGCGGCAATCCCTGGCGAAGTTATTGGCCCGGATAAACTTTTCATGACCCTCTCGACCAGAGATTCCAGCTCCTCTATACCGTCGAGCAATTCGTCGTAACGGCGCTCCAAATCCATGAGTATTTCCGCGTGAGCTTGGTGGCTTACCATGGGTGTGTGTCTCATGCCGTTGAGGGCTGGTCGCCGAGATTTCCTCACTCGCCGATTGCCGCGATCGCTTTTCGAAAGCACCCCTTTCATCGGCCTACCCCGACTGACTTATCCACCGAAGTTCGCCATCGGCCGCCCACTTTCCGTATTTAACCCATTTTATGCGCACTAGGCCGAGAATCTACTGCGGATATGACGCTCGTGC
>Ga0209721_1001013_pt1 | contig 22506 bp, 29 predicted proteins | sample TshhotsprinmetaG_FD_184139 | JGI IMG/M metagenome (GOLD analysis project Ga0209721, IMG submission 184139) | Hot spring microbial communities from South Africa to study Microbial Dark Matter (Phase II) - Tshipise hot spring metaG (SPAdes)... | ecosystem: Environmental > Aquatic > Thermal springs...
TATTAACGAAGCAGGTCAAGTCCATACGTATTTATGTTATTTAGGAGATCTCCCGCATTCAGAACAGCTTTATTGGAAATCGTATAATGAAGAACCAAAAGCTAAAAATATCGAAGAGAACTTTCACAACAGATTTCATGGGAACGTGGGATTTATCGTATGAGCCTTTATCTGCATTAAAGAAGTCCCTGCAAGAATTAGAGCAAACTAAAGTTGAGCTTTGGTCATGTGCCAATAAGAAACTGTATCAACAACTCAATTATCCAGTTACCGATGCGGTAAAAGAGTATGCAGATGAAATTCATACATTAGACAAACTTGTAATTGAAGATTTCAGAAGGCCATACATAAAGAAAATTGCCATATCTATGAATTGTGATGACAGCAAGCTCGGCACCATAAAATTGTTAAGAAAGATTCTTGAAACAAAAGGAATAGATAGTTATGAAATCAACGAAATCATATCTCCTTTGGATGAGATTCATTTTTTGAGAACAAAATTAGCTGGACATAGCTCTGGAAAAGAAGCTGATAATATCAGAAAAGATCTGATTGCAAAGCATGGAGATCTCAGAAAGCATTTTTGTAACCTTGTTGAAAAAACAGATAAAGCCATAAAAGAGCTTACGCGTATACAACTATAAAAGAGGCATAAAAAATAAAAAACGCACACCGTCGTGCAGAGGGCTGGAGATATAAATTGTGGGTGGGGAGAACGATATAAATCGAGGCTATTGCAATGAAAACCGATAAATGGCAGAATAAAGACAAGGAAGGAAAAGATGACAAAGGCAAAGATAAAAAAAGCCCAGCAAGGTCTCGAAAAGTGGCAGGAAAGCCGCACAGATATAAGCTCACTGAGGAAGGCGTATCAAAAGAAGGTTTTGGACTGGGTAGTGAAGTCTATGGAGTTCGAGAAGGAGCCGGTGAGTATAAACCGTCTAAAGAAGCTTCTCAGGAAAGGGAAGACAGCACACGTCTGATAGATTCAACTCGTTACCTTGAGACAGCAATAAAGACCTATTCCGAGGTTTCCGAAATTCTCGCAGTATTTGTTGCAAAGACGATTGAAGCTCTGATCGAAAAGAATCCGCCAGATATAGATATTACTTCAGAATGGATATGTAAAATCCACAATGATATAGCCGGCTCGCTTTTCCATGACTGGGCAGGAAAATTCAGAGATGTAAATGTACAAGTTGGAACACATATTCCACCTCCATATTTTGAAGTCCCTGTTTATATGCGTTTATACTGTGAGGACTTAGCTGCAAGGCTTCTCACTCTTAGAGAGCAAAGAGATATAGAAAAAATTTCCGAGTCCCTTGCATATGCAGACTGGCGGTTTCAGTGGATTCATCCGTTTAAGGATTTTAATGGACGGGTTGGGAGAATCCTGTTGACGGCATTGCTTTTCAAACTAAGACTTCCGCCTGCTGAGACGGCATCTGTAGATCGCGCTGGAAAAGAACGATACATAAGGGCACTGCATGACGCAGACGCAGGCGATTTATCATTGCCTACAGAGATATGGATAGAAAGGCTTTCAAAGGCGTTCAATGAATAGAGAAAACTTGTCAGGTCTATGGGATTGGAGATATTATGCGTTTCCCTGATAAAATAGGAGGCAATAAATTTGAGGGGTAATGATTCATGATAACAGACAAAAGAATAGGGGTTCTTGCAGGAGGGACATCTGCCGAGAGGGAGGTTTCCCTTAAAAGCGGCAATGCCATTTATAAGGCATTGCTGAACCTCGGCTATGATGCTGTTTTTATAGATGTATCTGACAATATCTGCGAGGACTTAAAGAGGGAAAATATCGAAATAGCCTTTCTGGCGCTACACGGCGGGCACGGTGAAAACGGCGCTATACAGGGTCTCCTTGAGGTGATGGGGATTCCATATACAGGCTCAGGTGTTCTGTCATCTGCCCTTGCCATGGACAAGGAGGCATCAAAGAAGATATTCCTTTATCATGATATTCCTGTATCGCCTTTTGTAGTTGTAAACAGAGAGCAGTTAGGTGAAAGGATAAATCCTCAATTGATAACCGCTGTTGTCGATTTCCCTCTGCCGTGGGTTGTAAAGCCTGTTGCAGAAGGCTCGAGCATAGGCGTAAATATCGTGAAGGGAGAGGAAGATATAGACGATGCAGTGCAGAGTGCATTTTCATACGGCAGGAAAATAATTATTGAGAAATACATAAGTGGCAAAGAGATACAGATAGGCGTTTTGGGACAGACCGTTCTTGGAGGCGTTGAGGTGAGGCCGTCAAAGGAGTTTTACAGTTACGAAGCGAAATATACGCCTGGTCTTACGCAATACATACTGCCTCCGGAGATTGACGATTATGCTTATGAAACGCTTAAGGATGTTGCTCTGAAGGCGCATAATGCCCTCGACTGTAAAGGCGCCACAAGGGTTGATTTCATCCTCGATGAATCCAATGAGCCGTATATCCTCGAGGTAAATACAATACCCGGAATGACAGAGACGAGCCTTTTGCCGAAGATAGCAAAACTCACGGGACTCGAGTTTCCCGATCTAATAGAGGAGATATTGAAGCAGACATTGTTAGACAAAGATTAAGGCCATGAACATAAACAGGAGAAACCTGAGGTCATTGCAGAGGAAAAAGGAAAGTAAGAAGATAAAATTCGTTGTCTTTCTTTTTTTGATTTTTGTTATTGCCTTTTCTGCTGCATATTTTTTAATCAAAAACCACATGCTGGTCAGGGATATAGCCTTCGAGGGGAACCATTACCTTAAAAACGATGAGCTGAAGTCGTTGATCAATATCGAGAAGGGAGACAAACTTTTCGGCATTTCTGGAAAGGAGCTTTACAAGAGGCTCAAGTCATCTCTGTGGATAAGGGATGCAGTCATTAAAAAAGAGCTTTCAGGAAGGGTGCTGATAAATGTGACAGAGGCGGTCCCTGTTGCCATCCTGAGCATAGCAGGCAGGCCGTATCTTATAGACAGGGAAGGGAACATACTCGAACCTATGAAGGAAGGAACAGTCCTGTTCCTTCCGGTTATTAAAGATATCGACTATAAGAACAATAGAGAGGCATATCTGGAAGCAGTCAGGTTTGTGGATGTGCTTCATAGCAGAAGGGTTGTATCTTACGACGGCGCTATCGAAATAACAGGGCAGAGGCCTGAAGACATTACATTAAAGCTCGATAACATATCCATAAAGATTGGCGCCGGCGATTTCGATAAAAAACTGGAGCGGCTTGAATTTGTGAGGGACGAGATAGAAAAGCGGAATATGTCTGTTGAATATATAGACCTGCGGTTCGCAAATAAGATAATAGTGAAGCCAGTAGGCAGCGTCGAAGGGGAATGAGAAATGGCAGCAGAGAAGAGAAAGAGAAATAGCAGTGTTATTGTCGGACTCGATGTAGGCACGACAAAGATATGCGCTATTGCAGGAGAGGTTACGGAAGATGGAATAAATATGCTCTCTGTGAGTTCGCACCCGTCCAACGGCCTTAGAAAAGGCGTTGTGATCGATATCGAGGCTACGGCGAATTCCATAAAGAAGACTGTCTCTGATGTCGAGGAGCAGACAGGCATCAGCGTCAGGGAGGTGTATGTAGGCATTGCAGGAAGCCATATAAAGAGTTTCAGCAGTTACGGTGCTGTGGGCATAAAGGGCAAGGAAGTAACGAGCGAGGATGTGGAAAGGGCCATAGATTCTGCAAGTGCCGTGTATGTGCCCCTTGACCGGGAAATACTCCATGTCCTTCCCACTGATTTCATCCTCGACGGACAGGATGGGATAAAAGACCCTGTTGGCATGGCCGGCGTCAGGCTGGAGGTAAAGGTTTATATCGTTACAGGTGCTGTTGCATCCGTACAGAATCTCCTGAAATGCTGTGAAAGGGCCGGGCTCGAGGTCGTGGATATAGTCCTTCAGCCCCTTGCATCTGCAGAAGCGACATTGAACAACGATGAGAGGGACATGGGTATAGCCCTTGTGGATATCGGCGGTGGGACAACCGACATTGCCATTTACAGAGAGGGATGGCTGAGGCATACGGCAGTATTGGGCATAGGAGGCAATCACTTTACAAACGACATATCGGTTGGACTGAGGCTGCCTTTTAACGAGGCAGAGCGTGTTAAAAAAAGATACGGCTCTATCGTCCCAGAGATCGACAATGCCGAAGTAGATGTTGTGGCTATTGACGGACAGGTGAGGGGAATACCCCGGAAGTATATTACGGAGATACTCCAGCCGAGATGCGAAGAGCTTCTCGAGCTTGTCAGACAGGAGATACATGCCGTGCATAATAACGGCATTGCCGTGTCCGGCGTTGTTCTTACAGGAGGGTCTTCATTGCTTTCGGGCTTTGACAGGATGGCAGAGGCGATCTTATCCATGCCTGTTCGGATAGGGTATCCGCATTTGTCGCATCAGAATTTTTCTCATCAGAATTTTTCTGGGGATGGTCATGGAATGCATGTGCTGAAGGGAGAATTCAACAATCCAATGTATGCCACAGGTATAGGACTCGTGCTGTACGGTATCGGGTCTGTAATGCCTTCCGAAAGAGGTGGCTTTTCTTCTGATCTGTTTAGCAGGGTTTTAAATAAGATGACAGGATGGTTTAAGAAAATAGCGGGCAGGAGGTAATCATGTTTGAGCTGGAAGATGTAGGGAGACTGGTTGCAAAGATAAAGGTGATAGGTGTCGGAGGCGGGGGCACCAATGCCATAAACAGCATGGTTGCAGCGAACCTCTACGGCGTGGAGTTCATCACTGTTAATACGGACAGCCAGCATCTCGATGCATCCCTTGCGCCTGTGAAGGTAAAGATAGGCACAAGCCTTACAAAAGGGCTTGGAGCAGGCTCCAACCCTGTTATCGGCAGGCAGGCAGCCATTGAGGATAAGGACTCTCTGTCAGGATGCATAGAAGGGGCAGACATGGTCTTCATCACGGCAGGCATGGGCGGCGGGACAGGCACTGGCGCAGCACCTGTCATTGCAAATATTGCAAGGGAGATGGGTATCCTTACGGTTGCAGTAGTGACAAAGCCTTTTTATTATGAAGGCAGGAAAAGGGCAATAAATGCAGAGGAAGGCATAAGGGAGATTAAGAAGTATGTGGATACCTTGATCGTTATCCCAAATGACAGGATCCACCTTGTTGTTGAAAAGGGCACCCCGTTGCTTAAATCCTTTTCTATAGCAAATGATGTCTTAAGGCAGGCAATACAGGGCATATCGGATTTGATACTCATCCCCGGTCTTATAAACCTCGATTTTGCAGATGTGAAATCAATAATGGAAAATGCAGGAAGGGCTGTTATCGGTATGGGGACAGGAAGCGGCGAGGGAGGAGCATTTGATGCAGCAAAGAGGGCGATATCCAATCCCCTTCTTGAAGAATCTTCCATAGAAGGCGCAAAGGGCATACTCATAAACATAACAGGCGGGCTCAATATGTCCATAGATGCTGTTCAGGAGGCCTCGTCACTGATTTATGACTCTGCCCATGATGATGCAAACATTATCCTTGGCGCTGTTATAAATCCCGACATGGAGGATGATGTGAGGGTAACAGTTATTGCCACGGGACTTGAGGACAGGGTGGAAAAGGCAGAGCTGCCGCAGGTCAAGAAATGGATGCCCACGAAAGACCCTATAAACCTTAAAGGCTCAGGGAGGGTATTGTCCAAGAGCATAGATATGCCTTCAAAGGAGCAAAGCCCTGTTGAACAGAATCCTGTAAAAGAGCCTACCAGAGAGCCGGCCAAAGATATGGCCAAGGATATGGCCAAAGATATGGAAGCCATTGCAGAAGATACACAGGATAAAGAGCCTGAGAGGAGTCTTCTAAATTTCCAGGAACAACCGCAGGAAGAACAGAGTCCTGTTTTAAACAAATCCATCCTTCCGCAGGAAGATATTTATGACATACCGACTTTTTTGAGGAAGAAGATGGGGGAATAATAGTTGAGTGAACCGCAAGCTCATCGAAAAAGCTGACGATCTTCTTTCAAAGGAAAAAGGCACTATCTTTAAAGACCCCGGCGGGAAGATAAATATATGCCTCGTTTATCCCAATACATATCATGTTGGCATGTCGAACCTTGGATTTCAGGGCATTTACGGCCTTCTCAATAGAAGAGATGATGTTGTTTGCGAAAGGGCATTTCTGCCTGATGAAAGGGATATCGAAGAATATATAAGGACAGAGACACCTGTATTTTCCCTTGAATCCAAAAGGCCGTTAAACAGATTCGATATGGTTGCATTTTCTATCTCCTTTGAAAATGACTATCCGAATATTTTAAAGATACTCGATATTGCTAAAATTCCTTTCAGTTCATCAGAAAGAAACGAATATCATCCCCTCCTGATTGCAGGAGGAGTCTGCTGTTTCTTCAATCCAGAGCCCATAGCTCCAATCTTTGATGTTATCTTTATTGGCGAGGCAGAGGAATCGCTGAATGAGTTTCTGGAGAGGTTAAGGGACAAGTCGAAGACCTACGGGGGTCAAGGGACAAGGGATGAAATGAAAAAAGACCCATTAAATATTGAAGGTCTTTATATTCCTGAATTTTATCAGACCGATTACAACAATGACGGAACAATATTAAAAAGGGTTCCCATTAATAATGCACCTGAAAAAATAAAGAGGAGATACATTAAAGATTTATCCATTTCTCCTATAACAACCACAATCATCACTCCTGAAGCCGAATTTTCAGAGATGTACCTTGTCGAGGCTATGAGGGGATGCCCGTGGAAATGCAGGTTCTGCCTTGTGGGTCATATTTACAACCCTACACGGAAAAAGGATCTGGAGACCATTACAGCGGAAATAGAAAGGGCAAAAGAGATTACTCCGAAAATAGGTTTAATCGGCCCGTCCTTAACGGATTATGCGCACATCAAAGATGTCTTATGCATCGATGGTGTTGATTTCTCCATAACCTCTTTGCGTGCAAGTGAAAAGAGTGCTGAGCTTGTTGAGCTTCTCAAGGGGCACAAGAGTGTGTCTATTGCTCCGGAAGCCGGCACAGAGCGGATGAGAAGGGTTGTCAATAAAAAGATTACGGAAAATGACATTCTTGACACATCGAAACTCATATTAAATGCAGGGATAGAGAATCTGAGGCTTTATTTCATAATCGGGCTTCCAACAGAGACGGATGAAGACGTCTCAGGGATTGTTGAGATTGTAAAAAAAGTGAGGAGAATTTCGAACAAGGGAAATATAATATTGAGCATCAGTACATTTGTTCCAAAGCCGTTTACTCCATTTCAATGGCATCCTATGGAGAGGCTTGATTCTGTGAAAGAAAAGCTGAAGTTTATTAAGAAAGAATTGAGGGATGAGAAAGGTATTAAGGTCTTTCACGATGTGCCGAAGTATGCACATATGCAGGGGCTTTTTTCTATGGGTGACAGGAGGGTATTTAGGGTTTTGAAGGCAATGGTTAAGACAGACGACTATAAAGCTGCATGTTCCGAGGCAGGGGTAAATATAGATTTTTATATATTCAGAAAGAAAGACTTTAATGAAATACTGCCGTGGGATTTTATAGATACAGACATATCGGAAGAAAAACTATGGAATGAGTATTTAGAGGCTATGAATGTATAATACCTATGTTAAGCGATTTTATATATGTCAGGCACTGCTTAAAGACTTTAAAAAGTCCTCGGCAGCACCTGGCGTATATTTTTAGATTAAAATCGTTCAACTTAGGAAAAAACTAAATATGAGGAGGAATGGAAAATGCCTGAGATAGAAGATATTGCCTTTAAGATTTCTGCTACCTTTGAGGACAATTACTTTGTTATCCCGAAAAGAAATGCCTTTAATGCAGTATTCGATAAGTATTTGTCTTTAGCCGACCCAACTGCATCGATGGAACCGTATGAGGCCATAGTTGCGCTTGGATACAGGTTTCGTCCTGAATTCGATGAGATGGTGAAACAGTTAAAAGAGCTTGGTTTGATTTAAATCACTTCAAAAATAAAATCTATCTCTATAGGCGAGTTTAGAGGAAGCACGGAGACGCCGACTGCTGCACGTGCATGTCTGCCTGCCTCGCCGAATATTTCGAACAACAAATCGGATGCAGCATTTAAGACCTTCGGCTGTTCTGTAAAGTCAGGAGCAGATGCAACATAACCGTTCAATTTAACGCACCTCTTGATTTTATCGAGACTTCCAAGATGGAATCTCAGGACTGACAGGGCGTTTATAACACATTGTCTTGCATCTTCCTGCGCATCCTGCAAAGATACGGATTCCCCGACCCTTCCAGTCCTTAAAAGTTTACCTTCTCTCAATGGCAACATGCCGCTAATGAATAGGAGATTGCCTGTCTGAACGCACGGCACATAAGAGCCAAGAGGCTTCGGAGCCTCAGGAATCGTGATGCCAAGTTTTTTAATTTTGTCTTCTATGCTCATAGCGTGGTTGTTGTTATGCTGCAGCCCCTGCCAGACTGATTTCTTCGATAGAGGAGTGCTTTCTCCATTTTTTTACATATACATAAACTACCGGCTGGTCTGCTTCTCGATTTCTCAATGATGTCTCTTCATGCCATTTATTAAAATCGTCTTCTCCTTCGACTTGGAATATAATCATGGCATTAGCAGGTATCTTATCTGCAAAATTTTCATTTTCCATCAAATATCTATGGAATTCTGTTGAAATCATTGCCAAAAAATTAGTGTAGTTACCCATCGCTTACTCCTTTTAAAAACTCTTGTTTATATTTTAACCAATTTTCATTGATATCCCAATCCCCGTATGTTAAAGCGCTCTCATAGCTGAGATCTAACCTTATCTTTGTCTGATTGCCGTGCGCATTATATTTGTCCATATGAGCGAACTCGTGGGAACAGTCATATCTTACCGCTACTCTCCACTCATCCTTAACCCTTAGCTCTAATTGTACAGCAAAATATGTAACCTTGCCCCTTTCTGTTTCGTGATAGTGGCGCTTTCTTGCTCCGTCATCAAAAATGACCACAAAATCTACTGTCTTGGGCAAATAAAAACCTCCGCGCTGGAAATCACCGAGAGGCGGGCCGTTTCCCGCCGATTCGGTGATTTGATTGGTTATGGGCACTTATTTGACTTCAGTAATTGCATCATCTTGAACCCAATAGGAAACTTCAAACCCAGGTACATCAATTTTCGTGCGGTACCAGTAAAATGATTTTTCCAATACGCATACTTTCTTCCCTGATGGTATCCCTGATACCGATTTTTCTGCTATCAAAGCTTTAAGTTTGCTCTGGTCGTTATTCTTGATGGCTGTATCCATTTCATTGTATTTATCAGGATTTACAGCTCTATAAACACCTGATTTTGTAATCGCAACCTTTTCGAGAGGACACTCCGCAAAGGCTATACCAACCAAAACAGATACGGTTAAAGCTATGATAGTCTTGCCTATAACTATAACTTGCTTTGTCATTTTCTTCTCCTTAGATTAAAGCTGTGACGCCTCTTTTTGTTTCTTTTTCTGTTGCTCCTTAGAGCTTTGGTCTCTGTACGTTTTCATTAATTCTTTATGGATATAATTCATCTCCATCGTAAAACTCAAATGAGGTGCATCGAGTGTTACTTCTGTGTTACCGTCTAAAAACTTGGCTGACCTATCTCCTACAAATGGGATATTTGAATTGACAAGTCGATACTTACCCTTTAAGATCTTAAAGAGGTAATCGAATTTTTCTTTTGGCAGAGTGGTCAAAACTGCAAGTAGCTTCCCGTCCTTGCTAAAAATAATGCGGCAGCTTTGAAGGCCGTCAAAAGATAGTCCAGCTACATCGAGGTCATACATTTCACCGTTACTATACCGATTGATTCCGACAAATTTGGCTTTGTATTTTGCTTTCACATCACTAATCGTAGCCTTGCCGATTTCAAGTCCAAAGGGTGAAGGCTCAGCAATCGCAAGACATGGGAAAAACAGCATTAAAACTACTACTAATAAATTTCTCATAGTCTCTCCTCCAACGGTTTATTATTGCTATCTGTCAATGACCATAGCTGCTTTGTTGCAGTGCTAACTCTCCTTCAATAGTTTTACTGCCTGCAAAACCCGGATACCACGGAATAGCATATACAGGCCAGCTAATAGAAAAACTGAAGCAATGATTTTCGGCAAAATGCCGAAGAATGGATTTGAAAAGGTGCTAAAAATCATAACGCTTGCTACCGGAAAGATGACTCCGAATAGGAACATTAAAAAATATCCTTCGTTCCCTTCAGTGTGAGAGGTAAGATTCCGGTATGCAAATGCATAGAAGACTCCTCCACTGCTATTCCCTGCTACAATAACGTTATCACCTTCATTAATAATTGGTGGTTCGCTGGACTTAACTTTCACTGTCCTCCCATCAAGCTGAAATATGCAGATATGTGTTGTTGTTGTTACATCACCGCCACTGACGTCAATAGTATTCCTGACCTTACTTGCGACGCCCCTTATTGTTTCCATTTCTTTATGCCTCCTCATCCCATAACATTGTCTTTTATGCTACTGCGTATTTAAATTACTCATCGTTTCTCCTGTTATAATTTCTAATACATACATTTGACGAATCTTGCATGTGACATCCTTGAGGACAATTCATTTATATTTTATCGCCTGTCATTACTTTTAGTCTTGGTATTTTTTTAGTTTCAGGCCCAAGCATTACAATCTTCTCAAGTTCTTCAATAAACGAATCAGAACATGAGATATTTCCGAAGCCTGTATCTTTAAAAAGAAGCATATTATCTTTACTTGCCCTGCAATTTTCTAACGCCTCCTTATAGTCTTTCTTTTTATATAGGGCTACAGCAAGGTGATATTTAAGTGTTGCATTAGGAAAAGAGTCTATTGCTTTACGTAGATTCTCAGCCGCTTTGCTGTAATCTTCTAAAACCAAATAGATTAGGCCCTTATATGCAATTGCTTTTCTCTTTGGGCCGCACGGCACATAAGAGCCAAGAGGCTTCGGAGCCTCAGGAATCGTGATGCCAAGTTGTTTTAGTTTATTGTCTATTGTCATATGCGCCTTGCTTTTGCCTTATTTTATCATAAGGGCTTTGTTTTTACACTTTGAAAACCCAGTTAACGGCGTTGTCCCAATTTGTCTTAAACTTCTAAAGTTTTCGGGAAAGCGGGTCGGCTTGCCGTTTCTGTCTATGCAGGCAAGGGTTACCAGCGCTTCTGCAATCAGCGTATCGTCTTTAAGAACCCGGTGTTTTATGGTCATCGAGGCATTTTTGAGTTCCGTGATTCCGGTTGTTATAGTGATGACATCCCCGAGCCTGGCGGATCTTTTGTAATGAATATCGACGTGGGTTACTACAAAGAAATAGCCCTGATTATGCATTTCAGCTATATTGATGCCCTTGTCCGCAAGGAACTCCGTCCTCGCCCGCTCCATGTAGCGGAGATAGTTTGCGTAATAAACTACGCCTCCAGCATCGGTATCTTCGTAGTAGATTTTTAATTTGATCTCATGCGCCATGCGTTTCCCGAAGGATAAAACATTTTATAAACGGTGTTCAAGCAGTTCTTCATGAAGAGGGACAACGACCATTTAAATCCTCGAAAACCGTACAGACTGACAAGCGTTTTATGGGACAGCGGACATTTGCACCCCTTTATTTCAACTTCTCTATAAACTCTTTAGCGCCTTTAAGCGCCCCTTTAACGACGTCAACCCTGTGCAGCATGCCGCGGTAATAGCCTGCAATGTGGAGTTCGTCATAGAGATCGTCAAACTCTTTTAAAAGTTTGCCGTTATGAACTGAAATATATTTTTGGAGTGCCTTGCGGTATTCTTCAACTTTTTTGGTAATTCTTTTTTGTCAGTCCTTTTTTGAGAAGATGCTCTTCAATAGCCTTCAATACGCCGAGATATGCCACACCACAGGCTGACTTAACATATTTTTCGTTAGCATAGCGATTCCCCTCAATTGGAGACTTGTGTAATAATTCTTTTGCATTTTCAAGGTATCTGACAGGCTCTTTCATTTCTCCATTATAACCTATTTTACAGCCCCAGTTCCTCTGGCACTCCGATCCTTCCCAGCACTGCCGTTGCTGCTGCCACTGCCGGGTTTGATAGATACACCTCACTTTCGGGGTGTCCCATTCTTCCCACAAAGTTTCTGTTTGTTGTTGCCAGAGCCCTTTCGCCCTTTGCGAGGATTCCCATGTGTCCGCCGAGGCATGGCCCGCATGTCGGCGTTGAGACAACCGCCTCTGCATCTATGAATATATCGAGCAGCCCTTCTTTCATTGCATCTTTGTATATCTGCTGTGTTGCAGGGATGACGATCATCCTCACATTTGGATTCACCTTTCTGCCTTTAATAATTTGTGCAGCCTCCCTTAAATCTTCGAGCCTTCCATTGGTGCATGAGCCGACAACTACCTGGTCTATGGTGATTTCGAATAATTCGGCTGCAGGTCTTGTATTTGAAGGAAGGTGAGGGCATGAAACTGTTAAAGGTATCTTTGAGCAGTCGTATTCTCTGATTTCCACATATTTTGCGTCTGCATCAGAAGTATAAAATTTATACGGTCTCTTTGCTCTGCTTTTTACATATTCCTCTGTTATGCTGTCAGGAACGATTATGCCGCTCTTGCCTCCAGCCTCTATTGCCATGTTGCACATTGTGAGCCTTCCGTACATGGGCAGATTCCTGATGGTCTCCCCTTCAAATTCCATTGCCCTGTATAATGCACCGTCAACACCGATGTCGCCTATTGTATGAAGAATTAAATCCTTGCCTCCAACCCATTTATTGAGTTTTCCATAGTAAATGAATTTCATTGATTCGGGGACTTTGAACCAGCATTCGCCTGTTGCCATAGCAGCGGCCACATCCGTTGAGCCTACGCCTGTCGCAAAGGCGCCCAGAGCGCCGTAAGTGCATGTATGGCTGTCAGCGCCGATGACTAAATCGCCGGGAACGACAAGACCCTGTTCAGGCAGTAATGCATGCTCAACACCCATCCTTCCTATTTCAAAATAGAGACCGAGATGGTAATCCTTTGAGAATTCCCTCAGCATCTTGCATTGTTCCGCAGCCTTTATATCTTTCTGAGGCGTGAAGTGGTCGGGGATAAATGCCACCCTGTCTTTGTCGAATACATCCTTTGCCCCTATCTTTTTAAATTCCTGTATTGCGATAGGTGCGGTAATGTCATTTGCAAGGATGAGGTCAACCCTTGCATTTATTAATTCGCCGGCAGAAACCGCCTTTTTCCCTATGTGTGCCGCAAGTATCTTCTCGGTAATAGTCATGTATCCTCCTGAAAGTTAATCGTTTCCGCAAAAAAAATGGAAATTATTATATCCTTATAAAAGGCATATTGACAAGGGGATTCTGTGGAGAATTGTTAGACTCATTTTTATGATGTATAATTGAGTCGATAGCCGGGGGATAAGATATGGATGTCCTTAAAATAAAAGGAGCGCTGTATACCTAGAAAAGATCCAGCAGGGAAGCTGTCTCCCCTTTATTGAACAGAAAAGTAATACTCCAGGACGAGATTCCTGTCTTTCAATTCATGGATAATTCAGGCGCCGACGGAAATTCCATCCATAAGATCAAGGTGGCAAGGGAAATAGTATTCGATTTTGAGACTTACCTGAAACATAAGCCTACAGGTAAAGCAGTGTTCATGCCGCAAAGCCTCAGCGAATTGATAAGTTACATTGACGAGAAAGAAATGCCTGACTACAGTCTTGTGCTGGATACCGAAGATAAAGATATATTAAGCGAGATAATCCAGCAGATGCTCTATCTCGATATAGACATGGAAGTAATGCTCAAGAATGAAGAGTCCGATAGAAGGGAAATGGAGTTTTTCGGTGAGATATTCGATGACTTAAAGGGGAATCTGGAGAAGGCAAAAGAGCAGATAAGTCTTAAGCAGAGCAACCGGGCAATTAAAGAAGACAGGGATATTGTTATAAAGACCCTGTCCGATATCGGGGATATGCTCGTGGATATACACGGAAAAGACCTGAAGGTGGCCATTATGGCTCTGAAAAAATCAGGCAAGAGCGTAATAGTGAATTGCCTCCTTGGCGAGGAGTATGCTCCTGCCAGTGCCGAGCTTCCCACATTCAATTCCTGCATATACAGAAAGAGCGTAGACAGCACCATATCGTTGAATTATCATGGCCAGCAGATGATTTTTTAAGAATCCGTTCGAAATAAAGGAATACATTCTCGATGAATTCAGAAGTGCACATGCCGATAAAAAGAGCGGCTATATCCTCGATGATATGGAGATCCGCTATGTGCCCAATGCCGATAGCCTGTGCAGCTATACGATTATAGATACTCCTGGTCCTGATCTGGCAGGAAGCGACCATAAAAGAGTTGCTTACAAATGGATCGGAGAAGCAGATGTGGTGGTTTTTATCGTGGATTATGCAAAACACCTCACAAAGAGCGAGGAGGATTTCTTCAGAGATATAAAGGCCGCATTTGAGGAGCACAACAAGATCTACTCCTTTATAGTCGTAGTCAATAAACTGGACCTCATGTATTTGAGCGAAGAGAAGAAGTCTGCAGTGCGGTTTATAGATTTTCTGCGTTCTAAACTAAAGGGATTGAGCTACAGGAGATTTATCGTACTGGGCATTTCGGCACTGCAGTATTTTTACTCGCAGAAGGCACTCCGCATCAAGGAATGTGCGGGTCTGGATACAGATGATGGATACATGCTGCGTGAATGCCTGAATGCCTCTCTGAAGCGGTATCAGGGAATGGAAGAGATGACAACCCTGTCTTTCATCGACAACCAGATAAGAAATCTATTGTGGTTTCACGGCAGGGAGGGGGCAACCCTGAAAACCCTCATGGAAAAAAAGCGGGGTTGAGCAGCTCATAAAATACATAAACTATATTGCAGTGGAAAAGGCATCTATCGAAATGTTTAAACAAAAGGTGTCCCTCATAGATCGGAGGCTTGCAGGAACAAAGGACACTATTTCCAGTCAGATAGTAAAACTCGGGGAGAAGAGGGAACAGCTTGAGAAGGAGATGTCCGGCATAAGGCAATTTTATGAGGAAGTCACCGGAGCAATGAAGGAAAGGGCTGCATTTGCCAAAGATACGGGCAGCATGGAAAAGGGATATTAACCTTGCCCATAAGTCCATGCTGCTCATAATCAACGGGAATATAAACAATATTATGAAGCGATTGACAAAGGTTCTGACATCCCTTTCCAACGATGAACTGATTTTATTGCAAAACGGCAATAATCTGCGTGCAGTTGATGAGATATCCGGTGAAATAAAAAGGGGTTCGGTGGAGAAAAACTATCTCCAGGTAATGGGCAAGTATGAAAAGTATATAAACAGCGATATATCCGAAAAGGAAAAGGCCGTTCAGGAACAAAACAGACTAATGCAGTCAAAGGTAATGGAGTATAATGAGTATGTGAAAGATGCGGAGAGTCAGAATATACATATAGCACTGCCTAAACTCCAGCCATCTTTCAGTAGTTTTGACTTCCCTCGGATAGCCCTGAAATTTGACAGCACATTCTACCCCCACCTTTTTAAGGGCAGACTTTCGAGGAAGAGGGGTTTAATGGGCGCATTATTGTTGATCTTTTCGTTGGGACGGATAAATCAGAAGACAGGAAAATTTAAATTCGATGATATAAAACTGAAAAAGGCACTTTTTTGATCAAGAAAAATCTGGAGGAGTCCATGCAAAAATGGATATCCGAGCAAAATACGGAATTATTGTCCCATATAGACATGCATCTCGATGCCTTAAGCAATGATGTATCAGAGGAGATGGAGAGGGTTATCAATAGCTATAAATCGATCTTTGACGGCATAATCAGCGAACTGAAACACTCGATGGAAACGATAGAAGCGAGGATAGAGTTTCTTGAAGGTGCAGGAGCGTCTATGGAAAGATTCTGCAGTTCATGGAATGAGTTCAGAAACAGACAAAAAGAGGCATGATGAGGCACTGAAGCTCTGGAAAGAAACTTATCTCTTTCTTGCGGCGAGTTTGTTCAAAGCGTTAATATACGCCTTTGCAGCGGCAACGATTATGTCTGTATCAGCCCCATGTCCCCTTACTGTACGGCCGTCCTCTTCAAGGGAAACGACTACCTCTCCGAGTGCGTCCATTCCGCCGGTTACACTTTTTACCTCGAATTTCAGAAGATTGCTTTTTGTATTGGTAAGGGATGCAATAGCCTTATAGACAGCATCAACAGGGCCGTCGCCATGCTCCATTTTTTCGACAATATTGTCGTTGACCCTTTGTGCTTCAATTTCTGCTGCAGCCTTACCTGTAACCATTTTTTCGACAATATTGTCGTTGACCCTCAGCTTAAGGGCTGCTGTAGGCTTTACATTAACGCCGCTTGTAATCGACAGGTCAACGAGGCTGTATATCTCGGGCGTCTTTGACACCTCTTCCGAGACAAGTGTCTCTATATCCTCATCGAATATATATTTTTTCTGGTCTGCAAGGTGCTTGAATTTTTCAAATGCACGATTGAGTTCTTCCTCTGCCAGATCATATCCAAGCTCCTGAAGGCGCGCCTTGAATGCATGTCTTCCCGAATGTTTTCCGAGGACGAGCTTTGATTTCGGGATTCCAACATCCTCCGGCTTCATAATCTCGTATGTTGACCTCTCCTTGAGCAGGCCGTCCTGGTGTATTCCTGCCTCATGGGCAAATGCATTTTCACCCACTATTGCCTTGTTAGGCTGGACAACCATTCCTGTTATCTTTGAAACAAGGCGGCTTGTCTTGTATATCTCCTGTGTCACTATCTTTGTGTCTGCGTTGTAAAACTTCGGCCTTGTCTTCAATGCCATCACAATCTCTTCCATAGACGCATTTCCTGCCCTTTCGCCAATGCCGTTGATGGTGCACTCCACCTGTCCTGCGCCCTTAAGGATTGCAGTAAGGGAGTTGGCAACAGCAAGGCCAAGGTCATTATGGCAGTGCACAGAGATTACCGCTTTATCGATATTGGGAACATTGTTCATCAAATATTCCATGAGTTCTCCGTATTCCTGCGGCACTGTGTAACCTACGGTATCGGGGATATTAACCGTTCCTGCGCCTGCTTTTATAACCTCTTCTATTATTTTGCAGAGATAGTCCCAATCAGACCTTGTAGCATCCTCTGCCGAAAACTCTACATCATCCGTATACTGCCGTGCCCTTTTTACGGCATTAATGGCAGCCTCGATAACAGCCTCCCTCGACATCCTTAATTTATGCTGCAGATGTATGTCTGAAGTGGCTATGAATGTATGGATTCTTTTTGACTCGGCAGGCTTCAATGCCTCTCCTGCCCTGTCGATATCTTCGTTCCTTGCCCTTGCGAGGCCTGCAATGGTAGCGCCTTTTACATCTGTTGCAACCCTTTTGACTGCTTCAAAGTCTCCTGGCGATGCAATGGGAAACCCTGCCTCTATAATATCCACGCCCAGCTTCACGAGCTGTTTTGCCACCTGAATTTTTTCATCCACATTCATGGATGCGCCGGGTGACTGTTCGCCATCTCTTAATGTCGTATCGAATATCTTTATAATTCTCATTTTTGTTCTGTATGCCCTTCTGGTTCTACCTCGTGCCTTGTCCTTCCTTTCTTTACGAGAAGAACGATATTCTCAATTATACCCCAAATGAGATATGCCATTGCAAAGATGAATATTGCGGTTGAAGGATGTATTAGTAAAACAAAAAGGACTAAGACGAATACTATTAAAACCCAGAACGGTTTTCTCTCCCTGAAATCAATCTCTTTAAGTCCATGATAGCGAAGGGTGCTGACCATTAATAAAGAAAGCAGGATTGTGATTGCCAAAAATAAAATATTCTTTCCAGGCAGTCCAGTCCAGAATTCATAGTAAAATATAACAATTGAAGCCAGGACTGTCGCTGCTCCAGGAATCGGCATGCCTTTAAATGCCTTTGACCCAGGGGAGCCTGTCTGCACATTGAATCTTGCAAGCCTCAATGCCCCGCACGCAACGAACAGAAATGCAGCAGCCCATCCCAACCTGCCGAATGGAATGAGAGACCACTTATACATCATCACTGCTGGAGCAACGCCAAAGGCTACAAGGTCTGAAAGGGAGTCAAGCTCTATGCCAAAGCGCGTTGTAGTGTTTGTCAATCTCGCAATCCAGCCGTCAAGTCCGTCAAATATGTTTGCAATTACTATTGCCCATGCCGCGTGAAGGAAATTGCCGTTTATCGCGGAAAGTATCGCGTAAAAGCCCGCGAACATCCCGCAGAGGGTTATAGTGTTGGGCAGAAGGTATACGCCCTTTTTGGGCTTTCTTTCTTCTCTCTTATGTTTTGGTGTCATAAGCTATTGCTCCAGAATCTTTATTATTGCTTCTCACTCTTATGTATTATAATAGGAAACAATGAGATATTTGTTTTAAAAATCATTACTCTGCCTCTTATGTCTGATTTTTACCATAGCTCCCTATTCCTATGCAGTTGAATTTGGCTATCAGGGAACGCATATCCTTGCACACGGCGCCCTTGAGGATCTGGCAAAGGCATTTCAAAAGAAATACGGTGTTCGTGTTTTTGTGAAAGGCGGCGGATGCGCAGACGGCATCGCGGTTGTTTTGAAAAACAGATATGAAATGGGCGGCATATGCTGTCCTCTCAAACCTGAAACGGCAAAGAAGAACAGTCTAATGTCCCATAGGGTTGCTGTAGATATAAAGGCTGTTATCGTGCACCCTCAAAACCCTCTGAACGACCTAACCCTGAAGCAGATATCCGACATTCATAATGGACGTATCGCTAAATGGAAAGAGGTCGGTGGAATAGATAAACCAATCGCTTTAATATACAGGGACCACTGCAGGGATATGGACGAGCCAGTAAGAAAAGCGCTCGGCATTAAAGGCGCTGTTGCCGGAAAGGCGATAGTCGTTAAAACGGATATGGAGGTAGTTGAATATGTAGAGCGATTCCCCAACGCCATAGGTGTTACGAGCAGGATATTTGCCGAGAAGGCAAATGTAAAGATGATAACCGTAAACGGCGTCTCTTCCACCCCTAAAAATACCGAGAAGGGGCTATATCTGATTACAGGAGACCTTTACATTATCACTAAGGGACGGCCCGTGGGCTGGACAAAGAAGTTTATAGATTTTATTGTCAGTGACGAGGGGCAGGCTATTATAGGGAAGAGATTTGCGAGGATAAAATGAAATATGTGTGGAAGATGCTTTCAATCAGACATAAGATAACCTCTATTGTTGTCTTGACAATAATGCTTGTAATAGTAACGATACTTCCTGCTATTGCATATCTGATAAAAGACGCCCTTATAAAACAACAACAAGGCCACCTGATGAGCGTGAAAAATCTGGTAATAAAACTTTTTGAAGATTACGAGAGCAAAGTAACAAATTATACAAGACTCTTCAGCAACGACAGGGAGATAAAGGATACGCTTTTCTACCATACCGAGCTTGCAGGGGAGAGGGAGCATCCATTGAGGGCAGTGAGGCGTCTTTATAAATCCTTTGATGTCAGCTCAATAGAGATTGGAGACGCTCTTGGCCGTCTTGTTGTTGCTGCTGAAGCCCTAAAAAATACGGTAAAGACAGATCTGCCGACCCGCTTATAAGGAATGCACTCAGCGGCAAAGTCACATCCGGTATCGAGCTTACAGAAAAAGGATTTGTCATTAAGGCATCCGCTCCAATTTACTACAACGAAAACCAGATTATCGGAACCATTACATCCGGCATACTGCTTGACGACTCGCTGCTTTTAAAGATAAGGCAATTGAGCAATACAGAAATTCTGATTCTGGACAATAAGGAAAGAATAGTCTCTGCTACGCTGACCGGATTAAAACAATCGGCATATGTTGATTTTAAGTCAAATGCATTAAATATAGCGGGCATCGAGTATCTCCCGACGGGATTTTCGCTGTCCGATGTGTACGGCAATGCAATAGGCAATGTGCTGATTTTGCAAAGGGATATCCTGCCGGAAATGATTTCAAAGGTGCACCTGACCATTTTTGTGCTTATCTTCGGCATTTCTTCCGCATCCATCTTTGTTCTTTTTATTATTCTTAGGAGATTGACAAGTCCGATTGTCAGATTAAAGGAGGGTGCGGAAAGGATTGGAAAAGGCGAGTTCGGATACAGGCTTGATGTGGCATCAAAGGATGAGATAGGTGAATTGTCAGAGGGGTTTAATAAAATGGCCGAGAACCTTGAAAAACTCCGCGATATGGAAGAAAAACTCTATCAGTCCGAGAGGCTTGCTTCCATCGGAAGATTTGCAGCAGCAGTCGCTCATGAAATAAATAATCCCATAGGCAATATAATCGGCATTGCAAGGCTGATGCAGAAAAATATCCCTGACAAGGACTTAAGGGAAGATATTGATACAATAATAAAAGATGCGGACAGGTGTTCTAAGATAGTCAGAGACCTTCTTACATATTCCCGGCAGTCGCCGCCGAATAAAGAGAGGACATCACTGAGTATCCTGATTAAGGATGCCGTTAACGCTGCCCAAAATCGTCTCGATTCAAAAGATATTGATATAAGAAAAGAACTTCATCCTGATATGCCTGATATATACATAGACCCCTTGCAGATAAGTCAGGTTTTGCAGAATATAATTCTAAATTCCATCCAGTCCATAGATTCATCAGGCGCTATAACCATAAAGACAATGCCTGTTGATGGCAGGAGGGTTGAGATTGCCGTGTCCGATACAGGATGCGGCATGGATGACGGGATAAAGGATAAAATCTTCTATCCTTTTTTTACCACAAAAAGGGTTGGGGAGGGGACTGGCCTGGGTCTTGCAATAAGCTATAGTATCATCCAGAATCATGGTGGAGAGATAATTGTGGAAAGTCAAAAGGGTCATGGAAGCACATTCATGATAAGATTGCCTATTGGAGAAAGCAATGGATAGGCCAATCAGGATAATTGCCATTGATGATGAAGAGACCATGTTGAGGATACTCAAGCGATCTCTTGAGCCCGAAGGCTATAAGGTAGAGATATTCCCCAATGCAGACGATGCAATGGAAAGGCTCAGAAACGGCGAGCCAGCTGATATTGTGATAACAGACCTCATGATGCCTGATATGGACGGGTTTAAAGTAATAGAAACGGTGCATTCCATAGATAAGGAAATAATAGTGATTGTCATTACCGCCTACTCATCTGTTGAATCCGCTGTAAAGGCAATAAAGGCAGGGGCATATGACTTTATACCCAAGCCCTTCGATCCAGAACATATGCTGATTGTTGTCAAAAGGGCTGTTGAAACGAGGAGCCTCAAACTGGAAAACATCGGGCTCAAAAAGCAGCTCGACAGCGTTCCATATGTGAGAGATATAATCGGTAAAAGTCCGACAATGATGCATGTCTTCAGCATGATAGAGAAGGTTAAGGACACCGATGGGACGGTCCTTATCATAGGGGAGAGCGGTGTTGGGAAGGAGCTTGTCGCAAGGGCAATCCATTACGGCAGCAAAAGGTCAAAGAATCAATTTATCCCTATAAACTGCGGCGCCCTTCCTGATGAACTCCTTGAATCAGAGTTGTTTGGTTACGAAAAAGGTGCATTTACAGGAGCTGTAAATAGAAAGGTCGGATTGTTTGAGGCAGCGGACGGAGGCACGGTATTCCTTGACGAGGTAAGCAGCATAAGCCCAATGATGCAGGTAAAGCTTCTCAGATTTTTGCAGGAGCGAAGCTTTATCAGACTTGGCGGGAAAGAGACCATAAGTGTTGATGTCCGAATAATTGCAGCCACAAATGAGGATTTGAAAGAGGCTGTAAATAAGGGGTCTTTCAGAAAAGATCTCTATTACCGTCTGAATGTAATTCCTGTAGAGATTCCGCCTTTAAGGGAGCGCAAGGATGACATCCCCATGCTTATCAGGCATTTTATCAAGAAATTCTCCACAAAAATGGACAAAAAAATAACGGGCATCAGCAAAGATGCAGAGGATATGCTGATAAAATATAAATGGGAAGGCAACGTGAGAGAACTCGAAAATGTCATGGAAAGAGCGATTACAATATCGGATGACGATGTCGTGGGAATAGAAGACCTTCCTGATGAGATAACTAATTATAAAGAACAACTGCCGGAAACCATTAATTTATATCCTTCCGGCATGACGCTCTTTGATGTTGAAAGGATGCACATACAGAACGTTCTTAATAGCACCGGAGGCAATAAAAGCAGGGCAGCCCGAATGCTCGGAATAGATTACAGCACCCTCCGCAGAAAGCTGAAATCTACGGATATAGAAGTATAGCAAAATGCCATAATTGCCTTATTTTGCCATAGTGTTTTGCCTTAATAATTTTAATTTCAGTTTCTTTCAGAATTTCTCTTACCCTGCCCTTTTATAATTTACCATCTAAAATTAGCTCGTTTGAATCATCCCCATAGGCATATTTGTTGCTTACTAATTAGGAGCTACAAA
>Ga0209721_1001014_pt1 | contig 22460 bp, 17 predicted proteins | sample TshhotsprinmetaG_FD_184139 | JGI IMG/M metagenome (GOLD analysis project Ga0209721, IMG submission 184139) | Hot spring microbial communities from South Africa to study Microbial Dark Matter (Phase II) - Tshipise hot spring metaG (SPAdes)... | ecosystem: Environmental > Aquatic > Thermal springs...
TGGAGCCCCGAAAGATTTTTCAATTTTATTTACAAATTATATAGTCCTAAACACAAATAAAAAAGTCATTGCATTCCAAAAATCTCGGAATACAATGACAATTCAACGTGATGAAAAAAAGTATGAAATTAGTTTTTCTTTTTTTGTTCTTTATCAGTTTTTTCCTGCTTTGCTTTTTGAGATGCGGTCTTTTGCTGTTCTTTCGCTTTGAATAAATCACCAATGGTTACTTTATCCAACTTATGCTTTGCTAAATATTCTTCAACTAACTTTTGTTCTTTATCACGTAAGGCTTCAATAGCACTCAAGGTAATTTTTTTGTTTTCTTTATCGAACTCGATTACTTTAAGCGTAAGTTCTTCACCTTCAGGAAATGCTTGTTTAATACTTTTTATTGGTGTAGGTGATAACTGATTAGCTGGCACAAATCCATCAACACCAAGTGGCAGTTCAACTAACAATCCTTTATCAACATGTCTTAAAACCTTACCAGTGACTTCGGTGCCGACTTTGTATTCGCGTTCAAAAGTATCCCATGGATTTTCTTCTAGTTGCTTATGACCTAACGAAATCTTTCTTTGTTCAAGATCAATATTTAAAACGACAACATCGATTTTATCACCTTTCTTTACAAATTCCGCTGGATGTTTAATTTTCTTTGTCCATGATAAGTCACTTATATGAATTAATCCATCAACTCCAGGTTCGAGTTCGACAAATACACCGAAGTTTGTCAAATTTCTTACAATACCAACATGTTTAGAACCCTCCGAGTATTTTTTAATTATCTCACCCCAAGGATCTGGTTCTAGTTGTTTAAGACCTAAAGAAATTTTCTTTTCTTCTTTATCGATGCTAAGTATAACTGCTTCTACAACCTGTCCAAGGGAAACTTTCTGAGATGGATGTTTAATATGTTCTGTCCAGCTCATTTCTGAAATGTGAATTAAACCTTCAATTCCTTTTTCAATTTCAACAAATGCACCGTATTCAGTGAGTGATACAACCTTACCCGATACAACTTGATTAATTGCATATTTTTGTTCAATGTTTTTCCATGGATGTTCTTGTAATTGTTTCAGTCCAAGTGAAATTCTCTTTTTCTCTGGATCATAGTCAATCACTGCACAATTGATTACCTCGTCTAGTTTGACCACTTCTGATGGATGATTAATTCTTCCCCAACTCAAATCAGTAATATGAATTAAACCATCGACTCCGCCAAGGTCAACAAACACACCAAAATCAGTAATTGCCTTAACTGTTCCTTGAAGAACTTGTCCTTTTTCAAGACTATTGAGTATTGCTTCTCTTTGATCTTTAATTTCTTCTTCAATTAAGACTTTATGACTTACAACAACATTCTTTTGTGCATGATTTATTTTAACTATTTTAACATCCAATGTTTTTCCTATGAAGGCATCAAAATCACGAATTGGTTTGATATCAATTTGACTACCGGGAAGAAATGCTTCCATTCCAAAGATTTCAGCAACAAGGCCACCTTTAATTCTTTTTAGAATTTTAGCTTGAATAACTTCTTGATTTTTATCAGCCTCTAATACTTTTTCCCAAATTCTCTGAAAGTCTGCCATTTTTTTGGAAAGAACAACTTCACCTTCGCCTGTTCCTTCAATTTTTTCTAAATAAACTTCTATTTGCTGCCCCGAAACAATTTGAGCAGGGTCATCAAATTCAGCAATTGGTATATAACCTTCGGATTTAAATCCGATATCTATAATTACTTTATCACCTTGAATTCCAACAATAGTACCTTTAACTATTTCTCCTTCTTTGTAATCAGTTAAAGAATTTGTGATTAGATTAGCTAATTGTTCGAATTCTTCATCAGAATAGTTACCTTCTAAATCATAAAATAGCTTCTGACTGGCCAAGTATTGGTCGATCTTTGTTGATTTCATAGCTGGCTGTTGATTTTGTTCATTTATTAAGTCGGACATTTATCCTCCATTTGGTGAACATACTTTTACCCGCCATCAAAGTAAAAACATGTTCATTGTTAAACATTAGTTAATTGTGATGGCTATGTAAATTCAAACTCTTAATTATTTCCTTAGCTTTATTATAAATTATTTCAACTTGCTGATCAACTGTTAGTTTAGTTGTATCAATGATGATTGAATCTTCAGTTATCATCAAAGGGTTAACGTCTCTACTTGAATCAATTTTGTCTCGAGTTTCAAGGTTATTACGGACATTCTCTAAATCTATTTTTTGTCCCTTGTTTCTTATTTCAATTAATCTTCTATAAGCTCTTACATCAAGATCAGCTGTAAGAAAAATTTTTAATTCTGCATTGGGAAATACTGCCGTTGTAATATCGCGTCCTTCCATAACTATTCCACCATGTTCACCAATCTCATATTGTTTTTGAATCAAAATTTCACGCACCTCTGCAATTTTACTATAATCACTTACTTTACTTGAAACTTCCGCCGATCTTATTTGCTCACTTACATTTTCAGAATTGACAAAGATTTCAGTGCCGTTATTTTTAAACTCAAAATTAAGAGAACTAACAAGCTTTACGAGTTGTTCAGTTTCAGTGTGTTTGATATCATTTCTTAAAGCAAAAAGAGTTACAGCTCGATACATTGCACCAGTGTCGATGTAATCGTAATTCAATTTTTCTGCAAGTAATCTGGCCGTTGTACTTTTTCCAGCTCCAGCCGGTCCATCTATTGCAACAATTATCCCTTTCTTCTTAATCATTGACCACAAATTTATTATTTTTGGTTTTGCTTTCCAAACTTACTATTATTTTGCACCTTATTGCCGTTTCGGTACAAAACCTTTATATCTTTAGTATGAAACAAGAATTATATTATCCAGGAAAAAAAATTTAACAAATTTTTATTGACAATACTTACAGATTGCCCGGTTTATATTTTTTTTATTAATCTATCTCAGAAATGATTTTTTAAGTTTTCGATAAAATAGATTTATTCGTAAAAGAAAATTTAAGGTTTGTTTAATTCTGTAGATTTAAGAATTAATAAAAAAGCCGTGATTAATAACACGGCTTTGAATGTTATTTAGTAGTTTTCAATAAGATAACTATATTATTGTAAATCGAATCTATCGGAGTTCATAATCTTATTCCACACTTTAACGAAGTCCTTCACAAATTTTTCTTTATTCTCATCACATGCATAAAATTCCGCAACTGCTCTTAATTCAGAATTATGTCCAAAAATCAAATCTACTCTTGTTGCCATCCATTTTTTCTTTCCAGTTTCCCTTTCTCTTAATTCAAACAAATATTTATCATCGTTGACTGGTATCCACTCATACTTCATATCAAGCAAGTTCACAAAAAAATCATTTGTAAGTAATCCGGGACTTTCAGTAAATACTCCCAGGTCAGAATCGTCATAGTTTGCTTTCAATACTCGCAAACCACCTATTAAAACAGTCATTTCGGGAATTGTTAAGTTTAATAAATGAGCTTTATCAACAAGGAAATGTTCAGCAAACCTTCTAATGTTTTCTTTTGCATAATTTCTAAATCCATCAGCTATTGGTTCCAAATATTTAAATGAATCAACATCTGTCTGTTCCTGTGTTGCATCAGTTCTACCTGGCGTAAAAGGAACATTAATCTCAAATCCAGCATCGTTAGCAGCTTTTTCCACGGCTGCGCAACCACCAAGCACAACAAGATCTGCTAAAGATACTTTTTTACCATTCTTTTGAGCAGAATTAAATTCACTTTGGATTTTTTCTAAAACTTTTAGAACTCTTTCAAGTTGAGGAGGATTATTAACTTCCCAGTTCCTTTGTGGTTCAAGTCTAATTCTGGCGCCATTTGCACCACCTCTTTTATCTGAATTTCTAAAAGTTGATGCAGAAGCCCAGGCAGTGCGCACTAATTCAGAAACCGTTAGTCCTGAGTTTAGAATTCTTTTCTTTAGTAAGTTTATGTCATTATCATCCACTAATTCGTGCTCTACTTCAGGAAGAGGATCTTGCCATATAAAATCTTCTTTGGGTACTTCGGGACCCAGATATCTTGATTTTGGTCCCATATCACGGTGAAGTAGTTTGAACCATGCACGAGCAAATGCCTCGGCAAAAAGATCCGGATTCTCATAAAATTTTCGGGAAATTCTTTCAAATTCTGGGTCAAAACGTAATGAAAGATCAGTTGTTAGCATTGTTGGCAAGTGCTTTTTCTTTGAATCAAATGCATCAGGAATAGTCGGTTCTACATTTTTAGCAACCCATTGATATGCCCCTGCTGGACTTTTGGTTAGCTCCCATTCGTACTCAAATAAATGCCTAAAGAAATCATGAGTCCACTTGATTGGATTTGTTGTCCATGTTACTTCAAGTCCACTTGTCAATGTATCTGGACCTTTTCCAGATTTGTATTTATATCGCCATCCTAATCCTTGTGCTTCAATGTCTGTTGCTTCTGGTTCAGGTCCCATCAATTTCGCGTCACCTTGTCCATGTGCTTTACCAAAAGTATGACCACCCGCAATTAGCGCAACTGTTTCTTCTAAATTCATTCCCATACGAGTGAAGGTTTCTTTAATATCCTTTGCAGCTGCTAAAGGATCAGGATTTCCATTTGGACCTTCGGGATTTACATAAATTAATCCCATCTGAACTGCTGCTAGTGGATTTTCCAATTCTCTTTCACCGGAATAACGCATACTATCAGATAACCATTCACTTTCAGAACCCCAATAAATACTTTCATCTGGTTCCCAGACGTCTTCTCTTCCACCGGCAAAACCTATTGTTTTAAAGCCCATAGATTCCATCGCTACATTACCGGCAAGGACTAACAAATCAGCCCATGAGATTTTATTGCCATATTTTTTCTTGATAGGCCAGAGCAATCTTCTTGCCTTATCAAGGTTAGCATTATCAGGCCAACTATTCGTAGGGGCAAAACGTTGTAAGCCGCCACTAGCACCACCTCGACCATCACCAATTCTATATGTACCAGCCGCATGCCATGACATACGTATAAAAAGTGGTCCGTAGTGACCAAAATCTGCAGGCCACCAATCTTGTGATTGAGTCATCAATTCAACTAAATCTTTCTTCAAGGAAAAGTAGTCTAATGATTCAAATGCTTCTTTATAATTGAACTTTTTGTCCATTGGATTTGATTTTTCTGAATTCTGTCGTAAAATGTTCAGTTTAAGTCGATTGGGCCACCAGTCTTGATTTGAGGTTCCAAATGCGCTCGTTTTAGCTGAGTGTGGAAACGGGAATTTATTTTTTTTGTTTTGATTGTCGTTCATGATTTTTTCCTCCATAATAATTGTACCTGTTTATCTAATATTACACTTTCCTATGTAAGTTTTGATTTACCTGTAGAGAAAAGCTTTAAGCATAGAATTTAATGACAATATCTGGTAAATTACCTTATAAGTCTAATCAATAATTTTTATATTGTTATAAGATTTATCTATAATGGATATGACACTAACACAACTTGAATACATCATTGCCCTGGAAAAATACGGTAACTTTTCAGAAGCAGCGGAAAACTGCTACGTTACTCAACCAACTCTAAGTATGCAGGTACAAAAACTTGAAGAAGAACTTGGAGTAATTATTTTTCGAAGAGATAGACATCCAATAGTTCCAACAGAGATCGGGAAGAAAATTTTAGAGCAAGCAAAACAAATACTAAAAGAGAAAGAAAAAATTTACTCTTTAATTCAAATTGAAAAAGGAGAATTCAAAGGTCAGTTGCGAATTGGTGTTATTCCTACTATATCTTCGTACTTATTCCCTATGTTTTTAGATAACTTCACAAGAAAATATCCACTGGTAGAGCTGAAAGTGGATGAAGTTACAACTGACGAGGTTATGTCAGGATTGGATAAGGGCAAATTTGATATTGGAATTATAGCATTAAGATCAAATAATGGAAATTATCAAACGGATGTTCTTTATTATGAACCGTTCGTTGTTTTTCTTCCTGAAAATCATAAACTTCTCAAAAAAGAAAAATTAAAGCTCGAGGATTTAAATGTAGAAGATATTCTTCTTCTAAAAGAAGGTCACTGCTTAAGAGACCAAACGTTATCAATTTGTAAAACCAGTGTCAGAGTACAGAATGAAAAAATTGGTAAGATTAGTTTTGAAAGCGGTAATTTAGAAACCTTAATTAAACTAGTCGAAAAAAGATTGGGCATGACTTTGCTTCCATATTTAACTATACAATACATAAAGGAAAGAAAAAGACAGCATCAAATAAGAGAATTTATTAATCCAATCCCCAAAAGAGAAATTGGTATAATTTACACAAATGTATTTTACAAGCACCACTTGCTAAATGCATTAAAGGAAGAAATTCTTAAAGTTATTCCAGCTGAGTTAAAGTACAATAAAACCGGCTTAATTGTTCATTGATTAAATCACATAAAAATATAAAACTTCTTTTTTATGGTTAAGAGCATGGTTTCATCATGTATTAGTAAAAAAATCTTCGAATAAAGATTACATAGTTAATGCCATAATTGCTTTAGCAGTGTGTAGTCTATTTTCTGCTTCATCATAAACAATTGAAATCTCAGGATTATCGATAACTTCGTCAGTAACTTCCTTTCCTCTATCAGCCGGTAAAGCATGCATTAGTTTTACATTTTTATCAGCCAACTTTATTTTACTTTCATCACAAATCCAGTGTTTATATTTCTCGAGATTTGCTTTCATTTCTTTTTTACATTCATCTTCATGTTGTAAATAATAATCAACATCATAGTAAGCAAAACCACCCCAATTCTTAGGAATTACAACTTGTGCTCCTTCAAAAGCTTCTTCCATGTTGTTGGTAAATTTCAAACTTCCACCACCTACTTCCGCATTTTTAAGAGCTTTTTCCACAATATTCTTACTTAAAGGAAATTCTTGCGGATGAGCTACAACTACATCAATTCCGTATCTTGGGAATAGTAAAATTTGAGATTGTGGAACCGAAAGAGGTTTTGCATGGGAAGTTGCATATGCCCATGAAATAGTAACCTTTAAACCTTTTGGGTTTCTCCCAAAATATTCAAAAATAGTCATCAAATCTGCTATACCTTGAAAAGGATGATAAACATCATCCTGCAATGACATAACCGGAACAGTCGCATACTTTGCCATTTCATCAAGGTACTTTTTACCAATTCCATAAAAACAATTTCGACAAGCGATGCCGTGTCCCATCCGTGAAAGAATTATTGCTGTATCTTTTGCAGATTCACCGTGAGATATTTGCATTTTATCAGCGGTAAGGTCATGAGCATGTCCACCTAGTTGAGTCATTCCTGCTTCCATGGAATTTCTTGTTCTAGTGGATTGCTCAAAAAAGATCATAAATAATGTTTTATATGGAAGATAAAGCGTGGGCTCTTCAGCATAGAACTTTTGTTTTAGTTCAAATGCAGCATCGAAAACTGCATCAAGTTCTTCTTTTGTCCAGTCATCTTCAGATAAAAAGTGTTTTCCTTTAAATTTTTTATCCATTTTTATATCCCTTTTATTTACAATTATTTGTTTTTTCGATTAATGAATTAAGAATTAATCATATACAGAGCATAAAATGCAGAAGCTTTGACTAAATCATCAATTGGAATTTTCTCATCAGGCGCATGAGCAAATTTTTCGTCACCGGGACCAAATCCAATTACTGGTATTCCAAATAAACCATTTATAATTACACCGTTGGTTGAAAAAGTCCACTTATCAACCACTGGTTCTTTCCCAAAAAGATCTTTGTAAACACTGATACCTTTTAGAATAACAGGATGACTTATATCCATTTTCCAGGTGGGATAATATTTCTCCATACCATACTTTAAGCCAGTAAAAGAAGTCTCTTGATAATGAAGCAGTTCAACTTTTCCTTCAAATGGATTTACAACTTTTTCAATTTGCATTAGTGCTAATTCTTTGTTTTCACCCCATGTAAGTCGGCGATCAATATGAAAACTACAAAAATCAGCCACAGCACATAATGATGGGCTACCAGAAACAATCTGAGAAACGGTGAGGCTACCTTTTCCCAAAAATTCATCAAAAGGAAGTCGATCATTTAATTTTTCAATTTCTAACAATGAATTAGCAGCCATGTAAATAGCATTCTTCCCCCGTTCAGGTGCAGAACCATGAGCGGATATTCCATGAAAAGATACCCGAATTTCCATTCGCCCTCTCTGTCCACGGTAAATTTGACACTTTGTAGGTTCAGTTATTATTACAACATCAGGTTTAATCTTATCTTCTTCAATAATATACTTCCAGCAAAGTCCATCGCAGTCTTCTTCCATTACTGAACCAACAAAGTAAAATTTGGAATTATTCAAAACCCCAATTTCTTTAATTATTCTACCAGCTGTAATAAATGAAGCAATTCCTCCCTTTTGATCAACAGAACCTCTACCGTAAACGAAGCCGTCTTTAATTTCACCACTAAAAGGATCAAAAGTCCAATTATTCAAGTTACCCGAATCCACAACATCAACATGTCCATCTATTGCAATTGTTCTTTCACCATCTCCAATTCTTCCTATAACATTACCAAGTCCATCTATTCTAACTTCATCAAAGCCTGCTTCATGCATTAAATCTCGAATTAACTCGATTACTTCCTTTTCATTAGTGCTCAATGATTTTACTTGAACTAGCTTTGAAAGATTTTGGGCAGTATAATCTCTATATTGATTTGCTTTTTCTAGTATTAATTTTGATAAGCTCACTTCATTATTCCTCTTGTTTAATCAAAAGCGAAAAAATTTTTCTTAAATTTACTTAAAACAATTGAGATAAATATGGCACAAAAAATGAAAATAATTTCACTGGAAAAACTTTTATCATGGATATTTGAAGAGTTAACAAATCACAACTCAATTTTTGGAATCAATTTAAATTTTTTCTATAGAAAACAAAGTAAAAATTCTTTTAATCTTTTATATGAAGATATAGAAAATCCATTTGGACCAGCAGCTGGACCTCATACACAACTTTCACAAAACATAATTTCATCTTATCTGGTTGGTGGTAGATTTATTGAACTGAAAACTGTTCAATTTCTTGATTCATTAGAAATCGATAAGCCATGTATTGATATGGAAGATGAAGGTTATAATGTAGAGTGGTCGCAAGAACTATCTATCGATGAATCAGTTGATGAATATTTGAAATCGTATTTAATAATTCACCTGTTGAAGAAGGTATTAAATTTATCTAACCGAGAAAAAGGATTTATTTATAATATTAGTGTCGGTTATGATCTTAAGGGAATTAAATCTGAGAAAGTGGATAAATTCATATCCTTAATTAAAGATGCTAAACTCAATCCAAACTTTGAAAGATATAAAAGTATTCTCATTGATTTTATAATTCACAATGAAAAATTTTTTCCGAACTTCGACAAATCTGAACTTGTCCGAACAATAGAAAATATCTCACCAGTTATCACAAAGTCAGTAACATTATCAACAATGCATGGTTGCCCGAGGGAAGAAATTGAATCAATTGCAAAGTATTTGATTAAAGAAAAAGAATTAAATACTTATATTAAACTCAATCCAACTTTACTTGGATATGAGCGGGTTAAAAACATTCTTTCGAAATTAGAATACGATTACATTGCTTTAATAAAGGATTCTTTTGAACATGACATTCAATTTCACGATGCCATTCCAATGATAGAACGTCTTCAAAATTTTTCCAGCGAACACAACAAAATTTTTGGAATAAAACTATCCAATACATTAGGTGTATTAAATACTCTCAAAAAGCTTCCCGGAGAAGAAATGTACATGAGCGGAAGGTCATTGTTCCCGCTTGCAATTAATCTTGCATATGAAATTGCAAAAGAATTAAATGGTAAAATTAACATTTCTTATTCCGGTGGTGCATCGTTATACAATTCTAAACAAATAATAGATACAGGAATCTATCCAGTAACTTACGCAACCGAATTATTGAAACCAGGTGGTTACATGAGATTAAAACAAATTGTGGAGGATTTCGAATCCAAGTCTGTAGATAAATTCACTCAAAAGGGAGCAATTGATTTAGAAAAATTAAAATCTCTCGCAGAAAATTCACTAGAAGAAAAATATTATAAAAAAAGTTATAAAGAAATTTTCACCATTCGATTAGACCAAAAGCTAAAGATGTTCGATTGTTACGTTGCTCCATGTCAGATAAGATGTCCAATTCATCAGGATGTGTCAAGATATGTAAATCTTGTTGCTCTTGGAAAATATGATGAGGCTCTAGAAGTTATAGCGGAAAAAAATCCACTTCCTCATATAACAGGTTATATCTGTGACCATCAGTGTGAAACACAATGCACAAGGTGGGAATATGATTGGCCTATTAAAATAAGAGATATAAAAAAATTTGCCGTTGAAAATGCTTATGGTGAAAAATTACTCAAAGTTTTTCACAACAAAAAATTACCAGATAATAATATTAAAATTGCAATTATAGGAGCTGGTCCAGCAGGACTTGCTGCAGCATACTTTCTGCGAAGAGCTGGATTTGATGTTACCTGTTTTGAAAAAAGAGACAAAGCTGGTGGAATAGTCAGATACATAATTCCGAAATTTAGAATTCCACAAGAAGTAATAGATAAAGACATTAATTTTATCTCAAGCTTTGGAGTAAAATTTGAATTCAATGCAAAAAATATTTCTATTCAAAATTTAAAAACGAAATTCAAATATGTTTTTATAGGTATTGGCGCAGAAATTTCTAAGGAATTGAACTTAGGTAATCATAGAACAAATGTATTTGATGCTCTGGATTTTCTAAGAAGATTCAATAAGGGAGAATACTTGAATCTTGGTTCAGTTATAGCGGTAATTGGTGGTGGAAATTCTGCCATGGATGCAGCAAGAGCTGCAATACGCTGTGAAGGAGTGGAAAAAGTAATGATAGTGTATCGGAGAACAAAGAAATATATGCCTGCCGATCGTGAAGAAATTGAAAGCGCAATAATGGATGGAGTTGAAATTAAAGAACTATTACAACCAGTATCATTTGAAAATGAATGTCTCGTTTGTCAGAAAATGATGCTTGGTAATTTCGATTCAGATGGAAGACAGACTGTAGTGCCAATAAAAAACCAATTTGAGCTTATTAAAACTAATTCAATTATCACTGCCATTGGTGAACAAACGGATTTCGATTTTCTTAAACGAAATTCAATTCAAGTTGATGAAAAATTCAAGATTGATGTTAATCCTGACACCAACGAAACAAATCTTAGTAATGTTTTCATAGGAGGAGATGCCTTAAGAGGACCCTCTACGGTTATTGAATCAATAGCAGATGGTAAGAAAGTGGCAGAAGAAATCATCAGCAGAGAAAATTTAAATGTAAGATTTGAAATAGCAGATAGATATAAATCTGAGATTTATGATCGCGCTTATTATGCAAAAGGTAATATAATATTTGAAACAGGTAAGGATTTAATTGATATAGCCTCTAGATGCTTAGCCTGTGATTTAATTTGTAATAAATGTGTAGATGTTTGTCCAAATCGTGCAAATTTTTCTGTAAGAATATTAGATGGATTTAGAGATCATAATCAAATTATTCACATCGATGGTATGTGTAATGATTGTGGTAATTGTGAAACATTCTGTCCTTACACTGGTGCACCTTACAAAGATAAATTAACTATATTTTGGAGTGAAAACGATTTTATTAGAAGTAGGAATGATGGATTTGTTTTTCAAAGCGACAACGAAGTCATTTTACGATTCAAAAACAAAATTCAAAGGTTAAATTTAAGAGAAACCAAATATTTAGATGATAAAGAACAGATCTGGAATGTTATAAAGAAAATTAAAGAGCAATATTCATTTTTACTGCAACCATAAATAGATAAAAATTTTTTGTACAAAAACTTTAATGTATCTGTTTTTCACAGAATTAATTTGATTTATGTTTGAGTTTGTATTAATAACCAATGATTCATAAATTTGTAACTCAAATAAAAGGAAATTTATTATGGCTAGAGTTTGTGAAATTTGTGGAAAGAAACCGATATATGGTAACAACATTTCTCATGCGCATAATAAAACTCGAAGAAGATGGCTCCCAAATCTTCAGAAAGTTAGAGCGCAAGTTGGAAAATCAGTAAAAACCATAAAGGTTTGTACTAATTGTATTAAATCAGGTAAAATAGTAAAAGCCGCTTGAAGCGGCTTTTATTTTGTCATAGTGAGGACAAACAAATAATTAGCAGCCAGTAAAAAAATCTTTCCAAATTTAATTTCAATCTGTTTCAATTCCACCTCTTCACTAAAAAACTCTTTTAGATAAAATTCAACTATTTGCGTTTCACTAATCTTAAAAATTTTATCTTTAGTTAATAAATACAACTCATTATCTACAGGGAAAAAATCAATCACTTTGTCATCCAATCTTATATTTCTAAGTAAATTTCCAAACCTATCAAATACAAAAAGAAAATCTACATCCAGTATGTAAAGATTCAGATTAGCATCAACATGAATTCGTTTTGGACTTTCGAAAAAAACATTCCCTCGTTGGTAGTTACCGACAAACTCATCAATGTGATTAAATCTATTAATTCTTAAAACGGATTTTCTTTTGGAATCAAGAATGAAAAGTTCACCTGTGTTTGATAATGCGATCGATAATGGAAATTCAAACGAAACTTGTGGAGTTTGTAAAACAGACGAAATAAAATTCAAATTGAAATCATATCGCTTAATTGCATGATTATTAAAATCAGCAACGAACACTTCTATCGGAGTTGAGATTATATCAGATGGCAAATCAAATTGTTCATCTCCCCATCCAAAACCACCAATTCTTTTAATTACGCTTCCTTCAAAATCTGTCTTGATAATTTCATTTGACTCTTGATCGATAAAGAAAATTGTTTTTTGGTTTTCATTGATCGAAAATCTAAAAGGATTAAAATCTAACTGAATAATTTTCTCCAGTTGAATTTTTTGCGAAAAAAGAACTGAACAATTAATCAGAAATAGTAAAAAAATATTTTTGCATAAATCAAACATTTTAACTTTCTATGTTAAACTCAAGCCGTTTTAATTTTTTTCGAAAATAAATTTTTCAATGCAAAATTCAGCCGTATCAAAGCCTCTGAAAAAAGTATCATTAGTCCAATCATAAATAAAACAAACAAAACAGTTTGCCAAACATTCAAACTATATCCTATAAAATCTTTCACTCCTCTGTTCCAGGAACTTCCATATAGAAGCATAACATGAACAACATAAATCCACAAAGAATTTTTACTTGCATTATATAAAAACTTTGGAATTCGTTTTATGTATAAAGACAAAACGGAGAACAGACTACCAAAGATTAACACAGCACCAAATCTTGCATAAAAAAGTCCTGGACTCGTTGTCCAGAAAGTACTTTTCTCAAAAAATGCTAATTCAAGAGAATTCAACAGAAAAGCATTCAGTATGAAAATTATTCCAATTTTTAATTGAATTTGTGTTAATCTTAGCATATCGTTCAAGTAACCTTTTCTCTGAAAATAAATTCCCACAGCACCACCCAAAAACAAATAAGCTCCCCATGGAAAGAGTGGGAATAATGAACCAGTCCTTTGTGAAAACCACGAAGACAATTGAAGTGGAAGCGTTTCTTCCCAATCAATAAGTTTTGAAACTGGATTAGCAAGCAAGAAAAAAATTGTTAAAGCTATCAAATAACGAGCTGCATCATATTGTTTTTTTCTCGCTATGATTTCCATTAACAAAAAAATCAACAAACTCGCTCCAATTAGTTGCAGAATATCAATCGCGTAAAAAAGTTGAAGCATCTGATATGTAACACCTTCCCAGGAAATTATTATTGGTGTTGGAGATTTCATTAAATAACCGATGAGAATTAGTAATAAAGCTCTTCTTATCGTTTTAATTTTAATTTTATGAAACTTTTCAGGCGAATCTGTTCTACGAAACCTTACGCCATAAATAAAACCTGATGCAAACAAAAATAATGGTGCCGTTAAACCACGGAAAAACAACCAAGTATTGAATCCGATGTATGTTGGGTGACGGTATTCCTGTGACAATACAACATCAACAGTATGACCGTGAACCATCAAGAAGATGGCACAGAAACGAAGTAAATCAATGTATATTACCCTTCTTGATGATAAATCAGAACTCAAGACAACTCTCCTTTAACTTTTTTAAAATAAAAAAATATTAAAAAAGTATTTATACATTAAAGGCAAAACATTAATGTTAATTTTCTAAGCTCAATCACTAGATTCATTAATCTTTCGCATTGTGTCCTTAACAACTGCAAGGGAACGTTGACTAAGAAGATCAATTTTAACTAATCCTAAATCTTCTATTGGATACATATCTGGTTGGGTAATAATTACTCCAATTCCTTTGTTCTCTGCATATTCAAGTGCAACGTAGTTAGTGATTGGTTCAGGAGAAATCACCAGCCCTCCAGGATGTATACTCAAATGATGGGGAAACGCTGAAATTTTTTGAGCTATCTGAACAATTGTTCTCCACGGCTCATCTTTAAATTTCAGGTGACGCGACTCTGGAAACTTTTCTGAAAGATATGGAAGATTTTCAGCGCTTGTCCATGGAATAAATTTGCTGAATTCTGAAATTTCATAATCGCTCATACCAAAAACTTTTGCGACTTCTCGGAAGGCAGATCGGGCTCTAAATGTTACAGTAGTCGATATCATCGCAACCTTATCATATCCATATTTTTCGAAAACATATTTTATTATCGAATCCCTCTCTTTCCATGAAAAATCTAAGTCAATATCTGGTGGCGATGCTCTTCCCAAGTTTAAAAACCTTTCGAAAAAAAGATTATGTTTAAGTGGATCAATTTGGGTAATTCCAAGACAATAAGCGACTATACTATTTGCTGCTGAACCGCGACCAAGTATCATCATATTCATTTTCCTGGCTTGTTGAACAATATCCCACACAATCAAAAAATAATCAGCAAAGCCTAAATGTTCAATTACACTTAATTCCTCTTGTAACCGTTCCACAGCCTGCCTGGTTAATGGTTTGTATCTCTCCTCAAGTCCTCGAAAAGCGATTTTCCATAGATATGAAAAGGCTGTCTCACCTTCTGGCAATGGAAACTTTGGATGTTTGTATTTACCAAATTCTAAGTCAACATTACATTCGTTAGCTATTTTAATAGTATTTTCAATTGCCTCAGGAATCGCTCTCCATAAGCTCACCATCTCATCGGAAGTTTTAAAATATGATTCTTCATTTACCAATGAATAAAATATTTTCTTTGATATATCTTTCTTAAAAGAAAATTTGTTTTCCGTTGTTTTTGTTTTTCTATCATGAAATTTTCTCGTTTTAACTTTGTACTCTGATTGTGAATCAACAATATTTTTTAGAACATATTCAACATGAGAAAGTGTAGTATTAAATTTAATGGCTAATAATACTTTGTGAATTAAATAATCTTCCCGTTTCAAAAAATACACTGGATTTGTTGCAACAATTGGTAAATGATTTTCTTTTGCAAAATCATATAATTCACGTGACTTTTTTCTTATTGATAAAGAGAGTGGATTGTTCTTTTTTACCGAAAACAATTCTATGTAAATATTTCGAAGCTTATTAATGTCTAAGTCCTTCTTTAATAATTGCAACAATTTTATTGATGATGTGAGGGTTACTATGTCATCTTTGTAATTGAAAAAGTGATTTTTTAATACATCAACAAGTGAAAATTTATCATTAAGCTGACGTTCTGTTATAATTTTACAGATTTTTGAATAACCTTCTCTATTTTTAGCCAGAAGTACTGTGTGAATTTCTGGATTTTGTTCTTCAATAATTTGAACTCCTAAAATTGGTTTGATACCTTCTTCAAGGGCAAGTTTAGCAAAGTCAATTAATCCATACATGCCATTTGTATCCGTTAAAGCAAGAGCATTCATACCTGATTCTTTAGCTCTATAAATCAAGTCTTCAATTCGTATTGCTCCGGTTAAAAACGAATAATTCGAATGAATATGGAGATGAACAAACATATCAAATTAAAATTTGTAAATTAAATTCTTAATTTAATACTGATTCAGCTTCGGTTTTACTTAAAGATCTAAATTCACCTTTTTTTAAGTCCCCAAGTTTTAATCTTCCAATAGCAATTCTAATTAATCTCAAAACCTTTACATCAAGTGCAGAAAGCATTTTCCGTATTTGTCTATTTTTCCCCTCTTCTAAAGTTATTTCGATCCAGCTGTTTTTGTGCCCACTTCGAATTACTTTTACATGCTTAACTTTCAATAATTCATTATTAACTTCAACTCCATCAATTAATTTTTGGATGATATTTCCATCAGGTATAATATTTAGTTGAACATGGTAAACTTTTTCAACGTGAGATTCTGGATTTAATATTTTTTCCGCCCATTTTGAATCATTAGTGAAAAGCAACAATCCTTCACTTGCTTTATCCAATCTTCCCACAGGAAAAATATAACCAATATTATAACCTTCAAAACATTTGAACACTGTATCTCGATTTTTTTCATCACGAGCAGTGGTAATTAGCCCTTTTGGTTTATTAAGCATTATGCAAATTTTTTCTTTCAATTCTAATCTTTCATTCTTTACCTGAATGATATCTTCATCCAGATTTACTCTACGCTTTACGTCTAAATAAATTTTTGAATTCACTTTAACCAAGCCATTATTAATTAATTCCATTGCTTTTGAACGAGAACAATAACCTAGCTTTGATAACGCCCGAGGAAGTGAAACAACTCGATTGAGCAGTTTCATTTTCATTAATTTATTAAAATTATTTGTCGCAGTTATTATAATCTTGAGATGTTGGAAATGATAAAACCACTATTGTACCGATAATTACCAGACCAACAACGATAATAATTGTTACAAGACTAGCATTTATAAGGTAAAGTGATAATAGACCAAATATCCACATTGCCGAGATGGAGTGTATTTTACCTCGCAAAGGAATTGTTTTAGTTTCTATGAAATGTCGGACTTTGTAACCGAAAATTTTGTTACTTATCACCATCTTATAAAGTTTTTCCGAACTTCTTATAAAACAATATGCTGCAAGAATCATAAATATAGTTGTTGGTAATCCAGGAACAAAAATCCCTATCATTCCAACAGTAAAGAATATTAATCCAAATGCAATTAAAATAGGTTTTAAGAACTTTTTCATAACACAAAGTTAGAAAATGAAAAATGCTGATTAAAATTTTAACAGTACTAAAATTTATCTCATAAAACTCCTTTTTATTTATGTCAAAGGAATGATTAAAAAATGTAGCCATTGAACTGTGAGAGTTAATTACATAATAGTTTTTAATAATACAACAAAAAAGGCTTTAGTTACGTGTCGCAACTAAAGCCTATGAATACATTTCGACTTTAATTAATGAAGTTAAAACCTGAAAGACGTAGAAAAGACAATGTCTGATGTATTCAAATCTTGATAAGTTCTTGATACATTAGAGCCGTAATTATCGCCAAAGTTTTTCCATTTACCAAATACATAAGCTAAGTCAAAAGAGAAACCTTCTGATGTTATAAAACCAGCACCAAGCGTGAAATAGTTTCTGTTAAAATCTGATGGGTCATCTTTGAAAGGTGAGTTCTTTGTGAAATATCCGCCACGTACTCTAAAACCAGTATTAAATACATTATACTCAAATCCAATTGAGAAATCGATGACACTTCTAAAGAGTTGTTTTATGTCGCGGTTATTTTTTGCAGTCTTAGTTGGTGAAAGCCCTTTAAATTCCATTTGTGTGTAATCTATTAAATTAATGTCACCACTAACAGTTAATCCATATTTGCTTAAAGCAAGTCCTAATCCAAACTCAAATGGTGTCCAGATCTCATAATCAATGTTACTTTCAAGTGGTGGATCTATATCAGCAGAAAATCTTCTGAACTCTGAGTAACCATCAACTAAATAATTTTCTTTAATGGATACCACACTAGGAAATTTCATAGTAATACCTGTTCTTAGAAAATCCTTCATTCTATACATTAACCCAACTTTAGCTGAAAAACCCGTCAGTTCCCATTTTAAGGATTCCTCAAGTTTAAAGAAAATAAAATCTGCTGTACGTGGATCAGCTGGGTCTGTTCTTACATTATTATCGTATATGTTGTTTATATCTTCTTCCATAAAATCTCTATTTCTTTCAAATTCACCACTCACTACACTCACAGACAATCCTACCGCTAAATCTTTAGCAACTTCAATTGCACCACTTAAAGTCCAGTGATCCTCCGAACCAGAACCAAGAATAGTACCAGATTGTTGTAACTTTCCATTAATTGGCGTGATATTACCAGTTGAATCTGTTAAATAGAGCAGATAAGAAACATCACCTTTACCTAATAAAGCTTGAATCATTGAAGTATTTCCGGAATTAAATCCAGAAAAATTCAAAGCTTCATTAAAATTGTTGTTTCGACTATAACCAAAAGCTAAAACAAAACTTCCACGAATGGTTGGAAATGGAAATACAAATCCAATGTCACTTAATTTTGTGAAACTGTTACTGAATGATGATTTATTACCAAAGAAGGTGACATCATTTTCCAATTTTTGATAATTAATACTTCCATGGAATTCCATTCTTTTTATTTGAAAGAGTCCAGCTGGATTATAACTCGATGCAAGATAATTATCACTTACTGCTATGAATGCATTACCTATACCTAGTGGTCTGGCTCCAATTCCAAGTGGCTTGAAACTTACTCGCAATGCATCGTTAAAATTTTGAGCTAAGAGAAAGGTCGCTGATATTAATGTTATAAAAGAGATAAAGAGAATTTTGACTTTCATTTTTTCCTCTCACCTGAATTGTCTCTAGATTTTGGATTCGTTGATTTTTGTTGACGTGAATCTTGTTGCTGGGAGGAGTTATCACTGGAAACGGATGAATTCTGGGAACTTCCTGAATTAGACGAACCACTACTTCTTGATGGAGTGCTAACATTCGTTGGTGCTAAGCTTCTATTACCATCATAATCTCGAAGTCTTGTCTCATCATTTTTCCTTTGTGGTTCCGGAGATTCAGTCATACTTACGTTAACGTCAAACCACCAGGGCGAATAATATGAAGGTATATGAAACCACATACCTGGTAAGTTAGGTCTTGGAACCACTAAATGATAATAACCAAAATTGACCATTTCATTAATCGTATGACAATTTGTACAATTATCATAAAACTTTACCTGTCGCGTGTAATTTCCTTCACTTATTCTTGGATGAGTTATAATTGTATAACAACTACTCAAAATTAATCCAACAAGAAGAATGACTAAAATCTTAAAGTGCATTTAATCTCTCCTTCTATCAGTTGATGGTGCAGGATTAGAACGGCTTGGAGCAGGCGTCGAAACCGGTGGATTAAAGGACGGAGATTCTCGTCTTACAGGTGGATCATAACTCGGTGGTGTAGAAGGTATATATCTTGGTGTTTCACTTCTACGTGAAGGTGTTTCTCTACGATATTCATCTTCCCTTAATTTGGAATCACTTGACTTTCTGCTTTTTTCAACTTTTGGTACAAAAGTTTCTCTAGGGTAAACATCATAATCTATTTTAGGAAAATCTTGAATACGGCTTTTTCTTTCTTCTAAACGGGATTGAGGATTATCATAATTCCTGCCACTTTTATCATTGATTCTTCTTTCAATTTTTACATCTCTTTCTATAGCAGGAACATTCGAATCAAACCTTCTTACAGGAGCAGATTCACGACGATCGGGATTCTTTTCTGGAGCTATATTTGACGGTCTGTTCTGATTTGGAGAGGGATTTTCTTTTCTATCAGGATTACGTTCTGGTCGTCGCTCAATTGATGGTGGAGGTGGGGTACTTTGTCTATCAGGATTACGCTCTGGTCGTCGCTCAATTGATGGTGGAGGTGGAGTACTTTGTCTATCAGGATTCCTCTCAGGTTTTCTTTCTATTGATGGAGTTGGATTGTTATTTCTATCTGGACTTCTCTGGGGAGCTCTATCGCGAATCGTCCCTTTTTCAGTTGGCGATTGTCTATCATCTCTTCGATCTCTTGTTGACACAGGAGAAGTTGTCTCTTTACTTGTGCCAGTTCTTTCTCTATCAAGACCAGGTGATCTTTCTGTTGCTGAAGGCGTTCTTAAATTTTCTCTTTCACGTGGATATATCTCTCGATCACGATTTCTTGTACTTGTCGAAACTCTTCCTTCTTCAATATCTCTAAGTCTAGACCTAACAACTGAAACATTTGGATTTAAATTTCTAAAATTCCCATCAGCTGTTCTGATTCCACTTCTACCTCCATCGTTATCTCTCAATCGAGTGAAATCATTTTTTCTGTAATATGGATAGTAATAACCTCTTGACCACCAATATGGATCATACCACCAATAAGGTGGATAATAATATGGATTATAGAATGGATCATAAAATGTGACCCAATACCATGCTCTATGGCAAGGATAGTATCCCCAATACCAGATTGGATAGAAGAATGGTCTACAATAGACATAAGGATAGTAGAAATAATCAAAATACCATGGGTCGTAATAAACAACGCCACCACCAACTACAATTGTAATTCCAGGGTAATAATACTTATATGCTCGTCTGTGGCGAGGATAGTAATAAGTTTCTTCTTCTTCTTCATAAACTTGATCGTCCGTTGATTCATATACAGTATCGGCATCATAAGATCTAGATTCTTCATCTTTAATTTCAACCTTCTTTCTATACTCCTTTCGATATGTGTAATCATCGTCTTCGAGTTTTAATTGAGTATAACAACCTCCAAAAATAAGAGACATTAAGACTATCAAAATCCAGAAGTTTAACGCTAATTTTTTCATAACAACCTCCTGATCAATTACAGATATTTATTAAATCAATGTTAGTGCCAGTTAGTTCCATTAAAAATTCGATTAAATCAAAGAATTTTAGTGCTTTATTATAATTTATCAAATATCATAAAGCTGACTGTCTATTAAATTGTAAAATCTGTATATCCAAAAATACATTAAAAGATCATCGAGGCGAACTCTAATCTGAAAGCTCTATCGCCCCCATATGAATCTTTTATTCGGTTCGAAGTTAAATTTCGAAAATCAAAACCAATTGTCAATCCTTTCCCAATTGACCATCTAATTCCTGCATTAAAATATCCACGACCTCTTCCAACCAGATACATATCATCATTCAATCCAAAATCATATTCAGCTACTATTGAAACTTGATTTCCAATCGTTTTTTCTATTCCAATAACAATATTCAAATTATTGTCCTGATCAGCTGTTTCTAAACTATAATTAAGTCCACCATGAAAGCTCATCATTCCCATAAAATTAAAATTTTTACTGCCAACAATGAAAAAACCAGGTGACTTAACTTCAAATCTTTTTAATGAATCATAAAATTCTCCTTTACCTTGTGAATCGAAACCAATCAAAATTGCAGGGAAGTTTGGCTCTTCATCAAAAATTCTAACACGAACATTTACTCCAGGATATTTATAAAACTTCATTTCACCTTTCCCAACGAAATTACTAGCGCCGTATGAAATTCCGAAATTAAATTGGTTAAATATTCCAACATCCATTTTCAAAATAAACACACCTCCTGGCAACTGTTCAGTTCCAACTGAAAACATACCACGTCGCAGAATTCCTGCTGTGTTCATATCTACAAGTGTACGCGGTTCAATGTCTGATTTTGCACCTGCGCTTCCTTGACCTAATAAATGCTCTGTAAATATGAACAAAGAGCATACAAATAAAACCATCAAAAAAACTTTTTTCATTCTTTACCTCCAAATTAAGTTGAGTTTAATGATGATAATTCTAATTCTATTCATTCTTATTTTCTCATATTATCTCACGACTATGTTCTGTTTTGTGGTGTATAACCTTTGTAATATACCGTTTGAAATCCAAAAACAAATTGCGTTGGAGACACAATTTTTTCTTATTATCGATAATTTCTCTCAAAACTAAAAATGTGGTTTAATTCTTTCCTTAAACTCATCGAAGCTATAAAACCAATATTGTTTGTAATTTTCCAAAACTTCTGCTATTCCTCGTCTTGGTTTAAGTAATAACTTTACATTTATTGAAAATCCGTTGTATGAAAAATCTTTACTTTGCTTCTGTCCATTATTTTCGACCTCAAATATCCTTGAATAGCCGTCAATTTTCCTGTATCCGTCTGTGTGCTCTGTTCCTTTCGGGTCAACGAACAAAATCAAATAGCGATTACCTTTTTGCGCCCAAAAAATGAAGTCAGGTTTGAAATTAACGATTTTATTTTCCTTCGGGCTGTAATAAGGAATAAAAACCTCATCTAATGTTTGGTCGAGTTTTGAAAACATCCACCAGTCAAATTGCGTAAATACATTGTTGGGTTCGGCAAGATATTCTTCCAGT
>Ga0209721_1001017_pt1 | contig 22447 bp, 19 predicted proteins | sample TshhotsprinmetaG_FD_184139 | JGI IMG/M metagenome (GOLD analysis project Ga0209721, IMG submission 184139) | Hot spring microbial communities from South Africa to study Microbial Dark Matter (Phase II) - Tshipise hot spring metaG (SPAdes)... | ecosystem: Environmental > Aquatic > Thermal springs...
TTGAGTGGGTAACCTCCCCTTATGTTAAGGGGAGGTGGGGAGGGGTTATCTTATTTCAGGTGACCAGGATACCCCTCTCCGTCTGGGCATGATTACACCTCAATTCCCATCAATTTTGATTTAATATCGGTTCGTTATGAAGGGATTTCCTAAACCCTTAACCCCCCTTAATCCCCCCTTAATTTAAGGGGGGAATGGTATGGAAGTACAGTTTAGGGGAAAAAATACCCACACGAAAGCCAGATGAACCACAAAAATAAGAGAAAGAGGATACGTTTCATCATTAACCATTTTCTCGATATAAAAGAATCTTCATTGGTTTGAATTCTATAACATTGAACGTTTGAAGGGGCAAAAATACTGTTCCTGCCGAACGCTCACCCATTGCAATATTATCCAGGGGAGAGAAATGGAATTCACTTTTTGGCTCAGAGGGTTGGCGATCGGTTTTTCAATTGCTGCACCTGTTGGACCAATTGGTGTTCTATGCGTACGTCGCACATTGGTCGAAGGGCGTACCTCTGGCTTCGTTTCTGGATTGGGCGCTGCCTCTGCCGATGCAATCTATGGAAGTATTGCTGCATTCGGTCTCACTTTGATTTCGAACTTCTTGATCACTCAGCAAGTATGGCTGCGTCTTATCGGTGGCCTATTCCTTTGTTGTCTAGGTCTTAAAACCCTGTTGGCAAAACCCGCAGAACAGGCAGCCACAGCCAAAGGGAATGGTCTCATTGGCGCTTATGTTTCCACCTTCTTTCTGACGCTCACCAATCCGATGACCATCATTTCCTTTGCGGCGATATTCGCTGGCTTGGGTTTGGCAAGCGCCGGTGGGGACTTGAGGTTGGCGGGAGTTTTGGTCTTGGGCGTTTTTATGGGCTCAGCCCTGTGGTGGCTCATTTTGAGTGGTGTTGTCAATGTATTTCGGGAAAGATTCCACCTTCGCGGATTGCGATGGGTCAATAGAATTTCAGGCATGATCATCATAGGGTTTGGTTTCTATGCGCTCCTGAGTATAATATGATCGAAACAAAATACTCAAGGCAAAGAATAATGGGTAACCCTACCGTTCGGCGGGAATATCAAGAAGATCAAACTCCTATAAAACTCTGTCAATATGAAACCGTTCACTGTTATCACTCCTTATAGTCCGGAATCTTCTTTTAAGGGAACCTTATCTCTCCTATTAGCCTCAGATCTCGTAGAGCAAGTAGTCGTTGTGACTCAGGAGCCTGTCCATATAGACATCTCCGGATGTTCTATTCTGGTCGTTGACTCCCTTCCATCAGGTAAAACGCTGAACCGGCTGCTGAGTGAAATACAAACAAAATACCTTCTAATTTTGCAGCAATTTAAACAAATCTCAATCGAGCCTACAACCCTGGAGCGATTTTGGGAAATAGGTGAATCTTCAGGAGCAGGCTTGGTCTATTCCAATTTCTATGATCAAAGTAAACACGAGAAGAAACTTCACCCGCTGAATGATTATCAATTGGGAAGCGTCCGCGATGATTTTGATTTTGGTGGAATGATTCTTTTTTCTATCGAAGCCATTCATCAGGCTCTGAAAAAATATGGCGCCATACCAGAAGTAACCTTCGCTGGTCTTTATGATCTCCGTCTTAAGGTTTCCATTGAACATTCCATCTACCATCTGCAGGCCCCCCTCTATTCAATGATTGGAGTAGAGAAATCCGGCACGAGTGAAAGGATATTTAACTACCTCGATCCTCGAAATCGAGACGCCCAGAAGGAGATGGAAACGGTCTTTACGGACTATCTGAAAAGGATCGGGGCTTATCTGCCACCTAACTTTAAAGAGATCGAGAAAGCAAAGGAATCCTTTCCAGTGGAAGCTTCTGTCATCATCCCTGTCCAGAACCGAAAGGAAACGATTGGAGAAGCGATAAATAGCGCCCTTTCGCAGGAGACCGATTTTCCATTCAACATCATTGTGGTTGACAATCATTCGACAGATGGAACAACGGCCATTCTTTCTAACCTTGCCCAGGCGCATCCTCAGGTCAAACATATCATCCCTAAGCGAACGGATCTTGGAATCGGGGGTTGTTGGAATGAAGCCCTTCACCATCAAGTTTGTGGCCGCTATGCCGTTCAACTCGATTCGGATGACCTTTATAGCAGTCCCCATACCCTCCAGAAGATGGTGGGTATGCTCCGTCAGCGGAATTACGCCATGGTGATCGGTTCTTACACTCTTGTCGATTTCAACCTGAAGGAAATTCCTCCGGGTCTCATTGACCATCGCGAATGGACGGATGAGAATGGTCATAATAATGCACTGCGCATCAACGGCCTGGGTGCTCCAAGAGCATATGATACCCATCTCATGCGTAAACTCAGATTTCTCAATGTGAGTTATGGTGAGGATTATGCCGCAGCATTACATGTCTGTAGGGAATATCGAATCGGACGAATCTACGAAAGCCTCTATCTCTGCAGGCGCTGGTCAGGTAATACAGATGCAGGGCTGACCCTCGAAGAAGAAAATCAAAAGAATGCATTCAAAGATAAGGTTCGCACCGAGGAAATCCTCGCCCGACAAAAAATGAATCAGGGTAATTAGTTGTAACCCATGGGAAAAAGAACCAATAGCCATCGAATTGGATTCAAGAGATTGGGGCAGGATTCCCCTGTCGACGAAAAGATTCTTGGAGTATTTAAGCGAGAAGAAGACCTTCCAAAACTCTGTTTAAACCTCCTCTGCGAGCAGAGAAAAACATGGCCAAAGCTTCAAGAAGGTTATGAATGGTTCAAGCAGATTCAGGAGCGCCATCTGTGCTGCAATGGCTTTTCCGTTCGGCTTCAGTATAATCCTGGAAGGCTGAGGAGCAGTACGGCTAATGTGGATGACAAAAATAGAAGCGTGGAATCCTGTTTTCTCTGTCTGGATCAACTCCCTCCATCTCAAAAAGGAATCCTCTATCAGGACAATTTCTTGATCCTCTGCAACCCTATGCCTATTTTCCCTTCGCATTTCACCTTCTCTCATTTAGAACATCGATACCAGTCTATCACTGAACATATCTCAACATTCCTTCATCTCACAATCCACTTAGGCTCTGCTTGGATAGTTCTTTACAATGGACCAAAATGTGGCGCTTCTGCACCAGACCATCTTCATTTTCAAATTGTCCCCTCAGGGCAGATGCCCATTGAGAAAGAAATATTGGAAGAAAAAAGACGCTATCTGGTAAAAAAACAGGAGGGGGTCTCGCTTTTCCGTATCAGAGACCTTTGGCGTGAACTCATCCTCCTTGAGGGAAAAGAATCGGTTCCACTGGAAGATGCTTTTAAAAGATATTTGGCTGCTCTCAAAAGAGTTCTCGACATAGATGAAGAACCCATGATCAATATTGCCGGCTATCGTGACAGAACAACCTTCCGACTTCTGATTTTCCAACGTCGAAAACACCGGCCTGATGTTTTCTATAAAACAGGGGAGGAGAGGGTGGTCATCAGTCCGGGAGTTATTGATATGGGAGGCCTTCTGATCACGCCTGTCGAGAAAGATTTTAAACGACTAAATGAAATGGCCGTTGAGTCAATTTACCAAGAAGTTTCTATGGAACCCGAAAAGGTTAAGAGAGCCTTGGGCATGATGGAATAACCTTCGAGTGAAAAATCATCTCTTCTCTTCAGCCTTCTTCAAATAGGGAACTAACAAGACGCCTGCGGCAATTATCCCCCCAAAAAGGATGAATCCGAGATAAAACAGCCCCGCCTCTCCCGCGAGACCAAGACCAGCGGTAAAAGCTCCCCCTCCCAAGAGAAACCCCATCGGCACGGTCAGTGAGACGGCAACATTCTTCATCGGAGGTGATCCTATCTTCCCGAGAGCTGCAAACCCTGCAGGAAAAAAGGCCGTCGCTAAAGCGGGTTGAAGAAAAATAATCAAAGCAATGTATGAGGCAGGCACCACTCCAAGCAGAGCGGTCATAATGCCACAAGTTAAAAAGACGATTTTCAAAGTTTTTCGAACACCCAGGCGATCGGTGAGCCAGCCGGCAATAAAAGCTGTCCCCAAAGTTGAAACTCTCGATAAGGCAAGCATGGTATTGGCCCAGCCCCGATCCATCCCTTTTTCTGAAACCAGGTAGAGAGGGATCATCGAATAGACTCCGAAGCTTGCCCCAACACCCAGGGAGAAAAAGAACATCATCAAGAGGAAAGAAGGCTCTTTCAGAATCCTCTTAACTATTTTTAAATCGGGTGGGTGTCCTGAAAAATCTCCTCCCTTTCCGTAAAAAAAGTAAGTCGCCCCTGCCACAAAGGAGGCAACTCCGACAACCATCAATATCCCCTGCCAGGAACACCACCCTAAGAGAACCTCTACAAGAACAGGAGCAAAGATAAAACCGAGATTGGGAGCAAGTTCATGAACAGCGATGGCTTTTCCCCAATGGTGCTGACTCACTAAACTGGTTAAGGTTGAAATTCCAGAGGGGAGGTAGAATCCAGCTCCCAATCCCAAAACCAAAAGACCAAATCGAATCCCCAAAGGGTGGCGGATCATACTAATTAACAGGAGAGATCCTCCCACGGCAAAAGAGGATAAAATGATGGCACCCCTGTGTTTGAGGCGGGAGGAGACGAAACCGGAGAAAAGCAACCCGAGGCAATATCCCAGCGTAGTAAAGAAAAAGAAGGACCCCGCTTCATCATGGCCAATCCCCAGGTCTGTCTCCACCGTGGGCATCAGTGGAGATAGGATCACTCTTGAAAGAAAGTTGACAAAGAAAATTCCAACCAGAAAGAGGATTGGCCCCACCTGAGAAAGGAAGGTATCATTATTCGATTGGGTCATTTCGTAAGCTCCAATCCGAGAAACTGGTCAATGATTCGAACAAACATCTCCACTCCAAAAGGCAGGACGTCCTCATCAATATCGAAAAGGCTGCTGTGATAGGGATGAACGATCCCTTTGGCTTCATTTCCGATTCCCAGACGGAAAAACTTCCGGGCGCCTTCTCAAGGTAGTAGGCGAAGTCTTCAGCCCCCAGCGAAAGTCCAAGATTTTTCACATGCTCATCTCCAATCCCCTTTGCGCAGGCCGAGGCAACCAGCCTGGTCATCTCCGGATCATTGACCAGGACCGGGTATCCATACTCAAAATTGAATTGATAATCCATCCCAAAAGAGCGGGCTGTGCCCCGGGTCACCTCTTCGATTCTCGCTTTGAGCGCTTCTCTTAAAGACGAGATCAATGTCCTTAAAGTCCCCAACAGTTCCACCTCATCTGGAATGATGTTGAAAGCCGTTCCTCCCTGAACTTTACCAATGGTGATGACCGCACTCTCCAGAGGGTTCACATTTCGACTGATGATGGAATGGAGCTGAGTGATGAGATGTCCTGCGGCAAGAATGGGATCCTTTGCCAAATGGGGTGAGGCCGCATGGCCACTCTTACCCATCACTTTGATGGTAAAACGATCGGCTGCTGCAAGCGCCTCTCGTTCACAAATGCCAACAGTTCCAATTGGAATCTGAGGATAAACATGAGCGCCAAAGATGGCATCTACCTTTGGATTCTCCAAGACTCCTTCCTCCACCATGATCCTTCCGCCTCCACCACCTTCTTCAGCGGGCTGAAAGATCCATTTAATATTCCCCTTCACCTGTTCGGGAATCGAGGAGAAGAATTTGGCTACACCAAGAAGGATCGCCACATGGGCATCATGACCACAGGCGTGCATCTTTCCTTTAATCTTAGAAGCATAAGGAATTTGGCTTGCCTCTTCCATCGGAAGGGCATCCATATCCGCCCGGATCGCCACGGTCTTGCCTGGCCTCTCCCCCCGGAGAAGTCCGACCACTCCGGTTTTGGCAATCCCGGTCTTCACCTCAAGTCCGAACTTCTCCAGCCATATGCCGACCAGCTTCGCCGTTTCAACCTCCTCAAATCCAAGTTCCGGATACATGTGAATCGTTCGCCGGATTTCTACGAGCCAATCCCTCATCTCTTCAATCTTCTCTTTTAAGGAGTTTTTCACTTCGGTCTCCTTCATGATCTCAATATTTGTAAAAACACTTTCCTATCCTCTTAGACTGTCTTAATCTTCTATTTGACTTAGATAGCCGAACCAAATCTCCCAATCCAGAGTGAATATCTCTTCATGCAGGGTAAATATCTTTTCGAAGCGAAAACCGCTATTTCAAAAAGTCTTCACGGATGGGGCTGAAGGTATCGACCAGTCGTGCGCTCTTGCTCAGCAACTGAATGCAATGGGGAAGGTTGGGAGGAACCGTAAAGATATCACCAGGACCCAATCGGGTCATCTCGTTTCCCAAGACCACATTGACCTCTCCAGAAACCACATAGGAGATCTGCTCGTGAGGATGTGAGTGAGGTGGATCGGGTTGAGACATTGGCCCATCATTGAAATCGATGACCACCACCATGAGGTTGGAAAGATGGGCAAGATATCGGGATCTTCCCTCGGCGATGTGGGTCAGTCCCACTTCGGAGCTTTTTAGAATTCCCATAGGTAATCCTCCTGGATGATCTAACCTCATCATAAAAAGCGAACGGCTGTGCTGTCAAGAAGCAATAAAAAGGCCGGCAAAAACTACCGGCCTTTAAATTGGCTAAAAGTCTGATGAGCAGTTTTACGTCATGCTCAGGACCAGCGTATTGAACCACAGGCTGAGCAATGGGTTGCATGGGGGAACATCCATCTCATGGACCTCACCTCCTTTTCTTAAGCTCATTCTAAGGCGGACCTCCTTATCTGTCAATAGAGAAGGAAGAGATTTTTAAAAAGGGCCAGGAATCTCTAATTGGGGAGCGAAAGGCAGTTTTTCAAAGCTCTCGGGAATGAAAAAAATCGTAAACCGTCTGGGCAGATTGAGACGTCATTTTAGGAACGCTTGCCAATACTTCTATGGAGGCTTCTTTAATCTCATCCACACTGCCAAAATATTTGAGCAACTCCTTCTGACGGGACATTCCTATCCCTGGGATCTCTTGTAGAATAGACCAAATGGTCCCTTTCTTTCTCATCTTCTTGTGATAAGTGAGCGCAAAACGGTGGGCCTCATCACGGATACGGTCAAGAAAATGAAGAACCGGCGAGCTTTTCGAAAATCGGATGGGCTCTTTGATCTGTGGCCGAAAGACCTTCTCTTGGCTCTTCTCTTTCGAAGAGGAGAGCTCCTCCTTTGCGGTCCCTCCCTTTGCCAAACTGATAAGATCAACCCCTTTTATCTCCAGTTCCTTAAAGACTTCTTGCGCCACATTCAATTGTCCTTTGCCCCCATCCAAGAGAATCAAATCGGGGAGGTCATTTTCCTTAATCGCTCTTTGATACCTACGGAGGAGCACTTCGTACATCATGCCATAATCATCTGCCCCTTCGATGGTTTTGATCTTGAAATGGCGATACCGATCTTTATTGGGCTCTCCATCCTCAAAGACAACCATTGACCCCACAGCATATCCGCCCTGAAGGTTCGAAATGTCGAATGCCTCAATCCGTTCTGGTATCTTTGTTAGGCGAAGCTTTTCTTTCAGGGCTCCGAGAATCTTCTTCCGATCTTCTTGGAGTTCGGTCTTTGAGATGTAATACCTTTCGGCATTTTCACAGGCCAACCGGAGAAGCCTTCTCTTCTCACCCTTTTGGGGAACAATGAGGCTAACCTTTTTGCCCTTCAAGCCAGTTAACCATTGTTCTGAAAAATTCTGTTCATGGATCGGTTTAGGAATGAGGATCTGGTCCGGAATAAATCTCCCCTGATGGTAATACTGACGAATAAAAGAGGAAAGAACTTCCTCATCTGGAAGGGCTGCTCCGGCGAAGCGGAAGCCCTTACCTCCAAGAAGTCTCCCTCCTCTGACAAACAAGGGATGGATGATAACGGTATGGTCATGGCGGTGAAGGCCGATGACATCCTGGTCGAGGAAACTGCGGGAAACAATCTTCTGCTTCTCGATCACATGCTCAATATGTCTAATTTGATCCCGAATCCTTGCTGCGGCTTCGAAATGGAGCTTTTCTGATTCTTCCTCCATCCTTCGCTTCAGCTCTTCGAGAAGGTCCTTGTCCTTACCCTCAAGAAATAGCTTGACTTGGTGGATCATCTGCCGGTATTGGTCTGAATCGATCTTGCCGCAGCAAGGCCCATAGCATCGGCCCATCTCATAATTGATGCAGGGTCTCACCCGATTTGAAAATTTGGTGTCCTTACAGGTTCGTATAAAAAAGAGACGGCGGATTAACCTCAATGTCTCTTTGAGAGAGGTAGCCGATGGATAAGGTCCAAAGTAGAGCGAATGATCCTTTTTGATCCGCCTGACAATGCTGAGCGTAGGGAAGTCTTCTTCGACCGAGAGCCTTAAGCAGGGGTAACGCTTGTCATCTCTCAACTTGATATTGTATCGGGGATGATGCTCCTTAATGAGATTATCTTCAAGGATGAGGGCTTCCTTCTCCGTATCGGTGACGATCGTCTCGATATCTTCTATCTTTTCCAACATCGCGACCGTCTTTGTATCTTTCTCGCCAGCCCTTTGAAAATAAGAACTCACCCGATGCTTGATATTCCCCGCCTTCCCCACATAGAGGACCGTGCCATTCTTGTCCTTAAAAATATAGACTCCTGGGCTGGTAGGTAGGTGCTCAATTTTTTGGGCTATAGGGTTCATTGCCATCACTTATTTAAAAGGGCTTTACCTCATCCTCAGCTCCAGCTCTTCAAGTCTATGGATTTTGTCGCGAAGCTCGGCGGCACGCTCAAATTCGAGCTTGGATGCAGCCTCCTTCATCTCTTTCTTCAGTTTCTGAATCAGGGAAGGAATCTCTTTGATGGAAACATACGCCTCTTGGATATCCGAAACAGTAGGAACCGTAAAATAGTCCGCCTCATAGATGGAAGCCAATATGTTCTTCACCGCTTTTTTTATGCCCTGAGGTGTAATCCGGTGAACCCGATTATACTCCTCTTGGATCTTTCTCCTCCGATTCGTCTCTAAGATGGCCTGATCCATGGCCCCGGTCATCTTGTCTGCGTAAAGGATCACCTGGCCATTGATATTTCGTGCGGCCCGGCCAAAGGTCTGGATGAGAGACTTCTCAGACCGAAGGAAACCCTCCTTGTCCGCATCGAGAATGGCCACCAGTGAGACTTCAGGAAGATCAAGCCCCTCTCGCAGAAGGTTAATCCCGATGAGGACATCGAACTTCCCAAGGCGAAGGTCCCGAATGATCTCGACCCTCTCAAGGGTATCAATATCGGAGTGAAGATACTTCACACGGATTCCCAGATCCGCATAATATTCAGTCAAATCTTCTGCCATCCGCTTTGTTAGCGTAGTGACAAGCACTCTCTCTCTCCTCTTTACCCTCTTCTGGATCTCTCCCAAAAGATCATCAACCTGGTTCTTTGCGGGTTTGACCTCAAGTTTAGGATCGCTCAATCCGGTTGGACGGATGATCTGTTCCACAACGTTTCCACGACTTATCCCCATCTCGTAATCTCCAGGAGTCGCCGAAACATAAATCGCCTGATGGACACGTCTTTCAAACTCCTCAAACATGAGAGGGCGATTGTCCAGCGCTGAGGGAAGACGGAATCCATATTCCACCAGTGTCTCTTTCCGGGACCGGTCCCCCCGATACATCCCGATCAACTGAGGAATCGTGACATGGCTCTCATCGATGAATAAGAGGAAATCCTTTGGAAAGTAATCGAGCAGAACAGGCGGCGGTTCGCCCGGTTTCCTTCCCGTAAGATGTCGGGAGTAGTTCTCAATTCCTTGACAGTAACCCAACTCCTGAAGCATCTCGAGATCGAAGTTCGTTCTCTGTTCGAGCCGTTGGGCTTCGAGGAGTCTGCCCTGCGATTTAAACCATCGAAGCCTCTCTTGGAGTTCCGACCGGATCGAATTCAGGGCCATCTGCATCCGCTCCGGAAAGGTGACATAGTGACTTCCAGGGTAGATCGGTATCTTTTCGAGAGATTGGATACGTTTCCCTCTCAATGGGTCGATCTCCCAGATAGCCTCCACCTCATCTCCAATCAGTTCAATTCGAATCGCATGAGACTCTTCATGGGCAGGAAAAACTTCAATGACATCCCCTCGAACCCGAAAAGTGCCTCGATGGAAATCGATATCATTCCGTTCATACTGGATCTCAACCAGCTTGGAGAGGATCTCCTCTCTCGAAATGGCCATCCCCTTTTCAAGATGGAGAAGCATCCCCTGATAGGCCTCGGGAGAACCGAGGCCATAGATGCATGAGACGCTGGCAACGATGATGACATCGTTTCTCTCAAGAAGGGATCGAGTGGCAGAATGTCTCATCTTATCGATCTCTTCATTGATCTGTGTATCTTTTTCGATATAGGTATCGGTCGAGGGGATGTAGGCTTCGGGCTGATAATAGTCGTAATAGCTAACAAAGAACTCAACCGCATTCTCTGGAAAGAGCTCTCTAAATTCCCCATAGAGTTGAGCGGCCAGAGTTTTATTGTGGGAGATGACCAGTGTGGGCTTTTGAACCCTCTCGATCACATTGGCCATGGTAAAGGTCTTGCCGGAACCGGTCACACCAAGGAGAACCTGATGCGGAACGCCCTGGAGAACCGCTCGACTCAGCTTTTCAATGGCCTGTGGCTGATCTCCTTTAGGCTTAAAGTCAGAGATCAGTTTAAAATGGTTCATATAGACATTTTACAACAAATTGAATGGAAGGGGAAAGAAAGCATTTAACACCGACAAATGGCGGGAAGTTCAACTCGATTTGTTGTTGTTCGAATTTTCAGGCTTCAGCTTCTTTTGGACCCCTGAGGAATAGACGATGATGGCCGATTCTCCATCGACCGGGCATTTGTTCTCACAAATGCCACAGCCCGTGCACTTCTCCTCTTTCACGATGGGGCGCTTCTTCTCATCGCCGACAATCGCATGATAGGAACACTGTTCATTACAGACAAGGCAGATCTTATCTGTATCCCAGGCAATGCATCGGGTCTTGTCAATATGGGCCACGCCGATCTGGATGAGCCGCTTCTCTTCGACGGAAAGAGGCCGAATGGCTTCGGTGGGACATACTCTTCCACAAAAGTTGCAGAACTCTTCACAATATCCGATCCTTGGAATCAGCCTGGGTGTATAGAGTCCTGCCAGACCTGCTTCTAAAAAGGTGGACTGAAGTCCATTGTTCGGACAGACCTTTAAACACTCCCCGCAACCCGTGCAGACAGCCACAAACTCTGCCTCTGGCAGGGCTCCTGGAGGACGGATCAACCGATTATTCTTCAACCCACTCTCTGACTGAAGCGGGTTGGTCTTGATCATCAGTGCTGAAAAACAGCCAAAGGCAATAGACCCGACCACATACCGTCTCGAAAGATTCACCCTCGATTCGGTTTTCCAACCTGGCCTCTCCCACCCAAAAGAAACAGCTCGTGGAGGACATTCGAGGCAATTGAAACAGGAGATACAATCCGGGTGGCGGTAGGTCTGGGGAGCCTTTTCAGGGATCGCTCCCACTGGACACTCTTTCACGCACTTCTGGCAGGAAGTGCATTCATCCGTGACAGATCGCTTGAGAAACCGGAATCGGGAGAAGACCGAAAAGAGAGTTCCCAAGGGACAGAGATAGCGGCACCAGAACCTCCTGCGCACCACTCCAAGGACCAGGATTGCAATGAAAAAGAGGAAGATAAAAAGATTAACCTTGAAGACGGGCAAGGGGATGCTCGATACGATGAAAGGGTTCTTCGGAAGAAGGCTCTGAACCTGTGGGAGGAGATGATTGAAGACATAAATCGCAGGTGGATAGAACGCAATGATCAGGGTTCGGGTAATCAAACTGATCGGATCGAGCAGATACATCACCTGAAAAGCCATTAACCCAGCAATCACTGAGAAGATAAAGAGGCCAAAGCGGAATCTTCGAAGCGGTTGATCGTCAAAGGGTTTCGTTCGCTTCTTCTCCCTAAATAGAATCCGATCGAAGAAGTCGATCACAGCGCCCATCGGGCAGAACCAGCCACAGAAGAAATTACCAAAGATCATCACCAAGAGGAGTACCCCAAAGGCAGGAAGCATCCTCTCGATAAGACCTTTGTGCGTCAGAGTCGAAATGATGGCAATGAACGGATCGAGCCGAAGATAGAGATCAACTGGAATCTTGATCTCAAGAGGGAATGCTGTCTTGATGACGAGATAGAGTAGAAAGAGAAAGGAGAGGGACTGCGCTACCCTTCTCAAAAAAGGGAGTATCCTAATCATGTCGCACTGACTTTTTTCACTCGAATCTTACCAAGATCAATTTCGCCCAAGCCCATTTCATGAGCCAGTTTGACAAACCGGACCTCCTCTGGTTTAAAGGGCTTATTAGTCTTTGGGTTTTTGAAGAAGGTTGCCGAATAGGCATCCGCTGAAACGATGTCCGTTGAAACGATCACTTGATTCGGATCTTCGGTCTTGCCCGGACCTTTGGGACCATTCGTGGTTAGAATCCTGATGGCGTCCACCACGACCAGGTCTGGTTTCCGGAGGGTATTGATGTCGGCGATGCATTGATGCAGATCAATCTTATGCATGATCTCCATATCCCAGACGATCCCCATGAGGTTCTTCATCCCAAGGGTCAATTCTGTTGCAAAATGGTGTTTTGGGATTGGAAAGTTGATGAAGACATCGGTCTCCAGCACATCCTTCAGGACTTCCGCGGTCTTCAGTTTCTTCGCTTTTGGAATGTCCACCTGCTTGTAGACATTCCTCCCGTGACCGGAAAGGACATCTGCTCCTGCCTTCTGACCAGCCTCTTTCAGCCCGGAACGGGCAAAGGCAAATTGATAGTTGTCGCACGTATGATCCCAGACCGCGACCCGTTTTGCCCCGGCTTCGTAACACATCCTGATCAAAGCGAAGAGAAGCTCTGGGTTGTTCGTGCAGGCCTGTTCTGGTGTTCTTGCCCAGGCAATATTCGCTTTGATCACGACCCGTTGCCCCTTTTTTACGAATCGTTCCATTCCTCCCATGGGAACCATAACCGCCTGAAGGAGTTTGGTGGGTGATCCGTTTTGGGCAATCACCAGATCGGCATCGCTCGAAGCGCGTGCAAGGCTGCCATAAAATGGGAGTCCATCCATCAGAGGAATCGCCGCTGTTGCTGCCACCCCTTTAATGAATTGTCTTCGAGAGAGATTCTTGCCTAAAGATCTATCCATGTAATGGCTTCCTCCTCATTGTTCGTAGGTTTTTCCAAATCCGCATTCCGCAATCTGCAGTCCAAAATGATATTAAGGGTTCAATATCAACCGTGAGGCTCCCTTATCCGTTCCAAACCAGATCCCGTTCTTATCCTCTGCCGCACAGAAGACCATATTGCTTAGCAATCCATCCGATGTCGTCAGACTCTCCCACTGCCCGCCCGCCAGACTATAAAGGCTTATGCCATTATCCCGGCAGATGAGAACTCTATCCTTGGTGACCGCAATCGAATTGATGCCTCCATTCTTCAAGGAATCTGAGGGGTCCAGTCGCTTCCATCGGTCTGAAGCGGAATCGTATTCAAAGAGATGACCTCCGATCCCACCTGCCCATATTCGTCCTCCGACCTTTGCCAGAGCTTTGATCTCGGTCTCTGTCAAACCATCTTTCTGCGAGTAATTTTTCCAGATCCTCTTTGATTTCTGAAGCCGGCTTATCCCGCCACTCGTAGCGATCCAGATGTGATCGGATTCGACCAGAATGGAGTTGACGAAATTTCCAGAGAGACCGTCTCGCATCGAAAAAAACTGCTTCCACCCCTCTGCCTTTTTGTCAAGGAGGTTGAGGCCCTTTTCAGAACCCACCCAGAGAGAGTCTCCATCCACCGAAATGGCATTGACCTTTTTAGCTCTGCCATCATTTGTCGTAAACGTCTTCCAGGGAGGAGTTCGATTTACCGAATAGTAGGATATCCCTCCCCCTCCAAACCCATAAAAGTAAGTCCCAAACCAGATACGGTCCCTATCCGGAGTGATTACGGATACGTGATTGTAGGCCAGATGGTTCTTCCACCGGATGCTCTCCCCGTCATCCACTTTGATAATAGGCTCCCCTTTTGTCGTAAAATGTTTATAAGTCTTCTTTGCTTTGTCGTAGAGGGTTGCTCCACCTTCATAGGTCCCAAACCAGACCTCATCTCCCTGAATCGCAATCGAAAAGACCATATTGCTCGAAAGCCCTTCTTTCTGTGTGATGTGCTCAAAAGAGAGAGGTTTTTTCAATGGACTTGCCCAAATTGGATTCAGCATGAAGTAAAAAAAGAGAACAGGGATGAAGGTAACAAAGTGAAATCGGCTCTTCATACTCTTCCTTTTCTATGGGACAATATTTTTAATTATGTCGAATCATTTTGCAATTTTCAATATTTGAACCCCCTTTAAAGGAGATGTCAACCTTCAATCGAAACATTTGGGCGAATCTAAAGTCTTCCATTTTCCTATAACCCCTTATTCTTCCCTTGATGCCAGAGACCCCTAACTCTAACCTAACTTGAGCGGCAGGCATGCAAGGCTAAAGCCCTGCGCTCCAAATCACCCTTTAAGTGATTTTAAATATGGGATAAGACGTTGCCACTAAAAAAGTTTCCAAAAAGAATCGCTCCATTTAGGTCCAAAAAATAGGCCACCGAAAGGATGGGAAAGCCATACTTTAAACCGGATAACCTTTCGATTAGCAGATTGGGTCGAAGACTGCTAAAAAATTTTTGGGTTAAGCCTTGACAATCGCCCTTCAAATGATTAACTATTGAAAAATTCGATTTTTATTCGGTGAAAGGATCTTTCCGTATTTAATGGAAATCCATCTTAACTATTTGAAATTAAAAGAGTTTTAAGGAGGTGATGCTTAAAATAGAGTCTCATGAAATCCCTCTCAAAAACCCAATTTTATCTATTTCCACATCATTCAAGAAAGGAGAAGTAAGAGATGAATATCAGGCCATTGCAGGACAGAGTGATTGTTAAAAGACTTGAGGAAGAGGAGAAGACAAAGGGTGGAATTATCATCCCCGACTCGGCAAAAGAGAAGCCCCAGGAGGGAAAGGTCATTGCCGTCGGAAAAGGCAAAGTGACCGAGGACGGAAAAGTGATTCCCCTCGATGTGAAAGTCGGTGACAGGATTCTCTTTGGAAAGTACGCAGGCACCGAAGTGAAGATCGAAGGAGAAGAGCACCTCATCATGAGAGAAGAGGACATCCTTGGAATCATCGAAGGAAAATAATTGTGAAACCCAATTCAAAGAAAGAAATGGAGGGTAGTGACAATGGCAAAAGAACTAAAATTTGACCAGGAAGCCCGTAATTCCATATTGCGGGGAGTGAATATCTTAGCTGATGCTGTCAAGGTGACTCTCGGACCAAAAGGTAGAAATGTCATTCTCGAGAAGTCCTTTGGATCTCCGACCGTCACCAAGGATGGCGTCACCGTAGCCAAAGAGATCGATCTCGAAGATAAATTTGAAAACATGGGTGCCCAGATGGTGAAGGAGGTTGCCAGCAAAACCTCGGATACCGCTGGAGACGGAACAACGACCGCAACGGTTCTGGCTCAAGCGATCTACCGTGAAGGAATGAAGGTTGTCGTGGCTGGTGCCAATCCCATGGATGTGAAACGAGGGATTGACATGGCCGTCGAAGAAGTCGTCAAAGAATTAAAGAAGTTGAGCAAACCGACCAAAGACCCAAAAGAGATCTCCCAGGTCGGCACCATCTCTGCCAACAATGACGAGACCATCGGAAACATCATCGCTGAGGCCATGAATAAAGTTGGCAAAGAGGGTGTCATCACCGTGGAGGAAGCCAAGGGAATGGAAACCACCCTCGATGTGGTTGAAGGAATGCAGTTTGACCGCGGATACCTCTCTCCCTATTTTGTCACTGACCCCGAGAAGATGGAAGCGGTCCTTGAGAATGCCTACGTCCTTCTCAACGAAAAGAAGATCTCCAATATGAAAGATATGCTTCCAATCCTCGAGCAGATTGCCAAAATGGGAAAACCCCTCTTGGTCATTGCTGAGGAAGTGGAGGGCGAAGCCCTGGCAACACTCGTCGTCAACAAACTTCGTGGAACACTCAAATGCTGTGCTGTAAAAGCCCCTGGATTTGGAGATCGGAGAAAGGCAATGCTCGAAGACATTGCCATCCTCACTGGAGGAAAGGTCATCTCCGAAGATCTCGGGATAAAACTCGAAAACATTAAACTCAATGATCTCGGGCAGGCCAAGAGGATCGTCGTTGATAAGGATAATACGACCATCGTTGATGGAGCGGGCGACAAGGATGACATTGAAGCCCGTGTGAAACAGATCCGTGCTCAGATTGAAGAGACAACCTCTGATTACGACCGTGAAAAGCTCCAGGAGCGATTAGCCAAGATCATCGGCGGAGTGGCTGTGATCAATGTGGGAGCGGCCACTGAAACTGAAATGAAAGAGAAGAAGGCTCGTGTCGAAGATGCGCTCAATGCGACCCGTGCCGCTGTCGAAGAAGGCATCGTGCCCGGAGGCGGTGTCGCTTACCTCCGTTGTCTCTCTCCATTAGAAAAGATGAAGGTGGAAGGAGACAAGAAGATCGGCGTCGAGATCGTCCGCAAAGCCCTCGAAGAACCCATCCGCCAGATCGCCAATAACGCTGGTCAGGAAGGCTCTGTGGTCTGTGAAAAGGTGAAGAATGAAAAGGGTGCCGTCGGATTCGATGCGGCTAAGGACGAATACACCGATATGATTAAGGCCGGAATCATTGACCCGACCAAAGTCGTCAGGCTGGCGCTCCAGAATGCTGCCTCTGTTGCCTCTCTCATGATCACCACAGAGGCGCTGGTCGCTGAAAAACCCGAGAAGAAACCTGCCTATCCTCCAATGCCTCCAGGCGGTGGTATGGGTGGAATGGGCGATATGTACTAAAAGAGAGAATACGTTAAAAAACGGCTTGGAAATCCTTCCAAGCCGTTTTTTTATTTCATGAACCTTTTTAAAGTTTCGTTGTCTTATGAAGAGACGGGTTAATCTCCAGGGTTTTCTAATCGGACCCATTCACCAAAACGATTGGAACTATTGAATTCTATTGGTGGAAAATAAATATTTGCTTGCAATTACTTCCAAAGGGATTTAATATTCTCTCTAAAGTGAAAGAAAGAGATTTACCCATCGATTTTCGACATATTGAAACCTTTGTTCGGGTCGCCAGCTTAAAGAGTTTTTCAAAGGCGGCAGAGGATCTCTTCCTCACACAACCTACTGTAAGCGGTCACATCCTCACTTTGGAAAAATTGCTCTCGATCCGCCTCTTCGACCGAACCGGAAGAGAGGTCCGTCTAACAAAGGCCGGAGAAACCTTCAATCGGTTCGCCTTAAAAATTCTGACTTCCCGCAAAGAATTGATCAATTCTCTCAGCGAATTCTCTCAGGGAATTCGGGGAGAGCTTTCACTGGGAGCATCCACCATTCCCGGAGAATACATCCTCCCAAAATTGATGGGTGAATTTAAAAAGGATTATCCCCATTTCACCCTCTCTCTCAAGATTGGTGATACCCGGGAAATCATCCGCCATATTCTGGAAGGATTCGTTGAATTGGGTTTTACCGGTGCAAAAATGAATCACCCTTCCCTCCAACATGAAAAGTACACCGAAGATGAAATCATCGTGGTCTGCCCCCCTGGCCACCCCCTCCTCAGAAAAAAAAGGGTCGAACTGAGAGACCTGATGAGTCAACCTTGGATTATTCGGGAGGAAGGCTCCGGAACTCAGATGGTCGTTGAAAAAGCTCTGAGAAAGCATGGGAAAAGCCTTCAACAATTTCATATAGTCATGGAAATGGGAAATACTTCATCCTTAAAAGAAGGAGTGAAGGCGGGCTTAGGCCTCGCCTTCATTTCAAAGAGGGCAGTAGAAGACGAGTTACAGAGAGGGCTCTTAGAAGGGATCTGTGTAGAAGGCATGGATTCGATCCTGAGACCGATCTACATCGTCACATACAGAGGGAGAACGCTCTCCCCAATCGGAACAGCCTTTCTCAGATTCCTGAGAAAAGAGAAGCGATAAGGGTTAAGATGGCCTGGTTGATCACTTTTGGAATCTCCATTCTCATCCATCTGATGGTAGCAATTCTCTTTAGCCTCAACCCCTGGCCCACCATGATCAAAGTCCGTCCTACAACCTATACCGTAACCCTCATGCCCCTTTCCATCCCTGAGCCTGAAGCTCCTCCCCCGCCTCCACCCCTTCTCAAAGAAGAGAAGAGCAAGCCGGTTGAAAAGATAAAACCAGCTGAGAAGATAAAAAAGGATGATATTGTCGAAAAGATAAAGAAGGATGAAAAGAAAGAATCGCTCAATCGCCTTCAGCAAGAGAGGGATGAGATTCGCAGGAAGGCCGCTCTTGACGAAATCCGGAAACGAATTGCCAAACGGGAGGACATAACCCCTCCCCCTCCTCCAGTTCTTCCTCGGGTCGAACCACAACCGACGCCTCTGATTGCTCCTCCGACACTCTCCCCATCCATGCGGGAATCAAAGCTGAGCGAATATTATGGTCTGTTATGGGCAAAGATCAAAAGTTCGTGGACCATTCCCGATCATCTCCTCAAAGAAAAGGTTGACTTAGAGACCATTATTGTCATAATAATAGAACAGAACGGGAAGATTCAAAAATCGTGGTTTGAGAAAAAATCGGGTAATGCTCTCTACGACAAGATGGCCATGCGGGCAGTGATCAAAGCAGACCCCCTGCCACCCATCCCAAATGAATTAAACACAGAGAGCTTGGAAATCGGAATCCGTTTTATCCCGGATTGATTACAGATGGTTAACTATCTCATTTACATTCTCATTCTATCTTGCATCTCCATACCTCGGGCCGAGGCAAGGGTTTACCTCGACATCACAGACCCCACCTTCACCCAGATCCCCATTGTTCTCCCTAAGTGGAAACCGATCGAGAAAACCCCTCCGGCACTCACAGCCAAGGTCTATGAAGTCCTTGCCAATAACCTCAACATCTCCGGATTCTTCAGGGTGATCGAACACTCGGCTCTTCCCCCCCATCTCAAAGAGAAGGAAGGCATTCCGGACATGGCCTCTATAAAAGAATGGGCCTCCTTGGGCGGAGAGATCCTCCTGGTGGGCGAAGCGGCACTCGAGGGAAATGGTCTCAATCTCCGATTAAATTTTCATCTCTTCGATCTGGTGGAACAGAAACAGATCACCGGAAGAAAGATGGAAGGTCAACTCCAACTTCTAAGAACCATGGTTCACCGGATCGCAGATGAGACCATCCTCCACCTCACCGGAGAGAAAGGGGTCCACACCACAAAAATCGCCTTTGTGGTGAGGCAGGGAGAAAGCCGGGAGATCTTTGTTGCCGACTTCGATGGAGCCAATGTTCGACCCATCACTCAGAACCAGTCCATCAACATCTCACCCGCTTGGACGCCCGACGGTCAGAGAATCGCCTTCACTTCTTACCTCAAACGGAATCCGGACCTCTATCTGATCGGCTTAGACGGAAAGAATCTCGAGCGACTCTCTTCCTATCCTGGACTGAATGCCTCCCCTTCCTGGTCGCCAGATGGAAAACAGATGGTCATGATGATGGGAATGGACGGAAAATCGGACATCTATCTCCTGGATGCCAAGGCTGAAAATCCGAGAAGGCTCACCAAAGGGCATGGAAATGAATCGACACCGAGGTGGTCTCCGGACGGACGATGGATCACATTTTCATCAGACCGTTCAGGCTCTCCACAGATCTACATCATGTCACAGGATGGCTCAAATGTCCGACGCCTCACCTATGAAGGAAATTACAATACCAGCCCAAGCTGGTCTCCCAAGGGAGATCGGATCGCTTTCTGTGGAAGGGTGGGAGGCCAATTTCACATCTTCACCATCGGGCCCGATGGGTCCGGGCTTAAAAAACTGACCCCCAATGGCAGTCATAATGAAAGTCCATCCTGGTCACCGGATGGTCGCTACATCGCCTTCAGCTCCACACGAGCAGGGGGATCGAAGATCTTTATCATGAATGCCAATGGATTCAATCAAAGGCCGTTGACTGCATCGAAGGGAGGTGAATCAAGCCCGGCCTGGTCCAGGCGCTTTGAATAGTTACCCCACAAGAGCTTTACCCCGTTAGAAAGCCCCGCTGCCTGCCCCGTGCTAAACTTGGCATCTATCGGGGTGTGAGCTTTCCTGTTAGAAGGTCGAAGTTTCTCTAACGGGGTTTTTACTTTCTTAGAGCAATTGTATAAAATACGGAATCATGACCGCCAAACATCACTTATAAATTGAGAGGAGGTTAGCCATGAAGAGAAAAAGTTACATCATTGCCATCCTATTCATCCTCTGTATAGGCCTGATCCTCATGGGGTGTCCCAAAAAAACCGTAATGAAGGAAGAACCCTCTGTGGCGGAAAAGGAGGCGGCACGGCTTGAGGCTGAACGGCTGGCAAAGGAAAGGGAAGCAAAAGAATTAGAGCGAAGGGAGAGGGAGGCAAGGGAGAGAGAGGCAGCAAGGTTAAGAGAGGAAGAGGCAAGAAAAGAACTGGAGAGAAGCCTCGTGGCCAAGAAGACACCTGGCATTGAGGGAGTGGTTTATGAAAGCACGCTCCTCAAACGGATCCACTTCGATTTTGATAGGTATGATATCCGACCTCAGGATGCCGAAATTTTGAAACAGAACGCTGAAGTCTTGAAGAAATTCCCTAAATTGAAGATCCAAATCGAAGGCCATTGCGATGAGAGAGGCACCAATGAATATAACCTTGCCCTTGGAGAAAGACGCGCCAATAGCACAAAGAATTATCTCCTCTCACTCGGAATCGCAGGAGATCGGATTTCAACAATCAGTTATGGTGAAGAGAGGCCCCTTGATCCAGCACAGAATGAAGAGGCCTGGGCCAAAAACCGAAGAGCCGATTTTATCATCACAGCCAAATAAATCCCATTAGAAAGCCTATGACTTTTCGGCGCTATAGCTCACATGGGGCAAACCCGGTAAATTCTCTAACGGAGTAGAAAGACGTCTCAACAAAGAGGAACGAGATGAGAAAGGGTGATTGGAAAAAAGCTGGAATGATCCTTTGGATCGTCATATCTCTTTATGGATGTGCCACAACGGGTGATGTTGAGATCCTCGCTAAGGATATCCGGCGGCTCGATAAGGAAATCAGCCGAATTCAGAGAGATAGAGAGGTGATCAGTAATGAGATCGAGGCAGTCCGGGCGGAACTAATCGCCCTCAGGAAAGAGAACGATAAAAATCATGCCTCTCTTCAGGCAGAAGGACAGAAGACCAGGGCTGATCTCTTGATCCGTATCGAAAGCCTTCAGTTGGAAATGCGAATGCTCTCCACGGGCGTGGAGGAGCATAAGGAATTTCTCAAAGCTCCTTCAAAAGAGATAGCACGGATGAAAGAAGATGTTGAAGTTCGACTCAGAATCTTGGAAGAAAGAAGCAAAGCCTTGGAGGAGAGGAACCGATCTTTGGAGGAAAGAAACCGGTCCCTTGAAGAGAGAAATCGGGCCTATGAAGAGCGGTTAAAAGGAATGGATGACCGAGTTCGAGGTGTGGATGCGAAATTCACATCGAAACTGGCAGACCTCGAAAAAACGATTTCTGCCAAAGAAAAAGAACCTCCGCCCGAGCCCAAAGTCACCTCCACAGCGGCAGGAAGCCTCTATAAGGATGCTTACGACACCTTGCAAAGAGGCGATCTCGACGGTGCCCGAAGAAAATTTGAGGCATTTCTCAAACAGTTTCCCACTTCGGAACTCTCCGATAATGCTCAGTTTTGGATCGGAGAAACCTACTTTCTAAAAAAAGATTACGAGAAGGCAATCCTTGAATATGAGAAAGTGATCGCCAAATATCCGGAAGGAGATAAGGTCTCTTCAGCCCTGCTCAAGCAGGGCCTTGCCTTTCTGGAGCTTGGGGATAAGACGAATGGCAGAAGCCTTCTCAAACGGGTGATGGACCGATACCCTCAAAGCGAACAGGCTGACATTGCCAAGAAAAAACTCGAATCCCTCAAATAGTTAAAGCCCATTTCTTTATCGAGAAATGGGCTTTAACTTAACCCTTCTATCCACTCACTCACCATCCATCGTCCCAAAACCAATCCCTTCTTAATCAGGTCGCCCAGCTCCGCTGGAGGGATAAGGGAGAAGAAAAACTTGGGGGCAAGTCTTGCAATCATACATTTGATCTTATCACCTTCCACACGTTTTATTCATCGAATTATAGCACAATAATCATAACCCAAATGAACCGAAGATTTATTTTTTAAACCGAGGTTCCTCCGCTATCAAGAAAGTAACTTACTGATCTCCATACTGTTTTAGGAAAACGGGCTTTCAGTTACATGACTACAGCCCAAGGAGCTGGAAAGCCCGTTCCTGAAGCGGAGATTTTTCTGTTAATTGGTAAA
>Ga0209721_1001018_pt1 | contig 22412 bp, 25 predicted proteins | sample TshhotsprinmetaG_FD_184139 | JGI IMG/M metagenome (GOLD analysis project Ga0209721, IMG submission 184139) | Hot spring microbial communities from South Africa to study Microbial Dark Matter (Phase II) - Tshipise hot spring metaG (SPAdes)... | ecosystem: Environmental > Aquatic > Thermal springs...
ATTATATCTCTATCGTAAGCAGTTTGACGAACACTTTATATCCCACATGGTTCAGATGAAAGTAAGATCTGGTCGAGTTTTGTCTGATAAAGAGTTACCTTTATATCCCACATGGTTCAGATGAAAGTCATTGAAAAATAAAGAAATTTTAGCAGCAATAAGTACTTTATATCCCACATGGTTCAGATGAAAGGTAACTTATTTTGGTTATGGAGTTGGTCTTGTTCTTGTCTTTATATCCCACATGGTTCAGATGAAAGTTCTATGCGATATGCTAATGAAGTTCCCGTCGATGATCTTTATATCCCACATGGTTCAGATGAAAGCTTTACCGATGCCGAGACCGTCTGCTCTTGCAATAGCTTTATATCCCACATGGTTCAGATGAAAGATATTTTTGGAAAAATGATGCAAACGGAACGTTGCGTCTTTATATCCCACATGGTTCAGATGAAAGTTGTTTTCGTATAGCTTTTCGTTTGATAAAGCACGCCACCTTTATATCCCACATGGTTCAGATGAAAGTGCATCTAAAAGTAAAAATTTTTCCTTACCCACACACCTTTATATCCCACATGGTTCAGATGAAAGAATAACTCTGTCAGCGTTAATCTTTCCTTTTTCAAGTCTTTATATCCCACATGGTTCAGATGAAAGGGAAGTCGAAAAAAATCGACTCCCATCTAATCTAAACTTTATATCCCACATGGTTCAGATGAAAGGGAGGTGGTAGTTCTACTTCTATTAGTGTTTCTGTTGACTTTATATCCCACATGGTTCAGATGAAAGTTGATTGTCTCTTCTATTGTCTACTGTCTCTCGTCACTTTATATCCCACATGGTTCAGATGAAAGAATGCTATGCAGCAGATAAAAAGTACATTAGGTCCCTTTATATCCCACATGGTTCAGATGAAAGTTGGTATAAAGCGCACTTGAGGAAATTCAGGATAAAGCTTTATATCCCACATGGTTCAGATGAAAGAACTTAACTTGATTGTCTTTCTATTGTCTCTCGTCACTTTATATCCCACATGGTTCAGATGAAAGCTATGCGATATGCTAATGAAGTTCCCAAAGACGATCTTTATATCCCACATGGTTCAGATGAAAGTTAGTTTTAGGTGACTGTAGGTTATGTTTGACTGTCTTTATATCCCACATGGTTCAGATGAAAGCCAAGAGCGCGAGGCTGTCAGACAAGCTTTTGAGTATCTTTATATCCCACATGGTTCAGATGAAAGGGTTACAAGAAGAAAAAAAACGATGAAAAAATCTCTTCTTTATATCCCACATGGTTCAGATGAAAGTTTGAATTAGTGATAGTATGTAATTACCTGTAGCTCATCTTTATATCCCACATGGTTCAGATGAAAGAGATAATAGGCATATCAACAGAAATTCCAGTGCCAGCTTTATATCCCACATGGTTCAGATGAAAGGCTTGTTATGTTTTATCTAAAATTAACAATAATAATTACTTTATATCCCACATGGTTCAGATGAAAGTTATCTAAAATTAACAATAATAATTAGTTAATGATTACTTTATATCCCACATGGTTCAGATGAAAGTTTTGATTATGCGTAATAAACTGAAGCTTTTTTGACCTTTATATCCCACATGGTTCAGATGAAAGTCTTGTTATGTTTTATCTAAAATTAACAATAATAATTACTTTATATCCCACATGGTTCAGATGAAAGTTGGGTTGTTAGGGCTGCTTTGCAAGACTTGAAAGCCTTTATATCCCACATGGTTCAGATGAAAGGGTAGCTGCACCAAAGAGTTTTGACATAACGACATCCTTTATATCCCACATGGTTCAGATGAAAGTATCGTTGAGTATCAGAATAATCGTTCTGATGTTTCCTTTATATCCCACATGGTTCAGATGAAAGTATTAAGAAAATTGTTAAGAAGATTAGTCTTAAAAACCTTTATATCCCACATGGTTCAGATGAAAGAGTTCGTAGAGGCTAAATTTTCTTTTTCCCTGCTTACTTTATATCCCACATGGTTCAGATGAAAGTACAGCAAGAAGAAATAAGTCAATCATATTCATCATCTTTATATCCCACATGGTTCAGATGAAAGGATCTGGCCATTGAAAATTGGCCAGCACATCAGGCACCTTTATATCCCACATGGTTCAGATGAAAGGGCAATAATGCCCGAACAAGATGCATTGAGAGACAAACCTTTATATCCCACATGGTTCAGATGAAAGATTATCAAGCGTTTTTAATGTTAACATACTGTTTCGACTTTATATCCCACATGGTTCAGATGAAAGGATATTCCCATTGGTATTGCAGTTGGACTTACGATTAACTTTATATCCCACATGGTTCAGATGAAAGGTTTGTGCTCCAATTAAAGTGCTTCCACTTCCCATAAACTTTATATCCCACATGGTTCAGATGAAAGAGGAACTTATGCGTCTCGGCAAGACCGCGCAGCTTGACCTTTATATCCCACATGGTTCAGATGAAAGAGCTTTTCTGATAGTACTTTTTGCTCAGTCGCAGCCCTTTATATCCCACATGGTTCAGATGAAAGGACAGATACGAATGGCACTTAAAGTATGGCGTGCTTACTTTATATCCCACATGGTTCAGATGAAAGCCAAAGTCCAGTGTTAAAAATGGCTGTTCGTGACAGACTTTATATCCCACATGGTTCAGATGAAAGTTGATGAATTCTACGGTATGTTTCCTTACTGTATTCTTCCTTTATATCCCACATGGTTCAGATGAAAGTTTTTAGTTTGCACTTTATAAATTAATATCTTTGACTTTATATCCCACATGGTTCAGATGAAAGACAGAGCATGGGAGTGGGGAGCTTTACTCCCACTTAACTTTATATCCCACATGGTTCAGATGAAAGAACGCAGAATATCTAACTCATTGATTTTTTTAAGTTTCTTTATATCCCACATGGTTCAGATGAAAGTCCACTTTTCGGTAGTAGTATGCGTGTCACCAGTGACTTTATATCCCACATGGTTCAGATGAAAGAAAACGAACAGACATTCTGGTGGGAGCCATATGACCTGCTTTATATCCCACATGGTTCAGATGAAAGAGAAAAAAACTGTTATTTGTGTTCTTGAAAATCTCTCTTTATATCCCACATGGTTCAGATGAAAGTTTGTTTTCTCCTAACTGAAAAGTGAGAGTCAGTGCAATCTTTATATCCCACATGGTTCAGATGAAAGAGATGACTGAAATAAAGGTTTATCAGTAGTAGTAGTAGCTTTATATCCCACATGGTTCAGATGAAAGTGTTGCTTTTTTCGTGGATGAAAAAAGGTGTTTTCGCTTTATATCCCACATGGTTCAGATGAAAGATTAGTATGGCGGTTATTTTTTAAAAAGCTTTTTTTCCTTTATATCCCACATGGTTCAGATGAAAGATAACGAATTTCGACTTTGACAGATCAGACATTAAACTTTATATCCCACATGGTTCAGATGAAAGAGAAAAGAAATGAAGCAACTACTCGGAACATTTAGAACTTTATATCCCACATGGTTCAGATGAAAGTCAATACTCATTAAATCACCCCCATTAAGACTTTATGAGCTTTATATCCCACATGGTTCAGATGAAAGCATCCTGCACAACTACATCAGGAAAGTCAGTTAACCTTTATATCCCACATGGTTCAGATGAAAGTTATTTCTATGCTAATGTTTATCTAACCCATATGCCTCTTTATATCCCACATGGTTCAGATGAAAGTTCACGGATTGCCTGAGTAACAATCTTGATCCTTACTGTTTTCTTTATATCCCACATGGTTCAGATGAAAGAGCAGTTTGAACATTATTCATATCTTCTTGAGTAACCTTTATATCCCACATGGTTCAGATGAAAGAGACAGACTGTTTAGATTTTATAGAGTTGATAAAAACTTTATATCCCACATGGTTCAGATGAAAGATTGGAAGTGGAAGGGGCAAGGTTTTATAATGCTTGACTTTATATCCCACATGGTTCAGATGAAAGTAAAGCAGTTGTAAAATAAAACCTAAAGTAAAAAAAACTTTATATCCCACATGGTTCAGATGAAAGTTAATTTGGAAAAGAACAGAAAAAGATGGAAAAGCGCAACTTTATATCCCACATGGTTCAGATGAAAGAGACATGTCAGAATTTGCAAGCTTCATGCCGAAGCGACTTTATATCCCACATGGTTCAGATGAAAGGGAAGAGGTAAATCGGAGGAGGTGGTTCGATCCGCATCTTTATATCCCACATGGTTCAGATGAAAGATATCGGGGATTATTGCATTCGTTGCTTTTATAATACTCTTTATATCCCACATGGTTCAGATGAAAGTCAGACCCCGGAGCATCACTGACAATGACAATTCCCTTTATATCCCACATGGTTCAGATGAAAGCGATGTTTGTATCGTGTTCGACTGAAAAAATCGATTCTCTTTATATCCCACATGGTTCAGATGAAAGTGGTAGAAACCCGAAAGATATTACAACTCCCGAGTTCCTTTATATCCCACATGGTTCAGATGAAAGTTATGAACAATTGACATTAGCGAATAATTAGATAAAACTTTATATCCCACATGGTTCAGATGAAAGATTACTCGATACACTTTAAAAACTAATAAGTTTCTTGCTTTATATCCCACATGGTTCAGATGAAAGTTTACCAGCCCTGTTTGCTATGTTTGCAATAATTGTCCTTTATATCCCACATGGTTCAGATGAAAGTCCTGAAGACAGACAGAAAGCTATTACTATACTTAACTTTATATCCCACATGGTTCAGATGAAAGAGTAGTGCCAGCTTTTTTTGTAGATGTCGGTCGTTTTCTTTATATCCCACATGGTTCAGATGAAAGCGTCTTAAGCATCTTGTTAGAAATTCTTCAAATGTCCTTTATATCCCACATGGTTCAGATGAAAGATTTTTACCCTCCCAGCACAGAATGTTCGAGCCTTTACTTTATATCCCACATGGTTCAGATGAAAGTTATCTGGGATATGAATAATATCATTATATCTTTTCTTTATATCCCACATGGTTCAGATGAAAGTAAGGGGAGCTATTGCTTTAAGTCTCATTTTTCAGACTTTATATCCCACATGGTTCAGATGAAAGCTTTTAATGATACTATATCTTTTTCTGTCAGTCCGTTCTTTATATCCCACATGGTTCAGATGAAAGCCTGGGTTGTTAGGGCTGCTTTGCAAGACTTGAAGGCCTTTATATCCCACATGGTTCAGATGAAAGTTACAGGGCTTTGGTTTAGTCATATTTTTCTTTATGCTCTTTATATCCCACATGGTTCAGATGAAAGAATTAGATATCTTTGGGTTCTTGAATTTCAAGAGCGCTTTATATCCCACATGGTTCAGATGAAAGTGCTACTCTTACTTATCCTAGTAATTTCGTTCCTGACTTTATATCCCACATGGTTCAGATGAAAGCGTGGATTACTGTTTCGGTTGACAACTGTCTACCTTTCTTTATATCCCACATGGTTCAGATGAAAGCAATAAGAGCTGAACCAAAAGGCCCCGGATCTGGCCATCTTTATATCCCACATGGTTCAGATGAAAGCAGATAAAAACTGAGTTTAAAATCAAAAAAGGAAGTAACTTTATATCCCACATGGTTCAGATGAAAGAAAGCGTCCATGTCTTAACCCTATTAGTGCAATTGACCTTTATATCCCACATGGTTCAGATGAAAGTCAATTTTCTTGAGATATGGCATATATAACAAGCCCATCTTTATATCCCACATGGTTCAGATGAAAGTTGAGTATTGGAGTTCTGTAACTCCTTATAGAGATGCTCCTTTATATCCCACATGGTTCAGATGAAAGCGATGCAAATACATAACTAATCCCCTTAAGACTTCACCTTTATATCCCACATGGTTCAGATGAAAGCCTTGTCCTCGCCATCGCCACCTGATTTTGAATTTGCTTTATATCCCACATGGTTCAGATGAAAGATAAGCTTGACTTTTATTTTGTGATTGCTATCAATAATCTTTATATCCCACATGGTTCAGATGAAAGGAAACATACGCTATGTCTGGGTTTTAGAGTTTCAGAAGCTTTATATCCCACATGGTTCAGATGAAAGAGGAGGAGGTTATAGGATTTCGGGTGTTACAGAAGACTTTATATCCCACATGGTTCAGATGAAAGGATGAAGTTGTAGCTGAATATTTAGGCCATACGCACTTTATATCCCACATGGTTCAGATGAAAGATCGTGTTTGGGTAAAAAAACTCGTCCTGGGGCTTCCTTTATATCCCACATGGTTCAGATGAAAGCATAAAAGGGAATTCAGGACAAGTGCCAAATAGTATCTTTATATCCCACATGGTTCAGATGAAAGGTGAATATGACAACGAATGTACAGAATGGATGGATGTCTTTATATCCCACATGGTTCAGATGAAAGTTTGCATAATGAAAAATACGAAATTTTGTTAAAGACTTTATATCCCACATGGTTCAGATGAAAGGAGAGAATCAAAAGCAGTAGCGAAACTAACAGCAACCTTTATATCCCACATGGTTCAGATGAAAGCTTATAAGTCTATTAAAACTTTTAATTTGACAATTTGTCTTTATATCCCACATGGTTCAGATGAAAGAAAATGCTTTCGTTTTCGAAAAGCAGACGTTTTGGCACTTTATATCCCACATGGTTCAGATGAAAGTCATACAATTACGATTTTGATAAGGCTGAAGATAGTCTTTATATCCCACATGGTTCAGATGAAAGTATGCGTTATGCTAGTGAAGTTCCTCATGACGATGACCTTTATATCCCACATGGTTCAGATGAAAGTTGTTACTCTTACTTATCCTGAAGCTTTTGTTTGCAACTTTATATCCCACATGGTTCAGATGAAAGGCCTTAACTTATCAAGAATTCATGCGTTTGACTAACAGCTTTATATCCCACATGGTTCAGATGAAAGCTCCGAGAACGAATCATTCAAGCCTTAAAAGAACACTTTATATCCCACATGGTTCAGATGAAAGGAGGAGGTGAATCGGAGGAGGTGGTTTAACCCGCATCTTTATATCCCACATGGTTCAGATGAAAGTGAGAAAGAGTGGTTTAAAACTCTTGTAACAGATCCCTTTATATCCCACATGGTTCAGATGAAAGTTAGCGTGGCGTAGTATTTTTTGAAGCTTTTTTTCACTTTATATCCCACATGGTTCAGATGAAAGTTACCGCGTCGAGTGTCAATCTCTGAAGTTATCAACCTTTATATCCCACATGGTTCAGATGAAAGATTGATTATTGAGTTATAGGCTATTGAGTTATAGGTCTTTATATCCCACATGGTTCAGATGAAAGGTGATTGCCGCAGCAACGCCCAGAAGTGCCAAACCAACTTTATATCCCACATGGTTCAGATGAAAGCAACGAGATGTCCATAACTCCATGATATGACATAACTTTATATCCCACATGGTTCAGATGAAAGATGTCTTTCTCGCATGCCAAACTATGTGAAATGTATAGCTTTATATCCCACATGGTTCAGATGAAAGCGCAAAAGTCTAATAACGCGCGAAAGATTGTAATAACTTTATATCCCACATGGTTCAGATGAAAGGGTATTCGTTTGGTATTTTTCCATCTATACCTGCAACTTTATATCCCACATGGTTCAGATGAAAGCTACTCTTGTAGCCACAATATCCACATTCCCAATCCATCTTTATATCCCACATGGTTCAGATGAAAGCAATAATGCTCATACAGCAAATAAGAGATGACGTTAAACTTTATATCCCACATGGTTCAGATGAAAGGCGCATCTTTGACTGACTTTGCTAAATTGTCTAAATCCTTTATATCCCACATGGTTCAGATGAAAGATCGACGCGAGTATAACCCTCCTGCGCGTCTTTATGCTTTATATCCCACATGGTTCAGATGAAAGAGCGTTGATGATTGTTTACTTACTGTCAAGGTCTTTCTTTATATCCCACATGGTTCAGATGAAAGGACGTTTTTTTGAAAAAGACGATGTTTGTATCGTGTTCTTTATATCCCACATGGTTCAGATGAAAGGGTTGCGTTGGGTGTGTATAGTAAAGCGGGAGAGACCTTTATATCCCACATGGTTCAGATGAAAGTTAGATAATCACAACTTATGGCATCTGATGCTTTCATACTTTATATCCCACATGGTTCAGATGAAAGGAGAGAGGCTGTTGCTTTAACTCTCGTCTTTCAGTTCTTTATATCCCACATGGTTCAGATGAAAGGGAGCATCCTTCCAGTCTCAATACTCGGCACAAAAGGCTTTATATCCCACATGGTTCAGATGAAAGTAATTAGTAGGTTGCTGAAATGATTTACCTTTATTACTTTATATCCCACATGGTTCAGATGAAAGTTGGTATAGGGCACGTTTGAGGAAGTTCAAAATCAAGCTTTATATCCCACATGGTTCAGATGAAAGAGGCTCCCCAGAAACGGCCAACATTCAAATAAGCGCTCTTTATATCCCACATGGTTCAGATGAAAGTTTTTTTGTGTCTAAATTTTCAACTATCGCTGCTCTTTATATCCCACATGGTTCAGATGAAAGGTCCAAACTTCTTAGTCTGCCATGCATCCCATATTTGCTTTATATCCCACATGGTTCAGATGAAAGCTGATATTGAGGCTATTTTTGAAGCCGTAGACACTTCCTTTATATCCCACATGGTTCAGATGAAAGTAATTTTTTATGTAGTATATATGCAAAATTTAATTATGCTTTATATCCCACATGGTTCAGATGAAAGATAATAATTAATTGTCTATTGTCTATTGTCTCTCGTCACTTTATATCCCACATGGTTCAGATGAAAGAATAAGCTTCATCAAAAAGTAGTGCCAGTTGAATTTCTTTATATCCCACATGGTTCAGATGAAAGAACATTAGAAGCAACAGAAGAAATATCGCTTACAAACTTTATATCCCACATGGTTCAGATGAAAGTTATTGTCAAGTTATATTCACAAGTCAGAGTTGTCGACTTTATATCCCACATGGTTCAGATGAAAGTTATGTAGTTCATGTTCGTCAAACTGCTTACGATACTTTATATCCCACATGGTTCAGATGAAAGCCGGTCTCGCCGGCGTCGTTGGTCTTGCGATTACTCTTCTTTATATCCCACATGGTTCAGATGAAAGTGCCTGAGTATTGTCTCCATTCCTGCCGCTCTCTAAGCTTTATATCCCACATGGTTCAGATGAAAGTTTACAATATTTGAGAGATAGAAAAATCAAATATCTCCTTTATATCCCACATGGTTCAGATGAAAGTTAATACACCAAATCGGCATATTTGTCTTTTTAGACTTTATATCCCACATGGTTCAGATGAAAGCGAAACGCTTGTTACCGTAGTGCCGTGTATAAAATCTCTTTATATCCCACATGGTTCAGATGAAAGTAAGAGAAAATACAAAAATTACATATCAATCATTAACTTTATATCCCACATGGTTCAGATGAAAGTTCATCCTCGATGGCTTTATTGATATTGCTATTAACGGACTTTATATCCCACATGGTTCAGATGAAAGAAAAATATTTTGGTATTGATGATCCTGTTTTTAAAAACTTTATATCCCACATGGTTCAGATGAAAGTCTTTTCTGTCACTCGATGTTAAATCATCTGAAAGACTTTATATCCCACATGGTTCAGATGAAAGTTTTTCAGCATTATCTATCAAAAGATAGAATTTTTCCTTTATATCCCACATGGTTCAGATGAAAGGATGCCCATGAAACACTTATCTGGGCAAGCACAGGAAACTTTATATCCCACATGGTTCAGATGAAAGCTCTCATTTTCTCTCTCCATATTGATGATTTGTTATACTTTATATCCCACATGGTTCAGATGAAAGTATTTTTCAATGACTTAAGCTATTGTTGCTTTTTTCCTTTATATCCCACATGGTTCAGATGAAAGGTAAAAAATGGAAACTGTTGATATTTATACAGTTGGCTTTATATCCCACATGGTTCAGATGAAAGGTCAAGTCTCATTTGAACAGCTTCTTACAATTCTTACTTTATATCCCACATGGTTCAGATGAAAGTTTTTCTGTTCTCTCTGATTTTAAAACTCTTACTACCTTTATATCCCACATGGTTCAGATGAAAGATCTCATACTGCCATGTCTCAAGCACTCGTGCATAACTTTATATCCCACATGGTTCAGATGAAAGAATAGTCTTCGCCGTAGATATGGCAGACTCTGTTATATCCTTTATATCCCACATGGTTCAGATGAAAGGCGTCAAGCAACTCCTTTTCGCCCCAATCATCGTTCTTTATATCCCACATGGTTCAGATGAAAGTTGTAACCGTGACACTGACACTTGTCACGGTTACAAGACTTTATATCCCACATGGTTCAGATGAAAGACAAATATTTCCATCCTAAAAAAAAGACAATTTGGTCTTTATATCCCACATGGTTCAGATGAAAGGCGAAATGATATTGATCCACCGCTTAGTGTAGTTGTAGACTTTATATCCCACATGGTTCAGATGAAAGGTGGTATAAAGCACACTTAAGAAAATTTCATATTAAGCTTTATATCCCACATGGTTCAGATGAAAGCGTTTAAGGCATCTTGTTAGAAATTCTGCTAGCGTCCTTTATATCCCACATGGTTCAGATGAAAGAAATTAACAGTAATAATTAGTTAATTGTCTCTCGTCACTTTATATCCCACATGGTTCAGATGAAAGATCGTAACCGTTTCCTTTCCGTATCCAATCAAAAGACTTTATATCCCACATGGTTCAGATGAAAGCTTAAGAGAGGTTATCCATAAAAAAGAAAAACCTCAACTTTATATCCCACATGGTTCAGATGAAAGTACAGTTACTCATAATCAAGTAATTAAATAATTAGACCTTTATATCCCACATGGTTCAGATGAAAGGGTATAAGTCACTCTTAAATTAGTCTGTAAATCACTCTTTATATCCCACATGGTTCAGATGAAAGCTTTAATACTTTCATCTTCTAAAACCTGTAGAAAATATCTTTATATCCCACATGGTTCAGATGAAAGCTGTCAAAGGCACAAAGAGAGGCAATCTATCAAAAAGCACTTTATATCCCACATGGTTCAGATGAAAGCCTGTTTTTTGGGGATTACAAATTAAAACCTAAATTCTTTATATCCCACATGGTTCAGATGAAAGGTTTTATAATCTAACTGAGCGACGGCAGCAGGCTCTCTTTATATCCCACATGGTTCAGATGAAAGCTCGATTCTTTAGAGGAGACTATAAATTACTGAATGCTTTATATCCCACATGGTTCAGATGAAAGTAGATTTAGCTTTTCCCTTCTTTTCCTTAACCTTTCCTTTATATCCCACATGGTTCAGATGAAAGATTATCCCGGTCGTATATTTATAGCGTCATTAAGTAACTTTATATCCCACATGGTTCAGATGAAAGATGCCAAGAGGAAATCCCAATATAGCGTTATATGCAAGCTTTATATCCCACATGGTTCAGATGAAAGAATAACAGCATGTGTATGCAAGTGCGGATCTAACTCCCTTTATATCCCACATGGTTCAGATGAAAGCTATGCGTTATGCTAATGAAGTTCCAGTTGACGACCTTTATATCCCACATGGTTCAGATGAAAGTACGATCTTTCAAGAGTTATCAGGCTTTTTCGTCGGCTTTATATCCCACATGGTTCAGATGAAAGGTGGCGGTGGAAGGGTCAAGGATTTACAATGTTCGACTTTATATCCCACATGGTTCAGATGAAAGGTTGCCGCGTCGAGTGTCAATCTCCGAGGTCATCAACCTTTATATCCCACATGGTTCAGATGAAAGCCGCAGGCACTTTTTATTATCCATAGCCCCCATCGCTCTTTATATCCCACATGGTTCAGATGAAAGGTTAGCACAGCTTGCAAAACTCTCAAGAATTCATCCTTTATATCCCACATGGTTCAGATGAAAGCGGACCTTCAACTTTTACAACTCTACCTATTTTAACCTTTATATCCCACATGGTTCAGATGAAAGAAATTAACAGTAATAATTAGTTAGTTAGGAGTTCTTTACTTTATATCCCACATGGTTCAGATGAAAGTCCCACATGGTTCAGATAAAAAGGATAGACGCCACACTTTATATCCCACATGGTTCAGATGAAAGCAGATATACCCTGTAGTAGAGGTAATGCCTGGAAGAACTTTATATCCCACATGGTTCAGATGAAAGTCCCACATGGTTCAGATAAAAAGGATAGACGCCACACTTTATATCCCACATGGTTCAGATGAAAGACATAGTTAACTCTAATGATGAGCGTCACTTGCGTGCCTTTATATCCCACATGGTTCAGATGAAAGGATGGAGCATCACGAAAACTTAAGCTGATAGGTGCCTTTATATCCCACATGGTTCAGATGAAAGGTTCGATATGTTTTCAGCGTCAATACTGCTAATATCCTTTATATCCCACATGGTTCAGATGAAAGTTGGTATAAAGCACGCTTAAAGCTGTTTGGTATTAAACTTTATATCCCACATGGTTCAGATGAAAGCCCTCTTGAAAGTGCCATTACTATTAAAAAGGGTGACTTTATATCCCACATGGTTCAGATGAAAGGGATCAGCATCATTTCGCCTAAGAAGTGATGTAATCTTTATATCCCACATGGTTCAGATGAAAGTATATCAAATGTTTTTAATTCTGTTCTTTCTTCTGTCTTTATATCCCACATGGTTCAGATGAAAGAAGCTTCTGAGCTGCCTTGTCCTTTGTGCTGCCTCTTCTTTATATCCCACATGGTTCAGATGAAAGTCATATAATTACGATTTCGATGAAGCTGAAGACAGTCTTTATATCCCACATGGTTCAGATGAAAGTTTTTTGTCGTTACTCGAGCGGGAGGCTGAAAGGCAGCTTTATATCCCACATGGTTCAGATGAAAGCTATGTTTTATCTAAAATTAACAATAATAATTAATTAGTCTTTATATCCCACATGGTTCAGATGAAAGTTCATCACTCATAGATAATAAAGATAACAATCAAAACTTTATATCCCACATGGTTCAGATGAAAGTTGATAAGAAAAACAAGCTGCGAAGGTAAAAGAGACCCTTTATATCCCACATGGTTCAGATGAAAGGTATAAGCGTGATAGTTTTCTTGGTTCGGATACTTCCTTTATATCCCACATGGTTCAGATGAAAGTTTAAGTTTTAGTGACTGTATGTTATGGACGACTGTCTTTATATCCCACATGGTTCAGATGAAAGTTTTGAGTTTTAAGTTTTTCGATTCCTCGATTTCGGCTTTATATCCCACATGGTTCAGATGAAAGCGCTCGAGACTTTATGTCCAGCGTCACAGTCAAAAACTTTATATCCCACATGGTTCAGATGAAAGGATATTTCTATTTATCGACTTTATTTCTTGCAATTCCTTTATATCCCACATGGTTCAGATGAAAGCTTTTTTATGGATAACCTCTCTTAAGTTTTTGACAAGCTTTATATCCCACATGGTTCAGATGAAAGAAGTATGCATACTACGACACCAACAAAAAAGACAGTAGCTTTATATCCCACATGGTTCAGATGAAAGCAAGTCTCATTTGAACAGCTTTTTACAGTATTTAAGACTTTATATCCCACATGGTTCAGATGAAAGATATATCCCGTGCTTCTATCTTTCATGCTTTCATGTTGCTTTATATCCCACATGGTTCAGATGAAAGAAGATGTCTTCGTTTTAAAAAAGCAGACGTTTTAAAACTTTATATCCCACATGGTTCAGATGAAAGTCATCTGCTGATATGTCAAGACGAGAGTTAGGATTTGCTTTATATCCCACATGGTTCAGATGAAAGGAACAAATGTAAATCTTTATGAAATTGCTGAAAGAGCGCTTTATATCCCACATGGTTCAGATGAAAGCAATATCCACATTCCCAATCCATTGGGTTAGGCTCCTTTATATCCCACATGGTTCAGATGAAAGTGAAACGCTTGTTACCGTAGTTTTTTACATAAAAGCGCTTTATATCCCACATGGTTCAGATGAAAGATGAAACGCTTGTTGCCGTGATATTTTGTGTAGAATCTCTTTATATCCCACATGGTTCAGATGAAAGAGCATGCTGTAAGTTATTGATTTTGCTGGGTTTTTCTTTATATCCCACATGGTTCAGATGAAAGGCAAATGCAACTATCAAGCTTTCTGGTGCGGAATGGCTTTATATCCCACATGGTTCAGATGAAAGATAGGTTCGAGGCGGCTCTTGCTTTAACGATGCAAAGCTTTATATCCCACATGGTTCAGATGAAAGGGGGGTGGTAGTTCTACTTCTATTAGTGTTTCTGTTGACTTTATATCCCACATGGTTCAGATGAAAGGATTAGGAGAAAACAAAAAAGAGAAATTTCACATAAAACTTTATATCCCACATGGTTCAGATGAAAGTATCATCAAGATGTTCAAGTGGTCAGAGTATGATTTCTTTATATCCCACATGGTTCAGATGAAAGGTCAGGAGCGTGAGGCTGTTAGACAAGCTTTTGATTATCTTTATATCCCACATGGTTCAGATGAAAGCTGCTGCCTCACGCTGTGCCCTTTCCTGTCTTTCAGCTTTATATCCCACATGGTTCAGATGAAAGCAGCGCATCTTTGACTGACTTTGCCAAATTGTCCAAGTCCTTTATATCCCACATGGTTCAGATGAAAGTCCAAGTCTTTTAGCGAGACTTTTTTGCTGACTTATCTTTATATCCCACATGGTTCAGATGAAAGCTGTTCGTCTTTAATATCATCTTGAATATTGCTTGACTTTATATCCCACATGGTTCAGATGAAAGATTTTGAGACTTATCATTGCTCTGGTTTTGGTGTTGGCTTTATATCCCACATGGTTCAGATGAAAGCTACATTACCAATGTTATGCAGAATGTCTTTCATACCTTTATATCCCACATGGTTCAGATGAAAGATGTGGGATATAAAATAGTCAAATAGTCAAATAGTCTCTTTATATCCCACATGGTTCAGATGAAAGTTGGTCATGGTGCTTATTCTTCAGGTAGATATTATCGCTTTATATCCCACATGGTTCAGATGAAAGTGTGCTTATATTAGTTCTTTTCTCTATCCTTATTCCTTTATATCCCACATGGTTCAGATGAAAGCATGGGTTGTTAGGGCTGCTTTGCATGACTTGAAGTCCTTTATATCCCACATGGTTCAGATGAAAGTTGATGATGTTCATCTCATTAGATGACTGAAACAACTTTATATCCCACATGGTTCAGATGAAAGTTCTATGCGTTATGCTGGTGAGGTTCCTCACGACGACCTTTATATCCCACATGGTTCAGATGAAAGTTACAGTATTTGAGACGACGAAACATACGCTATATCCTTTATATCCCACATGGTTCAGATGAAAGGGCATAAAATAGTTTCAAGCAAGATTAGGTAATAAGACTTTATATCCCACATGGTTCAGATGAAAGGAGGCTGTGTACTACCTTCTTGTGTGCTACCTTCTTGCTTTATATCCCACATGGTTCAGATGAAAGGTCTGTGAGCAGAGTTCCCTTGACGAGAGACTAAATTCTTTATATCCCACATGGTTCAGATGAAAGGTGATAGGGAGTTTATTCTCCGTGCTTTTGAGTCTACCTTTATATCCCACATGGTTCAGATGAAAGGTGCGTCAAGCAACTCCTTTTCGCCCCAATCGTCGTTCTTTATATCCCACATGGTTCAGATGAAAGATCGATGTAAAACAAGATGTCTTACTTGCTTCTATCTTTATATCCCACATGGTTCAGATGAAAGGGTATAGACAAAGAAGGAGCAGTCCTTGAGAAAATTAACTTTATATCCCACATGGTTCAGATGAAAGACTTCTATAAGAAGATGTTCTACCTGTACTGATGAACTTTATATCCCACATGGTTCAGATGAAAGCTTGCCTGGATGAGGAGGTTTAGGCCTCCTCGCTCCACTTTATATCCCACATGGTTCAGATGAAAGAATCCCATCTCACCGAGTGAGATAGAGAGTTCTTCATCTTTATATCCCACATGGTTCAGATGAAAGGTTAAATTTCGTCACATACACATGAAGCATTGCTATCTTTATATCCCACATGGTTCAGATGAAAGGCCTATCTTAGATATGCTGACCAGATATACCCAGTAAGCTTTATATCCCACATGGTTCAGATGAAAGGCACAACAGGCTGCTGATGAGGAGGCAAGGGGTAAAGCTTTATATCCCACATGGTTCAGATGAAAGTATTTAAAAATACATATATATATCCCACGCTCCAAGCTTTATATCCCACATGGTTCAGATGAAAGAAGCACCCCAGAAACGACCAACGCTTGCGAAACTAGCCTTTATATCCCACATGGTTCAGATGAAAGTAACCCAATCTTAAGTAGATACTGATAGAAGGTCTTTTTCTTTATATCCCACATGGTTCAGATGAAAGGCTTGCAGTGCAGTTTGCTCTCGCCATGATTATAACCTTTATATCCCACATGGTTCAGATGAAAGACATCTTATGCGTGTCTATTAAAAACATTTTATATATACTTTATATCCCACATGGTTCAGATGAAAGTGTTTTCCTCTCTGATACTACCAGCCAGCCATCCCACCTTTATATCCCACATGGTTCAGATGAAAGAAAAATTAGCAGTAAGCAATGAAACAGTTTAAAAAAACTTTATATCCCACATGGTTCAGATGAAAGTCTATCTTAAATTCTCTTCCTAACTACTAATTACAACTTTATATCCCACATGGTTCAGATGAAAGGTTTCAAACTCTGAAATGGTATAAATTTTTTTAATACTTTATATCCCACATGGTTCAGATGAAAGTTAAAATTGCGAAATTCACTAAATGTGAATTTCGCAATCTTTATATCCCACATGGTTCAGATGAAAGAAATTGCGAAATTCACTAAATGTGAATTTCGCAATCTTTATATCCCACATGGTTCAGATGAAAGTTTGCTTGCATAACATTTCTTAAGTGCTGCTGGGCTTCTTTATATCCCACATGGTTCAGATGAAAGTTGCTAATGAGATTTTACCTGCTGTTGTTAATAATCTTTATATCCCACATGGTTCAGATGAAAGCGATGGCGATGGCGAGGTCAAGGCTTTACAGCTCTTGACTTTATATCCCACATGGTTCAGATGAAAGTTATAATCTCTCTCGTAGTATCAGACTTTTGCGGCGTCTTTATATCCCACATGGTTCAGATGAAAGATGAGCTTAATAGAGAGCTAAATATAATAAAAGCTACTTTATATCCCACATGGTTCAGATGAAAGTTTTCTGCGTTGCTAATGAGTGTTATATATTTCTCCTTTATATCCCACATGGTTCAGATGAAAGCATACATGTTAGTTAAAGGTGGAGAAGCTGTAACAACTTTATATCCCACATGGTTCAGATGAAAGATATCTGGGTTAATAAATCAATGAATGCACATAGGGCTTTATATCCCACATGGTTCAGATGAAAGGTGACACGCATACTACTACCGAAAAGCGGAATAATCCTTTATATCCCACATGGTTCAGATGAAAGTGGAAAATATCATCATTCGCAAGTTTTAAACATCGTCTTTATATCCCACATGGTTCAGATGAAAGCCAAATTGCCGGTAACGGAAAAGAAGTTGTCGTTACCTTTATATCCCACATGGTTCAGATGAAAGCTATTTCTGGTTTTGTGGTTAGCAGCGCATCACTGCCCTTTATATCCCACATGGTTCAGATGAAAGATTCCGCCGGTATTCAGAAACGCAGCGTTCAATTTGCTTTATATCCCACATGGTTCAGATGAAAGGAGTCAAAATTAAATTATGATTGATGCAAGAATAAAACTTTATATCCCACATGGTTCAGATGAAAGAAATCTCTGCTCGATACCACAACTGCTGTTATTTCAACTTTATATCCCACATGGTTCAGATGAAAGATCTGTGCAGAAGTCATAACAACAACTGTCTCAACTTGCTTTATATCCCACATGGTTCAGATGAAAGGTTTGATATATCTTCAACGTCAATATCATCAACATCCTTTATATCCCACATGGTTCAGATGAAAGATTGCATTGAAAAGTGAAACCCCAACCAGCTTTTCGCTTTATATCCCACATGGTTCAGATGAAAGAAAGCGTCCATGTCTTAACCCTATTAGTGCAATTGACCTTTATATCCCACATGGTTCAGATGAAAGTGCTTATGAAGTTACAAGTGAGAACGGAAAGACAACTTTATATCCCACATGGTTCAGATGAAAGCAGACCTCTTATTCATTACTACTACAAGTGCTTTCTTTATATCCCACATGGTTCAGATGAAAGTAGTCTTTCTCCTCATTCTTCTCCTTCTCGATTTGCTCTTTATATCCCACATGGTTCAGATGAAAGTAATATGTGGTGATGTTATGTCCTTGAACGAGTATCTTTATATCCCACATGGTTCAGATGAAAGTCGCAAGATGCGGAAATTTAGGCTTGAGATGTATGCCTTTATATCCCACATGGTTCAGATGAAAGAGCTCCAGCTTGAGAAAGCATCTGTTCAAACTGATCACTTTATATCCCACATGGTTCAGATGAAAGATAAATGAAGCACAGGCATTCTGACATTCATCTAATGTTCTTTATATCCCACATGGTTCAGATGAAAGGACGCAAAAGCCTAATAACGCGCGAAAGCTTGTAATAGCTTTATATCCCACATGGTTCAGATGAAAGATCCATTTACCAAAATGAGAAAATCCATTTGCCCAAACTTTATATCCCACATGGTTCAGATGAAAGACATATATAATAATCTCTCTAATATCCAGGGTTATCCCTTTATATCCCACATGGTTCAGATGAAAGGTGATAGGGAGTTTATTCTCCGTGCTTTTGAGTCTACCTTTATATCCCACATGGTTCAGATGAAAGCTTAAGAGAGGTTATTCATAAAAAAGAAAAACCGCAACTTTATATCCCACATGGTTCAGATGAAAGGTAAGATTAATACTTGCAAACGCTGATTTGGCGATTGCTTTATATCCCACATGGTTCAGATGAAAGGCATATCAGTCTCCACTTGCAAAGTCCCAAAGGCTTGCTTTATATCCCACATGGTTCAGATGAAAGGTGATAACAACGAGAGTTACAGGGGTGCGGGATATATCTTTATATCCCACATGGTTCAGATGAAAGTTAAGTTATCAGATGATTTGTTATCAGATGATTTCAACTCTTTATATCCCACATGGTTCAGATGAAAGTTTTGTCAGCATACCTCTTCTCAAGTACCCTTATCTGCTTTATATCCCACATGGTTCAGATGAAAGTGAGATATAAGCAATGCGTATATCCGTAACCCCAAACTTTATATCCCACATGGTTCAGATGAAAGAGTTTCTGAAGTCAATTATGTTGATTCAAAAACTAATCCTTTATATCCCACATGGTTCAGATGAAAGGGTAAATCACGATATATGACAATTACTGCCCCAGACTTTATATCCCACATGGTTCAGATGAAAGTTTATAGCTTCTGTCACTCGATGTTAAATCATCTAACAGCTTTATATCCCACATGGTTCAGATGAAAGAAACCAATCTCAAAGAGAACTCCGAGGACGAATTATTCCTTTATATCCCACATGGTTCAGATGAAAGATAGCCCCCATCGCTCGGCATGAAGCTTGCAAGCCTCCTTTATATCCCACATGGTTCAGATGAAAGTAGCCCCCATCGCTCGGCATGAAGCTTGCAAGCCTCCTTTATATCCCACATGGTTCAGATGAAAGCCTCTTATAAGGAGTTAACATGATATATTTGTATTACTTTATATCCCACATGGTTCAGATGAAAGAAGATATTCTGCAGATGGCTTAGAAGCGGATATATGCCTTTATATCCCACATGGTTCAGATGAAAGACTGCATCAAAAAAGCTAAAAAAAAAGAAAAAGACAACTTTATATCCCACATGGTTCAGATGAAAGATCATCTATTTTAGTTATTCAACCAAAGATTGACACTTTATATCCCACATGGTTCAGATGAAAGAGTGTTTAGGGCTCCAAAACCCTCTATTACGATAAACTTTATATCCCACATGGTTCAGATGAAAGAAACCATCCACCGCGTCTTGCCTTAAAGCTCCCGAAAGCTTTATATCCCACATGGTTCAGATGAAAGGGGCATGGCTAACAGCAAAACAAAAAGGCTACTTTCATCTTTATATCCCACATGGTTCAGATGAAAGTTATGGAGAGGGAAATGAGAGCAGTTATAGAAAATAAAGACTTTATATCCCACATGGTTCAGATGAAAGTGGTATAAAGCACACTTGAGGAAATTTAAAATCAAGCTTTATATCCCACATGGTTCAGATGAAAGCAAGAGACGCTAAATATTTCAAGATACGATTAATAGGCTTTATATCCCACATGGTTCAGATGAAAGAGGAGAAGGCAGAAGAATGAAAATCTACGATTTGCTACTTTATATCCCACATGGTTCAGATGAAAGCGCTCACATCAAAGATTCCATAACTGAGTATAGCTTTCTTTATATCCCACATGGTTCAGATGAAAGCTCTCCAGCCCATGCATGGGAGAGAGAATCGATTATTCTTTATATCCCACATGGTTCAGATGAAAGATGCGGTTGCCTGCACAGATCTGCAGCCAACCAAAAAGACTTTATATCCCACATGGTTCAGATGAAAGAAAAGTTTGGTAAACATAAGATAAGAGGTGCTACAGCCTTTATATCCCACATGGTTCAGATGAAAGAATATAAAAATACGCTATTATATAAACGCTTAACCTTCTTTATATCCCACATGGTTCAGATGAAAGAAGGACTATAAGTTATTCAAAAAAAATCTCGATGCACTTTATATCCCACATGGTTCAGATGAAAGTTTCTATAACTGCTCTCATTTTCCCTCTCCATATACTTTATATCCCACATGGTTCAGATGAAAGTATTCGGTTCTTTTAGTTTTGATACAGAAAGAAGAAATCTTTATATCCCACATGGTTCAGATGAAAGTACTATAATGCAAATGTTTTTATCTCAACCTTTACCATCTTTATATCCCACATGGTTCAGATGAAAGACATCTAGCAGTGTCATAAACTCCAACGAAACGCTTGCTTTATATCCCACATGGTTCAGATGAAAGCTATAATAGACGAACGAAGCAGGCGAATAACTATTTTCCTTTATATCCCACATGGTTCAGATGAAAGTATGTGCTTCTTCAATTTTTCTTGCTATTCTTTCCGACTTTATATCCCACATGGTTCAGATGAAAGAAAGCATTATGGGAAAAAATTGGCATTCTAATTGAACTTTATATCCCACATGGTTCAGATGAAAGTATAACCACAGTATTTACATTCCCAATCCATACTGTTCTTTATATCCCACATGGTTCAGATGAAAGTCTTTCCGGGGCAAGATATATGAAAGTGTTTTTGATCTTTATATCCCACATGGTTCAGATGAAAGTTGATAATATACGACACAAAAATTCAGGCTTGGCTCATCTTTATATCCCACATGGTTCAGATGAAAGTAAAAAAGGAGGTGAAAAAAATGAGGCTAATAGGTAAACTTTATATCCCACATGGTTCAGATGAAAGGGAGCCTTATGAGCCTTCAGAATGGTTTCATCACATACTTTATATCCCACATGGTTCAGATGAAAGCACAAATTCAAGCCATCAAATCTGAAAGACATCTTTACTTTATATCCCACATGGTTCAGATGAAAGTTTGTATTTGATGAAGCAAGAGACTTAATTTTATCCTTTATATCCCACATGGTTCAGATGAAAGACTGCTAATTCTATAGCTAGCGCAATAGCGCGGTCTTACTTTATATCCCACATGGTTCAGATGAAAGTTAGTCGTTAGTGTATTTATGCTTGGGTTCGCTATTGCTTTATATCCCACATGGTTCAGATGAAAGTTAGGTCGTGCTATTCTCGGTTTAGCTGCATTAGGCTTTATATCCCACATGGTTCAGATGAAAGGATGAAATAAGAACGATTAAGAGATGAGAATTTGATTCTTTATATCCCACATGGTTCAGATGAAAGAACACCATAATATATATGAACCTCCTATTTTTTATTTCTTTATATCCCACATGGTTCAGATGAAAGTGCTGAAGACGAATGTCAAAAGTATCAGGATATAAGCTTTATATCCCACATGGTTCAGATGAAAGAGCTGTTCAGATGAGACTTTGCTTTTTTACCATCCAACCTTTATATCCCACATGGT
>Ga0209721_1001021_pt1 | contig 22370 bp, 14 predicted proteins | sample TshhotsprinmetaG_FD_184139 | JGI IMG/M metagenome (GOLD analysis project Ga0209721, IMG submission 184139) | Hot spring microbial communities from South Africa to study Microbial Dark Matter (Phase II) - Tshipise hot spring metaG (SPAdes)... | ecosystem: Environmental > Aquatic > Thermal springs...
CCTGCGTCTGGTTTACCGCTTCCTCTTTCTGCTCGTCTCCGAGGAGCGCGGCCTGATGGGGCAGCACCCGCTCTACCTCGAACACTACGGCGTCTCGCGCCTGCGCCGCTTGTGCGAACACCGCGCTGCCTGTGGCGGCACAGGCGCCGCTTGTGGCGGCACAGGCGCCGCCTTCACCGACGACGCCGACCTGTGGCTGGGCCTGTGCGCCCTGTGGCGGGTTTTGCAGGACGAACGATTGGCCGCCTTGCTGGGCGCGCCGCCGCTTGTGGCGGCACAGGCGCCGCCGCTGAACGGCGAACTCTTCGCCCATCAGCAACTGGACGAGGCCCTCATTACCAACCGTGACCTGCTGGGCGCTTTCTGGCATCTGGTCTTCTACGACAACCCGCCGCGCCGCGTCAACTACGCCGCGCTCGATACCGAAGAACTCGGCTCGGTGTACGAGAGTTTGCTGGAATTGCAACCCGTCATCGAGTGGCGGGGCAATCGTCCGCGGTTCCAGATGGAAGCGCACGGCGAGGAACGCCGCTCGACCGGTTCGCACTACACCCCGCCGGAACTGGTGACCCCGCTCATCCAGCACGCGCTTGAGCCGGTCTTGCAGGAACGGCTGGCTGCCTGCCGGACGAATGAGGAACGCGAGGTCGCCATCCTGAACCTGAAGGTGCTCGATCCGGCGTGTGGTTCCGGGCATTTCCTGCTCGCGGCGGCGCGGCGGCTGGGGAAAGAACTGGCCCGCCTGCGCACCGGCGAAGACGAGCCGGCCCCCGAAGCGCTGCGTCAGGGGGTGCGCGATGCGATCACCCATTGTCTCTACGGCGTGGACAAGAACCCGCTGGCGGTGGAACTGTGCCGGGTGGCGCTCTGGCTGGAAAGTCACGCGGCCGGCAAGCCGCTCACGTTTCTGGAACATCGCATCCGGCACGGCGATTCGCTCCTTGGTCTGCACGACCTGACCGCGCTTGAAGACGGCATTCCTGATGCAGCCTACAAAGCGCAGGGCGCCGCCGACCGCAAGCGCCTGGCCGAGGCGCGCAAGCGCAATGCCCGCGAGCGCGATGCCGCGCTCTTTCGACACAGTTTCATCTCGCAGCCGCTGGCCGATGTTGCCGCCACCATGGGCCGGATTGCCGCGCTGCCTGAAGCGACCATCGAGCAGGTACGGGCCAAACGCGCCGCCTGGCAGCATGTCCAGGACAGCGCCGAGGTTCGGCGGCTGCACCTGGCATGCGATACCTACACCGCTGCGTTCTTCCTGCCGTCGTCCCCTGCCGCCAGCGGGGAACCGATCACCACCGCCGCCATCCACGAAGCGCTGTCGCGCGGCCGTCTGACCGATGCCCGACAGGCCGCCGCCGCTTGTGGCGGCACAGGCGCCGCCGCGCTGGCCATCCGCGCCGACCGCGCCTTCTTCCACTGGGCATTGGAGTTCCCTGAGGTGTTGCACCACAGAGACACAAGGTTGCACCACAGAGACACAGAGGCGCGGAGACCGGACAATCCAGACGAATCGCTGTGTCTCCGCGCCTCTGTGGTGTACTCTTCCGGCTTTGATGTGATCCTGGGCAATCCGCCGTTTATGGGCGGGTTGCGCGTCAGCGGCGCCTTTGGCGAGGCGTACCGGAAATGGCTGGAATACGCGCTGCAACCCTTCGGCGGCACGGCCGATCTCTGCGCTGCCTTCTTCCGCCGCGCCTTCGGTTTGCTCAAACCCGGCGGACGGCTGGGCATGATCGCGACCAATACCCTCGGCCAGGGCGACACCCGCGAAAGCGGCCTGGCGGTCATCCTCAAGCAGGGCGGCGTCATCCACTTTGCCCGGCGCTTCGTCCCATGGCCCGGTCAGGCCAGCGTCGAAGTCAATCTCGTCGCGCTCACCCGCGCGCCGGCGCGCGCTCAAGCGCCCGCGCGTTTGCCCCTGCTCGACAACACCCCCGTCCCCTTCATCTCCTCCCGCCTCGACGATCAACCCGAACGCGAACCGCAACGCCTGCGGCAGAATGCGGGGAAGGCGTTTCAGGGTGATATTGTGCGTGGCATCGGTTTTGTGCTGGAGCCGGAGGAAGCCGAACGGTTGCTGGCAGAAGACCCGCGCAACGCCGATTGCCTCTTCCCCTACCTGAACGGCGAAGACCTGAACAGCCACCCGCAGCAGCAGCCCAGCCGGCGGGTGATCTGCTTCCACGATTGGGGGCTGGAACACGCTCAAGCGTACCCCGATGTGCTTCGCATTGTCGAAGCGCGCGTCAAGCCGGAGCGGGAACGACTGACCGGCCCCGGCGACAAGCGCAACCGCGAGTACTGGTGGCAGTTTGGCGCGTACCGGGCGGGAATGCGCCAGGCCATCGCCCCCCTGCGGCGGGTGCTGGTGCGAAGTCGGGTGAGCGAAATGCATGTGCCCGTTTTCGTACCGAAAGGCTGGGTGTACAATGAGCAAACCATCGTCTTCGCCTTCGACGACGACTATCACTTCGCCCTGCTCCAATCCGCCGTGCATGAAACCTGGGTCTGGCGCAACGCTTCCAGCCTTGAGTCGCGCAATCGCTACACCCCCACCGACTGCTTTGACACCTTCCCCTTCCCGCCATCCGAATACGCCGCGCCCGGTCTGGCGGAACTGCTGAGCCAGCCGGTCTTTGCCCGCGCCGCGCAGATCGGCGCCGACTACCACGAACACCGGCGGCAGACCATGCTGGCGCGGCAGTTGGGCCTGACCAAAACCTACAACCTCTTCCACAACCCCGCCGTCGCCGACGAGGACATCGCCCGCCTGCGCGACCTGCACATCGCGCTGGACACCGCCATCCTGGCCTGCTACGGCTGGCAGGATGTGGACCTGGGTCACGACTTCCACCAGAACGAACGCGGCCAGACGCGCTTCATGCCCGCGGCGGAGGCGCGGCGCGTCCTGATCGAACGATTGCTGCAGTTGAACGGGAGTCTGGCATGAGCGCCAACGCGAACGAATTGGTCGAACGAGCCGTGGCAGCGATGGTTGTGGCGATTGACGCGTACAATCGACCGGCTTACCCCTACCGCGGCGAAACCTTCGCCATTCTCGCGCTTAACGCCTGGGAATTGCTGCTCAAGGCCAAATGGATCGCAAAACATTCAGATTGTGTTGAAAGTATGTATAAGAAAGATAAACAGGGACAGATCAAACGGAACCGCTCAGGAAATCCGCTCACGTACGGTTTGAGTTATCTCACGCAGCATCTCGCTGAGGATGGCATGCTCCACCACAATGTAAGATCCAACCTTGATCTTCTCTCTGAAGTACGCAATGTTGCTGTTCATTTCCGTCATCGCGAGAGTGAATTGACTCGACGCCTTCAGGAACTGAGCATGGCCTGCGTGAGAAACTTCGTGATTGCAGTTCAGGATTGGTTTCATACAGATCTCACGCAATTGAATCTCTACCTCATGCCGCTTTCATTTCTCCCCCCGCCCTCAAGTGTTGAAGGCGTTCAACTGAATGCCGAAGAGGAGCAGTTTTTGTCTTTCTTGAACCAGACTGCTCGCGCCGAGGAGAACTCTGAACTCGGCTATCACATCATGGTGAAGGTCGAAATCCGTTTTGTGCAGTCTGAACAGGCTCAAGCGCTGCCAGTCCGCGTGACGGATGATCCTGATGCGCCAGCTGTGCGCCTGACCGAAGAGCAAATGCAGTGTCAGCAAAGGTATTCAAATTTCAAGATCAAAGATACGTATCACAATATTCGGAAGAGATTAGAAAATGATGGAAACTACTGTTATGTTCGATTTCTCGACCCAAGTAATCCTGTAAGTAAAAGCAAGAAGTTTTATAATCCCAAAATTCTGCAAGAGTTTGATAAGGAATACGAAAAGAAACAGGAGGAATGATAAGCGATGATCCAATTTGTGAGGTCTTCCGATGAACACTGAAAGCTTTTCGTCAATTCTCGATGGCGATCTCCAGAGATTCGGGTCAGCTTCTGCTTTTTTTCCAGAGACGGATTTTGGGTGTTCTATCTCAACCATACCATGTTGATGGCTTCCGCCACAGTTTGACATGGCATCCTGAAGCCTTCGCATACCGGCCAAAGCCCCTCGATCAGCCGATCAACACGGAGCAGGTAGACCACCAGCAATCTGGCGATGTCTAAAATCATCTTCGACCTGCACACCGCTGTCCTGGCTGACTACCGTGACGTCGTGGCCTCGTTCTTCCATGTGGCCGACCCGCGGCTGCAGGAGTTCGTGGATCGCGCTCTGGCCGGGGAGGCCCACCTGTGGCATGATCCGCTGTTGCCGGTCAGCCCCTCCTAACTAGCCCGACCGGAACATGGACAACCTGGCACGCGCTGGCGTCATCCACCCGGAGACGGCGCGTATCTTTCGCCGGGCCGATGGCGCTCCCTTTGTCCTCTACCAGCGCCAACGCGAGGCCTTGCAAAAAGCCCGCGGCAGGCAGAGCTACGTCGTCGCCGGCTTCGGCTTCCTCCCCGGTTGACGCCCTACCGGCCCATCGGGTACAATCAGGCGGTTTTTCCGCCTCTCAGCGGTGGGCAGCGGCGCGCCCTCGCGCCGTGTTCTCTGCGTTCCTGAATAGCCCGCGCGCGGGGGCGTAGAGGCTCGGCAGCGCCGAGCCTCTACGCCCTCCCAGGAACAAGTTCTTTTCATTCTTGTAGCGTGCGGCGCAGCCGCATGGGTGACTGATGAGCAAAGTATCGTCCGAAGGCGCGATCGGCGCTGCCAGTGTGAACCCCGTCGCGACGTTGCGTGACCTGGCGCGCGCCATGCGCCCGCGCCAGTGGGTCAAGAACGTCTTTGTCTTCGCGGCGCTGGCCTTTTCCGAAGAACGGCTCTGGCGCTTCTGGGATGCCACGGTGGGGCCTGCGCCGTTGCTGCGCACGCTCGGCGCCTTCGTGGCCTTTTGCCTGGCGGCAAGCGCGATCTATCTGGTCAACGATCTGGTGGATATCGAGAAGGACCGCGCCCATCCGAAGAAGCGCCACCGGCCCTTCGCCTCCGGGCGCCTTAGCCCCACGATTGGCATTATCGCGGCGATGGTTCTGATCGCATTTGCGGTTCCCCTCGCCTGGCTCGCCGGTCGTGGTATGGCCTTTCTGGGCGTGCTGGCGGCCTATGTGCTCATCCAGGGCTTTCTGTACTCCTACTGGCTCAAGAACGTGGTCATTCTGGATATCCTTGTGCTGGCTGCGGGCTTCGTCTTGCGGGCAGTGGGCGGCGCGGTGGTGATCGGGGTGCTGATCACGCCCTGGTTGCTGCTCTGCATGCTGCTCCTGGCGCTCTTTCTGGGCATCGGCAAGCGCCGCCATGAGTTGATCCTCCTGGAGAATGGCGCGGGCGAGCACCGGCGCATCCTCGCCGAGTATTCCGTGCCGATGCTCGACCAGATGATGGCGATTGTTACGGCCAGCATCATTATGGCCTACAGTGTCACGGTCTTTCTCGCGCCGGTGGCGCCGCAGGAGCCGTACCCCATGTTGATGCTGACTATCCCCTTCGTCATCTACGCAATCTTTCGCTACCTCTACCTCATCTACATCCGTGGGGAGGGCGGCGCGCCTGACGAGTTGATCCTCACAGATGCGCCCCTGGCGGGGAGTGTGGCGCTCTGGGGATTGACCGTGCTGGGGGTACTGCTGCTCTTCCCGACGTGATGGCGCACCGCATGAGGTCACGGAAGTATGTACACCTTCGTGAAACTTGGCGGTTCGGTAATCACCGATAAGGCCGGGCGCGAGGCGCCCGACCGGCCCGTGATTGCGCGGCTGGCCGCTGAGCTGGCCGCTGCCCGCCGCGCCTCTCCCGGCCTGCGGCTGATCCTCGGTCACGGCAGCGGCTCCTTCGGTCACCACTACGCCGCGCGCTACGGCGTGCACCGAGGCCTGGCGCCCGGTAGCGATTATACCGGCTTCGCCCTGACCGCCGCGGCTGCGCTGCGACTCAATCGCATCGTGGTGGACACGCTGCTCGAGGCGGGTGTGCCCGCTCTCGCTCTGCAACCCTCGGCGGCGTTGCAGGCCGCCGGTGGGCGTATCGCCGCCTGGGAAACCGGCCCGATTGCCGAGGCTCTCGATCGTGGCCTGGCGCCTGTGGTCCACGGCGACGTGGCCTTTGATCGCCTCCAGGGTAGCGCGATCATCTCCACCGAGGCCCTGCTGGCCCACCTGGCCCTCGCGACGCCGCTGCGCCCTGCCCGCATTGTGCTGGTCGGCGAAGCTGCCGTCTATACTGCCGATCCCCGCGTCAATCCCGGCGCCGAACGGGTGCCGCTGATCACCGCCGCCAATCTTGATACGGTGCTGCGCGGCGCTGGGGGCTCCCACGCTGTGGATGTCACCGGCGGCATGCGCAGCAAGCTCGAGTTGATGTGGCGTCTGATCGAGGCCCTGCCTGACCTGGAGGTGCGCCTGATCGGGCCGGATCCCGGTAACCTGGCCGCTGTGCTCGCCGGTGAGCCAGTTGATGTCGGCACGACCATCCGACTGAGGTGAACATACGGGGAACCCGGGGTTCCCCACGCCCCTGCCGGTGAGGGCGGCAAGCCCTCTCCAGCGGGAGGGTTTGGGAGGGCTGCGCCCTCCCAGGAAAAGACGTATTTTCATGCGTCCCAACGATTTCATCACCCGTCGGCGTGAGCGCTGGGAGCGTCTCGAGACGCTCCTCGAGCGCGCTGGCGCCGGGCTGGACGGGCTTTCCGCCGGCGAGTTGCGGGATCTTGGCCGTCTCTACCGCCAGGCTGCCGCCGATCTGGCGCTGGCGCGTCGCGACCTGCCCGAACATCCTGTCGCGCTCTATTTGAACAGCCTGGTGGCCCGCGGGCACGGCGCCATTTACCGCGAGAGCGGCGCGGGCGGCGCGGCGCGGGTGCGCGCCTTTTTCGCCGCAGGTTTTCCCCGCGCCTTCCGCGAGACCTGGCCGGCTACCCTGGCTGCCTGTCTGATGTTTCTGGCGCCGGCGATAATTGCCTTTGTGACGACCTACAACGACCCGGCCCTGGCCGGCGCGCTTGTCCCCGGCGCCGAGGCGGTGGTGCAACAGGTGCAGGCTGGCGAGGAGTGGTGGCAACGGATCAATGAACAGGGCGCCGGTGTGGCCTCGGCGGAGGTTATGACCAATAACATCGGCGTGGCCTTTCGCGCCTTTGCCGGCGGGGTGACCCTGGGGGTCTACACGCTCATCGTGCTGGTGAGCAATGGGATCTTGCTGGGTGTGGTGGCGGGCGCGGCGCAGCGCTTCGATTTCGCCGACAATCTCTGGGGTTTTGTGGCGCCCCACGGGGCGATCGAGTTCAGTGTGATTTTCCTCGCCGGGGGCGCCGGCCTGCAACTGGGCTGGGCCATCCTGCGCCCGGGTCTGCTCAGTCGCCGCGCGGCGCTGGTGGTTGCCGCTCGACGCGCTCTGCTGATCATCCTGGGTTGCGTGCCGCTGCTGGTCATCGCCGGCCTGATCGAAGGCTTTATCTCACCTTCGGAGTTGCCGCTGGGCGTCAAGTTTGCCGTGGCGGCGATCTCGGGCGCGGCGCTGTGGGGGTACCTGCTGGGCGTGGGTCATCACAGGCCGTAGGGGAGCGCCGGGTTCTCCACTATGGCGCCAGCCGCAGCCATTCCACCACAACCGTGCCGCCGTCGCCTGTGCTCACCGGGTCAAGCCGCAAGCCGGTGATAACGCCTTCCCAGCCGGGAGCGGCGCGCAGGTCGAGGCGATAGGTGCGCGCCGCGGGGCCGGGTTCGAGCCTCCAGCGCAGGGAGCGCGCCTCGTCGGCCTGGCCGTTGCCGTCGAGGAAGAACACCTGCGCGTCGCGGGCAGCCGTATCGGCGGCCAGGCGCACCTCCAGGGCGGTGAAGCGCGCTGGCTCCAGGCGCAGGGGCGGGCTGATCAGCGTCGGGTCGCTCTCCGGGCGCAGCGCCCATCCCGGCTGGCTGCTGGTGGCCGGGGCCGCGCCGGTGACGCGCCAGCCCCAACGCCCGCGCGTGAAGTCCCAGCCCGGGCCGTTGGCCAGTTCCTGGGCCGCGGGGAGGCGGTAGTAGGCAGGCAGCCCCGGACCAGGCGCGATACCATTTTGGATTTTAGATTTTGGATTGTGGATTGCCACGCTGGGCAGCACAACGCCTGAAATCGCTTCAGGCAATGCGGCATCATCAACGGTAATTGGTATGAGTGGTTCCAGCGCCGGTTGCAGCGGCGCATAGCACTCCGCCACCGTTGCCGGGTCGAGGCCCATGCGTTCGGCGGGGGTGGGCGGTTCGCCCGGCGGCGCGGGGAGGGGCCGGATGGCATCGGCGGCGATCAGCACGGCATAACCGGCGCTCAGGGCCGTTTCGATGCGCGCGTGCAGCCAGGCGCAGGCAGCAGGCCAGGCGCCCGTAGCGATCATGGCCTGGTTCAGCGAGATCGCCTGCGGGCGCTCGACATAAAAGGGCAGGTACAGCTCCAGCACCCCATCGGGCACAATCAGTAAGTCGCCCGGCGCGCTGTGGGCCGCCAGCGCCGTCGCCGTCACCCGTTGCAGGTCGCGGGTCGCGTCGCCGCGGCGAAGGATGGCGCTGCCGTTGATCGGCAGCATGGCCAGCGCGCTCACCAGCAACAGCGCCGGCCCCAACCGGGGCAGAGGTTGACCCGAGGTGGGCGGGTACGCTGCCAGGACGACCAGCAGGTAGAACGGGGGCAGACTGGCGATCCAGAACTCGATGTTCTCAGGCTCCCACCAGATAAAGAAGGCTCCATAGACGGCCAGCCAGGTTAGCGTGATGGACAGGACGCCCCGCGGCGCGCGCCCGAGGCGCCGGAAGTTGAGCGCCAGTATCATCAGCAAGGCCAGACCGATCAGCGCCCCTCCGGGCCAGGCGATGGTGCGCGCCAGGCCCTGCCCCAGCAGCGCGAGTTTTGCCCCGTCCACCGCGCCGCCCCAGTAGCCCGTGGTGGTGTAGCCCGCCACCCAGCCGAAGAACGCCTCCCAGGACCGGAAGCCGCTCACTCCCAGCCCGACCCACAGGTACGCGCCGCCCACCACCAGCGTCAGTGGCGTTGCGTAGGCGCAGAGGAGGGCCAGAGCAGCGCGCCAGCGCGCGCTCGCGGCGGGCGGTGTGGCCTGGAGGCCCAGCCACAGCGCGACCAGCCCCGGGAAGCTCAGCAGCACATTGGTCTGGTGGAACAACACTGCGAGGCCCTGGAGCAACCCCAGTCCTGCCGCTAGCTGCGCGCGCGTTGCGCCCCGGGCAGCGACCCGGTGGGAGGAGGGGGCAGGCCCTCCCGGCGGCACGTGCGCAACGGCAGAACCCGGAACCGACGCGGGCCGCTGCGCCAGTTCCAGCATGAGCCACAGCGCGGCAATGAGGAACAGCGCCGCGATGGTGTAGACCTCAACCTCGACGGCGTAGTACCAGTAGGCGTAGCTCGCGCCGAGCAACAGCGCGCCGAGGGCCGCTGCCTGCCAGTGCCGGGTGAGGCGGGCCAGGAGCGCCGCGAACAACCCCACCCCGAGGCCGCCGGCCAGAGCGTTGGTCGCCTGCAACAGCCGCTCCGCGCTACCCTGCCAGCCCAGGCCCAGGGCCGCCAGACGTATGCCTGCCCCCAACGGCCCGTAAGCCAGATGGTGGGGGTGAAACAACTCGCGCCAGGGCTTGCGGTCAACATCGAGGATATACGAGAGCGCGTCGAAGGTATGGACGCTGGTGAGTGTCAGCAGGTAGAGGGCGGCGAAGAGCGGTGCAATGAGTAGCAGAATGGTCGCGTATCGGCGCATAGCACCGGTAGTGTACCATGATGAAGGGAAAAGGGGGGTGGCGTAATACCAATTACCGTTGATGATGCCGCATTGCCTGAAGCGATTTCAGGCGTTGTGCTGCCCAGCGTGGCAATCCACAATCTAAAATCCAAAATGGTATAACATCTTGCAGCCCATTGGCCGATACCCTGCCGCCCCGTGGCGCATTGTCGCATGCCCCGGGGCCGCCCCCATTGCCCCCGGTCACCGCGGCGCCCCGTGGCGGGGTCGCGGGGGCATCACGCCCCCGCCCATCGGGGCGTCAGGCGCCTCCAACACCGGTTGGAATGTGGAGAAACCCGGTTTCCCCACACCCCTCACCCCTGCCCGCCGTGGGCAATCGCCGCCTCGACCAGATCCACCGTCACCTCAGGAGCGCCGCGGGCGCGGGCGGCCTGCTCGGCAGCCAGGCGCAGCGAGCGACTGGCGCTGATCCGCGCCAGGTAGGGCACCTGTTCTAGCGCCGCATTCAGACGCTCGGTGGCCTCCTTCGTCCAGGGCATGGTCTCCGCCGAGGGCGGCGCGGGCGGCCCGGCGGGCGCGCCGTGGGGCGGGCCGCCGGGAGCGGCGGGCGCTTTCACCTGCTCGACCGGCAGGAAGTTGAAGACCATCTCGTAGAAGCGGTTGACCAGCTCCTGGATAATATGCGCGGCGCCGGCGTAGCCCATAAACGGCGTGCCGGTGGTCCGGCGCACCACGGGGCCGGGAAAGGTGGCGGGGACGTAGTGGGTGGCGCGGGCATTGGCCTCGGCCAGGTAGATCTTCTCGTTAATACTGCCGAAGACAAATGCCGGGGCCCTGGCGTGGATGCGCCGGCGGATTTCGATATTGTCCGGCTCATCGGGGCGACGGGGGCGGCCAGAGGTCCAGGCGATTTTCATACCCAGTTCATCGCCCAGCAGAGCCGTCAGACCCTCGACATAGCTGCGACCGGCGACAATGGCGCAGTCCACCGTGGCGAACCAATCACTCTGCGGGCCGCGCCATAGATCCCACACCGGCTGGAGCGTGGTGCGCTTCTCGCGGGCGATAAAGGCCTCGACCTGCGCCGGGTCGGCGCCGATCAGGCGGCCCAGGTCACGCAGAAAGGCGGTCGTGCCAAAGACGCCGAACGGAGCGAAGAGGTAGGGGCGTCCCAGCGCCTCGGCGAGGGGTGCGCCGAACTCGCGGTACAGCACCACGTTCACGGCGGCCTCGGCCAGGCGGGGCGTGCTGGCGATGCTACCCTCATAGGGATAGACCAGGTTCACCGTACCGCCAATGCCCTCGATCAGCCGGCGCACCTCGTAGAGATCGGCCGGCGCGTTGAAACAGCCGAGGGAAGGACCGATGATGTTCACCAGGTTGGGGGCCCCGGGCGCGGCAGCGGGATCAACAGAGGGCCTGCCATACTCCTCCCAGGCGAAGAGAAGCGCCCGATCGCGCCCGGTCCACTCATCCTGTTCCAGCGAGCGACTCCAGAAGAAGCGCGCCTGCGGATCGATCCGTGCCACCAGGCGGGTGTGATCGGCGCTGATCATCTCGCTCTCAGCAGTGGACATGACCAGCAGCCGCTTGCCCTCCAGACTGCCAAGGCTCCGCAGGTCGTCAATCGTTCGCACGAGGGCGCCGGCAGTGCCATTGATCACATCTTCCTCACGGATGGAAGTGGGCGTCAGATTGGCCATCTGCGGCAGCGCATCGGTATAGTCGGTCACCGCCACGCCCAGGAGGTTGTAGCAGCCAATTGGCGCATCACAGACGATGTGCAGATCGGGGAAACACCCGAAGACCCACGCAGCGCCCCAGAACGAACTCGTATCCGAAATATCGCGAATGAGTTGGATGCTCATAGCAGGCCCCTATTGCGCGGTATCGGCGCTGAAGAACTCGACCATACGCTCATAGAGCGGGCGGCGGTTCATCAACTCACGCACGAAGCTTAGCGAGGCGATCATCCCCCCGGCGAGGAACAAGGGGCGCACGCTGAGGATATTGGTATAGTACACCGAGGGAATGCCGCGCTCTTTGGCGTAGGCCGCCAGGGTCGTGGTGCCGATGACCAGGTCGAAGCTCCAGTGGCGCATCGCTGCCTGGTCATCCTCGATCGCCTTACGGTAAATCACCGCCTCGGCGCCATGGGCCTTCAACCAGGCCTCATCGGCGGCGGTGAGGGCGCTCTGGCCGATACTGGTGCTGACATAGGGCACATGGGCGCCCCCTTCGATCAGCAGGCGCGCGTAGAGCATCTCATTGCCCTCATAGCCCGACACGAGGATCGTCGCTCCTTTGAGGGGTTGGGCAGCGAGGAAACCGCGGGCCGTCTCCTCCTCTTCGGCGGCAACGCGCTCGACCACATCTTCGTCGAGATCGAGCGCCGCGCCCACAGCTCGCAGCCACGCGGCGCTGCCCGCGGCGCCGATAGGCGCCCCCGTGACCACGCCAACGCCCCGTTCGCGCAGCACGTTGACCGTCTCGCGGTAGAAGGGGTGCAGGGCGGCCACCGCCCCGCCGCGCCCGGCGAGCCGCAACTCATCCACGTGACGCCCGGGCAGGGTGGTCAGCACCCGCGCGCCCATCTTGCGCAGCACGCCGTCGATCAGCAATGGGTCAGCCGGAAAGACCTCGCCGACCAGCACCAGGGCGCCCGGTTCGTGGTCGCTCTGCCGATCCACGAAGCGGCGCAGCACCGCGGCGAGGGCAATATCCTTGGCCTCAGGATGGGAGTGGATGGCATAGGCCGGCACCCGCACCAGCACCACCGGCTTACCATCAACCTCGGTCGGCAGCAACTCCTCGGCCAGGCCGGCCGTCTCGGCCACGCAGAGCGAAATCACCGGGATCACCGAGACGTGCTGCTCCCTGGCCGCCTCGGCGATGGCCGCATTGGCTGCCTCCTGCACCTTCCCGCCAGACAACTCGGCGGTGCCCAGGGCCGGCGCGACAATGCTCTTGCGCGCGGCATAGAAGTGGGTTACAAAGGTCAATCCGTAGAGGCAACCCGTGTCGGTGACCATCGCGGGTTGGGCCCCTTCGATGCGCGCAAGCACACGCAGGGCGCCAAAGGCCGGGCACATCGTCTGGGGGTGCAGCTTGCAGGCGCCGGGCTTGAACGGCTCCTGCGGGGCGCTGGCATCGCCGGGCGTCAGGGGAATGATCTCGGCCATGGTTGGTAACCTTTCCGCTCACCTGTATGGCGGTATTATACGACACTTTGTTTTGTTTTTGAGTAAGTTTGGTCACATTCAGCTTATGAAAGTGAGGAAACGTAACAGCGCGGGCAACCCGGGTTCCCCTACGCTCACCTCAAATGTTCCAGCACCTCACGCGCAGCCCGACGCCCGGAGAGCAACGCCCCGTGGACGGTGGCGGGGTGTTCGACGCTGGTGTGCTCGCCGGCAAAGAAGAGCCGGTCGTTGAGCGGCGCGGCCAGGGCCTGGCGGTCGGCGGGTGTGGCGCCGGGTGGCATGGAGGAGTAGGAACCGCGCGCGAACGGGTCGGCGGCCCATCGGGTGCGCAGGAAGCCGGTGGGTTCGGGGATACGCGGCCCATAGATGATCCGCAGTGTTTCGAGGCCCGCGGCGACGAAGGCCGCGTCGGACATAGCCTCGCTGGCCCGCCCATATGCGGCAGCGTTGAAGGCCAGGAGTACCGGCGCGCCCGTGTAGAACGCCAGGTTGAGCCACTCGGCCCATTCGCCCTTGCGATGGGCCATGTAGCCCAGGAGTTCGTACTCGCGCGCCCAGAACACTCGCGGAAAGCGCAGGTAGAGCTTGTTGAGCACCCCGCTGCCCAGGCGCGTCGCGGCCCGGCGCATCGGCGCGGGCAGCTCAGGCGCGAAGCGCACCGCGTTGGCCTGCAACACCCCCAGGGGCAGGGTTACCACGGCATAGCCAGCGCGAAAGACGCCGCGGGAGGTGTGAACGCGCACCCCGTCGGCCCCGTGGCTCACCTGCTGCGCGACCGTGTCCAGTTCGATCCGCAGGCCCTGCGCCAACCCCTCGGCGATCTGCCCGTAGCCGTTGGGGAACAACACATCGCCGCCGCCGAAGGAACGGCCCGCGTCGTAGTGCAGGAGCGACAGTTCGGCGCTGTCGGCGGCGTACTCGTGTTCGATGATCGTATTGACCACGTAGTCCAGTTCGCGGCGTTCGGTCGGATCGAGGCCCGAGGCGGCAAGGGTAGCCTCGAAGGCTGTCTGAAGGGATACATCGGCCTTCCCGGCGCGGCGTAGTTCGCGGCGCTGGATCTGGACCTGGCCCAGCAATGTGGCCAGGCGCGCGTCAATCCGCGCGTGGCGCGCATCGTCCACCTCGGCGCCGTCTACGTCGTAGGCCAGCAGGTTCTCGTAGTTGGTGCGGGCAGTAACAAGCCCCTGCTGGCGGGTCAGGGCGCTCAAGGGGTTACCGGTCACCCCGTGGATCCAGGAGGCGCCGAGGTCGAGGGGCGCGCCGAGACCGGTATGCGACCAGACCCGCCCGCCGATGCGCTGGCGGGCCTCGAGCACCAGCACGTCCACACCCTGGTCTTTCAGCGCAGCGGCAGCGCCAAGGCCGGCAATGCCCGCGCCGATCACCAGGACATCGGCATCGGCGCGGCGCAGGGGCGCGGCGGGCGTGGCAGCCAGAGCTGCCGTTGTGGGCGCAACGATCACCGTCAGAGCAGTCAAAAGGGCGCGCAGCGCGCTGCGTCGAGTCATAGGAACACTACCTGGCTTGAGGTGAACACAGGCCGCGTGCGGGAGGCAAACCCTCCCCTCAGGGAGGGGCGTGGTTCGGCAAGCTCACCACAGGTGGGGAAACCCGGTTTCCCCATATGTTAGTGATCCTCTCGGCGCCGGGCGCGTTGCCGCTGTGGGGGAATACCCAGCAGTTCGCGGTACCTGGCGACGGTGCGCCGGGCGATGGGATGGCCGCGCGCGGCAAGCAGGTCGGCCAGTTCCTGGTCGCTGAGCGGCTCCCCTTCGGCAGCGATCAGCTCGCGCAGCGCCTCTTGCACCGGACGAGCGGCGGCAAAGAAGTCGTCGAGGGGGGCCAGGGCGCGATTGGGGAGCAGGGCGAGCTTGTCGGCCACGGCGCGACACACGGTTGACTCGTGCAGGCCCACGTCCTGTGCCAGTTGCAGGCGGGTGAGTGGCGCCAGGTGCGCCGGTCCCGCCCTCAGGAAGCCAGCCTGACGCGCGGCCAGGGCTTCGCCAATGCGCTGAAGCGTTTCGTGACGACGCCGCAGGCTATTGAGGAAGGTTCGCGCGCGGGCAACGTGTGTCAGCACGTGCTCGCGTTCAGCAGCAGGAAGTTCAGCAGCGCGGGCCGCCAGGTCGGCATAAGCCCGGTTTAGCCCCAACCAGCGCCCCGGACCGACGGGCACTTCGACGGCGAATCCAGATTCGTCGAGGGTGAAGATCAGATCGGGCGCGCGATAGACCGGGCGCTCCAGCCCGGACCGTTCCGACGTAACGGCCTGGAGCGGGTAGGGCCAGAGGCGCTGCTGGATGAAGCTGTGCGCCGCCCCGACGGCGCTCTCGTCAACACCCAGGGCACGGGCAATGGCCCGGTAGCGGCCCGCCGCCAGATCCTCCAGATGCTCGGCGACGATAGTTCGGGACAGCGGTGCGGGCGCGCCAGCGGCAGCCAGAGCATCCAGTTGCGCCAGCAGGCACTCGCGGGGACCGGGGGTAGCGATACCGGGCGGCCCGAGTTCCCGCAGCACTCGCAGCACCGCCTCGATCTGGCCACGCGGCACGTCTAATTCACGGGCGAGGGTCGGGAGGGGAATGGGCAGGAAGCCGTGCTCGTCGAGGTTGCCCACCAGAGCCTCGGCCAGAGGATACTGATCGGCTGGCAGACTGGCCCGCAGATCGGCCAGCAGAGTATCAGTGACGCTCACCGGCGCAGGCACGCGCAACAGCGGGTCGCGCTCAGGCGCGGGTGGTGGCCTGGCCGGCGGCTCCTCGACCTCCTCAAGGGCAGGATTGGCCGCCAGTTCCTCCTGCACTGCCTGATGCAGCGCCAGGATCGGCAACTCGAGCATGCGCGCCGTGGTTAGCAGGACCGGCATAGCCCGCAGTTCTTGCTTCGCGGTCAGTGCGAGACGGGGCATCCTGGCCTCCTGAGGTGAACATACGGGGAAACAGGGTTTCCCCAGGCCCCTGCCTGTAGGGGCGCCAGCCGCTCCCACCAGCGGTTGAGGCATGGGGAAACCGGGTTTCCCCACCTGCGGTGAGCCTGTCGAACCGAACCCCTGCCTGTGGGGCGCCAGCCGCTCCTAACAGCAGTTGGGAAATAGGGAAACCGGGTTTCCCCACCTGTGGTGAGCTTGCCGAACCACGCCCCTCCCTGCGGGGAGGCGCCCGGTTCCCTCCCCCAGCGGGGGAGGGCCAGGGAGGGGGCGGCCCTCCCAGAGCTACCCCATAGTCATCGCGGCGGTGTGCGCCCCGCGCATGGGCGTCTCACGTGAACATAGGGAACCCGGGGTTTCCCCATCTCCCTGCCGGTGGGGGCGCCAGCCGCTCCCAACAGCGGTTGGGACATGGGGAAAGCGGGTTTCCCCACCCCCTCTCTGCGGGGAGGCGCCCGGTTCCCTCCCCCAGCGGGGGAGGGCCAGGGAGCGGGCGGCCCTCCCAGAGCTGCCCCATAGTCATCGCGGCGGTGTGCGCCCTGCGCATGGCGCCTGATGTGAACATATGGGGAAACCGGGTTTCCCGTTCCATCAGAAGTCTTATTTTAGCCGACTCCGTCCCCTTCTAGCAATCTCCCGGAGTAACCACGCAAGCCCGGGAGCGCGGGCGTCCCGCCCGCAAGGGCCTGGACGTGGGCAAGATGCCCGCGCACTCGGGAGAGGGGCGAACATGTACACCCGGCGAAGATCGATTCGCCCCTCGTGGCCCGTTGCCGAATCGGGCTTCACTCCTATCCCTCCGGATCGTTCCCGCTGGCCGGCGCGCCGGCCACCCCGATACTTCCGCAGAGAATCGATCTGGAGCATTCTGGCCCGATCGATGCGCCGGCTGGCACGCGATTTGCTACATGAGATCAGTGAGACGCCCTGCGCGTCGCCGGTCGCACATCGAAGGCACAAGGAGGGTCCCATGCATGAGATTGATCGCACTCAGGCGGAGTACTGGGGTGAGGTGGACGGCTACGAGATGGGCGAGTTCGATTTCGAAGGTGAAATTGGAGACGAGGGTGAGTTCGATTTTCAGGAGGAGGCCGACTTCGAGGGCGAGTTTACGGGACCATTCAGCGAAGTGGAAGAGATGGAACTGGCCGCGGCATTGCTGGAGATCAGCGATGAGGCCGAGCTGGATCAATTCCTGGGCAACCTGTTTCGCCGGATCGGGCGGGGGTTGGGCAAAGTGATCCGCTCGCCAGTATTCCGTACCCTGGGTCGCACCCTCAAAGGCATTGCCAAACGCGCCTTGCCGGTGGTGGGCGGGGTGCTCGGCAATGTTGTCGCGCCCGGCGTCGGGGGTGCAGTGGGCAGTCAGCTTGCCTCGGCAGCCGGTTCGATGTTCGGGCTTGAACTGGAAGGGATGAGCGCCGAGGACCAGGAGTTCGAGGTGGCCCGACGCTTTGTGCGTCTGAGTGGTGAGGCGGCGCGTCAGGCGGCGATGATGCCGGCGAACCAGCCACCCGATCAGGCGGCGCGGATCGCGCTGATGCGTGCGGCGCAGCAGCACGCTCCGGGCCTGATCAGCGTCCGCCCAGGCGCAGCGCCGGTTGTGTGGCGTCAGCAGGGTATCTGGCGACGGCGGGGCAGGGTGATCGTTCTTTACGGAGTGTGAGCCATGACCATGACGGGCGCGGCCCTCACCATGCTTGAGCAGGAGGCGCGAGCCTTGCTCACCCGCCTGGATCGGGTGCGCTCGTTTGCCCTCCACGAGACCCTGGTGCCCGCAGCGGCACTTTCGCTCGATGCCCAGGTGGCGATCGAACGCTACCTGGGCCGGAGGCGGCGCGCATTGCGCAGGCTGGTCGAGGAGTACATTGCCTGGCTGCGCAGCCCCGCTGCTCGCGCCACAACCCCGGACGTGGCCCAGCGCCGCTTCAGCATTCTGCGCCTGCGCTTCAACGCGGTGTTGACCCAGTTCGACATCTTTGCCGACGTGATTACCCAGCGCAGCGAGAGTCAGACGGGGGTCTGGCTGGCCGGTCTCGACGTGGTAGCCGCCGATGCCCTGGCGCTGCCGGGCTACTACGAGGCGCCACCCGTGGCCTGCTACCTCGACCGGGGGCATGGCGCGGCCATTCGCCGGGCGCGCACGCGCCTGCCAGGCGGCGGTGAAAACCCGGTTGCGGTGATCCGCGTCCCCCGTGAACGTATGGTTGGCGCAGGCATCGCCTCGTCACTCATCCACGAAGTCGGACACCAGGGCAGCGCGCTGCTTGATCTGGTGGCCTGGTTGCGACCGGTGCTGCGGGCGCGGCAGCGGGGCGATGCGCGCCAGCAGTTGGTGTGGACGTGCTGGGAACGCTGGATTTCGGAGATCGTCGCCGATCTGTGGACGGTGGCGCGCGTTGGTGTCACCGCCACGGTCGGGCTGATCGGCGTGGTGAGCCTGCCGCGGGTCTTCGTCTTTCGCCTGCACCTTGACGATCCCCATCCCGTGCCGTGGATCCGGGTCAAGCTCAGTTGCGCGATGGGCCGCGCCCTCTACCCCGATCCCCAGTGGACGCGCCTGGAGCGCCTGTGGGAAGCCTTGTATCCACCGGCTGGCCTGTCGCCCGATCTGCGCCGCACCCTCGCCGATCTCTCCAGCACAACAGACGCGCTGGCTCGCCTGGTGTTGAACCAGCGCCCACCCGCGCTGCGCGGGCAGAAGCTGGGGGCGGTGCTCGGCGCGCCCGAACGTCACCCGGCCAGCCTGCGGGCGCTATACCAGGAATGGACGGCGCAGCCGCGACGGATGCGCGCCGCGTCTCCCTCGCTCGTCTTTGCTGTGATCGGTCAGGCCCGCCACGACAACCTGCTCAGCCCCGAAGGCGAAAGCGGCATCCTCGGTGAACTGCTGGCCGAGTGGGCCTTGCGAGCTACCCTCGACCGCTCGGAGTTGTGTGCGCGGTGGCCGGCGCGCGGCGTCGCTGCCGCGGTGTGACCGTAGAAGGAGTGTGTTATGGCCAGCATTACCGCCTATCTTGCTGAAGATAGCGAGAGGAAGAACCCGCGCGACACGGTGCGTCCAGAGGACCCGATCCGGATTGTCGTGCAGCCCGAACAGGAGGGGAACTACGTCTATGAATGGCGTCTGCCCCAGGGTGCTGCAACCGATGCGGACCTGAGCGGACCCGAGGCGATCGTGTACTTTGACCGGGTTGCGCCAGGACGTCACGAGGTCGTTGTGGCGATCTACCGCCTTGACGGCGAAATGCGCACGATGGTTGAAGAGGCCCGCCTCTCGCTCGAAGTGTTACGTCCGGCACTGGGAACGGCCCCGTCCACTGAGGCAGGGGCCATCACCACATCCGGCGGGGTGCAGGTTACGCAGGTGGCCCTGCGGCGCTCCGCCGTTCCCTTCACCCCCGACATAGCCCTGTGGATGGCCATCCGGCGCAACGCGAAGGCGCTCTCCTTCAACGCCTATGATGAGGCGATGCTGCGCCTGCTTTGCAGGCCTCCGCAAGCAGTGGACCAGTCACCGGCAACGGCGCCGACCGAGCTAAACAGGCTTGTGGACCGCCGCTACCTGCCTTTCAACGACACTGACGCCTACCGGCTGCTGAAGATCGCAACCGAAGCCTACGTGCTGGCGAATGTCGGTGTCATGTTCTATCAAGCTGATCGGAAAAACCTCCGTGAGTTCGAGTCTGCTGAAGTGCAAGAAGCCGCCGAACGCCTGGGTCTGAGCCGTCAGGAGATCCCATCCAATGCCCTGCGCGACTATCTCCGCCCGGTTGATACAGGCAATCCAAAGCTGCAACCGTTCCAGACGCTACCCTATCTGGCCCTGGTGCGCCAGAAGCTCCGCGATGCGGGGATCAAGAGCGCCATCTTCATCGGCAACAATGACGGAGGACTGCCCGAGGAATGTTACGGCATTCTGGCCGAACGGCTCATGGCCCCGGTGATGATCGAGTTGATCTGGTCATACTGGCACGAAGAGGCCATGCTGGTGCAGGCGATGAACGCGATTTCCCGGCGCTTCCAGAACATTCGCGGCCCCGGCGAACGCGATCCCCTGGCGCACCTCGAACTCGACCCGCTGCGTCCGCTCAACAACTTGCTCTGGGGCTATGTGCAGGACGAGCAACACCGGCTGAGCGTGCTGCGCCGGGCGTATGAGTATGACCACCACTACGGGATCAGTCTGGTCGGCAAAGCCGTGGGCGCCCTGCGTCCTGCCGATAGCCGCTCGAAGTTCCTGGAGGGGTTCCACAATTTGCTGTATCTCTGCACCGTCTTCTACCAGCAAGACGATGACACCACGGTGATCGCCGACGGCTTCCCACTGCTGAATGCTCTGCGCGAGGTGCACCTGGAGTTGTCGCGGGGCGCGCACAACCAGTTTGGCGATCTGCCCTCGACGGCGCGCCAGGAAATGCTGATGCAGCAATGGCTGCTGGCGCGACCCGAGTTTCGCGAGTTCTTGCCCACCCGAGTTATGGTGACGTACCCCGAAGCGTGGATGGGTCCGGTGGATGCGATGAAGCAACTGCAAGGCTGGCTCCCAACATCGGTGCTGCATTTTTACTACCTGGCGGTCTATGGCGAGCAGATCCTGCTTGGCATACGCTACGGCGCCTGGAATGACCCCAACGCGCAGCGCGACTGGGCAGCGAACTGGGCGCGGTTCTGGCGCAACGAAATCCAGGGCTACATCCACGCGTACCGTGCTGTCACCGGGGTGGATCTGAGCGCCGAGGTGACCGACAGCCAGCGCGCCGGGGAGCGCTACCTGCAACCTGCGGTGCATCTCAGCCGCCAGCTCGAACAGCGGCGACGCGGGACCTTACCCGCAGCGGCGGCGATCACCCCAACGCCCGCGCCTCGTCGCAAATTGCCTGGTCGTTAGGCAGGCGCGTGTCACCGGCCCTGGCCTGGCGGCGAGCCCGGGTGTGAGGAACCACCCTGTCGTGACGCTGGCAGCGCAAGGGCGGAACATCGCGCTCGATGTGACGTCTGCGCTATATCTGGGGCTTCACCACGCCAGCGCCGACGCGCGTCCCCGGGCGCGTCTGACGACCGGGCGACCGGCGGCGCTGGCCGATCCGCCCGGTAGGCTGGCACTGGTTACCTTGCGGGCCGGTGGCCGAACAGGAGGGATGTATGAGTGATAATCCGAGCTACCATGAGTTGCTGGCAGCCCTTGCCCCTGAAGCCGAGGTGCGTTTTCCGCGCAGGCCGCCTGTGCCAGGGAACCGGCGCCGCCTGCCCCCCCGGCCACCCCGGCGGCCCTGGCCACCCCCGCCACCCCCGCCACCGCCTGCTCCGCCCCGGCGGCTTAGCAGCGCGCGCATCCGCTGGGTCCAGGCGGCGCTCAACCAGTTGCTGGGCACACGCCTGGTTGTCAACGGTGTGCTCGACCCGCCTACCCGCAGCGCAATCCGCGCCTTTCAGCGTCGCCGGGGTCTCATCCCCAACGGCTACCCAGGGCCTCGCACAGTGGCAGTTTTGCGAGCGGCGCTGCGCGCCTCCCGCGCGCCCGGGGTCGCATCAGAGCGGCGCTGTGTGGTGCTGAGCGACTTTGCCTTCGATCGCGCCGATCTGACCTCCCGGCACCAGCAGCAGATTGCCGCGCTCGCCCGGCGCTTTGCTGCCGCCGGAGTGACCGCCGCGCGAATCATCGGTCACACCGATCCCGTAGGCACAGACGCCTATAACCTGGCCCTCGGCCAGCGTCGGGCCAGGCAGGTGGCTATCGCGTTGCGCCAATCCCTCGAGCGCCTTCAGCCCGGCCTGGGCCGTCGTGTCCGCCTCAGCGTCGAATCGCGTGGCGAGCGTGAGCCTGTTCCCGGTTCCCCGGCGCAGCAGCGCCGTGTCGAGATCTGTTACGGTTCCGGCGCGCCACCGCGCGTGGTAGAAGATAGTACGTGCGGCGTGCCGACACGCAGCTTGCTCGATGAGATCAGTCTGGAGGCGTCGGTCGAAGAACTGGAACCCGAAACGTCACGGGTCGCTGTGCGGCCACGCCTGTGTTTGTTTCAAAACAGCTCAAATACCACTCATCGCAACCATTTTCGCTGTGGGGCCACGCGCCAGGCCCGCCGAATAGGCGCCCTGGCCGTGCCGGCTACTGAGGGCTGCCGGCGACAGGTGGGAGCGACACCCTACGACACTGGCGCTGACATTATCGCAGCAATCGAGCGCGCCCATCGCTGTCTGGGGCGACCCATCGAGAGCATTCACATCTTCGGCCACAGTGGTTCGAATGGCGTATACGGCGTCACAGCGGGGCGCGCGGGGCTCTACCGGTCCGGCGAGAGCGGCATTGATCGCGCCAGCGGCGCACGTACCGTGAGCGACATCCCCACCGCGGCGCTCGCGCATAATGTGGTCATCGTGCTCCACGGCTGCAACCAGGCCGCCGGTAGCGACAACTTCGCCCGTGACCTCTACCAGCATCTGGCGGCACATCTGACGAACCCGCGCGTTTTCGGGCACTACAACGGTGGCTGCGCGAGCCGGAACGATAGCT
>Ga0209721_1001024_pt1 | contig 22332 bp, 19 predicted proteins | sample TshhotsprinmetaG_FD_184139 | JGI IMG/M metagenome (GOLD analysis project Ga0209721, IMG submission 184139) | Hot spring microbial communities from South Africa to study Microbial Dark Matter (Phase II) - Tshipise hot spring metaG (SPAdes)... | ecosystem: Environmental > Aquatic > Thermal springs...
GTTCAAACAAGTTAAATGAAGTTTTAAGATACGGAACAATATTTTCTTCTGAGATCTTTACTTCAATTTTTCCTGCTTCGAGTTTAGAGAGACTCAAAATCAAATTTAATGTTTCGTGTAATCTTTGACCGGAACGGGTTATCAACTCAGCCATTCTGGAAAGCTCCGGATTGTCTTCAAGTTCGTCTCGCAAGATATCTGCAAATCCCAGTATGCCAACTAGCGGAGTTCTAAGTTCGTGACTCATATTTGCAAAGAAATAAGATTTAATCTTATTCATCTCTTCAGCTTTTTCTTTTGCCTTAGTTAATTCATTTATCAGTTTTTTATATGGTGTAATATCTCTGAAAATGCTGAGTAAAAGGGTCGGAGAATTTTTTGTTTCAATAAATGCACTGGTTAATTCAACCCAGATTAGGGTTCCATCGTGAAGAAGTATATCTGTCTCAAATTTATTTCTGATTGTCCTAAGCTTAAACCTTTGGATAAATGAATTAAGAGTTTTATCAGCATCTCTGATTACATAAGCGACATTAAATGGTTTACCTATAAGATCATTTCTTTTCATTTTGAAAAGCTCGCAAAAAGCTTTATTCACATTAACTATTATTCCTTCCTCATTCACAAGCCTCATAGCATCAACTGAATTCTCCCAAACAGAACGGAATTCCTTTTCAGATTTGATTAAAGTATCCATCATTTTCTTACGCTGAGTAATATCTTCCTGAACAGCTACGAAGTGAGTAATTTTTCCAAACCTATCAATTATCGGTGAAATTATAGTATCAACCCAAAATAAAGAACCGTCTTTTTTACGATTTAGTATTTCCCCTTTCCATTCTTCTCCACTTTTGATTTTATTCCACAATGAAGCATAAAATTCTTCTGAATGGAAACCAGATTTTAATATTCTTGTAGGTTGTCCTTTAACTTCCTCAACTGAGTATTGAGTACATTCCTCAAACTTGGGATTAACAAATTCAATCTCACCCTTTGTGTTAGTTATACAAATTATTGCAGGATTCTGAATAATAGCAGTCTTCAGCAGTTGAATTTCTTTTTCAGCCTGTTTTTGCTCAGTCTTGTCAAATACGATAGAATAAAAGAATTTATGATTCTTTATTGTAATTAATGAAGTGTAAATCTCAACATCTTTTACCTGACCATCTGCTAATCTATGCTTGGCTTCAAATTTACTTTGAGTTTTATCATAAATTTTTATCATTGATTTCTTAATAACCTCGGGTGAAGCTGCATCAATATCGAAAATAGTTTTTTCCTTTATTTCTTCAAGAGTGTATTTATAAAACTCCTGGGCTGATTTATTTGCATCAATCACCATCCCACTTTCTGCATCCATTAAAAGAAGTATCGCTTCCTGATTTTCAAACAAATTTCTGAATCGTTCTTCACTTTCCCGAATTTCTTCATCTTTTCTATTTCTTTCGATATAAATACTTAAGAAGTTAGCTATATTCTCCATTATACGGATAATTGAATCGTCGAACGCACGAGGATTTGAATAATCCTGAATGACAACTGCCCCGATAACTTCATCTTTAATTTTAAGAGGAACACCAAGCCATTGTTCAGGAAGTGTTCCAACTATCCCGATTTTATTCTCTTCCAATAAATTCTGTAAATCAGATTTATTCAAACATAGCGTTTTATTCTGTTCAATTAAGTAACCTGTCAAAGAACCTTTTGCTCGCCAAATCGGAATTGAATCTTTTTCATCTGTTTCAATTGCTGAGCGAAGAAGTCCTGTTTCTTTATTATAAAATGCTACAAAAAAGTTTTTAATATCTGTAATCTGAGATAATTGCTGCCTGATCAAATCAAAAAGTTCTAATTCGGGTTTGTGAGTCAACACTGCTTCAGAAACTTTGACTTCTATTTGAGAAAGTAACTCTGACTTTTTAACCAGAGTAATATCCTGAACAGCTCCGACAATTCCTGTGACTCTTTTTTCTTTCTCATCCCAAATTGGATAGGCATAAACTCTAACCCAAACAACCCTTCCGCTTTTATGAAATGTTCTTACTTCACTTACCGTCTCCTGATTATTAAGGATTTTGGTTAATGCTGCTCTATCAACCTCAAAATCTTCCGGATGTAATGTCGCAGACCAGCCACCAATTGCTAAATGTTCCTCAAATGTATATCCAGTTATTTCTTCGAATGCACCGGCAACCCAATCTGTAATACTTTTACCATCTTTTTCGATTCTTGTTGAAAATAAATAATCGGATAACAGATTTGAGATTAATCTGAATTTTTTTTCACTTTCTTCTAACTGAAGATGAAATAGCTCTTTTTCTGTTACATCAGTTATGTATCCTTCCAAATAAAGAAGCTCACCGAAATTAGAATAAACACCCCTACCTCTTTCCCAAACCCATTTCTTTTCTCCTGATTTAGTAAAGATCGGATAAGTAAATTCAAAAAGACTTTTATTCTTTATTACATTTTCCCAAAGATTATAAATCTCGTTATGATATTGTGGATCAATAATATCATTGAAGACGGGATTATCATTAAGAAAATCTTCAGGTTTGTAACCAGTTATTTCATAACATCCAGCACTTATATAATGCATAGTCCAATTTTTATCATAAGCACATCTGTAAACAAAACCGGGTAAATTTGCAATAAGGAAACTTTGAAATTTATCCTTTTCTTCAAGTTCTTTTATTTTTTTCCTTTCTTCTGTCTGATCACGAAAAACTAATACCACGCCTATTATTTCATTATTCACTTTGATTGGAGCAGCGGAGTCAATAATTGGATATTCAGCTCCATTTTTACTGATTAGAATTGTATGGTTTGCAAGTTTGGTAGTAATACCATTTTCTATCACTAATTTTACTGGATTTTCTGCAGGTATTTTTGTTTCTTCATTATAAATTCTGAAAACAGATTCGAGAGGTTTGCCAAGTGCTTCATTTTCTTTCCAGCCAGTTAGTTCCTCTGCTTTAGAGTTCATACGAAGAACGTTTCCATACTTATCTGTTGATATTACTGCATCTCCAATACTGTATAGTGTCGTTTTAATGGACTCTTCGCTATTTTTTAGTGCAATTACATAATCATTTTTTTGTATTTGATTTAATAAAATCCTACCAATTCCCAATGTTATTATTGGATAAAAAATTATTACGGTTGGAGCAACTTTATTTATAACCGTAGATTTATGAACGGCCGGTAAAAAAATCATTAATATAATCATCGTACCACTGACAACAACACCAATCAAGTAAAGATTAAGATTTGTTAAAATTATTTTTTTCTTCTCAACCAAGTGATAAAAAATAAAGCCCCAGATAAAGGAGGAAGCTATTACTAATGCCCCCATCAATACACCACCGCCACCTAAAAACAATCTATAAGCAATAGTTAGAGATGCAGATATTAAACCTGTAATAGGCCCGAAAAGAAGTGTTGATAAACTTATTACGATAGAGCGTCCGTCGAAAATAATTCCTTCAGTAAAAACATAGGGACGCATCATTCCTATAATTCCAATTATTCCAAATAACAAACCTTGTAATATTTGTCCGATGTCAGTTCTTCTATCAAATCTTTGATCAATAAAATTTGAAATTACACTTAAAGCTAAAAGTACAAATAAATTATAGAGGAGCTCAACTATAATCATTTAATTGAAACCTACAAAGATTTTTGATAATTAATTATCGAATAAAAAGAATTTTTTATTAGAAATCTTAATTAGATAATGTTAAAAATAGGTACAAAAACTTTATCTTCTCAAAATTTTTAATAAATTTTGAAAATCTTCCGGCAGCTCTGAATCAAATTTCATAAATTGTTTTGAAATCGGATGGATAAAACCCAAAGTTTTGGCGTGTAATGCTTGTCTGGTCATAATATGCAGAAGGTTATTAACTCTTGCTTTCATCTGAGGTAATTCATTTCCGTAAACTATTTTATCACCACCATAAGTTCTATCACCGAAAACTGGCCTTCCGATGCCTGACATGTGAACACGAATCTGATGTGTTCTTCCGGTTTTCAATTTTAATTTAAGAAGAGTTGTAAATTCAAATTCTTCTAAGACTTCGTAAAAAGTAATTGCATCTTTACCTTCGTTTTGGCTAATTGTAAACTTTTTCCTATCTGATTTACTGCGAGTGATTTTAGTAATGATTTCGCCTTTAAATTGTGGAAATTTGCCCCAGCAAATTGCGTAATATTCTCTTTCAATGGTGTGTCTTGCAAACTGTTCTGCTAATTTTGAATGCGTAAAATCATCTTTTGCAACAATAAGTAAACCTGAAGTTTCTTTGTCAATCCGGTGAACGATGCCAACTCTAAAGTTTTCATTTACTTTGCTTAGTTTATTTGTGTGATGAAGAAGTGCATTTACAAGCGTACCTGTGTAGTTTGCAAAAGCAGGATGAGCAACCATTCCGGCAGGTTTATTTACTACTAATAAATTTTCATCTTCATAGATTATATCAAGAGGAATATTTTCGGGCTCAATCTCTTCTGGTCTTGGTGCTATGGGTTGAATAACTAAAATCTCATCAGAAGGTTTGACGATATAATTTGCTTTTGTAGGCTTTTGGTTTACTGTGATTAGTCCGGCTTTAATTGCTTCCTGAATTTTTGTTCTGGAAACGTTTTCGATGTGATTTGTTAGATATGTATCTAATCTTTCGGGTTTTTTCGCTTCAGGAACTTTTATCAGATGTTTCTTCTCTGTTATTATCTTGCTCATTTATTTTTTCTGATGGATTTTGAATTATTCCTTCATCCAATTCAGAATCAGAGGATTGTTTTGCTTCATCAACGTTAACAGAACTTTCAGAGTTAGTTTCAATTGCAGTATCTTCAGTATTATCTTCTTTTTTATAAAACAGAATTAATATCAAAACTCCGATACTGACAGCGGCATCTGCAATATTGAAGATAGGCCATCTATCATAACTAATTCCAAAGATTGTAAAGTTGAAAAAATCGAAATCAAAAAAATCAACTACTCTTCCATAAAAAAGTGGAGCATAACCAAAAAAAACACCATAAAAAGTTCTGTCAATCAAGTTTCCGATAGCTCCACCAAGTATAAATGCGATGGAAATTCTCAAACTAAGACTTTTGTCTCGAATCATATACAAGTAGAAAACAAGTCCGACACTTGCTATTAAAGAAAACAACGAAATTGCTAATTTGAAGTTCTCTCCGGGATCAAATCCGAAAGCCATTCCGGGGTTCTCGATGTATGTGAGACGAAAAAAATCATTGATGATTGGAATGCTCTGACCATAATACATTCCCTCATAATTAAAATTTAAGAATGGAATTGAAAATCCTTTGACTAATAATTTAGTTATCTGATCAATTAAGACTATAACAACTGATAATAAAATTACTTTCAATAATCAATCTCCGTTAACACCGTTTACTCAATATTATTACTTTTTCTCTTGTCTTTGTTTCATCGGCAAGCAGAGCTGGGTATGAGGAACAGCTTCCAATCTTTCCTTTGGAATCAAAGGACAAGTCGGACATAAATACTGAGGCTCTTCAACACAAGGGCTGCAAATCCCATAAGTTCCATCTTCAATTCGTTTCAATGCCTCTTCAAGATAGGTAAGAAATTTAGTTTCTCTTTGTGCGTAAAGGAAAGTTTTTTCTCTTTCCATTGCATCAGTTCCCTGCTCAGCCATATGTAGTGAATATGGTGAATTTTCGTTTATGTATTCTCCAGTTGATGGATCGAGCATTTGATCTCTGAGATTTTGAAGTTGCTCAATAATTTCATTCTGCTTTTCAATGATTATACTTTTGAAATGTTCTAAATCTTTTTTGCTATACTTTTTAATCTTCTTTAGAGCTTCAGCACGTTTTCTGGCTGCTTCCATCTCTGCTAAAATCTGAGCATCAATTTCATTTTCTTCCTGAATGGTTACTTCAACTTGCTTTTCAATTGTGGAAAGCTTTTTAATTTCCTTTGGTGCTCTTTTTTGTTTTTTCTCTTTTACAACAGGAGTAGATACTTTTTTTTCTTTTTTAATTTCTTTAGTCTGTTTTTTCTTGGGTTCAACTTTCTTCGTTGTTTTTTTTGCAACTTTAGTTTTTGCAGGTTTTGAAACAACTTTTTTTGATGTTGCTTTTTTCACTTTTGGTTTTTCTGATTTCTTTTTAACAGCAGTTTTAGTTTTTGTTGCGGATTTTTTAACAGCCTTTTTCACAATCTTCTTAGCCATTTTATTTTCCTTTCGAAATTATTATTAAACTTTTTTTATAAAAATTTTACAATCGAAACCGTTTATTTGCCAATCTTGATTATATGATTCCTTCAGTTCTGAATCCGAAGTTAATTTTTCTGCCAAAGTTTCATTAGAAATATAATCAGAAAATTTGTTGATTGCTTGAACAAATTCTTTAGGTCCAATAAAATTAATCATAATCTTATCCGTAACCTCAAATCCGGCATCTTTTCTCATATTTTGAATTCTATTGATAAACTCTCTCGCAAGACCTTCGTCAATTAATTCCTGTGTGAGTTCTGTATCAACTGCGACTGTAACACCCGACTGAGTTTCAACAAACCAACCTTCAATTTCGTGACTGATAATTTCAACATCATCCTTTTGAATTGAAATGGTCTCTCCATCTATTATTATTTCAATTGAAGAACCATTTTCAAGAGATTTAATTTGATCTTTATCGAAGTTCTTGATCTCTTCGGCTACTTGTTTTACCTTTTTCCCAAATTTCGGTCCGATTGACTTGAAGTTTGCTTTACAAGTTTTATTTACGATTTCCGAATCATCATTCAAAATAATCAATTCCTTGATATTCACTTCATCAAGAATTACGTCTCTCATTTTGTCAAGAGCATCACGTTTTTCTTTTTCCACAACAACCATAATTCTCTTAAGTGGTTGACGAACTTTGAGATTATTTTTTGCTCTCATTGCACGAGTAAGATAAACTACCTGCTGAGCAATGTCCATTTTTTGTTCAAGTTCAGGTTCACGATAGGTTTGTTTTGGAAACTCTGAAAGATGAACAGATTCATATTTTTCTTTATTTGTAATTGTGTTCAAATTTCTGTAAATCTCTTCAGCAATGAATGGTGCAAACGGAGAAGTTAACTTTGCAACAGTGATCAAACATTCGTAAAGAGTTTGATATGCAGAAAGTTTTTCACGATTCATTTCCGATTTCCAGAATCTTCGCCTGCTTCTTCTTACATACCAATTTGATAACTGGTCAATCGTAAAATCAGAAACTGCTCTTGCTGCTTTGGTTACATCATACTCATCCATTTCTTTTTCATACTCTTCAACAAGGGCATTGAGTTTTGAGATAATCCATCTGTCAATTTCTGTGCGTTCTTCGTAAGGTACTAAACCTTCTTTGAATTCAAACTTGTCAATATTTGCATACAAAGCGAAGAAAGAATAAGTATTAACTAGTGTCCCAAAAAATTTTCTTTGAGTTTCTGCCAAACCTTCTTCATCAAATAAGGTTGGACGCCATGGTGGACTATTTGTTATCAAATACCATCGGGTAGCATCAGCTCCATACTTTTCAAATAAATCAAAAGGATCAACAGTGTTTCCTTTTGACTTTGACATTTTATTTCCTTTTTTATCAAGGATTAACTCGTTGACTAAAACATTTTTATAAGCAACATTATCAAACAACATTGTCGAAATTGCGTGTAAAGTATAAAACCAACCTCTTGTCTGGTCAATACCTTCACTTATAAAATCAGAAGGGAAATATCTTTTTTCAAAAAGTTCTTTGTTCTCGAAAGGATAATGATACTGAGCAAATGGCATTGCACCTGAATCATACCAGACATCAATTACTTCTGGAGTTCTTTTATAAATTTTTCCATTCTTTTCAAAAAGAACTTTATCAACAAAATGTTTATGCAAATCAATATTTTCAATTGCAGAAACAGGAATTCTTTTTCCGTCTTCTTCAATAAATCCCTGCTTTAATTCTTCAATACTTCCAATTGCAAACATATCGCCATCATCATTAACCCAAATTGGAAGCGGAGTTGCCCAAAATCTATCTCTTGAAAGAGCCCAGTCTTTATTTTCTTCCAACCAGTTTCCAAATCTTCCTGAACCTACTTCTGGTGGCTGCCAGTTTATAGTTTTATTTAGTTCAACCATTCTTTCGGCGAACTGAGTAGTTTTTATAAACCAAGATTCACGCGCATAATAAATTACTGGCACGTCCTGATGACGCCAGCTAAATGGATAGGTGTGAATGATAGTTTCTTTTTTGTAAAGTTTTCCTTCGTGTTTGAGCTTTAAGACTATTCCATTATCAGCATCTTTGACGAATTGTCCAGCAAAATCAGTAACTTCATTAGTGAATAATCCTGAACGAGTTACTGGTTGTAACAAAGGCAGATTATATTTTTTAGAAATTTCATAATCATCAGCACCAAAAGCAGGAGCGATGTGAACAATTCCTGAACCATCTTCTGTGCTGACAAAATCGCCTTCAATAACATAAAAAGCTTTCCTATCGACCTGACAATAATCCAGAAGCTGAATGTAATGAATTCCGGCTAAATGTTTTCCTTTCAGTTCTTCGAGTATTTCATAGTCTTCATCAATTACTGAAAGTCTTTCTTTTGCAAGAATAATTACTTTGCCTTCTGATTTTATTTTCACATAATCTATTTCTGAACCAACTGCGAGAGCAACATTGGAAATCAAAGTCCAGGGAGTTGTTGTCCAAACTAAAAAGTATTCATCAGCATCTTCACGCTGAAATAAAACATAAACTGACGGATCTTTTGTTTCTCGATAGCCTAAAGCAAGTTCGTGAGATGAAAGCACTGTTTCAGATTTTGGATCCTGCGGAACAATTTTGTAATCACGATAAATTAATCCTCTGTCGAAAAGATTTTTTAATGACCACCAAACTGATTCAATGTAATTGTTATCCAGAGTTATGTAAGCAGATTTCAGATCGATCCAATAGCCCATTCGTTCAGTCATCTTCTCCCACAAGTCCAAGTAAGTAAAAACTGATTCTTTACATTTCTGGTTATACTTTTCTATTCCAAATTCAATAGCTTCGCTCTTATGTTTTATACCAAGAGATTTCTCAACTTCAATCTCAACAGGTAAACCGTGAGTGTCCCAACCGGCTTTTCTTTCAACTCTGAAACCTTTTAAAGTTTTATAACGACATACCAAGTCTTTGAGAGTTCTTGCCATTACGTGATGGATGCCGGGTTTTCCGTTGGCTGTTGGAGGTCCTTCATAAAAAGTGAATGATTTATTTTCATCTCTTGAAGTAACGCTTTTTTCGAAGATTTTATTTTCTTTCCAGAATTCTAAAATTTCTTTTTCAATCTGTGGATAACCAAATTTTTCTAGATTTTGTTTGAACATAAATAGTACTAAAGTTCCTTGTATTTCTTTAATAATTCAAATTCACTTTTAATAAGTTGTTTCAGTTCATCTTCCGTTTTGTTTTTTATCATATTAATCTTCTCTGCTTCCAATTCCGCATTAGCGATAATTTCTCTGGCTTTTAATTCGGCTTCTTTAATAATCAAAGCACCTTGAAGTTCATAATCCGTTTTACTGTTTTCTAAAATTTTAATTTTTTCTTTCAGGATAATCACTTCTCTGGCACCTTGCAAAATAAACTGCATTGCCATTCCGAAGAATCCCATCGCACCAAGAGTAATATTTTTAAGACTGTAAAGAATAAGGTTTTCTGCAGAGATGTTGTCGCTTCCAAAATACTCATTAAAAAAAGTAATTGTAAAAAGACTAAAAACTAAAGTTGCAACAATAACTGCAAATAATATTTTACCGCCATATTGCCATCCTGCTTGTCTGGATAAAAACCATCCACTTGCAAAAGATAAAACTGACAAAACAAACCAAACGGCAAAATTGTTTGCTCCGAAATTAAAATAATCAACTCCAATAAAATTTGAAGCATACATTAATAAAGCTATTAAAAAAGCCCCGAAATAATTCAATAAATGTTTTTTCAAATCAATCAATTTGCATTCTCTCAATTAGTTCTAAAAATAAAGAAGTCATTTTAGGTTCTGCACTATTTGCAGCTTGAATAATATCTTCAAGAACAACTGGTTTAAGGTTTTCAGGGAAACATTCATCTGTTACAATACTAATTCCGAAAACTTTCATTCCCATATGATTTGCAACTATATTTTCGGGAACAGTTGACATTCCTACAACATCAGCACCAATGGCACTTAAAAATTTATATTCTGCTTTTGTTTCTAAATTAGGACCCGGAACTGCGACATAAACTCCAGTATGAACTTTAATATTTTTTTCATCAGCAATTTTCTGAGCAAGATTTATTAATTCTTTTGAATAAGGCTCACTCATATCCGGAAATCTTGGACCAAGCTCATCTTCATTTTTACCAATTAAAGGATTATCGCAAAGAAGATTGATATGATCTTCAATAATCATTAGGTCGCCTTTTCGATAATCACGATTCATACATCCACAGGCATTGGAGATTAACAAAATTTTCACTCCAAGAAATTTCATCAATCTAACTGGATAAGTAATTTCCTTCATCGAATAACCTTCGTAGAAATGAAATCTTCCCTGCATAACGACTACATTTTTCCCGCTAACTTTACCAAGGATCAATCTGCCGTGATGAGATTCTACTGTAGAAATAGGAAAGTGAGGAATTTGATCGTAGTTTATTTGGTGTTCAATTTCAATTTCTTTTACTAACCCTCCAAGTCCGGTTCCAAGAATAATTCCAATAGGATATTTTTCAGTTGAGAATTTTCTGATTACTTCAAGTGATTCTTTTATTTTATTAATAAGGTTACTCATTATCCAATGACTCTACGATTTTATCAATATCAATTTTTAGAAAATCGACATTTTGCAAATTTTCTTCGATTGTTTTTGTTGTGTCGAAATTATATTCCGGAATGATCATCCTAACCTGTGTATTGAGAATGGCTTCAAGTTTAGCAATAATTAGATTTTTTTCTTCTTGAAGATTTAAAATTGCCTCGTTCAGTTTTTTTGCCTGTTCTTTTGCATTCTCAATTATCTGATTGGCTTTAACTTCCGCTTCCATCATCATAACCTGGGTTTGCTTCCGAGTTGATTCAATGGATTTACTTGAATTTTCTTGAGCCTTTAAAAGCGTTTTCTGTAAATTATTCTCGATTTCTTTGTAAGATTCTATTTGCTCACTAAGCTCTGTTGTTTTTGATTTTAGATGTTCATTCTCCCGCAATAAATGATCAACTTCTTCTGCAATTCGATCAAGAAATGTTTTTACCTCTTCGGGATTAAACCCTAAAATCTTTTTTGAGAATTCCTGATTTTTAATTGAATTTGGATTTAATTTCAAATTTGTCTCCAATCTTTAGAATAATCTCTATCACCAAAAATCGCTGAGCCAATACGAAGAATAGTACTTCCTTCCTCAATTGCAATTTCATAATCACTTGTCATTCCCATTGAAAGTTCGTTATAATCAAAGCCTTTTTTATTTAGTTTCTCTTTGAGATTTCTTAAGTAACTGAAACTTTTTCTAATCAACTTCTCATCTTCTGTTAAAGGTGAAATTGTCATCAAACCAAGAGCTTTAACGTTTGAGAGCTTCTGGGCTTCTTCTGCCAATCTAAAAATTTCTTCTTCCGAAGTAATTCCAGCTTTTGTTTCTTCATAAGAAGTTTTTACTTCAAAAAGAACTTTCTGAATTTTATCAAAAGATTCAGCCTTTTTATTTATCTCAAAAAGTAAATCTAAACTATCCACTGAATGAATAAACTCTGAACATCTTACTGCATACTTAACTTTATTTTTCTGCAAAGTTCCTATAAAATGCCAAATAACAGAATTACCAATTTTATCGTATTTGAGAGTTAACTCTTGAGCACGATTTTCTCCAAAATTTAAGATTCCCGAATCCTTTGCCTGAAGAATAGCATCAATTCCGAAATATTTTGAAACTGCGACAAGAGTTATTTCTTCGCTATTTCTTCCACACTCCGAACATTTCTTCTCAATTGAATACTTTAGCTTATTTATATTATCAGAAATCATAAAAATAAGGTTGTGAATTTATCTTTATACATTCTAAAAAACAACGAATACTGGTTGATAGACCAAGACATTAAAAATTTGCTTTGCAAATATACGTTGTTTAAGCGTAGAGATGTAGAAAATTAGTAGGAAATACGAATTCCTTTTTAGTAAAAACTATCCGCTTTCTTGAAAAATTATTTACCTAATTGTACGATAAGCAGTAAAATTGTTGCTATACTTCCGATAATACTGAAGTAACCCGATAACTCCATCGCAAAAGTTCTGAATGATTTTAATCTTTTTTTCGGTACAAAAATGAAATCGCCTTCTTCAAGAATAACATTATCCTCAGCTGAAATCCAATTACGAGAACTTCCTTTGATTATCATTATATCATCTTCAGCGTATTCCCCGATTCCTCCTGCCTGTTCAATATAGTATTTATAGTTTTTACCTTCAGAAAATTTAACGTGTCCCGGATTTGAAACCTGTCCGAAAACGTAAACAGTATTCATCTTCGGAGGAATAATAATAACATCACCCGGATACACAACGAAATTATAAATTTCTGAATTTTCATCTGTTACTTTTGTAAAATCAACCGCACTGCCTTCATTAAGTACACGATATTGATTTTCCGCAGCGAAATACGCCTGATCTTCTTCAACAAGATTTGACATTCTGAACATCATTTGTTGTTCGTAATTTACTATTCTATCAACTAACTCTGGATTATTATTTATAAGTTTTTCATCTATTTTTATTCCGTATTGTTTCTCAAGTAGTGTAGTAATGCTATTTCCTCTGAAAATTCTTGCTCTTTTGAGTGATGCGTTTGAAGTAAATCCATTTGTTTTTTTAATCAGCTCACCAAGTTTTGTATTGTTTTTAGTAATTGGTATATATCCCGGCTGATTAACTTCACCTAGGACTAATGCAAAAAATTGCTTCTTTTGTGTTTCATTGGCAAGAATAACTACCTGATCACCTCTTTGAAGGTAAAATTCATTATTTAAATCAACTTCCAGAATTTTTTGTGTTTCTCCATCATAGCTTAGTCTGCTGACTTTGGCTTTCCCAGATAAATCTAACGCTGGATTTAAACCGTAAGCAAGTTCAATCAAATCTGATAGCTTATCGCCTTCAACATATAAAAAAGTTCCTGGTAAATTAACCGCACCAGAAATTGAGATAAAATTTCTTTGAATATCATTTGGAGGGAAAATTATCACATCATCATTCTTTAAATATGGATTATTTATAAAATCCCCATTTATTCTGAACTTTTGGAGATCAATTTTTAATTCAGTTCCATCAGCTCTTTTTAATTTTAATCCTCTTAAAGAGAAATTAGAAAAATCTTTTTTAATTTTTTCAAGAAGTCTTTCTTCATTAACTGAGCCAATTGCCCTCTCAAGTGACTGATTGTAAATTCTTGTAACGAATTGATCAACACGCTCTGCAATCGTTGATACAAAACTTCCTGTTACGGGGAATTGCCCTGCAATACTTACAGAAATTGTAGTTGGCATTACATTCTGATTTGAACGTTCATTATTTTGTGGAAATACTAATGTTGAAAAGACGATAATAATTATTATTTGAATTATTATATGCTTCATTTTCTATTCTGGTATTGTTCATTATAATATTTAATATAATCACCGGAGATAATTCTTTTCCACCAATTTTCATTCTTCAAGTACCAATCAATGGTGTATTGAATTGCAGAATCAAATGAAAATTCTGGTTTCCAGCCAAGTTCATTCTGAATTTTTGAAGAATCTATAGCATATCTTCGATCATGACCAGGTCGGTCTTTTACAAATTCAATCAAATCTTCGCTTTTATTAAGATATTTCAGAATCAACTTAACAATTTCAATATTCTTCATTTCATTGCTTGCACCAATATTATAAACTTCTCCAACCTTACCTTTTTCCAGAACCAAATCAACAGCTTTGTTATGATCAATTACATATATCCAATCTCTGACATTAAGTCCATCTCCATAGACCGGAAGTTTTTTATTGTTAATCGAGTTCAAAATCATCAAAGGAATTAACTTTTCAGGAAATTGAAAAGGACCGTAGTTGTTTGAGCACCTTGTTATGAGGACAGGCATTTTATAAGTATGATAATAAGCTAAAACCATCAAATCAGCAGCAGCTTTGCTTGATGAATATGGACTGTTTGGAGAAATCGGAGTGGATTCAGTAAATAAACCAGTTGGACCTAAACTTCCATAAACTTCATCGGTGGAAACCTGAAGAAATCTTTCAACTTCGAATCTGCGAGCTGTTTCGAGCAAAACATTTGTTCCTATCACATTTGTTCGATAAAATATTTCTGCACCGAGAATGCTTCGGTCAACGTGAGACTCGGCTGCGAAGTTTATTACATATTTGATTTTGTACTTTTCGAATATGTAATTGACAAGTTCATTATTGAGAATATCTCCTTTTATGAAAACATAGTTTGGATTGTTTTCTGATTCCTTTAGATTTTCAAGATTTCCGGCATAAGTAAGTTTATCTAAGTTGACAATAAAATAATCATCTCTTTCTTTAAGAATATGATTGATGAAGTTACTACCGATAAATCCTGCACCGCCTGTTACTAAAATGTTTTTCATAATTAAAATGCAAAAAATCCGAAATAAATTCCTGTTTGAATAAAAAATGAATTTCCATTAAAACTGTCAGGAGCATTAAAAAGTGTTTGATTATTATTCGCTTTCCATTTTCCACCAAAAGCGAGTTGATACCCAGCTCCCAATCTAAATGCTAAAAATCTGTAAATAGGAATATCAATATTTAATATCGGAGAGAGTAAAAAGAAGTCATTTGAAATCTTTGTATAATTATTTTTTTGCGAGGAAGTAAAAACTTCATCCCATAAAAAATTTTCTTTATTTTCAAAAAATTCAACTGCAATTTCGCCACCACCCAAAATTGCTCCAACAGAAACCGCAACATCTTTTATAAAAGGAAGAGAGTATTCAACGGTAAAACCTCCTACTCCAAGGCTATAATCAACCTGATAATTTTTATTTTCTTTTGCAAAGGATAAACTTTTCATTCCTCCGTATCCAATACCACCAACTCTTAACTGAGGAATAAAACCCACATAAATATATCCGCCACCACCCGTTATAAAAACAGCATTGTTATCGAAATTTGGCATAGCTAAAGAAGTTAATTTAGTGTTTAAGTCATCGAGCTTAACAAAATGAAATCCGGGAATAAATCCACCACCGCCACCGAAAGGAGAATCAAAATATGTCTGTGATTGCGGAAAACAGTTACAGCTAATTGTTAAAAAAATCAAAAATATTTTTTTCATAATATTTCATTTATTGTTTATAAATTTAGTGAACTACTATAAATTAGCAAACAGCGAAAATAATTCAAGTTTCTGATTGATTATGAAAATACTAATCACTGGAGGTAGTGGTCTTTTAGGACAATACCTAAATCTGTTTTTATCTAAGAAGCACGAAATTTTAACTCTCTACAATTCCAATACAGGCAATTGTCAGCAGTTCAATTCCAGAAATATTGACCTTAGAGATGAAATCGGTTTGAAAAAAATCTTCTCAGAGTTCCAACCTAAATTGGTTATTCACTCAGCCGCTATTACTTCAACGCTACTTGATGGTAAGTATTCATTAAAGGATTATTTTCAGGTAAATGTTTTGGCTACAGAAAATATTGCAAGACTATCTTCAATTTCTAAATCGAGGCTAATTTATATTTCAACTGATTTAGTCTATGATGGGAATAGAGGTTCGTTCCAAACAGAAAATTCAAAATTGAATCCAGTTTCTCCTTATGCTGAATCAAAACTAATCGGTGAAGAAAAGGTAAGAGCCTATTCTGATGATTATTTAATACTCCGTCTGGCTCTAATGATAGGATTTGGACTTAATCACTCGGTTTGTCATTTTCAAACAATGTATGAAAATCTGTTAAAGAACAAATCTGTAAAACTATTCACAGATCAGTTCAGGTCACCAATATCATTATTGGAAGCTGCAAGTGTAATTGAAAAAATTATTGATAGTAATCTTCCGAGTGGAATTTTTAATTTAGGTGGACATGAAAGAATATCACGCTTCGAACTTGGTTTAATGCTTGTTAATTCAATCAGAGCCGATAAAGATTTACTTATTCCTATAAGTTTGGAAGAAGCTCCACAAGTACCAACTGTTAAAGATGTTTCACTTAATATTGACAAACTGAAAAGTTATGGAATAGAAGTCAATACACTTGAAAAGATGATTTATGATTCTATGATATTTAATAACAAAAAAATATTTCCTTCAAAATAAATACTTGACTTTAATAAAATATTAGTTCATATTCGCAGTAGAAATTAAAAAGGAAAATTTATAAGAGACTTGTTACTTTTTTAAACTTAATGCGTCTAAAACTTTAGTTCTAAGAAAAGTAACATTTTTTACCGATTTAGGGAATTTCTCTTATCGGTTTTTTGTTAGATAGAAAAAAAGGAGGATTAACCAAATAAATTGATACGACTTGTAAGCCCCGAATCAACAAACAAAAAGAAAGGAGAAAAGACGATGAAAGAAATCAAAGCAAAATTAGAAAATCCTTTATCTGAATTGATAAGCGATGATATTTATGAACTTTTGCATTCTCACGGGTTGATTGACGAAAAAGCTGTTAGAGATTATCAGATTAGGAAAAAATTCAAGCAATTACGTGCCAGCAAAATAAGTGCTGGTGATGCAATTGATGCAATCAGAGAAGAGTATCCTTATTTGCAATTCGATACAATAAGAAAAATTGTATATCAGATAAGCAAATAAATATTAGTAGTTGACAAATACAAATTAATGTTTTATTTTTCAACTGACTTTTTCAGAGGGTTCTCCCCTGCCCTTTGAAAACTAATAAGTCAGGCCCGGTGTCTCCCCGTCACCGGGTTTTTAATTTAATTAAGGAGATAATTATGGCTAAAGCTGTTAAAAAATCATCTGTTAAGGTAGCTAAAAAGTTACCGTCTCCCTTCTTAATTTATTGGGATAAATCAAATTATTATTTATTGATTTTCGGAATTGTTCTTCTGATTCTTGGTTTCTATGCAATGAGTATCGGTCCCTGGGATAGCACATCCTCACTAGTTGTTTCTCCTATAATTTTATTTATTGCTTATGTTTTTATCTTTCCTCTTGCTATTCTTTTTAGAAAAAAATCTAAATCAAAGGATGAGATAAACAATTCTTAATAAATATTTTGAGTAAGCTTTCATTTGAACAGCTTGTCGATCTATTCTTACTGCTTTCAGTCGATCAAATCGGACCTTCAAGAGTACGGTCATTATTATCAAAATTCAAGAACTTCAAAAACATTTTTGATGCTTCTTTATCTGAATTGGAGAATGTTGAAGGCATTAGTTTCGAATTGGGAAAAAGAATCAGAAATGCAGTTAATAAAAGAGATGAAATAATTACCTCCGTCGAAAGTCAGCTAAATAAACTTTCCAAACTAAATGCGAAATTAATTTCTATCTGGGACAAAGAATATCCGTCATTACTCAAAAAAATTTACGACCCACCTTTAATTATTTACACTTTAGGAAATTTTTCAGAAAAGGATAACTACTCAATCGGTGCAGTTGGAACAAGAAATCCAACACAATATGGAAAAATTCAAACTGAAAGAATCATATCTGAATTAGCTTCTCAAGGAATTACGATTGTTAGTGGACTTGCAAGAGGGATTGATTCGATTGCTCATCAGACTGCCTTAAAAAATGGCGGCAGGACTATTGCAGTGATTGGTTCCGGATTAGACGTTGTCTATCCACCGGAGAATAAAAATCTTTATAATAAGATATGTGAGAATGGATTAGTCCTTTCAGAATTTCCTTTAGGAACAAAACCAGATGCTCAAAATTTTCCTAAAAGAAACAGAATTATTTCAGGACTTTCGCTTGGAGTAATTGTTTTTGAAACTGCAGTTAATGGTGGTGCAATGCAAACAGCGAGATTTGCTTTAGATCAAAATAGAGAAGTTTTTGCCATACCCGGCAATTTGGGTGTCAGACAATCGGAGGGAACTAATTTGCTGATTCAAAGAGGTGAAGCAGAGCTTGTAATAAATGCTGAGGATGTTTTGACAGAACTTCAACTTAAATTAAAACCGGTAATTGGAAAGAACATTCCGAAGCCGGATAAGGAACTAAATGTTTTCGAAGAAAAAATTGTATTTACATTAACCGAACAAGGTGAATTGCATATTGACAAACTTGCTGAGTTGACTAATCTTTCAACATCAGATTGTCTTGTAAACTTACTAACGCTTGAATTCAAAGGTATAGTTAAACAACTTCCCGGTAAGATATTCTGTTTGATTTAATCTCACTTAAACTAATCATACTTTTTTTTGTTCTCCCAAATAGATTTCAGATAATCTTTTAATTTCTTCTCCTGACCTTGCTCTGTTGGGAAATAAAACTGCTTACTTTTAATTTCATCAGGTAGATAATTCTGCTCGACGAAATGATTATCAAAGTTGTGCGAGTATTTATATTCTTTGCCGTAGCCGAGTTTTTTCATCAAATCTGTTGGAGCATTTCTTAAATGAATTGGCACAGGGAACTGAGAATTGTTTCTAACTTCTTCGATAGCTTTATCAATTGCAAGATATGAGGCATTGCTTTTAGGAGATGATGCAAGATAAGTAGTGCATTGAGCGAGAATAATTCTGGCTTCAGGCATTCCGATTTTTTCAACTGCACTGAATGTTGCTTCAGCAAGAACTAAAGCATTCGGAGAAGCATTACCGATATCTTCCGATGCTAAGATAATTAATCTTCTTGCAATAAAAATTGGGTCTTCGCCTGCATCCAGCATTCTCGCAAGCCAATAAATTGCTCCATCTGGATCACTTCCGCGAACACTTTTTATAAATGCTGAGATTAAATTGTAATGCTCCTCTCCGCTTTTATCATAAATCAAATTTTTCTTTTGAACTACATTTTCAAAAACTGCCTTTGAAAGAATTATTTCATCTTTACTACTTTCCTGAATAATTGATGCTTCGAGAATGTTCAACAAAACTCTTGCATCACCAGAAGAAAGGTAGATCAGAAAATCTTCATCAATACTTTTAATTTTTAATGACGATAAAAACTCATCTTTCTTTATTGCCTGCTGAAGAATTTGTTTTAAGTCTTCGTATTTGAGTTGATTCAAAACAAAAATTCTCGTACGAGATCGAAGAGCAGGAATTACTTCGAAAGAAGGATTTTCAGTAGTTGCTCCGATCAAAATTATCAGTCCTGATTCAATTGAATTAAGAAGGGCATCTTGCTGAGCTTTATTGAACCGATGAATCTCATCAATAAAAAGAATTGTTCTTTTGTTCAAATTTTTATTTTGCTTTGCCAGTTCTATTGCGTGCCTTACTTCTTTAACTCCGTTTGATACAGCATTCAAACTAAAAAATTCTGAGTTTGTCTGATTTGCAATTATTCTTGCGATAGTAGTTTTACCACTTCCCGGAGGTCCCCACATTATGAAAGATGAGAGATTATCTTTAACAATCATTGAATGAATTGGTTTACCTTCTCCTAATAGATGTTCCTGACCGATGAATTCATCAATATTTTTCGGGCGAACTCTCTCTGCTAATGGAACATCAGGGAATTTCAATTTATTCATTCAATTATTACATCAATTTTCTTCTCAGTTGGTTTGGTCATATTATATTTTTCTCTGGCAATTTGCTCAATTTTGGCTGGCTCATATCTCTTCAAAGAATCAATTTCAGCTTCGAGCTTTTTATTCTCCAATTTAATTTCTTCAATCTGACGAGTGAGTGAATCAACTTCTTTTTTCAATCGCATATATTTTATCACACCGTAATTATTGAACAACAGATATAATCCGCCAAATATTATTATGACCAGAAAAAGAATTACTCTGAATTTATTGTTGGAAATGAATTTTTTCATAAACTGATTTTTACAATTTGATTAACTAATTCCTCAAATGAAATGTTCTCTGCTTTAGCCATTTTTGGTAACAAACTCAACGATGTCATCCCTGGCAATGTATTTATTTCGAGCAGATAAAATTTATTGTCTTTTGAAAGCCGATAATCCAATCTTGCATAACCTTCACATTCAAGTTCGTAAAAAGCTTTTAACGAAACTGCTTTTAATTGTTCAGAAATTTCTTCATCAATTTCTGCTGGGACGATGTACTTACTCATTCCAGAAGTGTATTTGCATTCGTAATCATAGATTTCATGATTAGGAACTATTTCCAAAACAGGAAAAACTTTATCACCTACAATTCCGACAGTTAATTCTCTGCCTTCGATAAATTCTTCGATTAAAATTTTATCAGAAAATTTTGCAGCAAGATTCAATGCATCAGATAAACCTTTTTCTTCTTTTACAATTGAAAGTCCAACAGTAGAGCCTTGATCGTTCGGTTTGACAATCAACGGATAACCAATTTGCTCATTTATTTTTGATAATAAATTTGGTGAAAGGAAATCCTTTTTATGAAGCGATATCCATTTCGGAGTTGGAATGTTAAACTTATCAAAAAGAATTTTAGATAAAATTTTATCCATTGTTACAGCACTCGAAAGCATTTTAGAGCCAGTGTATTTGATTCCTTTCATATCGAGCAAAGCCTGAACAGTTCCATCCTCTCCCCACTTTCCGTGAAGTCCGATAAAAACTAAATCGCAGTGATCAAAAATGTGGAGATTGAAAGTTTCCAAATAATTTTTTTCTGAAACCTCAAAAAAATCTTTTTCTTCAAAAAACTTTTCGGAATTATCAGGTTGATTTTTCCCATAAGCGGGATCAATCAAAGTAACTTTATAACCGAGTTTATCAAGTGCCTCATAGATTGACTTTGAAGAGCGTTTTGAAATTACTCTTTCAGTGGAACTTCCACCGACAAGTAAAATGATGTGGAGATTTGAATTCATTTTTAGTTTTAAGAATTATAAACTTTTTTTATTCCGTAAGTTGATTCAGCAATTGAAATAAGTTTCTGAATTTCTTGCTCATTTAGTTTTCTTGGCTCTCCGAGAAGACGAGCTAAAAATAAAGTCTTAGCAGAATGTTCAAGTTTTTCCATTTTATAATAAGCGTCAAGAACCGAAGTACCGAAAGTTACTGCTCCATGATTCTGCAATAATAAAGCGTTGTGATCATTGACAAAATTTTTTATTGAATCTGTAATTTCGTCTGTCGAAGGAGTTGCATAATTACAAAGTGGAACTTTACCAATCGTTAGAAGAACTTCAGGAAAATAATTATCAGTAAAACCTTCACCGATAAGAGTAAACGCAGTTGAATAAATCGGATGACAATGAACAACTGCTTTAACATCTTCTCTCTTTGAATAAATAAATCTGTGAAGTTTATTCTCTGTTGAAATTTTTCCGTTGCCTGAGATTAAATTTCCATCAAAATCAATTTCGAGTATATCCTCAGGTTTAATTTCTCCTTTACACACACCAGAGCGTGTTATTAAAATTGTATTGTTTTCTGTTAGTGCAGAGATGTTTCCATCAAATGCTGACACAAATTTATTCTGATAAACGAGATGAGCAACTTTAACTATTTCATCTTTGATTGACATTTTCTTTCCAAATCTTCCATCAGTTTCATATTTATCAATCCGTCATAGCCAGTTGCTAAAGGTTGTTTGTTTTGTAAAAAAGATTCCTGAACAGACCTCAATGCAAACAGCATTCTGTTTCCACCTTTTCTGAAACTTTTTTTAGCTTCACCATCAATGATGATTGAGAGTTTTGTTCCGATAATTTTTCTGCCGATTAAATTATCAATTTCAATTGAACCGCGATGACAAATTATTTCCAGACGATTAAATGTTTTTTTTGCATTGTATGAAACATTAAAATAACCGTATCCACCTTTACTGAATTTCACAATTCCAGATGCAAAATCTTCAACCTCACTTTGGTAAACGATGTTATCAATAAATCCATCAATTTCAGAAATTTCACCACCAAAATATCTCAGAAGATTAAGCATATGTGAACCCAGATCACGCAAAGCACCGCCGCCACTTTTCTGTTTGTTAAATCTGTAATTATTATCTGGCGGAAAATCTATATTAAAGTTTGCCTGAACAGAAACTATTTTCCCAAGTTTGAGTGTGTTGATAAGTTCCTTTGCTTTTATAGTGAGTGGATGATAGTTGTGAATAAAATTTACTGCAAATAAAACTTTATTATCGTTGGCTGCA
>Ga0209721_1001027_pt1 | contig 22316 bp, 13 predicted proteins | sample TshhotsprinmetaG_FD_184139 | JGI IMG/M metagenome (GOLD analysis project Ga0209721, IMG submission 184139) | Hot spring microbial communities from South Africa to study Microbial Dark Matter (Phase II) - Tshipise hot spring metaG (SPAdes)... | ecosystem: Environmental > Aquatic > Thermal springs...
GTGCAGGTCGTCGAGCAGGATCAGCAGGGGCGCTTGCCCGGCCAGGGCGATCAGCAGCCGCGTCACGCCTTCCCAGAGGCGCGCCTCGTCGGGGCGCGCCAGGGGTGGCGCCGGGGCCGCGCCGGGCGCCAGATCGGGCGCCAGGCGCGCCACCTCGCCGATCCAGAGGGGCGCCAGAGCCAGCCCGGCGCGCAGGGCCGGCCAGTCGGGGCGGGCCAGCAGGTCACGCAGGGCCTCGACCCAGGGCTGGTAGGGCAGGCCCTGCTCCAGTTCGCGAGCTGTGGCGGTCATCGTCAGGCCGCCGTGGGCAGCATGGCGCGCCAGCGCCTCGGCGGCCAGGCGTGTCTTGCCAATGCCGGCCTCGCCTTCTACCAGCGCCAGCCGCCCCGGCCCCACCGCATCGAGTGCCGCCAGCTCGGCGTCGCGCCCGGTGAAAGGCAGTGGCGCGAGTGGCGCGACGCCCTGGCCAGCTTCTTCGACCACGGGGCGCGCCGCTGCCTGGCGTTGCTCCTGCCTGCTCGGAGTTGCCCCGACGCCGTTCACCAGCCGGTCGGTCACCACTGCATCGTAGAGGTCGCGAGTCTCGCGCATGGGGGGCACGCCCAGTTCGGCATCGAGCAGTTCGCGCAAGTGTTCGTAGCGACGGATGGCGCCCACCCGATCCCCCGACAGGTAGCAGAGATACATCGCCTGCCGTTGCAGATCCTCCTGTAACGGGTCGAAGGCCAGGGCGCGATCCAGGCTGGCCAGGGCGCCCGCGTAGTCGCCACGGATCTGGGCAGCCCGGGCCAGACGGGCGAGACCGCGTACGACCAGCAGGCGCGCTCGCTCACGCTCGGCCACAAGCCAGTCCATAAACGGCTCGGCGCCGGGCAGGTCGAAGCCGCTGAGCAGGTCGTCGCGATAGCGCGCCAGCGCCGCGGCCAGGGCCGGCTCATCGGCGGCAGGGGAGTTGACGGCGGCAACCAGAGTGCGGTAGTCTACATCCACGTCCCCGGCGATGGTCAGCCTGTCCTCGCCGACCAGCGCCGGGCCGAGGGCCTGACGCGCGCTGTGGAGCGTGGTGCGCAGCACTTGCTGGGCCGTGGCCCGCGCGTGGTCGGGCCAGAACAGGGCCAGCAGGTGCTCGCGGCTCAACGGCTCGATATGGGCTGCCAGGTAGTAGACCAGGGCGCGCGTCCGGCGCCGGGGAAGCGCGACGGGCGCTCCGTCGCGCAGGATCTGGGGCGGGCCAAGCAGAAGGATTGCCAGCATAACCGTTCCGAAAGGCGACTCCGGGGTGATTATCCTTCAGGGGCGAACAGAACATCCGAGCCAACGCGGCCTGTACGGCATTCGAGCGTCCCAGCGCGCGGGAGAGATACCAGGGGCCAGGGGTGAGGGCTTCCAGGGTTTCCCCAAGCTCCATCTTCCGCATGCGCCCACATGTTCGGTCCGCTCCTCAAGGTGATTATACCAGGGGGTGGGGAAGGCGCGGCTCTTCCCCCGTGATAGCGCCGTTGACGGGGCGCGCTGCGCTGGCTATAATGCCGCGGAAGGCGCGCGCGGGGTTTGGCCATGAAACTGATCGTATTTGTCACCGACGATGCCCATGCCGATATGAGCGTTGACACCCTGGTCGGGCAGGGCTTTCGCGTTACGCGCCTGGCGACCACCGGTGGCTTTCTCCGCCGTGGCAACACGACTCTGCTCGTCGGTGTCGAGGATCAGCAGGTTGACCAGGCCTGCGACCTCGTCAAGGGCGTTGCCCCCGGTACCCTGGCGATCATTATGGACCTGGAGCGCTACGAGCGCCTGTGAAGATCCTCTACGTCGCTGCCGGCATCCCCGTGCCGGGCGCTCTCGGTGGCAGCACCCACGCCTACGAGGTGGCGCGGGGCCTGGTGAAGCGCGGCCACGAGGTACACCTTGTCGCCGCCTCGCGTGAGGGCTGGAGCGGGCTGGCGCCCTTTGTGCGCCCGGTTTCCTCGCGCCTCGATGGCATCTACCTGCACCACCAGGACGTGCCCAAGGCCCTGAGCCTGCTCGGCGCCGCGCCGGTGCTGCGCCTGGCCCGCGCTCTGCGCCCCGACGTGATAATGGAGCGCTACTACAACTTCGCCGGGGCCGGCATCCTCGCCGCCCGGCGCCTCGGGATACCCGCGCTCCTGGAAGTTAACGCCCTGATCGTTGACCCGCCTGCCGTGTTCAAACGGCGCCTTGACGACGCCCTGGGCGGCCCGCTGCGGCGCTGGGCCGAGTGGCAGTGTCGCGCCGCCGATCGCATCGTTACGCCGCTGCACACCACCGTGCCGGCAAGCATCCCCCGCGCCAGGATCGTCGAACTACCCTGGGGCGCCGATGTGGAGCGCTTCGCTCCCGTGGCCCGGCAGCGCCATCAGCTCCACTGCCCGCCCAACGTGGTCTTCCTGGGTTCCTTTCGCGCCTGGCATGGCGCGACCGATGTGGTGCGCGCCGGGCTGTTGCTGCTCGAAAGCGGCCACGACCTGCGCTTCACCCTGATCGGCGACGGGCCGGAGCGCGCCGCGGCTGAGGCCCTCGCTGCGCCTCAGGCCGGGCGCTTCACCTTCACTGGCAGTGTGCCCTACCCGCGTGTGCCCGACCTGCTCGCCGCTGCCGATGTGGGCGTGGCCCCGTTCACCACTGCGCCGCACCCGGCCCTGCGCGCCGCCGGCTTCTTCTGGTCGCCGCTCAAGGTCTACGAGTACATGGCCGCCGGCCTGCCCGTGGTAACCAGCGCCATCCCCCCCCTCAGCGCGATTATCCGCGAGGGCCGCGAAGGCGCCCTCTTCCCCGAAGGCGACGTGACGGCCCTGGCCGCCGCCATCGCCCGCGTGCTGGCCGACCCGGCTGCTGCCCTGGCGATGGGCGCAGCCGCCCGCGCCCGCGTGGAGGCCCACTTCTCCTGGCAGCGCCACTGCGCCGACCTGGAGCGCATTCTTGCCGATCTGATATGAACAGAGGGGAAACCGGGTTTTCCCACGCCCCTGCCCATCGGGGGGCCAGGCCACTCCAACCGCGGGAGAAACAAGTGTGCTTGCGTTGTGCGGCGCCGCTGTGTGGGGGGTCTCAATAGCAAGACGAACCAGGCGACCAGGTTGACATCCACCCGCCATCTGGCATAATGAAAGAAGAGCGGGGCCTGGCCCCGCATCTCTGTGTGGAGCAGCGCGATGACCCTGTTGAGCGTCGGCGGCCTGACCAAATATTACGGCGCCGAACTGATTTTCGAAGATCTCAATTTCCAGGTAGCCCGGGGCGACAAGATCGCCCTTGTCGGCGTGAATGGCGCCGGCAAGAGCACCCTGCTCAAAATCATCGCCGGCCTGGAAAGCCCCGACGGGGGCCAGGTGGCCATCGCGCGCGGCGCCCGGATCGCCTACCTGGCCCAGGAAGTGCGCTTCAACAGCGACCGCACCCTCTGGCAGGAGATGGAGCATGCCCTGGCCGCTCTGCGCGAGCTGGAGGCGGAAATTCAGGCCCTTGAACCGCTGATCGCCGATACCAGCGCCCCGGATTGGGAAGCGGCGATGGAACGCTACGGCGAACTCACCGCCCGCTTCGAGCACATGGGCGGCTACGAGGTCGAGCCGCGCATCAAGCGTACCCTCCAGGGCCTGGGCTTCCACGAGAGCCACTACCACCAGCGCCTCGCCAACTTCTCCGGCGGCCAGAAGACCCGCGCGGCCCTCGCCGCTACCCTGCTCTCCGATCCCGACCTGCTGCTGCTTGATGAGCCGACCAACCACCTCGATATGCAGGCCCTGGAGTGGCTCGAACACTTCCTGCGCACCTGGGACGGCACGCTGATCGTCACCTCCCACGACCGCTACTTCCTCGATCGTGTCACCCGGCGCACCCTGGAGGTGGCCTTCGGCAAGCTCGAGGACTATCCTGCCCCCTACAACCGCTACCTGGAGCTGAAAGCCGAGCGGATGGAGCGCCGGCTGAAGGAGTTCCGCGCGCAGCAGGAGTTCATCGCCCGCACCGAGGAGTTCATTCGCCGCTACAAGGCCGGCCAGCGCGCCCGTGAGGCCAGGGGCCGCGAGAAGCGCCTCGAACGACTCAAGCGCGAGCAGGCCATTGAGCGACCCCGTGAACCAGCTCGCCTGCGTCTCTTCCTCGATACCCGGCTCCGCAGCGGCGCCCTGGCGCTCGCGCTCGATGGCCTGGTGGTCGGCTTTCCCGGCAATCGCCAGGACGCCGATCCGCGGGTGCTGCTGCGCGCCGATGGGCTCGAGCTGCATCGCGGCGAGCGCGTCGCCCTCCTTGGCCCCAATGGTAGCGGCAAGACGAGCCTGCTGCGGACCATCCTCGGCGAGTTGCGCCCGCTCCGCGGCCAGGCGCGCCTCGGGCATCAGGTGCAGATCGGCTACTACGCCCAGGGCCACGATAAACTCAACTGGAATGCCACCGTGCTGGAGGAACTGACCCGCGCCAGCCCGAACCTGGGCGAAGCCGCGGCGCGCAATCTGCTCGGGCGTTTCCTCTTCAGCGGCGACGACGTGTTCAAGCGCATCGGCGACCTCAGCGGCGGCGAACGCTCGCGCGTCGCTCTGGCCCAGCTTACGCTGCTGCCGGGCAATCTGCTCATCCTCGACGAGCCGACCAATCACCTGGATATCGGCGCTCGCGAGGCCCTCGAAGCCGTGCTCAAGGAGTATCCCGGCTCGATCCTCTTCGTTTCCCACGACCGCTACTTCATTGACGCCCTGGCCGACAAGGTCTGGCACGTTGAGCAGGGCCGCATTCGCGAGTACCTGGGCGGCTACAGCGACTTCGTGGCCGCCCGCGAAGCCGCTGCCGCAACCGCCGCGACGAACGCTGCCGCGGCGCCGCCTCAGGCGCAGGCGGCCCCAACGTCGCCCGCCTCCCCCGCGGCGGCCCAGCCTGGGGCGCCTGCGCCGGCAGCCGCCGGGCCTCAGGAGCGCCAGCGCAAGAAGCGCCTGGCGGCCCTGGAGGCTGAGGTGGCCCTGCTCGAACAGGAACTTGGCCGCCTCAAGGCCGATCTGGAGCGCGCCAGCGCCGCTCGGGACGTGCAGCAGATCACCGCTCTGGGTGTGCAGTACGCCGAGCTTGAAACCCTCCTGGCCACAAAGTACGACCAGTGGGCCGAACTGGCCGCCTGACGGCCGTGATGCGCCGCGCCTGTGCCTGTTCACATTTCGGGTAAGATACCCGTGTACCCGGGAGCAGGGTGAACACGTATCCGCACCCCCCCACAGGGAGGGGGGCGGTTCGACAGGCTCACCGCAGGTGGGGAAACCCGGTTTCCCCGTGTCCCAACCGCTGGTGGGAGCGGCTGGCATCCCCCACAGGGAGGGGGGCGGTTCGACAGGCTCACCGCAGGTGGGGAAACCCGGTTTCCCCGTGTCCCAACCGCTGGTGGGAGCGGCTGGCGCCCCCCCACAGGGAGGGGGGCGGTTCGACAGGCTCACCGCAGGTGGGGAAACCCGGTTTCCCCGTATGGTCACATCAGCCATGCCCCTCCCACAATCGCCCGAACAGCGACGGATCGAGATTGCCACCGCAGAGCACCACGCCCACCCGGCGGCACGCTGGCGGCAGCAACCCGCCCAGCACCGCTGCGAGGCCGACCGCGCCAGTCGGCTCGACCACAAGCTTGAGGCGCAAGAGGATGAAGCGCAGCGCCTCGAGCACCGCCTCGTCGCTTACCACCAGGATGCGCTCGACGTGCCGCTGCATGATCGGGAAGGTCAGTTCGCCGGGCGCGGTGGTACGAATGCCATCGGCGATGGTACTCGGGGGCGGGATGGTCACGCGCTTGCCCCGCTCGAGCGACTGCCGCGCGTCGTCAGCGCCCTCGGTTTCCACCCCGAAGATGCGGATGTCGGGTCGCAGCCCGCGGGCGGCCACCGCGCAACCGCCGATCAGGCCGCCACCGCCGACCGGGATGACCAGCGCATCAAGTTCGTCTGCCTGGGCCAGCAGTTCCAGCGCCACCGTTCCCTGCCCGGCAATGATGTGGGGGTGATCATAGGGCGGAACAACCGTCATCCCCCGTTCGTCGGCAATCACCCGGGCGAACGTATCGCGGTCCACGGTGGAGCGCTCGAAGATGGCCACTTCAGCGCCGTAGCCCCTGGTAGCTGCCAGCTTCACCGGAGGGGCATCGTCGGGCATGCAGATCACGGCGGGCGCGCCGAGCAGCCTGGCCGCCAGGGCCACCCCCTGGGCATGGTTGCCACTGCTGAAGGCCACCACGCCGTGCGCCCGCTGCTCGGCGCTCAGCCGGCTGATGGCGTTGTAGGCCCCCCGGAACTTGAATGAGCCGCCCCGCTGGAAGTTCTCACACTTGAGCCAGACCTGACGACCGCTCAGCGCGTTCAGGGTGCGGCTCGTGTGGACCGGGGTGAGGTTGGCGACGCCCCGCAGGCGCTCTGCCGCCTCGCGCACATCCTCGAGGGTGATGGCAAGACTGGTCATACTCTTCTCCTGGGCGCTCTCCTGGCGCGCGAGGCCGGTCACGGTACCACGTATAATAGGTACAAGCAGCTTTGCCGCACAGCAGGCTGTTCCCGGGCGAGTCGTGCTGCCCAGACTCTCCCGGCAGGGCCTTTAAGGGCGGACAGAACATCCGAGCCAGCGTGGCTTGTGCTGCATTGGAACGCCCCGGCGCGCGGCTCTGGTCTCCCCGCTTCGACAGGCTCAGCGCAGGCTCTCCAGCGAAGCTGGAGGCAGCCGGGGGTAAGGATCAACCAGCGCATCCCAACGCCATAACGCCCGTCGGCGCCCATATGTTTTGTCCGCCCTTCAAAGGGAGGGGGATGGGGAAACCAGTGTTGTCCCTCTTGGGAGGGCGCAGCCCGCCCAAACCCTCCCCGCAGGGAGGGAGTTGGGGAAACCCGGTTTCCCCATGTCCCAACCGCCGTTGGGAGCGGATGGCGCCCCACAGGCAGGGGATGGGGAAAGCCGGTTTCCCCATATTTTCACCTCAGGACAGGGTCATGATTATCGAAAGCACCATTTCGCGCAAGGAGTTTCTGCGGCATGCCCTGAGCCGGCACTTCCGGCGTCCGGGCTTCTACCTCTACGCCTTCATCGCCACTGCGCTGACCGCCTACGGCTTCTTTGCGCCTGACGTGCCGATGATCCTCTACCTGGCTGCCTGGCTTCCCCTGCTTGTCTACGCCATCGTCGGCTGGATCGTCATTACACGGCGCAGCCGCGATACCAGTTTGCCGATCTACCTGCCAACCCGCTATGAGCTTGATAAGCGTGGTGTCGAGATGAGTTCACGCCAGGGCCGCAACACCTTTGCCTGGGACGAGTTCCGCGCCTGGCGCAAGGCCGAGGGTGTGTACGAACTCACCCTGCGCAACGGCCAGTTGCTCATTATCTCGCAGCGCGCCCTCTCGCCCCGCCAGGCCTCCGCCCTGGAGGAGTTGCTCAGGAAGCAGATCACGCCGCGCCCCGAGCCCGGTGTGTTCGACGTGTGAGGATACTGTCATGCGCGCGCCCCATCACTGGTGGCAGACTGGTACGGTTTACCAGATCTACCCGTGGAGCTTTCAGGACAGTAACGACGACGGTATCGGCGATTTGCCCGGCATCACCTCACGCCTGGAGTACCTGGAGTGGCTCGGCGTCGACGCGATCTGGATCTCGCCGATCTTTCCCTCGCCCATGGCCGATTTTGGCTACGATGTCGCCGACTATACCGGCATAGACCCGCGCTTCGGCACAATGGAGGATTTCGACCGCCTCCTCGCTGCCGCGCACGCCCACGGGTTGAAGCTCGTGCTCGATCTGGTGCCGAACCATACCTCTGACGAGCATCCCTGGTTTCGCCAGGCGCGCAGCGCTCGCGATAATCCCTATCGCGACTGGTACATCTGGCGCGATCCGGCGCCCGATGGCGGCCCGCCCAATAACTGGCTCAGCCATTTCGGCGGCCCTGCCTGGACCCTCGATCCGGCCAGCGGGCAGTACTACCTGCACCTCTTCGATCCCAAACAACCCGATCTCAACTGGCGCAACCCGGCCGTCCGCCAGGCGATTTACGACGTGATGCGATTCTGGTTCCGTAAAGGGGTGGATGGCTTTCGCGTCGATGTGATCTGGATGTTGATCAAGCATCCCGATCTGCCCGACAATCCACCCGATCCGAACTGGACGCCCGCTCAGCCGCCCCAACACCGCCTGCTGCGTATCTACGACCAGCATCAGCCTGAGGTCCACGCGGTGATCCGCGAGATGCGCGCCGTGGCTGATGAGTTTGCGGATCGGGTGCTGATCGGCGAAATCTACAAGCCGGTGGAGGAACTGGTGACCTACTACGGCGCCAATCTGGACGAGGTGCATCTCCCCTTCAACTTCAACCTGATCACCCTGCCCGAGTGGAGCGCCGCCGGGGTGCGCGACCTGGTCGAACGCTACGAGCGCGCCCTGCCTCCCGGCGCCTGGCCCAACTGGGTGCTCGGCAACCACGACCGGCCCCGGATCGCCTCGCGCCTCGGCCCCGCCCTTGCTCGCATCGCTCAGATGCTGCTGTTGACCCTGCGCGGCACCCCGACGCTCTACTACGGTGACGAGATCGGCATGGAAGATGTGCCCATTCCGCCGGAACGCGTGGTTGACCCCCTGGGCATCCGCGTGCCCGGGTATAGCCGCGACCCTGTGCGCACCCCCATGCAGTGGGACGACAGTCCTGGCGCTGGCTTCACGCGGGGCGAACCGTGGCTGCCCCTGGCCGCCGACGCGCGCCAGCGCAACGTGGCGGCGCAGCGCGCCGATCCGCACTCGATGCTATCGCTGGTGCGCCATCTGCTCGAGCTGCGTCATGCCTCTCCCGCCCTGAACGCCGGCAGTTACCGCACGGTTGAGGTCGGCAATCCCCATGTCTTCGCCTACCTGCGCGCCCGTGGCCCCGAGCACCTGCTGGTGGCGCTCAACTTTGCCGATCGCCCCTGTCGGCTCGATCTGCGGCACGTCGCCGCCGAAGGTGTCATCGCTGTCAGCACAGCGATGGACCGTGCCGGCCACATCGCCCTCACCGACCTCGACCTGCGCCCCTACGAGGGCCTGGTGATCGACCTGCTGACCCCCTGAGTTCCCCTGTCTGCCACGTGGAGAGTGTGGGAGGGTGAAGCCCTTCCATGGAGAGGCGCAGCGCCGCTGCGCCTCTCCATGTTTCATCTGATGTGAACATATCGGGAACCGGGTTTCCCCATCCCCCTGCCTGTGGGGGGGCCAGCCGCTCCCACCAGGGAGGGTTTGGGAGGGCGCAGCCCTCCCAAGAACACATATTTTCATTCCGGCGTTGTGCGCCCCGCGCATGGGGGCCTGAGGTGAACATAGGGAACCCGGGGTTCCCTCCGCGCGTATCACCGGGCCACGGCGCGCGGTACATAAACGAACCGTGTTGCCCGATTGGCCCGAGGCGCGCTGGGGTGCCGCCAAACACGTGGCCAGAGCGCCCCCTGCTCGCCTTCAAGATCTGGTGGGCTCGTTGCAACTCAGTGCCGGAGGTCCGCGTCTATGCCACCGTCGCCCCCCATCCTCGCTCTGCGCTGTCACCGCCGGGTCGTTCGCCAATTCCTCGCCCCCCTGCTCGCCGCCCTGGCTCTCTTGCCGCTGCTGGCCGTCCTGCTTCCTCCAGGGCAGGTCGCAGCCCAGAGCGGCCTGCCCTCCGGCAGTGCTGCCTCCACTGCTGCCGTCCCCTGCCTTGCTGCACCGGCCTATGCCGTCGCCCGGAGCGACGACATGATCTTCAATCCGCGCGCCGAGGTGCAGGCCGTTCTCCAGGTATCGCCGTCCAGTACACGCAACCTGGTTCCCCTGGGCCAGCGGCCACCGGGCAGCCCGGCAAGTGCGCGGGTCCAGAACGGCATCGGTGCGGTCTATGGTCTGGCCTACGACGACGGTGCGGTAAGCGGGATGCCGCGCCTCTTTGCGGCTGCCCATCTTCGCCGCTTCACTGCTTTTGGCCCCGGCGGCCCTGGCGCCATCTATGCCATTAACCTCACCACAGGTGCCTGGTCACACTTTGCTACCGTCCCCGGCAATCACTGGGAGCGTGCCGGCAACGATTCGTATGACGCCGTCGCTACCGCGCGAACGGGTACAAGCGGTCTGGGCGCCATTGCTATGCACCCCGAAGGCCGCTATCTGTTCATCGTGAATATTTCCGAGCGACGCATCGAGCGTCTGGATGTTACTACCAGCAGCTTCCTGACCCCTTTGTCACTGGCCGGCGCCTACACCGCCATCGGCCAGGATCCTGCCGAGACGTATCCCTTCGCCCTGGCCTTTGCGCCACAGCCGGTCAACGAGGTCCCGGCTATGCTCGTCGGCTTCACCAACCGCCGCACGGCTACCGTCTTCGTCGCAACTTTCTATCGCACTTCCGGCGGCGCGTGGACCTGGGGCGCATCCCTTGCCCAGGACCTCCGCAGTGGCGCGATGCTCGACCGCCTGCATGGCACAGCGATCTCCGAGATCATCATCACATCTTCCAGTAACGGCATCGGGGGCAATGGCGCTGCCTGGAACCCCTGGGTGGACGCCGAAGGCGCCATGGCGCGTGTAAACGATACGGTTGCCCATCCCCAGCCCATTCTGACCGACCTTACCTTCGCCCCCGACGGGCAAACCCTTTTTCTCGGCATCCGCGACCGGGCTGGTGACCAGCTCTTTTTCCGCGCTCCGCCTCCTGGCGGTTACCAGGTCACCTCCCAGGGTGACACTCTGGCGTACCGCTGGACCGGCAGCGCATGGGAACTTGTGAGCGTCTCTCGCGCTGACCCGCTCAATCGCGCGCCTGGTGATGGCCGGACCTGGCCTGCTCACCGCTATGATACGTTCACCGACAACCTGCACCACTTCTCTACGGGTACGACGCCTCCCCACACCGAAAATCATATGGGCGGGCTGGCAACCCTGCCTGCCGGCATAGACCCCTCGCAGGCCCGGGTGGCCGCGACCCAACTCTTCGGCATGAACCAGGCGGCGGTGAGCTTCTATGCCGGCAGTGGAGGCCAGGAAACGTCCGCGCAGACCATTGTCGGTGGCGCTACGCCCACCAAATCCGCCGCCCTGGGTGATCTCGAACCCCTCTGCACCTATGCCTACGTCCAGGGGGTAGTGTGGGAAGACGCCAATGGCGATGGTGTGCGCCAGGACAGCGAGTCGCGCCGGGCAGGCGTGGCCGTCGAACTCACTGACGCCGTCGGCGCCGTCCTGGCTGCTGTTGCCACCGACGCCGAAGGGCGCTACCGCCTCGCTGCCCCGCCGAACCGCGATCTGCGCATTCGCATTGCCCCGGCGGCCTTTGCTGGGGGTGGCGCGCTCCAGGGCGCGACCTACACCATCGCCAACGCGAGCAGCGATCTGGCCCGCGACAGCGATGCCGGGCCGCAGGGCATTGTCCTCACCGGCGCGCGTAGCGATCTGCTGAACAGTTCCTCCCACGACCGCGAAGCCGCGCGCCTGGCCCGCCAGGAGGACCGCCGTACCCTGGACCTGGGCGTTCGCGCCGGTCTGGATCTGACTATCACGCTCACCGCTCCGGCCCGGGTGCGTGCTGGCGATCCGTTCCCCTACGACATCGTCATCCGCAATCTGACTACAACGAGCAGCGCGGCTAATGTCCAGATTGCCCTGACCCTGCCGCCGGGCCTGGAGCGCCTGGATGGCGGCCTGCCGATTGTCTGGAGCATCGGCACGCTCGAAGCGGGCGGCGAGCGTACCTACCGTGCCTGGGCGCGCGCCCCTCAGCCGATCCAACCGCCGTCGCTGACCGCCACGGCCCGTGTCACGACTACTACACCTGAAACCGACCTGACCAACAATGAAGCCGCGGCTACGACTACCATCCAGGCGCCAGACGTGGCCGTGGGCCTCGTTGCCCCCGAGCGCGTGCTGGTCGGCACGCCGTTCTGGGCGTTGTTGCAGGTCGGCAACTGGTCTACTGATCCCCTTGCCAGTGCCGACAACGCGGTGGTGACGATCTCCCTCTCCAGTGGACTGGTCTTCGACGATAACAGCCAATCTGCGCGCACCTTCACCCTGGGCACGCTCGCGCCGGGCGAATGGCGTAGCCTCTGGCTGCTCCTGCGTCCGACCCTTACCGTCTCCGACCCGGCGCAGCCGCCGCTCGTAACCATCAGCGCCCGCATTACCACGCCCACGCCCGAATGGACCCTGCTCAATAACCAGGCCGCGGCCACGGTGACCATCGTTGCCCCTGACCTTCTCCTCACCAAGACTGCCCCGCAAGAGGTGCTGGTCGGCGCCGATCTGACCTATACCCTGACGGTGCGGAACCGCGGCAGCACCGTGGCCTGGGGGCCGAGCCTCAGCGATCCGTTGCCCGCCGGGGTGACCTTCGTGAGCGTGGACCATTCTGCCTGCGCCTACGATGCGCCCGCCCACGCCGTGCGCTGTGCGTGGAACGACCATTCTCCCAACGAAGTTGCCACCTTCCGCATCACCGTTCGCCCGACGGTGGAGGCGGCGGAGATCCTCAGTAACACGGCCGTAGTTGCGACAACGACCACTGGCGACCCACCCGACAATAACACCGCCACTGCAACCACACGGGTACTGTTCCCTGATGTCAGCATCAGCCTGACGCTGGACCCGTCGCCGCTACCGGTGGGCGAGTGGAGCAGCCTGGTAGTCACGGCGGTGAACCAGGGAACAGGCACGGCCAGCGATCCGATTATTGACCTGACTATAGACGACGGGGCGACGCTGGGAACCCTGCCTGCCCAATGTGTCGCTGCCAGCCCTCGCAGTATTCGCTGCGCTGCGGCTGATCTGCGCCCGAATGGCAGCGAGGTCTGGACGCTGCGTTTCCCCATCCGGCTGCCGGCTACACCTGCCGACGCGGCTACCTTCCCCGCCGACGCCATCGGTGCGCGGGGGACCATCAGCACCAGCACCCCGGAACGCCCGGCGGACCGGGCCAACAACACCGCGGCGACGACGGCAGAAGTCATTCGCCCGAATGTCCACGTGACGGCGCGGGGACCGGCGGCGATCATCGGTTGGGGCAGCGTCTATGCCTACGAAGTGGACTATGGCAACCTGTACCGCCGCCGTCCCGACCTGACCCGCGCGGCGGCAGGCGTGACCCTGCGCGTTACCCTCCCGCCAGATGTGCAGTTCCGCCGCGCCAGCATCGCTCCCCATCGTGTGAATGGGCGCGTACTGGAGTGGAACCTCGGTACGCTGGCCCCACGCTTCCAGGCGCCCCAACCGTTGACCCTGGTCGTGCAGACCGATGTGCCAGCGGGCCGGATCTTGCAGATGGAGGCGCTGATCGCTACCGCCACGCCAGGCGACGATCCCGCCGACAACCGCGCCGTGGTGGAAACGCCGGTCGATCCGCCGCCGACTGTCGAGCAGGCCCGGGCGCGCATCCGCCTGGCGATCAACTCGGAGTTCGACCCGCTGACCGGCGGCGCCAACCCGACCGACGCAGTGTACCTGACCGAAGGCACGCGCTTTGCCTGGCCCGCCGGGGAGACGCTGCGCTACACGCCGCGCTTGACTGCGATCACCTTCCCCAACGAGTGGGACCCTCTGCTGCTCTTCCCACACTACGAGTACCGGGCAACGATCACCGGCTGGCGTGTGACTGGCTACCAGGACGACCGCGGCATCTGGCACGACCCGCGTGTGGGCGCCGGGACAACGGGCTGCACCGTGGCGCCAACTGGCCTGCCCGGGTGCAGACATGCCTATCTCGGCGGCGCGACACTCGATGAGATCCGCGCCAACCGTCCGGTGCGCGAGGACGAAATTGCCCGGCAGGCACAGGTGTACTGGAGCCATGCTCCCCTCCCGGCGTTCAGCGAGCAGCGGGGGCATGCCTACGGCCTGGAGCGCATCGCCCCGGTTGGCATTCGGGTGGCGGTGGATGCCGAGGTGTGGATCGTGAACGTGTCGCCGGATCCGGATGACCTGTGGGACGGCGAGCCGCCGGAGATCCCGGTCGCGCCGCTACCGCCGCCACAGCAACAGGTCTACGAGGAGACGTTTACGGTGAACCTCGTGGCCCCGCGCAGTGTGGTGGGGCCTGGTAGCCTGCCGCGCTAGGTACTGTCCAGGTTGAACGTCGGGGAACCCGGCTTCCCCACCTGCGGTGAGCCTGTCGAACCCCACCTCTCCCGGTGGGGAGGGTTGGGGAGGGCAGCACCCTCCCAGGAAACAACCCACCAGCAGGGAGGGCTGGGGAGGGCTGTGCGCTCCCAGGAAACAACCCACCAGCGGGGAGGGTTGGGGAGGGCTGTGCGCTCCCAGGAAACAACCCGCCAGCGGGGAGGGTTGGGGAGGGCTGTGCCCTCCCAGGAAACAACTCACCAGCGGGGAGGGTTGGGGAGGGCTGTGCCCTCCCAGGAAACAACTCACCAGCGGGGAGGGTTGGGGAGGGCTGTGCCCTCTCAGGAAACAACTCACCAGCGGGGAGGGTTGGGGAGGGCTGTGCCCTCCCAGGAAACAACCCGCCAGCGGGGAGGGTTGGGGAGGGCTGTGCCCTCCCAGGAAACAACTCACCAGCGGGGAGGGTTGGGGAGGGCTGTGCCCTCCCCGGAAACAACCCACCAGCGGGGAGGGTTGGGGAGGGCTGTGCCCTCTCAGGAAACAACCCGCCAGCGGGGAGGGTTGGGGAGGGCTGTGCCCTCTCAGGAAACAACCCACCAGCGGGGAGGGTTGGGGAGGGCTGTGCCCTCCCCGGAAACAACCCACCAGCGGGGAGGGTTGGGGAGGGCTGTGCCCTCCCAGGAAAAACCCATTTTCATCTTGTCTTTGTGCGACGAAGCCGCATGGAGGTTCTGATATGAAAAAGCGCCACAAAGGCACGAAGATCGCGAGGATTCTCACCCTCTGTCCCTGCGAAGCGTCGCACCGCGGACAGGCGCCCGGAACCGCGGAGGAATGGACAGGCCATATAACGCCAGGCTGGCAGCGGCGCAACCAGGGGCAGGCCCTTGTCGAGACGCTGCTGGCGCTGCCGATCTTGCTGTTGCTGGTGCTGGGGTTGATCGGGTTAGGGCAGATCCTGCTGGCAAACTACACGGTAACGCAGGCGGCGCGGGCGGCGGCGCATCAAGCGGCAATCGCCGGAGGTGGGGCCACAGGCGAAGCGGCAGCCCGTGCCACCGCGCAGCAGGTCATTGCCGCCGGGGTCGGGATGGAACCCGACCAGGCACAGGTTACGGTAACTTGCGCCGCGCCCTGCCGGCGCTATGCGTCGATTACGGTAACGGTACGCTACCAGGGGGAGTTCTGGGCGCCGCTGCCGCCACTGTTCACAGCCTTCGAAGTCCGGGCGGAGGCAGTGCGGGCCGCCGAACGGGATCAGTAGTGGAGCGGACCAGGGCCGTAGCCCTGTGTGCAAGGAGGAACCATGCGAGGTGTGAATCCGGGCCGGCGGGGCGCGCAGGGCCAGGCGCTCGTTCTGGTGGCGCTGATGCTGCCCGTGTTGATGGCCTTTGTGCTGCTGGTGGTGGAGGCGGCCGAACGCTGGATTCAGGTCGCAAAGCTAGAAGACGCGCTCCAACAGGCCACTCGCTCGGCCGTGCAGACCATGGACTACGCTGCCTTTGCGCGCAACGCCACGGGCCTGCGGGCGACCACTGCCTGTGTGCAGGTGCGCCAGACCGATGCAGCGGCGGCGCCATGCCGGGCCGTGATTAGTCAGGCGACGGCCTACTTTCGCACCAACCTGCGCGGGGTGCGCGGGCTTGCTGAGGATCCCGAGGCCCTGGCCGACCGGGTGATATGGACCGTCCTGCCAACGGGGGGCACGTGCAGCTACAGCACCCCGCGAGTGGCGCCGGTTACCGAAGCGACGCCGCTGTTGTGCGCGGAAGTGCGCCCGGTCATGACGGGCGTGGTCGGTTGGGGCGCCTTCACACCCCTGATCGTTGCCGGGGAGACCCTCGATCCGATTCGTTGACAAGGAGGAACCAGACCGATGGCTACACTCACACCCACCTCGGCCCCCTTGAGCCAGGCGCTTGCCCGTAAGCGCGGCAACCCCTTGCCCGCGGTGTTGCTCGCCCTGGGGCTGATCGTTGCCGTGACCTTCGCCGTCCTCGGCTACCTGGAGAGCCAGAAGACCGAGACCCTGGTCGTGCTGGCCCGTGATGTGCCCTATGGCCGGCAGATCACCGCCGAGGACATCAGTCTGATCCAACTGCCGCTCCACCGGCCAGCGCAACTTACGGGCATCAGCGATCCGGCCGCTGTGGTGGGCCGCTACGCCGCCCGCGATCTGGGGGCGAACGACCTGGTCCAGGCCCCTATGCTGCTGGCCGAACCCCCCACGCAGCCGGTGTACCCGAATGGGCAGGCCCTGTCGCCCAATATGGTTCCGGTGCCCTTCTCCACGGCGACTATCGGCCCACTCAGCTATCGCGACCGGGTCAACATCGGCTTTAACGACCGCAGCGGCGCCCCTGATCTGTGCGATCGGGCCAGGCGCATCGCCGAAGGCGCTGGTCCCTCGCTGCTTCCCGCTGCTGGCGGAAACGCGCAGCCGCGGCCCTACGCCTGTCGCCTGCTCAGTTCGGTGCGCGTGCTCTACGTTGATGAGTCGAGCGGAGTGGCCTATCTGGAACTCACACCGTATCAGGCCCACACGATCTGGGCGCTTCAGGCCGCCGGGCTTGAACTGTGGGGCGAGCGCTACGGGGCAACCTCCACACCGCTGAGCACGCTTGACCGGCTCGACATCGGTCAGGTCAGTGTCGAACAGCTTGACGCCCCGATTGCAGCCAATCCTGCCGCGACCATGACGCTCCCCGGCGCCACCAGCCCTGTTCCTGGGAGCCGTCAACCATAGGAGGCTTGCGCGCCGCGCTTCGCCCACGCGGCTGTGCGGCACAACGCCAGAATAAACATACTTGTTCCTGGGAGGGCATAGAGGCGGGGCGCCGCCGCGCCTCTACGCCCAAACCCTCCCGGCGGGGAGGGCTTGCCGCCCCCACAGGCAGGGGGACGGGGAAATCCGGTTTCCCCATATGTTCACCTCAGGAGGACCGTCATGCACGCCGACGATTTTGACGACGAGATGCCCTTCCCTTCCTGGGAAACGCCCGACCACGATCCGGGCATGGTCAGCGCCGTGGCCAATGAGTTGCGTAGCTTCGTGCGGAGTGGCCGCTTGCGCGATTGCTGGCACCTGCCGCCCGAGGAGGTGTTTGACCTGGTCGGTGTTGGCGGAGAACTGCTCGAACACGATTGGGTGCGCGTGGACTGGTACGGCCCGCTGGAGCTGTGGCGCGATCCCGAACACGAGGTCTCCGATATCCTCTATAACGGCCCGCCCGGCGACCCCTTCTTCGTTGTCCAGCGTGGCGCCATGCTGAACACCGGCGTCACGGCGCACCCGCAGTGGATTGCCTGGACCCAGCGCCAGTTGCTGCTGCGGAGCTTCCGCCTCCAACCCTACGAAGACTGGCCCGCGCCGATGATGCAGGGCGTGGCTGATGGCCTGCGCTTCGCCATCACCCGGCCACCGGTGTCGCGTGACGGTGGCAGCCTGGCCATCCGTCTGCTCCCCGAGCGCTGGCGCACCCTCGACGATCTGGTGCAGGCCGGGATGCTCACCCGCGAGGCCAGCGACCTGTTGCTGGAGGCGCTCGCCGGTGGCGCCTCGGTGCTGGTTGCTGGACCGACCGGCTGTGGCAAGACGACGCTCACAGCGGGGTTCACCCAGGCGATTGGGCAGCGGATGCGCCTGGTGTTTGTCGAAGATGGCGGCGAACTGCCCCGCGGGCCGAACAGCCTGCACATCGAGGTGACTGAAGCGGCGGCGTTCAGTCAGGCAGTGAAGTTCGCCCTGCGGCAGAAGCCGGGCTACATCATCGTGGGCGAGGTGCGCGGGGGCGAGGCTATGGCTATGCTCCAGGCCGCGGCCACGGGCCACCCCGGCATTGGCACCATTCACGCCGGCAGTGTTCAGGGGGCGCTGCGTAACCTGGAGCGGATGGCCATGATCGGCCTGGCCGCCGAGGCCAGCGGCGGCGGGCAGGCGGCGGCCCAGATCGTGCGCGGGCTGATCACCTCGGATGTTGTCAGTTTGATTGTGGTGCAGATTGGCCGCACGCCCCGCGGACGTCGGGCGGTGGTCGCGATCGAAGAAGTGCTGCGCCAGGGCGCCCAGGGTCAGAGTGGCGACGTGTTTCCCACCAACCCGCTCTTCCGGTACGACCCTCACACGGATTGCCTGCTGCGGGTCGGCAACGTCAACGGCGCCTGGGGCCTGGGGCGCCTGTAGGCCCCGGTTCTTCCGCGCAAATCCCGACGCCCGTAGTGTAGGGGCGGACAGAACATCCGAGCCAACGTGGCCTGTACCGCATTGGAACGCCCTCGCGCGCCGCTCTGGTCTCCCCGCTTCGACAGGCTCAGCGCAGGCTGTCCAGCGAAGCTGGAGAGGCCCGCCCCTTCGGGCTGAGCCTCAGGGCGAAGCCTGAGCCTGTCGAAGGGAGCCGGGGGTGAGGACTAACCAGCGCATCCCAATGCCATAACGCTCGTCGGCGCTCATACGTTCTATCTGCCCCTGAACGCAGGCGGGAGGGGCCGGGGGTGAGGGCCTCCGGGGCGTCCCTATACCCTATCTCCCGCATACGTCCACATGTTCTGTTCGCTCCTAAAGATGCCTGTAGCAGGGAAAGGAGAAAGGTTTTCGCTCTGGAAAAACCATGCGAATAAACCTCGGATCGCCCTGTAGCCCGGCTGCGCGGGCCTCCGGCTCGCAAGCGGGCCACGCGGCAAGGCCCCGGGGGTTATTTGCGCTCACCAGCCTTTTGTTCCATACCGGCGCCGGACAGCGCAGCCCTGACCGGCACGCCATCAGGCCCATCGCTTCTATTCGGTCCATTCGCGGAGGATGCTACATGGAACTGGTGATCTTTTCGGCCCTGGATGGATTACAGGCCCATCTCGAGCAGTACGGCGACCTGGCCATCCTGGCCCCCTCGCGGTTGGAGCAGGTCACTCGTGTGCTGGAGGACGCCCGGCCCCCTGAGGCGCTGTACCTCGACGATACGCGCCCTGCGGCGCTGCCCGATCTCTGGCGCGTTATCACCCTGGCGCGTCGGGTGGGAGTACGCGTGCTGGTCAACTTTAGCGGGCCGACCCGCGGCGCCCTCAACGATGCGCAGGCCGCCGGCCTGCCAACTCTCAGCGAGCGCGACCCGGCCCGCGTCGCCGCCTGGCTCGGCGAACAGTTGCGTCTGGGACGCGCCGCGCCTCCACGCCTGGCGATGGTCGCCATCGGCGCGGCGAAGGGTGGTATTGGCAAGACCTTCGCCACCTGTGTGCTGGCCGAGGGCCTGCGTCGTCGCGGTCTGCGCGTGCTGGTCTGGGACAGCGACATCTCCAACCCGGGGCTGGTGCCGGCCTTTCGGATCCCTTCCAGCGCACCGTCGTACCTGCACTTGATCCAGCGCGGCCCGGCTCACTGGGGCCCCGACGGCATCCGGCCATTTATCTTCCAGCCTGAGCACACGCGCGGCAGCGCCAACGGCTGGGGCGGGATCGATTTTCTGATCGGCTCGCACGCCGTGGCGCGGGCCGAGAACGACGTCCGGCTCCCCGACTGGCAGGGTTTCTACGAGGGTGTCGCGCGTCTGGAGGGTTACGATCTGGTGCTGATTGATACGCCGCCCGATTATCTGCGCCGGCCGTATGCCACCCACGCGCTCCAGCGGGGCGGCGCGGTGGTGCTCCCGGCGCCGCCCGGCGCGCGCGAGCGAATGGGTGTCGGCCACCTGCTCGACCATTTGCGCGAGCACGCCCCGGAGCGCCTGGAGCAGTGCATGCTGCTCTTTATGGAGCCGGAACGGGGCGTGACGGCGACGGTCAAGGAGGTGGCGGTGCTGTTTGCCCGGCGCTACCCCCAGGTGAGCAGCCTGGGCGCCCTGCCCCGCGCTCCCCGGCTGGCCAGCCTGGCTGATGAGCACGACGGCTACATCTCGATGCTCGACCTGGGACCGCATGGCCCCTTCGCCGCCGCTGTGCATCAGGTGGTGGACGCTCTCTGCGGGCGGTTGGGGTTGACGCCGCCCCTGCCCATGCCGCGCTCGAGCCTCTGGGCGCGTCTCAACGCGCGGCTGCGCGGCGAGGGCGCGCTCGCTGCCCGTTCACCCGCTGTCGCTTGAAGTCAGGAGCGTTGCCATGTCCACATCCGCACACCGGCCCCTGCTGGTGATCGAAGACGGCGGTCTCGCTGCCCTGGGTTCTGAACCGACCCGGGCGCGAGCCGCTGCGTCGATCGGTGACCCTGCCGTTCTCCAGGAGGTGCGCGAAGCCCTCCGCGACCGCATCAGCGCCGAATTGCTCGACCCGGTGGCGCCCGCGGCTACCCGTAACCCCGAGGTGCTGCGCGTGCTCCGGGCCGAGATCGGCGCGCAGATCGAACGGGGCTACGGTCCGCTGCGCGACCTGCCGACCGACGAGCGGAGCCTGCTGCGGCTCTTCCAGGACGCCCTGGGCTGGGGGCCGGCCCAGCCCTACCTCGACGATGAGCGCGTTCAAGAGGTGAAGATCGTCGGCGACGTGATTATGGTGCAGGAAGAAGGCGGCGATTTTGTGATCGCGCCCGAACGCTTCCCCGACCCGCGGCAGGCCCTCGACCGGGCCTTGCTGCTCGCGGCGCGGCTCAACGTGCCCCTGGATCGTTCACATCCTCAGGACACGCTTCCACTGGCCCACGGCACGCGCATGCACATCACCATCCCGCCCTGCACGCCCGAAGACACGGCGTTGATCTGCATCCGACGGGGGCGCCGCCACGCCTGGCGCCTCGACGATGTGCTCCGGCGCGACGCCTGTAGCCCCGCGGTTGGCGAGTTGCTCCGGCTGCTCGTGCGCGCCCGTTGCTCCTTTCTCATCGCCGGGGAAACCGGCAGTGGCAAGACAGCTCTGCTGGAGGCGATTGTCAATTCCTGGCCCGGCGAACCGCACGTCATCACCATCGAGGATAACACCCTCGAGATCAACGTGCGCCATCAGGCCTGGACCCGCGAACTGGTGCAGACGGCGGTTGAGCGGGGGGCCTTTGGCCGCGCCGCGCGTGAGGTGCTGCGGCAGACGCCCTCGCTCGTTGCGCCGGGCGAAACGCGGGCCGAAGAAGCCGGGGCGATTCTCGCCGTGGCGGTGAGCGGGCACGCTGTGGTCACGACCATTCATGCTCGCTCTGCCGCCCGCGCGGCCCAGCGCTTTGCCGATTGCGCGGCCATGCCCGGCGCGTACATGTACGAGGGTCGCCGCGCCAGCGCGCTGGAGGATCTCTGCGACAACTTCCACGTGATCATCCACCTGGAGAAAACCGCGGGTCGGCGCTACATCAGCGAGGTGGCGCTCCTCGACGGCGCCGACACCGACGGCGAGCGGCTGCGTCCGCGGCTGGTCGAACTGGCCCGCGCCGAGGTCGGTGACGACGGCCTCACCTGGCGCGTTGCTGCCCGTGTCGCGGGCCAGACCCTGGTCTGGGACGGCCCCGAGCGCACCCCCGCGGCGCTGCGGCGCCGGCTGGAGTTGCTGCGTCTCGAGGCGCCAGCACCCGCTACGGCCACCGGCCGGGAGGCGGTGGAGACCAGCGTCGCCCGCGCCGATACGGCGACCGGCGCCGGTGAGATCGACCGTGCCCTGGCGATCCTCGAACGGGCCTGGCGCGACCGGCGCGATGATCGGCTGGTGGCCGCAGCGCAACGCGCCATTCAGACTGACCTGAGCCTGGCGCAACGCCTGGCCGGGCAGGCCCGCGATGCCGAAGCGGCGGTGCGGAGCGCGCTGGCGGCTCGCGACTGGCCGGAGGCGCGCGCCGCTTACTCGGCGCTTATCGCCAGCCTGCCGCGCTTCGCCGCCCACACGCCCCCCGGTGGCTGGGCGACCCTGGAAGCCCTGATCAGTGCGGGCGAGGAGCGCGACCGGCTGGCCGGCGAACGGATCGCGCAGGCCCGCGTGGCCCTGAACCGCTCCCGCCCCCGCGATGCCGCTGACCTGCTCGCCCCGCTCGACCCGGGGCAACTCTCGCCAGCGGTGGGTCTGGACCTGCTCCACGCCCGCCGCGCGGCCCTGCTGGCCCTGCAGGCCAGCGGCGAGGTTGGAGCAGCGGCCCTGGCTCCGGTTGAGGCAGCCATCAGCGCCCTTGAGCAGAGGAGGCACCCGTGAACCCACCCACCACGCATCCTGAGTCGGCCTGGCTGGTGACGGCAACCGCGCCTGCCCTGGCGGCCGCAACGCTCCTGATCGTCGCCTTGCTGCTGCGTCGGCCTCTGGCGCTTCTCGTGGCTGTGGCGCGCAGCCGGCTCCGGCGACCGCCGACTCACCTGACC
>Ga0209721_1001029_pt1 | contig 22305 bp, 23 predicted proteins | sample TshhotsprinmetaG_FD_184139 | JGI IMG/M metagenome (GOLD analysis project Ga0209721, IMG submission 184139) | Hot spring microbial communities from South Africa to study Microbial Dark Matter (Phase II) - Tshipise hot spring metaG (SPAdes)... | ecosystem: Environmental > Aquatic > Thermal springs...
TACCTTCGTAATCGCACTCGTCAACGTCGTCTTCCCATGATCCACATGCCCAATCGTCCCCACATTCACATGCGGCTTCGTCCTCTCAAACTTCGGCTTCGACATGGCTCTTACCCTCCTTGTCTCTGGGTTCTGGTCATGCAACCCTCTTCAATTCTGAAAGGATCTCCTCACTCACGGATGAAGGCACTGGGCTATAATGAGAAAATTGCAAAGTGAAGGTCGCCCTTCCCTGAGTGAGGGATCGAAGATCCGTGACATATCCAAACACATTGGCCAGAGGAACCTCTCCGGTGATTACATTGGTTCCCTTCCGGTATTCGACTTGTGTCGTCTTTCCTCTTCTGGAATTGAGATCGCTTACCACCTGCCCTACAAACTCTTCCGGTGTAATGATTTCCACGGACATTAAAGGTTCAAGCAGAATCGGGTTCGCCCTTCGAGCACCTTCTTTAAATCCCATGGAGCCAGCGATCTTAAAGGCCATCTCTGAGGAGTCAACTTCATGGTAGGATCCATCAATGAGTGTGACTTTTATGTCAACCATGGGGAATCCAGCAAGGACTCCCTTTCCCATGGCCTCAACGACCCCTTTCTCAATGGCTGGGATAAATTCCCTCGGAACCGCACCGCCTATAATCTTGTTGATAAATTCGAAGCCTTTTCCTGGTGGCTGAGGCTCAAGGGTCAACCAGACATGGCCATACTGGCCCCTTCCGCCTGACTGACGGACGAAGCGACCTTCGGACTTGACCATCTTGGTAATGGTCTCTCGGTAGGCGACCTGGGGTCTTCCCACATTGGCCTCCACCTTAAATTCCCTTAAAAGGCGATCAACGATGATTTCTAGGTGGAGTTCGCCCATGCCCGAAATGATGGTCTGACCGGATTCTTCATCGGTCTTCACCTTGAAGGAAGGGTCCTCGAGTGTCAGTTTATAAAGGGCATTTCCCAACTTCTCCGCATCCGCTTTAGTTTTTGGCTCAAGCGCAACGGAGATGACAGGTTCCGGAAAGCTCATCGATTCAAGGATGATCGGCTCTTTTTCAGTACAGATCGTATCGCCGGTCGTGGTATATTTAAGGCCTACAGCAGCGAAGATATCGCCGGCAGACGCTTCCTGAATCTCTTCCCTTTTGTTCGCATGCATCTTTAGCAATCGGCCAATGCGCTCCTTCTTCCCCTTAGAGGGATTGTAGACAGAATCGCCCGATCTGATCGAACCGGAATAGATACGGAAGAAGGTGAGCTGTCCGGTATAGGGGTCATTCATAATTTTAAATGCGAGAGCAGAGAGGGGATGTCCATTATTTGCTGAAAAGGATTTTTCAATGCCCTGAAGGTCGGTTCCTTTCACTGGAGGAAGATCGAGTGGAGAAGGAAGATAATCGATAATGGCATCGAGAAGCGGTTGAACCCCCTTATTCTTAAAGGCGGATCCACAGAGCACTGGCACCCCTTTTAACTTCAAAGTGGCTTCCCTGACGGCCTGTTTGATTTCAGATTCAGAGACTTCTCCACCCTCGATAAACTTCTCCATCAGAGAGTCATTCCATTCCGAAAGCTTCTCTATCAGAAATTCTCTCTTTATTTTCGCTTCAGGAAGGTAGGAAGGTGGGATGTCAATGGTATCATAACGGGTACCCAGAGAATCGGGATCGAATATTAGAGCCCTCATCGAGATAAGATCAACCACTCCTTGGAAATCTTCCTCTTTTCCAATTGGGATCTGAAGAGGAAGGGGTGTTATCTTTAGCCGATCGATCATCATCTGGAGACATCCATCAAAATCGGCCCCAACCCGATCCATCTTATTGACAAAGGCGATTCTTGGGATCTCATACTTGTCGGCCTGTTTCCATACGGTTTCTGATTGGGGTTCCACCCCTCCAACCGAACAGAAGACGGCAATGGCGCCATCCAATACTCGGAGAGACCGTTCCACTTCGATTGTAAAATCAACGTGGCCAGGGGTATCAATGATGTTGATCCTGTGATCCTTCCAGAAGCAGGTGGTCGCCGCGGAGGTAATGGTTATTCCTCTCTCCTTCTCCTGCTCCATCCAATCCATGGTTGCAGATCCCTGGTCCACCTCTCCGATCCGATGCGTGACGCCAGTATAGTAGAGGATACGTTCTGTGGTCGTTGTTTTCCCTGCATCGATGTGAGCCATGATGCCGATATTTCTGGTCTTCTCTTTTAAAACGTTTGACACCTAAAACCTCTTAATGTGTTGAGTCACATGCTTCACATGATTGACATTTCGTTTGCGAAAAGCAGGTTGAAGTTAAGATTGAGATTGAAGGGGGAGATAATAAATCCAGAACCCTTAACTTTGCCTTGACCTAACCCTTCGATCCATTTGGCAGCGTTTGGTGCCGCCAAGGAATAATAAAATTACCAGCGGTAGTGGGCAAATGCTTTGTTGGCTTCTGCCATCTTATGGGTATCCTCTTTCTTTTTAACAGAGGCTCCTCGATTGTTGGCTGCATCGATCAATTCAGCAGAAAGCTTCTCTTTCATCGTCTTTTCTGACCGCTGTTTTGCGTAACCGATAATCCATCGAATCGCTAAGGAAGTCTTTCGGTTCGGCCTCACCTCGACTGGAACCTGATACGTGGCGCCACCGACCCTGCGAGGCCTTACCTCAATCATGGGTTTCACGTGATCTAAAGCCTGATTAAAGATTTTAATCGGGTCAGATTGTGTTCGCTCTTTGATGAGGTCGAGAGCCCCATAAAAGATCGATTCTGCCACACTCTTTTTTCCCTTACGCATAATCCCGTTAATAAATTTGGCGATCAACACATCCCGATATTTGGGGTCTGGCAGTATCTCTCTCTTTTTTACTTCCCCTTTTCTGGGCATAAATGCTCCTTGTTTGTATCTTCAATAATACTGATCGATTGGTTCTTACTTGGGTTTCTTGGCTCCGTATCTTGAGCGACCCTGTTTCCGATCCTGAACGCCAACGGAATCGAGGGTACCCCGGATGATATGATATCGAACTCCTGGCAGGTCTTTTACCCTTCCACCGCGGATGAGGACGACCGAATGCTCTTGAAGGTTATGCCCAATTCCAGGAATATAGGCAGTGACTTCAATTCCATTGGTCAATCTCACACGGGCGACTTTTCGAAGAGCCGAGTTTGGTTTTTTGGGTGTGGTTGTATAAACCCTTATGCAGACCCCTCTTTTTTGGGGCGATCCTGTAAGTGCAGGAGCAGAAGTCTTACTTTTCACTTTACTTCTTCCAATTCGAACCAATTGATTGACCGTTGGCATTAGACCCTCTTTTACAAACTAATATTTTCAATAGGTTATAAATGAAATCCCTTACAATCAAATTTAAGATGAAAAAACTTTTTAATATTATCTGAAAATAATTCTTTTGTCAATAATTTTTTTGGTGTTTTTAAAAAAATTTTTAGACTTGGGTTTATCTTGAGAATGACCCAAAAAACTTCTAAAATAATGCGGATTTGAGCGGGAGAAGGGAGGGAAATATCGTATAAAAGATGAAGGCTTAATTCATAACTTATTGTTTTTATGGTATATTTTTTGTTAATATTCATATTGCCGATATCCTTAAACCAAGGCCTTCTCCCAGCTATAGGGGGACATCTCTCATCCTTATACCCTGGAACCCAAACCCTTTTTCAGAGCTCTTTTATAGCCCGTTTGACACTCGATCATTTTGAATAATATAATTGATTTCACTCAGGAAGGGATTTGTTCAATTAAAATGTATGAGAGGCGAATTTACAGGAATTTAGTCAAATCAGAAGATCTCATTAAATTTGAAGTTATTGTAAAAGAGACGGACCTCCTCATCCGTTCAGAAAGAGACTTTTCCCGTGAGGCAAAAGATTCAGTGCTCAAATACAGACACCAACTTGAAACCTATATTGCAGCCAACCCTCTTTTTGAAAGGAGTCTTGTCCCTATTGAGGAAATCCCCCATCTTCCAAATATCATTAAAGAAATGGTGAGAGCCTCTAACTTAACCGGAGTCGGGCCAATGGCTTCAGTGGCCGGAGCCATCGCTCAATCAGTCTCTGAAGATCTTCTCCAACTCTCAAACGAGGTGATCGTTGAGAATGGGGGAGATATCTATCTTGCCACTTCTAAGGAACGAATCGTTGGAATCTATGCCGGAGACTCTCCTCTCAGCCTGAAAGTGGGAATTGTGATCGAGCCTAAGGATTCTCCTATTGGGATATGCACCTCCTCGGGAACCGTTGGCCACTCCCTCAGTTTCGGAAGAGCAGATGCGGTCTGCGTTCTTTCAAAATCTGCAGCCCTTGCTGATGCCGCTGCCACGGCAATCGGAAATATTATACGTGAGAAGAAAGATATTGAATGCGGATTGGAAAGGGCACAAGAGATCGAAGGGGTATCAAGTGTATTGATCATTGTCGGAGATAAGATGGGAGCCTGGGGAGATATCCGACTGATGAAACTTTAAGAAGATGAAGACCATTTCGATTGCTACAGTTGGATGTAAAGTAAACCAGTATGAATCCGAAGCCCTGATGGCTGAGCTGGAGGAGAGGGGGTATCGGATTGTTCCCTTCGGAAATGGGGCAGATATCACCATTATCAATACCTGCACTATCACCCACCGAGCTGACTTCGATTCACGACAGATGATTCGAAAAGCCCTTCGAAAGAACCCTGACTCTTTCATCATTGTGACCGGATGTTATTCACAGGTAGCACCGGAGGTATTTTCAAGAATCGAGGGAGTTCGATATATTTTGGGAAATCGAGAAAAGGAGAGGATCCCTGAGATCCTTCCGTTGATGGAGAAGGAATTAGTCCCAAAATTACAGGTCAGTGATATCCAGAAAGAGAGGATCTTTTCAGAGATTCCAGTCCATACGTTCCATCGCCACACACGGGCATTTCTTAAGATCCAAGATGGATGTAATCAACAATGCTCTTACTGCATCGTCCCCTTTGCAAGAGGACCCTCGAGGAGCCTCCCACCGGAAAGGGTCATCGAACATCTCAGAATCCTAAAAGAGAACGGTTTTAAGGAAGTGGTACTTACTGGCATTCACTTGGGTTCTTATGGATTGGACATGAAACCACCTCTCTCTCTGGAAGAGCTACTTCAGAGAATCGAAAGTGAGGATACTCCCCATCGGATTCGACTCAGTTCGATTGAACCTCTCGATTTTTCGATGGGCCTTATCTCCATCCTGTCGAAATCAGAAAAAGTCTGCCCCCACTTCCATATCCCCATCCAGAGCGGAGATGATGAAATTTTAAAGAGAATGCACAGAAATTATGATCACTTCTTCCTCAAGGATCTCCTCCAAGAATTGAATCGAAACATTTTAGATGTCTCCATTGGTTTGGATGTGATTGTCGGATTTCCAGGAGAGACCGAAGAGAGATTCGAAAATACTTATCAATTTATTGAATCCCTTCCCATCTCCTATCTCCATGTCTTTCCCTTTTCAAAAAGGAGGGGAACCCTTGCAGCCCAACTGGACGAGCCCACGAGTAACCCACTGATCAAACAGAGGGCAAGGGCGATCAGAGAATTGGGAAGGCAGAAACGAAGCTCTTTCTATCATCGTTTTCTCCATCACGAAATAAGCGTTTTAGTGGAAGATCGAAGCGAGACATACTCAGGGAGATGGAGAGGTCTTTCAAAAAATTATATTCCTGTTCTTCTGTCTTGCAAAGAAGATTTAAATCTGGCCAATCAGGAGCAGAGGGTTCTTGTATTGGAAAGTCATGATCAAATGGTGATTGGAAGAGTCGTGGAGGATCTTCATGGATGAGGAGAGACGGACTCTCTTAAAAGAATTGGAAGAACGGTTGGGTTATCAATTTAATGAGACGACCTGGCTGGATCGGGCGCTCACCCATAAGTCCTTTGTCCATCAGACCAATACTTCAAATAAGGCGTCAAATGAAGTCCTTGAATACCTTGGCGATGCGGTGCTTAACCTTGCGGTGAGCCATCTTCTGTTAGAGGCATTCCCAGAGGCTCAAGAAGGCGCGCTTTCGATGTGGCGGGCTCATCTTGTCAAACGAAGCTCGCTAGCCTTCTTTTCAAAACAACTTCGATTGGATCAATACCTCCTCTTTGGGAAGAGCGAGATCCTGGATGGCGGAGCGAAAAAGACCTCCATTCTGGCCAATGCCTATGAGGCTGTAATCGGTGCCATCTACATGGATTCCGGATTTGATCAGGCCCTCCAGATGGTCCGGAGCCATATCGAGCCTTATATCGGATCGGGTGACTTTTCACTCCTGTCGAATGATTATAAAAGCCTACTTCAAAAATATTCTCAGAAAACGCTTGGGCTCACTCCCCGATATTATGTCTTAAAAGAATCCGGCCCTGAGCACGAAAAACAATTTCAAGCCTCGGTGATGATCGGTGGAGAGATCAAAGGGACAGGATGGGGAAGCAGCAAGAAACAGGCGGAACAAGAGGCTGCACGGAATGCTCTGGGCAATTTAGAAATTCAGAACAGGGAATCCAGCATCTTTTAGCATCGAAACACTTTGCTTTACCGTGATCCCTTCGGTGCGTCACGTCTGATTGGTGAGTTCAAATGATGACTCCATGGATCATCCCGATCTTTCTCCCCCATCAAGGATGCCGTCAACGCTGTCTCTTCTGCAATCAAAAGATGACGGCTCAACACATGCCCTCCCCTCAAGCGGTTCGGGAATGCATCCATGATTCTCTTCACCATCTTTCTTTTCCGAAAGAAGAGCGAAAAAAACAAGTGGCCTTTTACGGTGGAAGCTTCACGTCAATGAACCATGAGGTTCAGATCTCCTATTTGAGTGAAGTTCAGCCTTTCATCTCATCAGGAATGATCGATTCCATTCGACTTTCCACCCGACCTGATGGCCTGAGTGAAGAGACCCTGACCATACTCAAGGGATATGGAGTCAAGACGATAGAGGTTGGAGTTCAGTCCATGGTGGACGATGTCCTGCTGCGCTCAGAGAGGGGGCATACCGCAAAGGATTCTTCCTCGGCTATCTTGCGACTAAAAGAACGAGGGTTTGAAGTAGGTGTTCACTTAATGGTCGGACTTCCAGGAGACAGTTGTGATCAATTTTTAAACTCGCTTGATCAGATCATTAATCTCAAGCCCGATTTTGTGAGAATCCATCCCACACTGGTGCTCAAAGGCACCACGATGGAAGAACTTTGGAAATTAGGGAAATATTCTCCATTGACATTGGAGGAGGCCATCCAATGGCTCAAAAAAGGGGTGCTTCAACTGGAGAAGGCTTCCATTCCTATAGCTCGAATCGGTCTTCAACCCACCAAAGAGTTAGAAGAGAATCTTTTAGCCGGGCCTTTTCATCCTGCCCTCCATCAGCTTGTTGAATCGGCTCTCTTTTATGATATGGCAGAGGTTTTACTTCAGAAATATCTGGATGGAGCCCGAGCTGTTTTGATTTGCCATCCCAAAGATCTCTCAAACCTAAAGGGCCAGAAGAACACAAATCTGATTACCTTGAAGGAAAGATTCGGGCTTCAGGACTTACGGATCGAAGAAAACAAAGAAGTACGGAGAGGATCGCTCCTTCTTAAAACTTCCTCGGAGATTTCTTGCTTGGATAGAATGGAACTTGCCGACTCCGATATTAACCGAGGCCTAAAAAGGGCATGCTCACTACGAGAGGATCCAATTGTGCCAGATCATCCTCTGAACTAACCTCTTTTTTTACCCAAAGATTATAGCTATGGCCCTATTAATAGTAGAAAGATAATTGGGATAAGAAAGTCTTTAAAAGAGGCCTCTTCAGACCATGATGACATTATTTTCCAAGACTCCGATGCCATTGATCTCGATTTTGACCCTATCATGAGGCTGCAGTGTGAAATTATCTCCGGGCACAATGCCTGTGCCGGTCAACAAAATTGCTCCGTTAGGAAAGGTTTGGCTTCGGCAAAGGTAGCTGACCATTTCCTCAAAGGAACGTTTGATTTGATTCACAGAGGTTTGTCCCTCAAAAATAATCTCGTTCCCACGATAAATTTGTAATGTAATAGCCCAAGTCCGAGCCACATTTTCACTCGGGCCGATCACAACGCATGGCCCGATTGCACAGGAACGGTGATAGATTTTGGCTTGGGGCAGGTAAAGCAAATTTCCCCCTTCGATGTCCCGCGAACTCATGTCATTACCAATTGTGTAGCCTACGATGGTCTTCTTCGAATTGATAACCAAAGCTAATTCGGGTTCTGGTACATTCCAATTTGAATCGGAACGGATACCGACCGGTTCACCAGGCCCAACCACTTTTTCTGGAAGAGATTTGAAAAAGATTTCAGGCCGTGGAGCATGATAGACTCGATCATAGGCATTAGCGCTGAACGTGGATTCCTCCATTCGCGCCACTTTACTTCGAAGATAGGTAACTCCAGCTGCCCATACCTCCTGATGTTCGACAGGGGTAAGCAATTTGATTTGATCCAAGGGAAATTGAGTTATCTTCTGCTCATCAAACTTTGAAATCTCACCGAAAGGATCCTGGGATTCAAGGAGAGAGGTAAGGCTCTTGATCCCAACATCCGATAAATCAAAAACCTGGTCTTCCGAAGTAAGCATGCCGATATGTGGCTCTTGACTTGAAACTAAGAACCGGCAGAGTTTTATCGGTTTGCTCATCACTCACCCCCACAATGCCTCATTGGGGAACATTAAGGCTTTCTAACAGTGTTTACTGCTGCTGCAGACGCGACAAGTAGGGTCCCTTGACAACGTCAATTTTACGATGCCTTCAGACTCCCAAATTGGATTCCACCGGACTCCCTGTTCTTCTGAGATCCTCCTAAAATGTTTGCTTAGAAATAGCGTGAAAAAACGAATGTCTTGCTTTGTGTTATAGAGCGAGCCGAAATAGAAATAATTGGTAAGAATTCCGGTTTTCAAATATTTGATCAATTCGGCGATTGAAAAGGCTCCCATGGCAGCAATGGGTAAGATGTTAATTCCAAAGATGGCACTTTGAAAGGAACCTACGAGGGAGGGACTTTGAAATCGGCCAATTAGACAATTCAAGCATGGTGTGTGAGGAGAATGGAGCAAGGCTGTGTAGAAACAGTTGGAGACCACCCCTGCCATGAGGTAGAGAATCCTGTGTCTTACTGCAAAACGGTTCACGATGGACCGGGAAGCCCACTTGTCAAAAGTATCGATGATGAGATCTGTTTCTGGGTCGAGAGTCCGATCAATGGTGGTTTCGTTAATCTCTATCTGCTTAGTAACGACCTTCACATGGGGATTCAACCTCCTGGCATAGATCATCAATGATTCGGCTTTGCTCATTCCAAGGTGTTCCACATTATGGATGAATTGACGGTTCAGATTGGATAACTCGATTCTATCCTGGTCAATAGCCACAAGCTCACCAATCCCCAAAAGAAGCAGATTATTGATAATCGATGAGGCAGCGCCTCCAATGCCCATGACCGTCACACGGAGACTTTTCAGTTTGACTTGATCCTCTTCCGACCAATCGGCCATGGATAGCTGGCGCAGATACCTTTCTCTCTCCTCAGGGCTCAACAATAGTCTTTTTTGACTCATTCTTACTCCGAGGGTTCTGTTTTGCCGGCAAAGCAATGCTCTGCACAGGAAGGCAAGGGTGGAATTGGTCTTCCATCCAGTTTACATTGAACATAGTCGGCAATCCGTTCTACCGTTGCAAAGCGGCCAGGACCAATCTCTTCATCCAGAACTTCAATACCAAACTCACTTTCAAGAAGCAAGATCAGTTCCACAAACATGAGGGAGGTAAACCCATTCTCTCGCAGAAGGTCCCTATTTCCCAGATGAACTGAGAGAGAAGGGAAATTTCTAAGAATCAGTTCTCTCACTCTTTCTTCCATTCTCTTTCCCTTTCGATTGGGAGATTTGACTTTCTAAGACTTCATATAGGGTCTTACCGGTTGGAGACCTGGGAATTTCCTCGACAAAAATGACCTCGTGAGGAATCCACCCTCGATCCAGTTCGCTCTGGTAGAGAGAAAGAATTTCTCGAACAGTTAGATTGGATTTTTTCGCCTTAACAATCGCTGCACAGATCCTGTTACCCATGATGGTATCTTTTCTACCGAAGACAGCAGAATCCCTGACCCCATCAATTCCTCTGAGCACTTTTTCTATCACAGACGGAATGATCTTTTCTCCTCCCGATTTGAAAACGAAATCCTTTCTCCCGATATGATAGTAATACCCCTCATCGTCCTTCTCAACGATGTCCCCCGTATGGAGCCATCCATTGATGATGGTCTGTCGGGTCAATTCTTCATTCTTCCAGTAGCCTGGAGTAATATTTTCCCCTCGAGCAATGAGCTCGCCCTTCTCATGAGGGCCAAGCTCCCTTCCCTCATCATCTATAATCTTCAGCTCAACACCCTCGATCGGAAGACCGATGGAACCTTCCTTTCTCTCAAGATCCTCCGAAGGAAGTGTTGTCAGACGCGTTGCAGCTTCTGTCAATCCGTACATGATATGGATGCGTGCCTTTGGGTAAGACCTTCTCACCTTTTGCAACAGTTGCTTAGAAGGGGCCTCCCCAGCAATCGTTACCAGCCCGATGGAGTCGATTTTATCCCCCCTTCGGGTGAGCAAGGCGAAATGGTACGGAACGCCTGCAATGGTGTTGATCTGTCGCATTAAGAGAATCTCTTTAATCTTTGCCATCTGGGTAATATCTGAAATAATAGCAAGGGTAGCCCCTGTCTTTGCCATGAGCCAGAGTTGGGATAATCCATAGGTATGAAAGAATGGAAGGGAGGTGAAGATTCGGCTTTCTTCATCGATGGCAAGTGCTTGAAGGATCCCTCGCATCACTGCTTCGAGGTTTCCTCCATTGATCATCACTCCCTTAGGATGGCCGGTTGTTCCGGAGGTATAGACGATGTTCAAAGGTCTTGATGGATCATCGTTGGAATATATGAAATCCTTTGGGTCTTTAGAAGTGGAGAACCAGTTGGAGAGTTCTTTGTAGGAATCAACCGCTATGAAGCTCGTGTCGTTCCATATTCCTTTAAGACTCGAGATACCAAAGACCCAGCGGGGCTCAATCTCCCTGCGAAGGGACCGGAGTTGTCCAGGGTTTAGAAAAGGATTGATGGGTATGGCCACTTGCCCAGCAATCATTGTTCCAAAATAGAGAATTGCACTTACTACGCCAGAAGGCATGGCGATCATCACTCGTTCTTCTGCGCCTGCCTCTGAACTCAACCATTTTGCCATCCCTGTGGCGTCCTGGCAAAGAGCCTGAAAAGATAAAGACACCTCTTCGTCAAAGATGGCTTCTTTTGGAGGTATTCTGGAGGCGGTGTGAAGGAGCCAAGAAGAAGGGCCTAACATTTCTTCGGTCTCCATCCTTCAGAGTTTCAAAATCTTGTCAATGGTTCCTTGGAAAGCGCCCTCGATGATGGTATGGAGAACCTCTTGGCTCTTCTCAGGAGGGACGGGGCGAGGCGATGCTTCAAGCTTCATCCTGTTTTGGGAAGCATCCCTGACGGCCTTGTCAATCAAATCCTCTGAAAATTTTTTAAATCCCTTTAAGGTGAAAGGAAAATCAATCCTTCTGTAGAAATTGAATAGCCCCTCTGCGAAATCTATCGCCACGTTTCCAGATTCTCGAATGCCCATCAATTCTGCCACTTTCTTCATTTTTTGTGAGATGTTTGGAGCATAATAGACCGAATAGTAAGGCAGCATGACAGCTACAGCTTCCCCATGGTCCATGATATTGGACCAACTGAATGAATTGAGGTGGGGGAGGCCGGCTTGTTTATAGAAGAGCACAGACCCACCCAACGTGCTTGCAAGAGACATCATCTTTCTGGCTTCTTTGTCCCCGCCATCCTTCAAGACCCTAGGAAGAGCTTCGAAAAGAAGTCTTAAGCCGGTAAGCGCCCTTTGGTTAGCCTTCGGGTCTGCGTCCTCATCTACATTGTTAAAATAGCCCTCGATGAGATGGGTCATCGCATCCAAGCCGGAGACCCTGGATACGTGAGTTTCACAGGAGTAGGTGAGCTGGGGGTCAACAATCGCTTCGGAGGGCACAATAGCATTGTCAGAAATCAACCTTTTTACATGTTGCCACGTGTCAGTAATGACCGAGAATTTAGTGAGTTCACTTCCTGTTCCACTCGTGGTGGGTAAGGCAACCAAGTCGAGGATCCTCTCAACCTTCCTCGAAACCATTCCCACTCCAAAGTAATCATCAATCTCTCCTTCCTTGATGGTTCCCAAGATACCTGCTGCCTTTGCAGCATCAATGACAGAGCCTCCTCCGACAGGGAGCAGGGAATTGAAATGGTCAGCCAGTAGATGGTAAACGATCCGATAGACCGTCTCCTTGCTTGGATTGGGTTCCACCCCCTCAACGATCTTGTACCTAACAGAAGCTTTCTCGAGAGACCTAAGGATAGAATCTAAGGACCCCGATTTCCTGAGAGATCCTTTTCCAATAATGAGAAGTGTTTTCTCCCCAAACTTTCTGATAATCTCCCCGACCCGATGAAAAACGCCTTCACCGAAGTGGATTTTGGTCGGACGCCAAGCTTTCAGGATCCTCTCGGCTTCGGAAATCAGTCTTTCCGTCTCTCCCATTTCAACATTCCCCTGCGCTATTAATTAAGAGGAGAAATGCATCGCTACGATGCATTTCTCCTCTTAGTAGATTGCTTCGTATGCCAATCCGTAAATGACTTACCCCTTTAGAAAGCCTCGCTTCTTGCCCCGTGCGAAGCTCAGCTTCTATTGTGGCTTACAACTCCTCTGCGTACTTCTCCATCCCTAAACGCTCAAGCAATCTTGGGGTCGGCTTTCCATCTGGGTCCCAATCTCGAACCTTATAATAATCAAGAATCGCCTCATCCAGCCCAATTGGGGTCTTTCCGGCAGCAGGGCCCTCATCCACGGGTTCCATAAAACGTTTCGGATACCGGAAGTCGTGTTCTTTCTTCCAGCCATAGCGGATATTCAAGATCTTTTGAAGCGTAGTGATTCTTTCTCCGCACCTTCGTAAATCATCCGTATTCCAACCCAATCCACAGGTGGCGTTCAACGTTTTGGTCAGATCCGTAAGGGTATAACCACTGAACTCCTGAAATTTGCAGTGGCCAGCGGAATTGATCACATTGCAGTAATCGTGGAACTTAGCATTGCGATCAGCGGCCTTCTCCCAGGACCATCGTTCTTCATTCTTCACATCAGATATTCCCCATTCCGGTAACATGACGTTGCAGACCCAGATGTGTTGGGAATTGCCCCGCTCGTGGTTCGGCCCGGAGGCCACGCCTGTACAGTAATTTAAAGCCGAGATATATTGGGCTCGCCAATTGTGGGCCGCAATCTCTTGCCCTTTCATAGCAACGGCCCACGTTTCTGAGCCCTTTCCTAATCGCTGGGCAGCATATTGGCATCCCTCACCAAGGAGATAGGCCAGGCCACCTTCGCGGAGGCCGATCCTCTTCGTCAGCTCGACCACCGCTTCATGATTACCCCATTTCAGATCGAGCCCATAAGTATCCTTTTTTGAGATGATGCCCTTCTCGTAACATTCCATGGCCCAGGCAATCACAACACCCAAAGAAATGGTATCCATTGAATACTTGTCCGCAAGTTCGCAGGCATAGGCGATCGCTTTTACATCCGCGCACATCGTGTTGTAGCCCATCATGGCGAAGGATTCATACTCAGGCCCCTTGCCTTTAAACCGATAAGGTCCTTCTTTGACCTCGCAAAGATTATGGCACTGGACAACACAGTATTTACAAGGCCAGGGTTTGGCATTGAGTTCTTTCGCGTAGTTGGAGGCATGCCAAGCTTTCACGCCTTCAGGCCAGTCTGCTAAGCGGTAATTACTGATCGGCAAATTTCCCTGCGGAGCAAACAACTCTGTTGCTGCGGCTGTCCCTACCCGCTTGGTTTGGAGCCACTCCGGTTTTTGTGAGTCGATAATGGCAAGTCGCCGATTGATCTCCTTATTGAGCTTCGTCAGTTCTGCTGAGTCATGATACTTTACCTTCTGGCTACCTCGGATGGCAATGCCTTTCAAGAGCTTTGACCCCATGATTGCGCCCATTCCGCTCCGACCGCAGTAGGACTTCTTCCGGGTTTGAATGTTGGCAAACCGAACGCCTCGTTCTGCTGCTTGGCCAATGCTGGCGACTTCGAAATCATCTCCTTCGGCTGCATGGATGGCATCTTCAGCCTCATAAGCATCCTTTCCCCAAAGGCGGCTAGCCCCCTTGAGAACGGCCTTGTCATCATCCACGACGAGGTAGACAGGTTTTTCAGCGCGGCCTATCACCACAATCGCATCATAACCCGCGGCTTTTATCTCGATACCGAAACTCGCCGTGGCAGCAGAGCCCGCATTCATATAGATCGAGGGAGAGATTGCAGTGGTTGACCATTTCCCCGCGCCGCTCTGGGCAACCCCATTCAGAGTCCCTGCAGCAAAAGTCAAACAGTTTGCTGGATCGAATGGAAGTGTCCCCTGGGGACTTTCCCTCCACATGAAATAAGCACCAAGTCCTTCTCCTCCCAAGAAATATTCGTAGATTTCATCTTGAATGGTTTCAGCTCTGCAGGTCCCCTTGCTTAAATCAACCCTCAAAACCTTGTTCCATACGCCTTTCATATTTCTTCCCCCTTTCACCTTTTATCGTTTTTCCCCAATATTCAAATGTGTGCAGATGGTTGAGTGGGGTCATATCCATTTCGAAATTACTCTTAAGGCCTCTCCCAAGTTAAATATCAATGGGCCTGAAGATCAGCACAATCGCCATAGCAATAAAAACCATTGTCTCGGCACCTTGAGGCCAGAACCTCGCGGTGAAAGACATGACCATCCCTAAGGCAAAGGCAGAGAGAAATGTTCCCCTTAAATTTCCCATCCCTCCAACAATGACCACGGCGAAACAGAGCAAGAGAACGGCGAGTCCCATATAGGGGTGCACAGAACTGATCGGTGCATAGAGGACCCCTCCCAAGGCAGCCAGACCGCTCCCAAGCACAAAGACCATTGAAAAGTATCTGTTCACATCAATTCCAAGACATCGGACCCCCTCCTTGTCCTCGAGGGCGGCCACAATGATCTTTCCCACCATGGTCTTCTTAAAAAAGAGGTTTAAACTGAAGAAGAGAAGAAGGGCAATGATCACAATGATGATTCGATACATCGGAAGAGAGAGGTCTCCCAAAGTCAGATATTTCCCAACGGGGTCACTCAGGGGATAAGGTGCGGCCCCCCATATCCATTTAATCGCATCCACACCGATCAGGGCAATAGCAAAGGTGGCGATAAAGGTGTAGTCAAGAGACTCTCCATAAAGCCTTCGGATAATAAATCGCTCAATCACATAGCCAATTGGAAGGATAGCCAGGATGGCAAGGATGGCACTTTGGAGAAAATGCCATTTTAAGAAGAAGACGAATGTGATCAGTATGTAAACGCCTATGGTATAGGTAATGGTATGGGCGAAATTGATCACTCTCATCGTCCCAAAGGTTAACGAAAGGCCAATTGAAATAAAGTATAGAATTGCCCCTATGGTAAGCCCATAGAAAATGGTATCGATCACCCTTAGATAGCCTCCTTTTTCATGAACTTCAAAGCTCCCTTACGTGTCGCCAGGTATTCCCACAATCTCTGAATATATCCCCAAACGCCCATGCGGAATCGAAAGACGATGAGAAGCAGAGAAAAACCTAAGAACATCTCCCAACGATAAATGTAGTAGGCCAAAAAATTACTAATGACCATGTAGATGACGCCACCGACAAGGGCTCCATAGAGGTGGCCTGCTCCTCCAATGAGGCATGCGAAAACGACCCCTACATTAGCGTGGACATCCATTGAATTGGGATTGACGTAATTGTAGTTTAGAGCAGTTAATGAGCCGGCAAGGCCCGCGATGGCGCCTGCGATGACAAAGGTTAGCCATTTATAAAAAAAGGTGTTATAGCCAACAAACCTAACCCTCGTTTCATCTTCCTTAATTGAACGGATTAGAATGCCATAGGGTGAAGAGGTAAGCTGTCTCAGGAAGTAAAAAACAATTAATAGACAAAGAAGTACAAATACAAACATAATGGGACGGCTGCCAAGATTGAGAAAACCCAATTTCGAGGCGATGACGCCAAACCCATCTTCTCCCCTTGTGATTGGCCGGAGAGGTGAGAGAACGAGAAAGAATCCGATATGGTTGAAAGCCAAATTGATCAGGGCAAAACAGGCCCCCGTCGTCCTCACAATAATGAGACCAAGAAGCATTGCCAGCAACCCTGCAAAGGCAATTCCAAAAAAAATGGCCAGGAGAGGATTTCCATTTACATATTTAACAAAGAGGCCGCAGATGTAGGCCCCTGTGCCCAGATATAGCATTTGGCCAAACGAAAGCCGACCCATATATCCATAGAGCAAGTCAAAGGACATTGCAAAGATGCAAAAGATCATGAAATCGATGACCCTGTGCATCGAAAGGAGTGGCGTAATCAGTAGAAAAAAGGTAGCCACTGCCAAAAAATTGATTGCCCCCCGTTCTTTTTTGGGAATTTTCATGAATTCCTCAGCAAGTGCCGTAGGTTTATGAAGAGAAACTTTGTCGTTGTCCAAATTGAGCTCCTTTTATGTCATCGGTTTTTTTAGAGATATTCTTCCAAGCCCTTGATATCAGAAATCTCGGACTTATTTCTGATTTCCTTTGCTACCTTCCCTTCTTTGAGGATGTAGATCTTATCTGCCAAACGGGTCACCATGGCAAGGTTTTTTTCCACGATCACAGCTGAAACCTGTTCTTTAAGACGGCTGAGGATATTGACGACTTCCTCAATGACGATAGCCGCTAATCCTTGAGTGGGTTCGTCTATTAAAAGGAGTTTTGGGTCTCCAACTAAGGCGCGACCAACCAAGAGAATCTGCCTCTGTCCACCACTCAGCTGGCCGGCCTTTGTTTTCAGGAAGTCTTTAATTTTTGGATAGATGCTGATTACCTTTTCCAAAGAAGTATCGATGGGTTCCCTGCTTGCGAAAGCGGCAAGCTCAATATTCTCTCGAACGGTCAAATTCCCGAAAACCTTCTTTTCCTGACCGACATATCGCAATCCTTTCAGATAATGCTCTTCAGGAGGTAGATTCGATATTTCTTTCCCTTCATAGATGATGGAACCCATTTGGGGCTTTAAAAGACCAATGACGGTTTTCAGCAGGGTCGTCTTCCCTGCTCCGTTTCGGCCGATGAGGAACGCCATCTGTCCCTTCTCAATATCCAGAGAGACATCATGTAATACCTTCGCATGGCCATAAGCGACATCAATATTTTTTATCTGCAGCATAACCTTCCTTTTTTAAGAGTTTTTATGACGACCTCTTTTCCTCAAAAAAGAAATATGAATGGCTCTTATACAGTTATTTCTGCCTTTCCCCAGTAGCACTCTCTTACGGATGGGTCGCAAAGAACCTTGTTTGGGTCTCCCTCACAGATGAGATGCCCTTCGTTCATGACACAGAGACGGTTCACAAGATTTAGGATCTTCGAAACTTTGTGTTCGATGATGCACAATGTTAGGTCTTTCTTGATTTGCTGAAGGAGATTGACCACGTCTGAAATCTCTGCATCACTCAGTCCAGACAGGGGTTCATCTAAGAGCAGAAGTTTCGGGTTTAGAGAGAGGGCGATTCCAATCTCCAGCATCCTTTTTGAGCCATAGGATAGCTCAGAGGTTGGAGTCCAAGCCTTACTTTGGAGTCCCACAAGTTCTAATCCCTTTAAACATCTTTCTAAAATATCCTCATTCTTTGCTGATGAAAAAAAGAATTTTCGAGAGGAAGGATACCCTTCTTTGAACCGGATGTGGGAGAGTACAAGATTTTCCCAAACAGTCATTGAATTAAATACGGAAACAAGCTGAAAGGTCCGGACCATTCCTTTCATGACCCTGAGGTGTGGAGGGAGGTCTGTAATGTCATCACCCAAAAAGGTAATGCGTCCGCCGGTGGGGGGAAAGAACCCTGAAAGTAGATTGAAGAGAGTCGTCTTTCCCGACCCATTGGGACCAATGAGGCCCGTCACCTCACTTGGCCTGATTGAGAAAAATACCTTATTGACGGCAATGAGACCCCCAAAATGCTTGCTCAATCCTTCCGCTTTAAGAATTTCTGACATAGGTATCCCTTCTTCGAATGAGATCTTCAGCTTCTACCTTAGTAGAACCCAAAACCATTCTTTGAAAGAATGGGGAAGGGAATTATCACCTCCCCCATTCTTTTTCTATATTACCAACCCATATCTTTTAAAGGAAGGCACAATTCCCCGCCCATATAGATGTCAACCACTTTGGCAATATCCCATTTATCTTTTCTTTCTCTGGGGGGTTTGCCGTCAACAATAAACTTGGCATACTTATAGGAAGTCCTTCCATCGATCCGCCATGCAGCCGGTCCCTTCACACTCATAAACCTGGGATAGTCCATCAGAGCTTTGTAGACTTTGCCCGGGTCCATAGAGTTTGCAACTTCAATACCCCTGAGGGTTTCTTGCATGCCAAGATAGGCGTATACGGCAAAGGGATCGGGCGGTTCACCATATTCCTTTCTCCAGGCTGCTGTCAATTTATCAACCGCACTTGCGGTCTCCGGATCTTTATCTTTGATACCGGCCAAATCATGGTACCACCACATCCCTACAGTTACCCCTTCAAGGGCCTCAGGCGGGATACCCACTCCAAAAGCAGTTATCATCGAGTTAAAGTAGATCTTCATGTCTTTTTTGAGCCCCAGTTCATGGGTCTGTTTCAGAACATTGATGGCATCAGCTCCCCAATGCCCCATCATCAAAACGTCGGGTTTAGTTTCTTTAACCTTGATGAGATAAGACGTGAAGTCAGGAATTCCCACTGGAGACCACATCGGAGTAATCTTGATATCCGGGTACTTGGCCTTGAAAACTGAAAGAGCCCCCTTGGAGGCACCATGGCCATAAGCATAATCCGGAAGGAAAAGGACGATATGTTTTGGTTTATAAGTTTTGGATACGTAATCTGCACTTATTCTTCCAATCCCGTCTACAGCACCAAGGGGAGAAATGTAGTACGGAGCTTTTGTGTCTTTTCGAAAAGTCACCTCCTCCACACCATTGGTTGCCATAAACAAGGCACTACCATCACGGATCTGAACATTGATAGCTTGGCTTACATGGGCAAATGTTCCTCCGACAATCAGTTTGTTACCCGCTTCGACCAATTCTCGCAGTCTTCGAATAGCAACGTCCGGTTTGGTCTCATCATCGCGAATCACTGGCTCCACCTTCACTCTCTTTCCTTCGAGCATCAAACCACCCTTGTCATTGACCTCTTTGATCGCCAGCTTGATGCCATCTAACTGAACCTTTGCAACGGCAGCCCCAGGTCCTGTTACAGAATACAATACTCCGACCTTGACCTGCGCAAAGGAGGTGCCCATCGAACTCAATAGAAAAAGACAGGAGATCAAACCTACCATAGAAAATAATCGATATTTCTTAACCATCTTAACTACCTCCTTTCTTAATCTGTTCCAACATGAAAAAATCATACCCTTCATCTTCGCTACCTCTTTTTAACGAGAAGCGGGCGTCTCCACAAAATCGATCTTTTTCCATCCTGTCAACTCAATTTTTTTAGTTAACTTGGGTGCCATATCGAACCATCTCACGAGGTAATCTGCTTCCATGTGATCGACCTTCCAGGCTTTAAAATCATACCAATTTTCGTAAAACATTATTTTCTTTTTATTGGGAGCCATCGTATTCATATCCAGATTCACATGCATATCGTAGTTGATACAGCCCGCCTCGGTATGGGTAAGTGGCACCAAGCTCATCATCTCTTTAAAGGCTCGATCCACACAATCGACTTTGTCGAGCGGGGGATCACATTTCTCCTTTACATCGACGATTGCTAAAAGTGTATATTGTTCCCTCGGGTCTGGAAGTTCCTTTCCACGGAAGTTGGGATTGGTGGGTAAGTCCACCATTTCCCAAATAAAGAGCTCGATTTTTTCGGTAACCCTTGGGGCCATATCGAACCAATCTTTCAAATAGGGCATCTTCATATGTAAGTCCCAATCCTCTCGGCTGCGAAAGTTTTCATAAAACATATACATCCTCGGGTTTTCCACCATGTAGTCATACCAATCCACGCCCACGTTAACATGCATATCATACTGGATACAGCCTGGTTCTCTCCGGGTAAGGGGAACGAGTTTAAGCAATTCCTTCTTTACGACATCCTCAAATCCAGGTTTTACATAAACGATTGCCAAGACTGTTAGCTTCTTATTATCCCCTGCGAAGGAAGGGTTCAGAGCTAATAGGAGTAACGCTACTACCATCATCAGATATAGAACTTTTCTGATCAGCATATCTTCATTTCCCCCTTTCTTTAAAAATGAGCCGGAAGATTTCGCCTAACGTTTAACTTGTGTACCAAACTTCCTATAAACATCATCCCTTTAAAAATAATTACCTAAAGCCTTTCCCACCTCCTTTCTCCGATCAGACCAGCTTCATTGAAACTTTTATGGCAAGATTTCCAATTCAAATCTCATCATAGATCAGGAGCTATTTCTCTGAAGCTGCGGAAAGTGCCCTCATTTAAAGCTGTCTGATGCGAAAGTTCCCCTGTTCGTCAGTATACCGTTCGGTCTTAACCCCTTCCAAAACGGTCAGGCTAATCTCAGCCCGATAGGCTACGACGCTTCCGGGTTCCAGATGGCCAATATATATGGCCTTACTATCCCAATCAAAAACGCTGATGTGGACATGGGGATTACCCCCGATGACCGAACCTTGAACGCTTCCCAGTTCAATCGGCCCAGTGAAGTTCCAGAACTTTTCCACGACTGGAATACCGGTATTGGTAATGGTGTGAAGGTGCACCCGTTGCAAAGAACCGATCCCACCCGTGATCGCAGCGGTATCAATCTGCTCCTTTTTCACCACTTCCTGTAATCCTTCGAGAAGTAGGTCATCTCTGTCAAACATGATGAGTATTGTCCGTGGTGTCGTTTTCGTCACAAAATACTGCATTTAGGCTCCTCCTTTTAATTATTCGATTTTCTATCTACCATCCCCTATTGATGGAAGGATTGGTGTCTGATCTCTCCCCTGGAGATAACGGTCTTCACCCTTTTCAGCGCGCCGATATCCTCCAGCGGATCTCCTTCTACCCCAATGATGTCAGCGAACTTTCCTGATCCAAGCGTTCCAACGCTTTCTTCAAGTCCACAAACCCGAGCGGCATGGTAGGTCGCTGCCATAATAGCCTGATTGGGGGTTGCGCCGAAATCGATCAGATATTGAATCTCTTGGGACAACCCACCATGCATGCCATCTGTGCCCACAGCGAATTTAACACCCGCCTGAATTATAGCTCTCATTCGCTGGCCGACTTCCTCTCGTTGGCGCAAATGGCCATCGATAAGATAAGATGGGAGGGTCTGAATCCGAGCATCGGTAAAGAAGACGCTGGGCGTCATAACCAGCCAACGATCGGACTTAATAAGGAGATCAATTTCTCGGTCTGTTAAAAAATAGCCGTGCTCAATCGTATCGATCCCTGCCTCAAGCGCCCATTCTAAACCGACACCACCAATGCAGTGACAGGTGATTGGAACCCCCACTCTATGAGCTTCATCAACTGCAGCCTGGATCTCCTCCTTTGAAAAGTAGCAGGGGATCCCCTTCGGGCTGCGGAGAGTTCCAGTAATGAAGATCTTTATGATGTCCGCCCCCTGAGCCAGGTTTTCCCTCACTGCGGTTCGAATCTGCTCAACTCCATTGAACGGGTATCCTACAAAACCATGACCATGGAGAGCGCGGATTCCTCTTGTAGCAACAAGAAGACGAGGGCCTTCAATCCATCCCTCTTCGATTGCCTTTCTGCATCTTAAATCCAAGAACTCTTTATCACCTAAGCACCTGGAGGTGGTAACCCCGGAGCGGAGATCGATTTTCAAAGTTTCACAGGCACGGAGGGTAAGGGTTGGGATTGGATCGGACATCCGATAAAGATAATTTTCAAGCCTTGGATCAAGAGAAAGATGATTGTGACAGTCGATCAGTCCGGGGAGAAGGGTTTGGTCACTACAGTCTATAACCTGACTTTCGCCAATTTTTAGAACCAATTGATTTTATTGGTAAATATAATCTATTTTGTATAGCCTAATAAATATAGATTGAATTATTACTTTATATTCTCAAATCAATCAAGAATAATCGTAAAATATTTCTTGACAAGA
>Ga0209721_1001031_pt1 | contig 22274 bp, 13 predicted proteins | sample TshhotsprinmetaG_FD_184139 | JGI IMG/M metagenome (GOLD analysis project Ga0209721, IMG submission 184139) | Hot spring microbial communities from South Africa to study Microbial Dark Matter (Phase II) - Tshipise hot spring metaG (SPAdes)... | ecosystem: Environmental > Aquatic > Thermal springs...
GCCAATCAGCACGACGTGACCGCGTTGCTGCCGCTGGTGGACGCTGTGCCGCCCGTGGCGGGCAAGCCGGGCCGTCCGCGCCGCCGGCCGGAGCGGGTCCAGGGCGACCGGGCCTACGACTCCCGCCGACATCGCCAGGCGCTGCGGCGGCGAGGCATTATACCCGAGCTGGCGCGACGCCACCAGGAACATGGCAGTGGGTTGGGTATCTTCCGTTGGGTGGTGGAACGCTCGCTCAGTTGGCTGCACCAATACCGTCGGTTGCGTGTCCGCTATGAACGTCGCAGCGACATCCATCAAGCACTCCTTACCCTCGGCTGCATCCTGATCTGCTATAAATGCCTGTGCGGCTCATTTTGTTAGAGGCTCTTAGTCTGAAAGCTTTGCAAGTCGACTCGGAAAGAATTCGATGGAAGATTACCCGGGCGATTAGCTCAGTTGGTCAGAGCGCCACGCTTACAACGTGGAAGTCGGCCGTTCGAATCGGCCATCGCCCATTTGTCCCTCTGCTGTTCGCTCGCCCAAGTGTGCGAATGCCCTGCGGCTCACGAGTCCCTGGGACATGAAGCTTCTGATTTCCGCAACGTCCCAGCTTTGATCTCAGAGAGCTAGAGAGCTCTCGGCTTCGAGGGCTCGGAGTCCACGAGCAAAAAGCGCCCCGCGGCTCTCGGTCTTCACTAACGAGCTTCAGGGCCCATAGGCCAACGAGTAATTCCCGCAGCAAGCTCACTTTCTCTCCTTCCCCATAAGTTGGATAAGAATTCCCGAACCTCACAAGTTGGACAAAAATTCCCGAATGGCGAGGTTCACCGCCGTAGGGTTTTCCAGCGGTGCGAGATGACCCGCTTCAGGGATTTTCACGAACTTCGAGCCCGGTATGGCTTGGGCCATGCTATCCATTTCATCCGGCGGAGAGACGACATCATGCTCGCCCACTAGGACCAACGTGGGAACGTTGATTTGGCTCAGCCACGGGCGAGCGTCGACTCGCTGGGCCAAGCCGCGCAAGGTTGCTGCCACCGATTGCGGAAGCGTGTTTTCCATCACTTGTCGGATTGCTGCCACAAGGTCCGGCTGCTTTTCGGCGGTTTGCGGGCAGAAAAGCCGCGCAACCATCATCTCTGCGAAAAACTTCACACCTTGGTCCATCACCTTCGCAGCATTTTCCAACCGTTGTGCAGCCGCTTCAGGCGAATCCGGTGCTGCGCGCGTATCGCACAGAATGAGCCCGCGAAGCCGCTGACCATGCCGGCGCCAGAATTCCCACGCAACGTAGCCCCCCATGGAAAGCCCGCAAAAGACAATCGGTTCCTCCACTTGCAAGGCCTCCAAGATCGCCGCCAAATCGTCGGCCAGCGTTTCCATAGTGAGGATAGGTCGGTCGCAGGGAACGCTGCGACCAAATCCCCGCAAATCCGGGGCGATGATGCGTCCCAAATCGACAAGACCACCGAGCTGAAATTGCCACATGGTGTGATCGAGGGGAAAACCGTGCACCAGTAGCACCGGCATACCACGCCCTTTGTCCACAAGGGCAAACGTGTGGTCTCGGGCGGTTAATGATCGTAGATCGTTTGTGGTTGTCATCGCTAGTTCGCCTATTTCCAAAGAATTTCGATTCTTTTGCTGGGGTAGAAAGCTGCTTAAGATGAACTTGCCACTCCATTTCGCCTAAGTTTGCGGAGCACTATCCCGAGGGGTTTTGCCCAGAAAAAATTTTGAGGGGTTGTTCGTTAAAGGCGGGTTCCGTGTGGTCAAGGAGCCGGCGTGGGCTGCTTCGGAGCTTGAGCCGGCTGAGGGGGCTGGGCCACCTGTTTTTCCGCCAACTGATTTCGAAATACTTCGAGCTGCCGCACGATTAAACCGGAGCACGGCGACAACTCCACTGCCCGCTCTTGCGTCTTGACCGCTTTCTCCAGTTCGCCCCGCTGGAAGTACACATGCGCTAAAGTGTCCTGGTAAGCACCGCTATCAGGATCGATCTCGATAGCTTTGTTGGCCCACTCGAGGGCTCGATCTGAATCGCCTCCCGTATTGGCCGCAAGCCATGCCAACTGATTGTAGAGCCCCGCCTGATACTCGGGATCAGAGACCTCTCGCAATTGCCGCTCCAAAGAGCGTAAGGCTTGGGTGATAAGAGTCGCAGTTTCTTCCCGAAATTCCGGGGTCGCTTGCGGGAAGTTGTGCCGGGCAATCAGCGAATCCAGTTCCTCCGGATCATCGCGGATTGCTGCTTCCAAATGCTTCAAGTGTTCCTCCCAATTTTGCTGCTCTTTCCAATGACAGGCGAGGAAATAATGCATTCGGGCCCGAAGTTCGCTCGGTGCCATTCCCTCCGCTTCCAGCACGACGGCCCGACGTTCCCGCAGGGCATCCATGAGTTCCTGAATCACCTGGGCCGCCTCCAAGTTTCGCCCTTGATCATGCAGTAGCTCGGCCAAAAGCCTCCGAGCACGAAGGGATCTCCCCAAATCGACCGCTGCAATTGCACGGCGAAACTCGCGCTCAGCCCATACCAATTTGCACCGGTTTTGAAACAAAACGCCTAAGTCGACAATTCCCGAAATTTCTTCGGGCGTCTGACCTGGCAGCCTTTTAGCCAACTGAGCAAAGGTGGCCTCGGCTTCCACTCGGTTCAGATCGGATTCCAAAATCGCTTGGTGGGCCGCCAAGCTCGCCACCACAAGAGGGCTGGTTTGCTCCGGTTGAGCTAACAGCCCTTCTTCCTGTGCCACCAGTTGGCGCCATTGCTCTAGGGTTTGTTCCGGCTGAGCCCGCATTTCCAGATAAGCGCTCAGCCATTGGGCGGCAGGCCGGCTACTTCGACCTAAAGAACCTCGGACCGTTTCGGCCCAGCGCCGACGACCGGCTGAATCCATCGGTTCAGCCATCATCAGTTCCAAGGCCGCATATTTCGACCACAAGGGACGGCGCTCGAACCGGACAAGCCGGACCAAGGTCGGCCAACCCTTGCCGCGGGGCATTCGCGCCAAAAGACGCAAAATAACACGCCGTGGTTCCGGCGGAAGGCTTTCGTAATAAGTCAAAAGTTCGCGCGTTTCGGGCGATTCGTCTTCCGCACTGGCTTGCGACGGGATCAATCGCACCAAGAACCTAGCTCGGGCCGCGATTTCAGGATCCGGGTGACTAGTCGCTTCCAGAATATCTTCGTAGGCAGCACTGCCGATCTCAGCCAATTCGCGCTGAGCTTCCTCACGTCGCTGATAGATTGGACTTCCCAGGTCTGCAATCAGTTGCTGGATCCGACGACGCAAAGCTTCTTCCGAATCGGAAGGGGCCTCGGATTCCGCGCCGTTTTGCTTGTTTTCATGCGGGGAAGATGCACCGTCTGTTTGGGTGCGCTGAGCTCCTGAAAATATCGCATGTGATAGTAAACGAATGCCTACAACGGATGCCCCAAGGGCCTCCGAACCCGCGGAGCCGACAGAGCAACTCAAAATAAAGCTGACAGAGCAACTCAAAATAAAAGGGAAAGAAAAGCCAAGAACGACCGCCCCAAACCAACCCTTAAATTTAGCAATTTTTCCTTCTCGGTGCGACATTCTCGCCGATTGAGCACGGTCAAACCACCTACCATCACCCGGCCAACCATTCTGTTTGCACATGACAAAGCGTTCAAATCCGAAAATTTGTCCCCAGAACTCGGCTATTCGCGCCGACGGACCTTTCAATCTGAGTTTCATACAATTCATCCCGCTCGCCTCGGCGACCCTGAAGCCCGTGAATGATCCCCCCTATTAGCTTAACCCGGAAAACGTGCACTGAGTAGTGCTTTGAGAAATTGTCATGGCCTCACCAGGTGGAGAATCTCCGGAAGGAGCGCAAGATATGCGGCGTACCAATTCGTTACGCGAAAAGCCAGTTAATTCTGTGGGGTAAACACGGGGCTTAGCAAAGACGAGGGTAACGACATTTTATTCCGCCGACTCACATCGGGAATGTGGTGGATGCCAAACCATCCGCTGACAATCCCCCGGATTAGATCGCACCTTCCCGGGCTACTACGATCACCCTTGCCGCAGCCATCACGCAAATTACTTCGCGGCAAGGGAGGAAACACTTTCCGCCCAAACACCGGTTTACCCGAATAGTTGCCGCGGAGCTTTGTCGAGGATTCACTCCGCCAAAACCTCTTCGACCGCTTTCTCAATGAGTTGGGGGGTAATCGGGCCTGCACTCGAGGCGAGGGTCTTCCGGAGTTTTCCTTCGCGGTCGAAAACCTTGTAATGAGGCAAAGCGCCATCCGTGATGTCGAAGGCATCGACCGCTTTTGCCGAGGCCCCATAGGAGCAAAGGAAATTCTCGAAATCTGCCCCCATTTCCTTAAGCTTCTTTAGGACCAGGTCTGTGTCTTCAGGATCATCCAGGCTAACCGAAACTACGGCCACACCTTTGTCGCGCATCTTACGCGAAAGCTCCACCGTGTGAGGAAACAGTTCCAGACAAGAAGGGCACCAAGTCGCCCAGTAATCCACCAGGACTACTTGGCCCTTGTACCGAGCCAAGGCTTCCGCGAATTGGTTCTCGTCCACCACCTCGACCCGGACCGAAGGAGCCGCTTGATTGCCCGCGGTCGACGGAAAATCGTGCGCTATTTCTGTAGAAACGGGAGCCTCTGCTGAGGGGCTTGGCGGATCACCTTGCTCCGCGCGGCTTGTGCCCGTCGCTGATGAGGGACTTTGTTCCGCCGAGCCACAACCCCAAAAAATCACGCAGAAAATCATTGCCCATGCTGCGGTCAGAGCCCCCCGAAGAAACCTTGCTCCCCGCGCACCTACCGTAGCCCGCGTTGTTTCTGCCGATAAGGGCATCCATCGCTTCAAGGCAAAAGAGTCGCTAACTTGCGATTTTCTGATTCGCATTTTCTTCGGCGCCCCAATCTCTCGTCTATTTCGCATGCGATTCTGCATGCTTCATTGCGTGCGGAATAAGCGCATGCAATTCTGGAACATTCAATTCGAGATGCTCAATATTTCGAGATGCTCAATATGCGGTATGCCTAATGCGCGGTATGTGTGATCCTAGGTGAGGGGTGCCTGCATTCATGAATCTCCTAATGCCGGTGCGGACGCCCACCCAGTATAAGTCGATAGTGCAATGAAAATAAAGCGCGAAAAGCTTTAACGCTAAGAACGGCCTCACCTGCCATCAATATCGCAACCGTATGCAGCAAAAAGAGCGTCGAAGGCCTAAAAAGGTCCAACGTGCCTGACTCGATGTAGCCTTCGACGCTCTAAAATGTTGGCATAAACCCATTTTACGCTATGGGCAATCCTCTACCCCGGTGAAGCGGGATCCTCAAACTGCACAAGGCAACGGATCCGCAGTACCCGCAGCACATGTCGTTCCCACACATGCGATTGCCGCATCGAAAGTAAAGCGGCAATTAAGTATGATGCGGAACCGCTTTTTTGTTTTCAAATCCTTAGCAAATTGTAGGGAAGCATCGCCACTGCTTGAATTCTCGCCCCTTAACGCACCTCGGCGCGAAAACTGAAGGCAGAGGTGGCATTTCTAGGAAGACCCTCTGTATTTCCGCAGACCAACCTTAAACCGAAAGGGGCGGTTCAAGGGTTCCGACCAAACCTCGCCCCCCTCTCTCCGAGGGGGAGAGAGGCTTTCGCGAAAGGTAAAGAGTTCTGGAAGTTCTGGAACGCACCGACGGCGAGCTACCTTCGGAAACTTCTAAACGCTTCAATTCTTACCAGGCATAAGGAAGAGGAAATATTACCCGCGCGAAACTTTACTCATACTTCACGGTGCAGCCACGTGCCTTGGTTTCGGCCAATTCGACGGGCTTATTGGCCAAGAGAGCATCGAGAGCGTTGCGGAGCCACTGTGCCTTTACCCGCTCCGGATTATTGTTATCGTCCAACGCCCCGATATAGGCAATTTTCCGCTGCTGATCCAACACATAAAAGTGCGGCGTCACCAGGGCCCCGTAGTCGTGACCCATCTTCTGAGTCGGATCATAGATGTACGGGAAGTTGAAACCCTTCTCCTGGGCCCGGATCTTCATGCGGTCCAAACGATCTTCCGGGATGTTATTCACATTTACCGCGATAACCTGCACCCCTTTATCCTTATAGTCTTTTTGAAGTTGAATAAGCCGATCTTCATAGGCCACCGCCACGGGGCAGTGATTGCACGTGAACACAAGGACGATCAGCTTCGCATCGGCATAATCCGAAAGGCTATGCCGCTTGTCATCGACACCGATGATATTCGACCAATCGGGAGCTTGATCGCCTACTTTCACCCCTTTCAAAGCTGCTGCCTGGGTGCACGCCACCATCACCGAAACTGCCAACAGCAAAACGCATGTCACAAGCCACCCGCACCTCATCGCAGATCCTCCTTTTCCAAACTGTTTACCGAACTACCCAACTACCGAAATACAATCACGGCTTCCAGAAAATTTTGCGCTGTTCGATTTTAATTCTTTTCGCGCGAACAACGACAGCAAACTTACAAAGTCTATGATTCGATTCAATTGCAGCCATGGTTCGGCAAAGCTGAGCGCCCGCCCGAGTTTCCCGCTAGATTTGACCGACGCAAGCACACAGCCCGCTGCAGGTCGCAGGCAACTCCTATTCTAGCTTCTTTGCCGCGAGAGCCCGATTGTTGAAGCGTCGTTAAATTTTTTGTCCGGTGGGCTCAACGTAAAGGTTTCTGCCGACACTCTAGGTAGGGTTCGTTTACTCGCTCTTGTGCTTCTCGCAATCATTTTTCCGAACCACAAACGCCAGGCAAGGGTCAATCTGCGAATTTTTCTTAGATCGATTGTAATTGACAATTTTTTTCTTTCACCTGTTTTCGGGATAGGTTCCGGCCTGTAATCTAAATTTTGGCCTGTAATTTAAATCATTGGTAAATTGAATCTTGGGCTGCGGTGAGATGATTTGCCCCCGGGTGCCAATTACTTGCGGATAAAGGCAAGCATTTGTGTCGCCCCTTTCGTGTGGTTGGGGAGGTTTGAAAGGAAGAACACCTCAGCCTGAATTTTGGGCGAATGAAGCGGGCCGCTTTGATTTGCACAAGCTTTTCTATTCGGTTAGGAATTAGTTTTTCGCCTTTCGCTCGTTGTTTGTTCGCAAGAAGGCGGTGAGCGAAGTATAAAGTCGCAACTGAGAGGGATAGATTTGCAAGATAAATCGACATAAAAGATCGCGATAAAGCAAGATATACAAAATATATAAAAATATATAAATGAGCGAGGGTCGCCTCTGACCGCCCCGTTAAGTCTTTCACCGTGCCGGTGCCAAAAAAACGCCGAGGTTACCCCGATGCCACGCGTGAGTCCTGCCAAATTGGTCGATGCATTCGTAGCGAGCTTCGGTCAAAAACCGACTTGGATCGTCCGAGCACCGGGCCGGGTCAACCTTATCGGCGAGCACACGGATTATAACGGCGGCTTTGTGCTGCCGGTTGCCATCGATCGCGCGGCTTGGATCGTGTTGCGACCGCGGTCCGACGGCCGAGTTTGGGCCGAATCACTTGATTTTCATGCTGCAACCGGCTTTTCCTTGAAAATAGCCCGCGAGCTTACTCCGTCTACCCGGTCCCATCCTTTAGCCTGGGCGCGATATTTGGAAGGCGTGGCCTGGAGCTTGCAACAGGAGGCGTTCGCATTGACCGGGTGGACCGGGGTAATTCGAGGAGATGTGCCGATTGGTGCGGGCTTATCCTCCTCGGCAGCGATCGAGGTCGCTACTGCCCGCGCTTTTGCTACGACCAGTGTTCTTCCTTGGCAACCCGTACGGATTGCTCAAATTTGCCAACGCGCTGAAAACGCTTGGGTTGGTGTTAACTGTGGAATCATGGATCAGTGGATCGCTGCCGCAGCTCGGGCAGGGCATGCGCTTTTGATCGATTGTGGTCGCCTTCAATCGCATGAAGTGCCTATCCCGCGAGGAGTTGCCGTGGTGATTTTGGACACGGGAACGCGGCGGGATCTACGCGATTCCAGCTACAACCAGCGCCGTCAAGAATGCGAGGAAGCTGCTTGCTTGCTTGGAGTCAAGATGCTGAGCGAGCTGAGCTGGGAAGAATTCCAATCCCGCGAGGCAATTCTTCCGGAGCCCTACCGTCGTCGTGCTCGACATGTAATTTCTGAGAACAAGCGGACTTTGGAAGCCACTCAAGCGATGCGAGCGGGTAACGTGGAACGCTTCGGGCGGCTACTGTCGGAAAGCCATCAAAGCCTCCGAGATGATTTTGAAGTCTCTAGCCCGGCACTAAATCTGATGGTGGAATTGGCCGAATCCGAGTCGGGCTGCTTTGGTGCTCGAATGACCGGTGCAGGCTTCGGCGGTTGCGCGTTGGCTTTGGTTGCCGCGGATCGGGCGGCCGAATTTGCGGAGCGTGTGGCCGCACAATATCAGAAACAGGCTCGATGTGAGGCCAAAGTTTATGTTTGCCGGGTCACGGATGGGGCCCAAGTCTGGCCGGCGGCAGAAGCGGAGAATGTTGCCTGTCTGGGAGACGAATCACACACCTGTATTTAGCCCACCCAACGAATTGCCAAATCGATCACTATGCCGGAATTAGCGGAATTAGTCGGACGAATCATGTCGGAAAATTAACCCGCAAAGGCTGTTGCCGATCTTTCTCCGCACATGGTGTTCGCCGTAGCAAGGGGATCACGGCGAATTCTGCCCGTAGATGGGGGCCCTAAATTCTGGTTAACGCCTCGACAACATGCCCGCCAGAAATTTTCTCAAGACAAATATTAGCGACGGGGGGATGGCGACCTGAGCTAGAGGAGGCTTCGGCCATCCTCGGCCTCCGTTTCGCCACATGAAGGTTGGTAAAATTGGTTCAAAGTAAGAAAGGAGTGAGACTCATGAATCTTTCCCGACGAGCGTTCCTGATTAGCTCTGCTGCTGTCGGCGGATGGTATTTGGCCAAAGGTTGGGCAGCAACGGTGGATGCACCCCCGCCCGCGGGACCGAAAGCCGCGGCTTTGGCCCGAAAATTACCCCGCTGGCGCGGTTTCAACCTGTTGGAGAAATTCAATGTCGGGAATAACAGGCCGTTCGTCGAAAAAGATTTCGAGTGGATGGCTGCTTGGGGATTCGACTTCGTGCGACTGCCCATGGACTACCGATGCTGGACCGATACTGAAAATCCCTACAAACTCAACGAAAAGGTGCTCAAAGAGATCGATCAGGCTGTGGCCTGGGGGCGACAGTACGGGGTCCACGTGAGCCTCAATTTGCACAGGGCGCCCGGCTACACGGTGGCACGTCCGCCGGAAAAGCTGAATCTTTGGAACGATGAGGAAGCTCAGCGGCAATTCGATTTTCAATGGTCCACCTTTGCAGAGCGTTATCGGGGGATTCCATCCGAGCAACTCAGCTTCAACCTAGTTAATGAACCGGCTAATGTCCCGCCCGAGCGATATGCTTCGGTAGTGGCGCGTGTAAGCACCGCCATTCGCAAGATCGATCCAGACCGGCTCATCATCTCAGATGGCATGCAATGGGGACGTGATCCGATTCTTCAGCTCGTGGGTTGGTCGATCGCTCAAAGCACGCGCGGATACGACCCCATGCGGGTTAGCCATTACCAAGCCTCTTGGGTTGGCGGGGAACGGTGGCAGGTACCGACCTGGCCTCTGGTCGAGGGGAACCGGGTCTACGACAAAGAGTGGCTCCTCGAGGACCGGATTAAACCGTGGAAGGATTTAGAATCTAAAGGCGTGGGCGTACACGTCGGCGAATTTGGCTCCTTTAACAAGACGCCGCACGAGGTGGTCCTGAATTGGTTAGCCGACTACTTGTCGCTGTGGAAGCAGGCCGGTTGGGGTTGGGCATTGTGGAATTTTCGAGGCTCCTTCGGAATCCTTGACAGCGAACGAGCGGATGTGAAATACGAAGATTTTCGCGGTCACAAACTCGATCGAAAGCTGTTTGAGCTTTTGCGCGAAAATTAAAGCCGCGCGGTCAATCCCGGTTGAATGGGTGACGCTCCATCGGGACCGCAATTGCGCGGAGCGGGGGCCGGAATGAATGACTAAGAATCACTGAGAATCTGAGAATCACAGTGAAATGGCCCAAGTATTGCTGTGAGGCGGGCAGCTTTTTCCACGGTCATGAAAGCTGCAACCAAACCGCAAGGCGATTGGGCTATCACGAGATTCGAAAGATATGGCCTACGGGTGATGTTCACATCCGCCGGTCGCTGCCAGTGCCCGAAATCTTCCTGATTTGGCCTCCTTGCCCTTTTTGACCCAGATAGATCCTTCTCCTTGTGGATATATAGGGATCACAGCGTACAAAAAAGATCGCAATTGACGCGTAAAGCTCACCCTGCGAGTCACCGCGATCGTCGAAGCGATTCGGAGCCCTTCCACCGTGGTGAGAGCCCTTTCACCGTGGTGGGATCAATGCATCATGGTTCGGTTAATAGTGCGACACAATAGCGCCGCATAAGGGTGGGTGGGAATGGAAAGTTGGCGGAGGACTAGTTGCGCCGCGCACACAGTTTTCGCGAGACGGCACTAATTCGGTTGGACACCGATACTAAATCGATTGATTTATCGAGATTGCGGCGAACGAATAAATGCTCGGATAGTTTCGGTTGGAATAAACGAAACTGTGCTCCAATAGTTCCCGCCCAAAGACAGCTCGAACATATCCGCCAGAGCGTGCCAATAGGTCCGCCATTATTCCCCGACAAAGGGCAATAAAGCCATGTAACGAGCCCGTTTGATGGCTTTATTGACCGCGTGTTGACTGACGGCGCTACAGCCGGTTTTTCTACGGCCGATGATCTTCGCCTGCCGGTTGATGAACCGTTTAAGAAAATCCAAATCTTTATAGTCCACGTACATCGGCCGCGGGCGTTGACCGTTAATGAACACGGGATCTTTCTTTTTTGCCCGGCTTCGGAGGCGTGCGCGTTTCCGACTTAAGCGAATCTGTTCAATCGCACTAGATTTTGCCATGTAACTTTCCCTTAAATCTTCCGTTCAATTGGCTTGCAAAAAATTTGCTAGCGAAGGCTGTGACCACTTATTGATGCTCGGAAATGCCAATCGAAAGCTTTTTTCGACAAATCATTCACTATGTTTTATCTTTTAGTAAACATCTAATGCTGGCTTTAGAAAGTCGACTTTTTTCCCATAACATGTCTTGCGACCTATGGCTCAGAGGCGGTGCGGACGCTCTAGGACACTCTGTGAAGTTTTTTGTACCCCAATTAACATAGCTCGGCAAGGGCCGAATCACCGAATCGCCGAATCATTCAAAAGCCAAGTGTTTCAGAGAACACATGCGTCAAGTGTTTCACACAATACACATGCGTATGCGCCTCACTTATTAAGTGCACTTTCGGCCTTAACCCAAATAATTGAGTTCACTCTTGGCAAAAATCTAAACGTAGGCGGAGCTCCAACTAACCGCGCAAGCATAACACCCCGCAAGAACAAAAAATTAATTCGCGGATTAAAATTGGTCATTTCGCCGAACGAGATTCCATACGTAAAAATATTGCGTTCGCGAAAATTTTGCGTTCGCGTGATTCGCAACTAAAAGCAATCTCAGGTTCAGCCAAAAGGGATATTTGACAGCGCCATAAACTAGTAAAGTAGTCAAATTCAGCAAAGTAGCGGACCGGACAAGGAGCGGATTTGTGAAATTGGATGAAGGAAGTCTTGCTTTTGTCCACTCGGGCATTGGAAATTAGCACGTTTTGGTGATTGAGTGTCAGTTGCCTTGCTTTGTGCCTATCTAGGAATGGCTGAGTCTCAGCGAAGAATTTCGAAAAATAACCCCCGTTTAATGAATTGTCATAATGCTTACTTAACAAATGAAATCTTTCCTCCGTTGCTTGAGGTAATTCGAGGCCAGCGGGGAGTCAGGAATGTCTCTTCGGAGGGTTACGAGAGGTCGGAAAGTTCTCCAGACCAGTGAAGTTTAAATGAATACTTTCGTTCCGCTAAGTGCTTATGTTAGGCGGGACTTCATCCGTTTGGATGCGTATCAAAGCGAGGCTTTAAAGCCGGTCATATCAACACATTGGCGACATGAACTGGCGAAATTGAGGCGGAATTGGGGCGAAATTGAACATCGAACTGACTACCCCTTTACCTACGTGAAATTCTTAACCTTCTGTTTATAGCCGGAAACCACACGCCTTTCCCAAAGGATTTCCGTTTGAGCTTTTCGGAGATAATCGGGCCGACTTAGTTTTCACCCAAAATCCAAAAAGCATGATTTTCTAAATTGTTTATTTAAGAGTAGCGGGGCGTACGGAACCGAGGCGCCAAGTTTACTCAACCAAAATGCGAAGCGTATGGAACAGCGTTAGGAATAGGGACGCATAGTTACGCATGATCTTTTGAAGGTACCCACTACCGTCAAAATTTCCCGTTGTGACCCCAAATTTTCCACTTTAACCTCTGCCCGAGGACCAAGCTCAAAATAAGGCAATGAAGCTCAAAATAAGGCAATAAAATCAGAGGCCATAAAAAGGAGGCGATTCGCCGGGCAATTCTTACCGGGAATCTCGTCCAATCGGCCCACGTGCAAACTTTGTACATTGAAACGTTCAGGTGCCGTGCAATCGTTAATCGGAAGTTAAGGGATTCCCCACTCTCATGAGTGAATCGAGATCAGAGCCTACGTCAGAAATCCCGGTCGCCCTTAGACGGCCGTCCCGTTTGGTGGTGATTTCAGCGGTAGGGATAGTCGCCGTGGTCCTCGGATTGGTCGTCCGTCTGCTTACCCCGGTTCTTTTCCCGCCACCGGATCCCGAGGCCGATCTCCCGGAGGGAGTGAGGCTTTCGGACTTGAGCCAGGGTGTTTCACAGCCGTTTATGCCGGTGACCGAACATCTGATTGAGGCACTCCGGGAACTTTTACGAGAGATTGGGCCGGTTCCACAAGTGTTTCACGTTTTAGCGCAAGGGTTTCAAGCTTTTGGGAAAACGGATGTCGGCGAACTGTTATGGAAGCACTGTCTCGAGTTGGATACCGATTTTTTGCCCGCCTATTCCGCGCTCGCGGAACTTTTCGCCTCACGAGGGGAACATGACGAGGCCATCAAGTTTTACGAAAAAACCATTTCGCTGGATCCAGATTCGCCGGTATTTCCCGCTAAATTGGCCTGCGAATACATGGCGATCGGCAAAGTCGCTGAAACCGTGGAGCTCCTGGAACGTTACCGTCCGGTTTTTCCCAGCAATGTCCCGATTTTGGCCATGCTTGGGCAAGCCTACGTGCAGCGGAAAGAGTATTCGGCAGCGCGAAATGTGTTGGAGCGAGTAATTCAACTGGCCCCGGAGTACACCAATGCCTACTACGGATTGGCTCAAGCAGCTACGGCCTTAGGTGATCGGGAAAGTGCGAATCGATATCTTGAAGTTTTTCAAAGATTGAAAAAACAGGACGAACAAGCTCACCGCGACGAATTAAAAACTCTCGACGACTTGAAGTCAGTTCGGCGAAGGGCTGCCCAGTTACTCAGCTCGATTGCGGCCGTGTATTTGGCTCACAACCTACCAGAGAGGGCTGAGAAAACTCTCCAAAAAGCTCTTGATTTCGATGAGCAGGACCCGGCAGCCCGAGAACTCCTCGCGTGGCTATACCACCGCCAGGGCCGTGCTGGGGAACTGGAGAAAATGCTCGGCGAATTATCGGAGGAAAGTGATCGACTGGATGCCCAATTACTTTGTGGGGCACTCTACACGGAATTAGGGAAATTCCAACTGGCCGAGAAGGCATATCAATCGGCCCTCCGTTTGGCATCCCACCAGCCTGCTATTTACCGGGCATTGGCGGAGGTTTACCTGCGCTCACGGGCGAATCTCATCGAGGCAAGAAAGCTAGCCCTTTATGCGGTGGATTTGGAGCCCTCAGAGACCCATCTTCACCTGTTAGCTACGGTCTGCACACTGATGGGTGATTCCACCACGGCGCAATCAGCCGAAATAATCTCTGCCGGCATGCGAGAAAATTCTTCCAGATTAAAGGCGATGGCAACCGCCGGCACTCGGTAATCATGGATCGGAGAGGAATGCCGCGCGAAGACCACTGTTGACCTTTCACGATTGACGGAACAAGCGATCCCACGCCTTTGCCATAATTAACCATGTAGCCTAATTAACCATGTAGCCTATTTCGGAGCCAAAGCGGGGCACGACAAATCGGCCACGCATGCGAGACTTGCAACCTGCGCCAATGCAGATGAAATGGGGGTCGGCTCCTCATCGAAATGGCCCGAAGCGTGGTGCGGCTTCGACGGAAGCTTCGTGCCGATTAGCCGTCTGTCGCCTAAGAGTCAGCCGCCGGAGCTTACACCACTGTCGTGACGCTCCCCGATGAGTCGACCCACAAGGCGATAACTTCCAACTCAGGAAAGCGCATCTTCACAAAATCGACCGATCTGCGAAGATGTTCTAACTGCTGATCTTTCGACACCGGATTTCCCGCGCAATCTTCATGGGCCACGATTGCCACGTGACAAGAAGCATGCTTTTCGACCGATATCTTCAGTCGCGAGAGGATTGATTCCACCAATGCTAGCGGCGATTGCGAGGACAGAATCCGGCAAGGCCCCGGTTCCGTAATGGTATCGACGTACTCCGCGCCATACCGTTCTTGCATGTAGCGGTGAACGGGGATCTGAACTCGACCGTCAATGCAACTGATTGCAGTGCAGAATTTCAAGGGCCGTCTCTCGCGTCACTAAGGGTTTGCGATACGTGACCTTGGTTCCCGACCGTCTGTCGATGATTTGGAAAGCGAAGTGTTACCACGGCTCCTTGGCCGACGATACTATCCACTGAAACTTCCCCACCGTGAAGTTTGACAATCCGCCAACATTTTGGCAAGCCGAATCCCAGGCCTCGTCCCGCTTGACGACCCGAGAAAAACAAGTCGAAGGCATGCGACCTCTCCTCAAACTTAAGTCCCGGGCCATTATCCGCCACGACGACTTCGACCCAACCCTCCGTGCTCCTAAGAGAAAGTTGGACTTGCCCGACCTCGCCAATAGCCTCGATTGCGTTTTTACAAATTGCCGTTATGGCAATCCGTAATTGCACTGGGTCCGCCGTTAGTTCAATGGGCACACTCATGTCGTGAAACTTGAGAGAGATCTCACGTCGGCTGGCCTCGGGATCTAGTTCCGTGATCACCTCGCGGATCAACCTCGCCAGATCGACGCATTGCATTTGCGGGAGCGGCGGCCGGGCAAATAAGCGGATATCGGCAATCATTTCGTGGGCACGTTGCACCTGGGTTTGAATTTGAGCCAATTCACGTCGCCGCTCTGGATCCTTTTCCCCGGCAAGTAAAAGCTGGGCTCGGCCTGAAATGATGGCCAGCGGATTGTTGATTTCGTGAGCAGCGCCCGCCGCAAACTCCGCGAGGGCTGCCAGTTTGGCGTTTTCCAGACGCGAGGTAAATTCTGCCTCCAGCTCCGCCAACCGCTTCAGTCGCGAAAAAAGCCGCGGAAGTTCCTCGGCAATGGGGTTGATGGCCTGAACTAAAATCTCAGGACCTTTAATTTCGGCTTCCCACGCACACACAAGCGGCTCACCGCGCTGGGGACCTGTGTCGACATTTGCAGACAGTGATTCGGCCGCTTCCGCCGGAACGCTCACTCGGCCCACAGGTGGGAAAGAGGAACGATAGAGCGCGGCCAACCTCGGTACCCATGCGACCCCATCACCGGCCACAATAGTTAACCAGTCTTTGTCGCAGGTCGCGACCCTCCAAAGGTAGCGCGATTCCGGAGAAGAAACCGTCGGCCCGGTCTCAAAGCGCTGGCCACTCGAGCTTTTCTCGCTCATATCGCCGGAAAGGTGACACCCCTCTGTGCCGACGTGTGCCGCCCAAGTTGCGATTGACCGCCAGTTCGGGGAGAGGCCCTCGTGGTCTTCCTGTTCGTGTCGTTCCGATCCTGAAGATTGCCCAAGTTCTGACCCTTGGTCTGTATCCCTTTTCTTGAGGAAAGGATCTGCTGATTCCGGAAAGGCAGGGGTTTGCCCAACAGGCGTAAAGTTCCTGCCGGATTTTTCGGCATGATCGGCCCCACATTGCCCACAATTTGCCCATGCTTTCTGCCACAGCTCCATGACCCGGGATGTGAGCGCCTCGCGATCTGCGCAATTTGCCGGGATTTCCGGCCAGCAGGTCCCCTCCCAGTCGAGCGTCTCCAACAGGTAACCGGCAGTAACGCGGGCCAATTCAAGGAGGGAACTAATCAACACGTTGCGGGAAATGATACCTCGGGCAAGAGCCCAAAGTGTGAGCGCGGGATCGGCGCGAAATAATTGGCGGAGGGTATCGCGGCAAGCGGATTCCGATCCGGCCAGCACCGCCTCAAGTAAGCCCCATACGGATCGCTCGGCAACCGGGATGAGAAGGCGGCCGCAAGGGGTCTCCACTGGGGGTAAAACTCGCATTTTACGAAAAAGAATTGGGGTGGTTAATTAAACCCGGTGTTTTGAAAAGAATAGAAAAACTGCATGATTTGGATAAAGCGCGTCTCCCGCGGGTGGCCGTTCAACTGTGCCAGCTAATTTGGCAGGCGCGCCAAAAGAGCGTTAATAACCGAGACGAGGTGCCGCTGGGGTGCGCCGGCACTACCTCGACCGCGCCATGCCCAACGATCAAAGGACCGACTTTAACTCAAGCGGTTAACTCAAGCGGCGGAAACGGACTCCAGGTCCAAAAGTTGGCACATCCGCTCCACAAGCCTTTCGACCTCGAAAGGTTTGTGCATAAAGTCGTCCGCCCCGGCAGCGCGGAGTTCCGAGATCTTATCTTCTTCAACCATCCCGGAGATGCAAATAATTCGCACGTCGTCCATTGAAGGATCGCTGCGGACGCGCTGGCAGACCTCTTTGCCGTTGATATCCGGCAACATTACGTCAAGTACAATAATATCCGGGCGGTACTCCTTGACCATCATGCCCGCGTCAAAGCCGTTGTTGACACTCCGGACCTCAAACCGCCCATCTTTCTCAAGAACATCACTGATCAATTCGACAAGTTCCTTATCGTCATCAACGATAAGAACTTTCCGTCTGCCACTTTCCAGCGCGTCGGTCGGGATTCCGTTGTCGCGCATAAAGGCGTACAGTTGGTCGCGCGGAATCCGGCGAAATCGGCTGCCGGGAACGCGGAATCCTTTCAACTGACCGGAGTCGAAACACCTAATGATCGTCTGCTGGCTGACCTTGCAGATTCTCGCCGCTTCACCGGTCGTGAAGACCGTCTTGCTTGCGATCTGCTTTTGTGCGTCGCTCTTTCTAACCATGGGCGTGCAAGCATCAATGAGACCACCAGGACAGGGAGTCGGCATCCCCGCCTAATGACCTCGAGGCCTCCTTGTCATCTCCTCGCAACCCTGATCGCAAGTTCGTAAGCCAAAGCAAATCCCTTCAAACGAACTTGCCTTAACGTTGGCTTATCCGGTTCTGCCGACTTTACCGAATTTGCCAATAGCTCAAAGTATAACTATCTTTCCATACGTGTCAATACAACTATTTAGTTTTCAAGGGGTTAGGAAAAATCGGCAAGATAAAAGTGCTAGCGCTAGCGGCTTTTTTGTTAAAAACCAAGCCGAAAATTTTCTCGGTTTTTCCCAAACTTTCCAAACTGAAACGGGTCCCGATTCGAGCGACGGGCGGCTATAAGAATGAGATCTTGTCAACTCAAACAGACGCGTATCCACTTTTGACTGGAGCAGTTCGGCACCTTAAGTCTTTCCCCGGCGTCAATTCGCATGAATTTTTAATTTTAAACATGCACATGTTCGAGACGCCGGGTTTGCGCGCCGACGCCTGCTGCCGCAAGCTTTCAAGCAAAGGTTTCTTAATGGTGAAAGGTTCCTTAGTCGTTACAACTTGCCTTACTCCCTATAAATTTCCTATTAATCCTGATTTCTTAAGACAAGCCAATTTTTAGCGGTTAGATACCCCCTTTAGATAGTAGACAATGGGTTTGTCTTATAGAGGATAAGAAACTTTTACTATGCGCCGTAGGAGCATTTTAGGTACGGGGCACGTGGGGACTTAGCCTCCAACCTCCGCATAAATCCCCTGGTTATTTCGCTCACTTCGCCGACCGACATCCTGCCGGAATTTTTCTGGGGCCAAAGCCGTCGGTTAAACGTAGCACTTCGGGCTTTGCTGCCGAATGCGGTACGATTGGTGTAATGAATTCACTTATCCAAATAGAGCCCGTTTAAAGTCGTAGGGCAAAGCAACGTGATGGAGCTAAACAAGTCGGGTTGGGCCGGGGTGGTGTGCTGCGCACAAAGAAGCCGGCCTAAAGGGTCCTGCAGCGATTCTTTCCAAGCGTGAACAAAACTTTTCTTTCCGAACGTGGACAACACATGCCTGCTTTAAGGACAATTTGCCCAAATTGCCCTAATTATGGTTGTGTGCACGAAAACCATTGTCCACTAAACATCTGCACCTAACCCAGTTCGAATAGTGCATCGCAGGGGACAAAAGTCGATTTTCCGTGACTGATGACTCATCTAGCACTGTACATCGCTCCGCGCGGGTAGAGCCCGGCGGCATTCGACGCCGGATCTGTTAGTGCAGGTACAGTTCGCTTCGCACGGATGCAGTTTGCCGGGGCAGGATCGGAGCCGCGGAGCGTTTACTGTATTTCGCTTCGTGCCGCAGACGGTTTTTTTCACCCGTTTCCGGAAAGATGCACGATGAGTACGGCAAGATCGGCTGGTGTAATTCCGCTAATCCGGCTGGCTTGATCGATGGTCTGAGGTCTGACGCGCGAAAGCTTTTCCCGGGCCTCGATCCGCATCTGAGAAATCGACATGAAGTCCAGTTCGGGCGGGATTCGGTATGCTGCCCAGCGTTGTTGCCGCTCCAATTGTTGGTTTTGCCGAGCGATGTAACCCGCGTATTTGACGTCGTAAGCCACTTGCTCGGTCACCTCAGGGGGAAAAGCTCGAAACTGGGGGAATTGCGCCGCCAAATGCTCCCATGTGACTTCGGGGCGCTTCAGGAATTCATCCGCCGGAATTCCGTCCAATCGAACCGCTTGAAGAGCTCGCCGCAATGCTTCCATCTGCTCGAGTTTGTTGAGGAGTTTGGTATATCTGAATTGGTCCACCAGGCCAACCTCATATCCGAGCGGGGTTAAGCGACGATCAGCATTGTCATGGCGGAGAAGAAGGCGATATTCGGCCCGGCTCGTAAACATGCGATAGGGTTCGTCGACTCCCTTGGTCACCAAATCGTCGATCAGTACACCAATGTACGCCTGATCCCTACGGATCACCAACGGTTGTGCCCCTTTTGCTGCTAGCGCTGCATTCGCCCCTGCAACGAGGCCTTGCGCGGCTGCTTCCTCGTAGCCCGTGGTGCCATTGATCTGACCGGCGAGGTAAAGCCCCTTGACAATCTTCGTTTCTAAGGTCGGTTCAATTTGGAGCGGAGGGACATAATCGTATTCGATCGCATAACCATAACGGATGATTTCTGCCGACTCGAGCCCAGGCACTAGCCGAACCAATTGGTCCTGAACGTCGCGGGGCAAGCTGGTAGAAAGCCCATTGATGTAGATTTCGTGGGAGTGTCGGCCTTCGGGTTCAAGAAAAAGTTGATGCCGCTCTTTATCCGCGAACCGAACGACTTTGGTCTCCACGGAAGGACAATATCGCGGACCAACCGACTGGATTTGGCCCGAGAACATCGGCGCGCGGTGTAGGTTGCTGCGGATTAGTTCGTGAGTTTCTGGAGTAGTGTAGGTGATCCAGCACGGTAGCTGATCGCCGGTAAGCCGCTCGGTTAAAAACGAGAAGGGTAGCGGGGGTTGATCCCCAAGTTGCACTTGGAGTTTGGAGTAGTCGATGGTGCGGCCATCCAGACGAGGGGACGTGCCGGTCTTGAATCGCGAAAGCTCAAAACCAAGTTGTTGCAGAGATTCGCTCAGGCCGGTTTGGGCCGGTTCGCCGGCCCTGCCCCCCGGCGTCATATACGGTCCGTAATGCAGGAGGCCACGGAGAAAGGTACCGGTCGACAGCACGACCGCTTGCGCGCGATAAATGGCTCCGCCACGGACTTCCGCCCCGATGACCCGCGCACGGCCTTCCACTTTTTCTACCAATAACCGCTCGACACTTTCCTGACGCAAGAAGAGATTGGAAATTTTTTCCAGGAGCTCTCGAATGACGATTTGATAAGCCTTTCGATCTGCCTGGGCCCGGGGACCGTGCATGGCGGGTCCTTTGCGCCGGTTGAGCACGCGAAACTGGATGCCGGCAGCGTCAATGCTCCGGGCCATTAGGCCGCCCAAAGCGTCAATTTCGCGGACTAACTGCCCTTTGGCCACCCCGCCGATTGCCGGGTTACAGCTCATCTGGCCTAACGTGTCGAGATTTGAGGTCAAAAGCGCCGTTTTTGCGCCGAGCCGAGCCGCGGCCGCGGCGGCCTCAATGCCCGCATGTCCCCCTCCGATAACCAGGACATCAAACTCGTACTTCACCTTGAGATAATTCCTCCGCGAGGAAAACCGGACTCAAATGCTGACCGAAAACAATCGCGGTTAATCTTAGGCTAAGTCAAACCTGAAATTTACAAAAAATCGAAATAGCTTTTTCCTCAGGAAAATTTGGAATTTGATGGGTTAATGACTATACGAATCTAAGTGAATCTAAAACCAATTCTTGGAAACAATATCTTTATCTTTGGGCTTAAAAATTCGGGAATCTCGCCCCAGGTTTTGGCGTAACCGAGTTATGCTATTAGGCTATTAGCAAGTCGTAATTTCGTTAATCCCTCGACTATTATCGTCAGCGTAGGAAAGTTGACCAATCCACAGACGATAATCGAACTGCGGCGGGATAGCGCCGCCAAGGTTTGCCCGCGGCAAGTGCATAAAAATTTGGAATGAAACTACTTAGTACTTAGTTGCAGCGGCCGCGACCGTGTGATATTGGTGTGTTGTTGAGTCCGCAGCTATAACCAATCGGCTCTTAAATTGCATGGGCGCAATTTGTTGCGGGTTCCGGATTGCATTTCCTTGCTTACTGCGTTATACAAAACGAAGTTGTGGCCCCGTAAAATAGGTTGGGGCGGCTTAAGCATGGGACTAACGAAAGTGGGGCGCCGCGACGCGGCTTTCCTTAAGATTTGAAATATTTTACGGGTCCTTTTTCAGAGTTTAGGATTTTGCGAAGGAACGGCGCCAGGGAACGAACGTTAAAGGCTGACGAGAGTCGAGGTTGATCAAGGTCTCGGAGCTGGTTGTCCCAAAATTCAAAATTGACAACCGAAAGTCGATCAAGCCTTTCCGTCGATCTTACGTTCAGAGTTGGTTACCGGCACCGAAGTTTAGCAGGGTTTAGCAGGTGCTTAGGTGAACTGTTTGGCATTCAAACAATTCTCAAGCTTCCACAATCGATTTCGGAGGCTGATGAGGAAATCGACGGGATCGTGGCACTGAACTCGCTACCAATCGGGGCGTGGCGCAGCCTGGTTTAGCGCGTTTGACTGGGGGTCAAAAGGTCGCTGGTTCAAATCCAGTCGCCCCGACATTTTTTGTGGGAAAGCCGGAGAGAGAAATTTCTCCGGCTTTTTGCTTTTCGGCCCCGGCTCATCTCGTAGCCCTAACTATGCTATCCGCTCATGTTAGCTTCGCGACTAAGGTATTCGATACTTTTTGACTCGGATGGCAGCTCTAAACTCATCTTTGTCAGGTCAAATAGTCACTTCTTCTCAACTCCAATGAAGATTTCTTTAATTGGATCGGCAGGCGCCGCTTGACGGAGCCGCCGATGGCCGAATATTTCACCCTCGGTTAAATGAAGATGAAAAGGGATTTTTGAAAGACCGTGCAATCCCAATCATTCATTGACCGGTGACGATAGTTCGTTTTCAACCGAGGGGAAAACGACGTGTTTGTGCTGTAAAGATAAATCATCCGCGTAGGCTAGAAAATCATGGATAATTCCGATGAATAGCTGTTGGGTGTTGAAGTGTGGCGGAAACGTGAGTGGTTAGGTATGTGCCGAGGAGTGTCGTCAGTTAAATCTGTGGGTAGAAGCCTCGCGGTAGCGCGAAATTGAAACTCTTGTTCCTATCCTAAGAAATTCTTCTGGCAATCGGGGTATTTCCGCACACGAGGTATTGGCACGTGTGTGCGTCAGTTTTGTAGGTAGGCGTTTTGGGGTGGCGGGTGCCAGAAGCTGTCCCAGCAGGAGCGTTCACTCAGGTACAGCGCCCGCAGGTGGCATATGGCATTGGCCCCGGCGTCGCCCCA
>Ga0209721_1001034_pt1 | contig 22231 bp, 20 predicted proteins | sample TshhotsprinmetaG_FD_184139 | JGI IMG/M metagenome (GOLD analysis project Ga0209721, IMG submission 184139) | Hot spring microbial communities from South Africa to study Microbial Dark Matter (Phase II) - Tshipise hot spring metaG (SPAdes)... | ecosystem: Environmental > Aquatic > Thermal springs...
TCCTGGTATCCTGCAGCGTGCAATGCATTCACCTCGGCCACCACCTCGCGGATCGGCCGGCTGTGCTCCTCCCCGCGCGCCACCGTCACGATGCAGAACGTGCACCGGTTGCGGCAGCCATCCTGCACCTTCACGAACGCGCGGGTGCGTGAGGCATGCGGTGTCATTTCATCGCCGGCCTGCTCCATGCCATCTCGCGCTGCTGCCGCGACGTCTTGCCCATCGGTCGCCATGTCGCCTCGCACGGCGGCTGCCGGGCCGATTTGCGCATTTGCCGGCTTGCCGATTTGCGCGTTTGCCGATTCCTCAACGATCCGCAACAGCTCTTCTTTGCGCGCATTCCCGACGACCAGGGCGACATTGGGCAGCCGGGCGGCCTTTTCTCCCTCCAGCGTCGCGTAGCAGCCGGTGACGATGAGGCGGCCGGCCGGGTTGGCGCGCGCCATCTGCCGCGCCAGCTGGCGGCTCTGCCGCGCTGCCTCGGCCGTGACCGCGCAGCTATTGAGCACGCAGAGATCGGCCTGCGCGGCGGACGCGGTCAGCTCGTGGCCTGCTGCGGCTAGCTGACGGCCCAGTGCAGCCATCTCGGCGTAGTTCAGGCGACAGCCCAGAGATTCCAGATAAATCCGCATGAGTTAAGTATACCGAAAAGCGGGTATCAGGACAAATAGCCTGCCGAGCGCAACCAGGCCTCGGTGCGACGCATGCCCTCGGCGAAGTCCACGCCGGGCACATAGCCCAGCAACCGCTGCGCTTTGGCGACACTGAACTGCGACGGATTGCGCCGGAAATGAAGCGACCACGGCCCGATCGTGGGCCGGCCGAGCAAGCGTCGGCCGAGGCGCGCCGGCGCGGTACCGGCGAGCACGGCAATCCAGCCCGGCACGGTCGGCAACTGCGTACGGCCGAGCATCCGCGCATAGGCCATGTAGAACTCGCGATAGGTCACGGCCCGATCGTCGCACAGGTTGAAAGCCTGGCCGAGCGCGGCCGGATGTGTCAACGTCAGCGAGAGTCCATCCACGACGTTGGCGATGTAGCCCGGCGTCACCAGCCCCTCATCCCGGCCGAGCAGCACCAAGCGGCCCGCCTTGATCTGCATGATCGGCCCGATCGTCCACGCGGTGCCGCGTGGGCCGTAGGTCGAAGCCGGCCGCACGATGACCCACGGCACTGCCGCGGCGCGCACCAGCTGCTCCGCGGCGATCTTGCTATCGGGATAGGCCTGGCCCACACGAGGCGTCGGCGCGGTCTCGTCTATCAGTCGGGCCCGATTGAGCCCATACACGGCCACGCTGCTGATGTAGACGAAGCGCTCGACCCCGGCCGCCTCGGCCGCCGCCAGCACATGCGCGGTGCCGTCCACGTTCACGTGCCATCCGGCCGCGTCGGACAGCTCCGGGCCGCCCGTCCAGGCCGCCGCATGGACGAGAGTGCGGCAACCGGTGGCTGCCCGGCGCAACGTCTCGGGATCGAGCAGGTCGGCCTGAACCATCTCCACCCCTTTCGCAGCCAGCCAACCCGCCGCCTGGGGCCGTCGCGCCGTCCCGCGCACCGGCCAGCCTGCGGCCAGCAGCCGCTCCGCCAAATGCGATGCGATAAAACCGCCGACGCCCGTAATCAACACAGGAAACTTCAACGCGCCCTCCCGCCCATTTGCCCATTCCTTCCATTTTATTCCACCTTTCATCGCCGCGTCAACTCGCGCGCGGGCCGTCACGTTGCCGAAGGCGCCAGGTCGTGGTAAACTGCGGCGCAAATTGCACATCTCATGCCGGGAAGACCGATTCATGTCTGAGCTGCCCGTTTGGAAACGCTATCTGACCGACTACAACGAAGGCCTCGGCCTGGTGTACGAGCGGTTCGTGCTGAACGACTTTCTGCTCTACATCAAGGGCCAGTACGGCTTCTACTCCGTCCTGGAGGCGCCGCTGTTCGGCATGGCCGGCGTGAGCGGCATCAACAGCGTATGGCTGGCGCGCATCAAATGTCCGATCACTCTGGCCGATGACGACGCGGAGCGGCTGGCCGGGGTGGAACGTATTTGGGGCGAGCTGGCGTTGCCGGCTCGCTTCGTCCATGTCCAGGACTGGGCGCGGCTGCCGTTTGCAGACGATAGCTTCGACTTCGTCTGGAACTGGGCCGCCATCTGGCGCTTGCGCGATCCCGATGGGCTGCTGGCCGAAATGGTGCGTTGCTCTCGAAAGCTCGTGTTCGTTGCCGTGCCCAACCCGGTGCAGGTCGGCTATCAGTTTCGCAAATATGTGGCGGAACCGGAATTCGTCAAAGAGGTGGACGAACGCTGGACGAACATCGGCATGATCCGGAACAAGCTGGAGGCGCTGGGCGTCGAGATCCTCGCGCAGGGTGTGCTCGACACGCCGCCCTGGCCCGATACCGTCATGCCCGCCGCCGAGTTGCTCGGCCGGCTGGGCATTCGCTCGCAGAAGCTGCGCAGCCGGTTCGAGGGCCAGGACTGGCGCTGGTCAACGATGGACTACTATTTGGGTCGCCAGCCCGATCTCTACGATCGCGTCAAGAAATACATGTGGCTGGAACGGTTGACCATCCCCTGGCAGATCAAGCAGCTGTGGGCACACCACCGCTGGGTGCTGGGCCGAAAGCGCCTGCAACGATGAATCCACCGCGAGCGAGAGGCAGCTCATGATTACGACCACCGAGCCGGGCAAACGCCGATCCATGGGCCGATCGGCGCTGATCGCGTTCTGCGTCTTCGGCCTGCTCACCCTCGTCTTGACCTGGCCGCTGATCCTGCACCTGGCCGACCGAATGCCCGGCACCGCCACCTGGGCCTTCGACGAGTCCACGTTTGCCTGGAACATCTGGTACTTCAAACACGCCCTCCTCGACCTGCACACCAGCCCGCTCCGCTCGGAGCTGATCTGGTATCCGCTGGGCATTGACCTGATCCTCTACACCTACAACTTTTTCAACGCGCTCAGCGCGCTGCCGTTGCTCGTGGCGACCAACGTCCCCCTGGCCAGCAACGTCACCCTGCTCCTCGCCACTGTGCTGAGCGGCCTGGGCGCCTGCCTTCTCGCCCGCTACATCCTGACATCTGACGCTTCACGCTTCACGTCTCATGTCTCACGGTTCACCCTGCCCGCCGCTCTCCTCGCCGGCCTCATCTACGCCTTCGGATCGAATCGCGCGGTCTACGCGGCATTGGGACACTACGACATGGTGACCACCCAATGGCTGCCGTTCTACGCGCTCTACCTGCTGAAGACGCTGCGGGAGCCGCGGCTGAAACACGCGTTTCTGGCCGGCTTGTTCCTGGCGCTGGCAGCCCTAGCCGAGATGATCTTCGCCTCCTTCCTGGCGCTTTTCACCCTGATCGTGCTGCTGGTGCTGTGGCGTGAACTGCCGCGGCGGGCCGCGGCGCTCGGCCGGTTGGCCCTGGCCGCGCTCGTTGCGGCAGTCATCTGGTCGCCGGTTCTCATCCCCATCGGCCGCGAGTTCCTCACGGCCGACTACGCGCTCACCGGCTGGGGCGAGAGCCTCAAGCTCAGCGCGGACCTGGTCGGCTTGTTGACGCCAACCGACCTCAATCCGCTGCCGCCCCTGCTGGCGGGCGAGACCACTGGCGACCCGCTGATGCGCTGGCAAACGGCGCTGCGCCAGGTCGAGGAGGGCAGAGGCCGGTTCAGCGACATCAATACGGTGTTCCTGGGCTTCGTCACCATCGCGCTGGCGCTCGTGGGCGTTTTTGCGGGCCGTCGCCGCGTGGCGGTCTGGCTGTGGACGACGCTGAGTTTCGGCGTGCTGGCCCTCGGCCCACTGCTGCAGATCAACGGCCGCTACCGCTTCAGCCTCGACAACCTGTTGCCCGAAGGCGTGACCTTCCCGCTGCCCTTCGCGCTGCTGCATTTCATCCCGTTCGTCAATGCCAATCGCGCGCCGAACCGCAACAGCGTGCTGTTGATGCTCGGCCTGGCGATGCTGGCGGCATATGGGGTCTGGCAGATCGGGAAATGGGCAAATGGGCGAATCAAGGCAAATGGGCCAATGGGGCAAGCGGCGGGCCGACGCCTTGTCTACCTGTCTACCTGCTTCCTCGGCCTCCTGATCCTTCTGGAGCACCTGGCGATTCCGTTGCCGACGACCGATGCGACCGTGCCGGAGGTGTATCGCCGGATCGCGGACGAACCGGGCGAGTTCGCAGTGATGCAGCTGCCGCTCGGGTGGCGCAACAGTTTCGGTGTGTTGGGCAGCGAGCAGACCAACCTGCAATATTTCCAGACCGTCCACGGCAAGCCGATGATCGGCGGCAATATCAGCCGCGCGCCGACGCACAAAATGGAGTATTTCGCGCGCGTCCCGCTCTTCAAGGCGCTGACCGATCTGGAGATGTATCGGCCCGTGGATCCGCAGACGGATGCCGCCGCACGCGCCGGCGCCGCCAACCTGATGGCGCTTTACAACGTCCGCTATTTCATCACCACTCCGCCGATTGCGGGCCGCTATCCGTATCAAGATACGGCGGCCCGCACCGAGGCCTATGCGCTGGAGGTGTTGCCGCTGGAGAAACCGGCGTTCTGGGAGGGGAACGGCTACCGGGCCTATCGCGTGATCCCTGCCGCGGTGACGCTGCCATGGCGCGTGGATGTGGGCGTGATGGGCGCCGAGCCGCATCTGGGTGCCGGCTGGGACGTGCGCACCGATGAACAGCCCTACAACGCCACGGCCAATTGGATCACCGCGCGCGCCGCCGAGCTGTATCTGCCGCTGGCCGAGCCGCAAGCGGTCACGCTGCGCCTGGCCATTGCGCCGCTCAGCTATGCGGGCGCGCCGCCCCAGAAGCTGACAATCCGCGTCAACGGCGTGAGCGTGCTGGCCGACCATCTGCTGGCTGCCGGCTGGCAGACGATCGCGGCCGATGTGCCGGCCGCGGCCACGCGCCGCGGCCCCAACCGTGTCCGGCTGGAGTTTGCCTGGACGGCCAGCCCGCGGCGCGTCTTCCCCGATGACGCCAGCCGGGCCGTGATCGGCCGCACCGGCGTTGTCAGCCCGATCAATCTGGAAGCACACGCGTTCTCCGAGGCGTACATCAGCGCGTTCACGGCGGACGGCCAGGAAGTGAAGGCGTCGGTCGGCCGACGCGGCTACAACATCGCGGTGTTCGACCCGCACAGCGGCCGGCTGCTGGATCAACGCGGGTTCGACACAGCCGCCAACAGCTACGAGGCAGACGCGCTGGCCGCCTATCTGAACGCGATCCCGTCCGGCCGGATCGTGGCGGCCGCAACGAAAGAAGACGGCGCCCGACATCTCACGCCGACAGCCGTCGAGGCGCTGCGCCGACTCGGCTCGCGGGTCGGGTCGGCCGCTGAGCTGGCCGGTCGCGCCCATGCGCTGATCGGCGTGCAGGGCGCAACGCCGGGCGCTGCGGCAGAGGCGATCCAGCCCGATGACGCGTTCATCCGCGTGGCCGGCGATTTCAGGACGCTGGCCGCCGCGGTGGATTGGGTGGAGTGGGGGCCGTGAGGCGCGAGCGGTTTCTCGACCTGCTGCTGGCGGCCGCGGCTGCTACGCTGGCGTTCATGCTCTACAGTCGCACGCTGGCCCCGGGACTGCTGCCGGGCGACAGCGGCGAGTTCCAGTTCGCGGCCTGGTTGGGCGGCTTCGCGCATCCCACCGGCTATCCGCTCTACCTGCTCACCGGCCGACTGTGGACGCATCTGCTGCCGTTCGGCGACCCGGCCTGGCGCATGAATCTTTTCTCTGCGGTCTGGGCGGCGCTGGCCGTCGGCGGGCTCTATCTGCTGGCGCGCCAGGCCCTGCTTGCGACCGCGCGATCCGACCGGGGGCCGGTCAGCAGCCGCCTGCCGGCCTTGCTGGCGGCTGCGCTCCTCGCGGTCAACCCCTCCTTCTGGTCGCAGGCGATCATCGCGGAGGTCTACACGCTGCACGCCGCCCTCCTCGTGGCGATTTTACTGGCGCTCGTGCTGTGGGCCGCCGCCGGATCGCAGCGCCGGCTCGTTTGGGCCACGCTGGCTTTTGGCCTGAGCCTGACCCACCACCGGACGACGATCCTGTGGCTGCCGGCGATCATGCTCTTTGCCTGGCTGGTTGCTCACAGCGCACAGGGCGCCGGCCTCACGACGATACGTCCGCGCCAGGTGCTGGCGTTGGCCCTGAGCGCATTCCTGCCCCTGCTGCTCTACCTTTACATCCCGTTGACGGCCGGGCGCACGCCCTACCTTCACGTGCAGGTCGGCCCGGATCAGATCCTGGAGCTATACACGCCGACGGTCGCCGGTTTCTTCGATTATGTCACCGGCCGTGCCTTCGAATCGGAATTCCGCACGGTTGCCGCCGCGGCCGGCCGGCTGCTGCCCGAGGCGCAACGCCTGGCCGCCGAGCTGACCTGGCCCGGGGTGGCGCTGGGGTGGGTTGGCCTGGTCTGGCTGGCCTGGCGCAATCGGCCGTTGCTGGTGTTGACCGGGCTGGGCTTCCTGATTTCGTTCGTTTTCAACCTCTTCTACGGCATCGGCGACATTGCAGCCTACTACATTCCCCTCTACCTCGTCTGGGCGCTCTGGAGCGCGGCAGGAGTGGCCGGCCTGAGCGCGCTCGCCGCGCGTCGCGGCCGCTCATCCGGACGGGCCATCGGGCTGGCGGTCTGCCTGCTCGCCTGGCTGTTGCCCGTGTACCTGTTGCGACACAACTACGCGCAACTGGATCAGAGCCGGAACATCCAGGCCCGCACGACCTGGGAAGCGATCCTGGCCCAGGAGATCCCGCCGGCCGCCATCCTGGTGACCAACGATCGCGATGAGATGATGCCGTTCTGGTACATGCGCTACGTGGAGGGCACGCGGCCCGACCTGACCGGCCTCTTTCCGTTGATCCGACCAGGCCCGGATTGGGCCGATGTGGTCGCGACGATCGAGTCGGCCCGGCGCAGCGGCCGGCCGGTTTTTCTTATCAAGCCGATGCCAGGGCTGGAGGTCAAATTCCGCCTGGAGCAGGTCGGCGCGCTCGTGCGCGTGCACGATCTGGCCGCCTCACGGGAGCCGGATCGGCCGTCGGAGGTGCTTTTCGCCGATGCGATCCGCCTGATCGGCTATGATCTGCAGCCGACGACGCTGACCGCCGGTGGGGACGTGACCATCACGCTCTACTGGCAACCGCTGCGGCCGCTGAAAACTGATTACACCACCTTCGTGCAGATTCTGGACGCCGGCGACAACAAAACCGGCCAGAGCGATCATCGGCCTGGCGGCGTCTATTACCCGACCTCGCTCTGGAAACCGGGCGAGACGCTGGCCGATACCCATCACCTCACCCTGGCCGCCGACCTGGGCCGGCCGCCGCACACGATCCTGATCGGGCTCTACACCGGCGGCCCACCGCTTAAACATCTGGGGACGCCGCAGCGGATCGGCAAGATCGAGAAAAGGGTCCTTTTCACGAAATAACTTGAAACAGTATTGCTTTTGTGATATCATCGCTACAGTGCCGTGTTTTAGCGCACCTGCGAGGAGATGTCATGCCAAAGCCATGCCTCAAGCTCTACATCGCCGGAACGACCGTACACTCGCAGCGAGCGGTCCAGAATCTGCGCAAAATCTGCGAGGAAATTGTAGAAAGCGGGTGCGAGGTTGACATCATTGATGTGCTGCTCTACCCCGACCGGGCCGAAGAGGACAAAATCATAGCCACCCCCACCCTCATCCGTGCATCGCCTCCGCCTGTACGACGAGTAATCGGTGATCTGACAGATATTTCGCGCGTGATCGCTATCTTGGGCCTCAACGCGGCCTCTGAACTGTAACGGCAAGGATAAGCACCTGTATGAACACAGATCTTCAGATCAAGAAGCTACTCACCGGCATCAGCGGGTTTGATCAGGTGACCGAAGGGGGTTTGCCGGCCGGTCGCACCACCCTGGTATCGGGCACAGCGGGCAGCGGCAAGACCGTGCTGGCCGCGCAATTTCTGGCCGAGGGGATCAGAAAATTCGGCGAAGCAGGGGTCTTCATCACGTTCGAAGAGCCGCCCGCAGACATCCGCCGCAACATCAGCTCCCTCGGCTGGCGAATCGCGGATTGGGAAGCGCATGGGAAATGGATGTTCGTAGACGCTTCGCCGCAGACCAACGAAGAGGTCTCGTTTGCCGGCGGCTACGACCTCAGCGCGCTGTTGGCTCGCATCGAAAATGCTGTCCGACAGACCAATGCCAAACGCGTGGCCATGGACTCACTGGGCGCAATCTTCAGCCGCTTCGAAGATACCTCACTGATTCGCAGCGAGCTTTTTCGCATCGCCAGTTCGCTCAAGCACATGGGCGTGACGGCCATGATGACCGCGGAGCGCCGCGAGGAATACGGCGACATCTCGCGCTTCGGAGTGGAAGAATTTGTGGCCGATAACGTCATCATCCTGCGCAACGTGCTGGAACATGAGAAGCGACGGCGCACCCTGGAGATCCTGAAGTTCCGCGGCACCAGCCACCACAAAGGGGAGTATCCTTTCACGATCATCCCTCAGCAGGGAATCGTGGTGATTCCGCTGTCGGCCATCGAGCTCAAGCAGAAATCTTCGGCCGTGCGCATCACCTCGGGCAACGCCGAGCTGGATCGCATGTGCAACGGCGGTTTCTTCCGCGATTCGATCATCCTCGTCTCCGGCGCCACGGGTACCGGCAAAACGCTGATCACCACCGAATTCATCGCCGGCGGCGTGGCGCATGGCGAACGCTGTCTGCTGTTCGCCTTCGAGGAAAGCCGCGAGCAATTGTTCCGCAACGCCATCGGTTGGGGGCGCGATTTCGAGGCCATGGAAAACGCCGGCAAACTCAGAGTGGTGTGCGAATATCCGGAGGTCGCCGGCCTGGAAGATCACCTGATTCGCATCAAGATGGAGATCGAGGCGTTCAGGCCGAATCGCGTGGCGCTGGACAGTCTCTCGGCGTTGGAGCGTATCTCATCGCTCAAAGGTTTCCGTGAATTCGTCATCGGCCTGACCTCCTACATCAAACAAGAAGAGATCGCTGGGCTGTTCACTGCCACCACACCGACCCTTACCGGCGGCGCCTCGGTGACCGAGACGCACATCTCGACCATCACCGACCTGATCATCCTGCTGCGCTATGTCGAGATGCACGGCGAAATGCAGCGGGGGATCACCGTGCTGAAAATGCGTGGGTCGCCTCACGACAAGGACATTCGCGAGTTCCAGATTGATAGCTCTGGCATGCACATCGGCCAACCGTTTCGCAAAATCACCGGCATCCTGGCCGGTCGCCCGATTCGCATAGAGGATGTGGACGATCTATAACCAGATCAGTTGCCAGGAAGGAGCCAGCATGGCGGGCGCCGAGTACATCCTGATCGTTGATGATGATCCGGCCATCCTGAGCATGACCCGCCGGACCCTCGAAGCGGCTGGCCATCAGGTATTGACTGCGCAAGATGGCGAAACCGGCCTTCAGCTCATCGCGCAGCATCGGCCTGCGGTGGTCTTGCTGGACGTGAGCATGCCGAAGCTGGACGGCTTCGAGGTGTGTCGGCGCATTAAGTCGGACCCGGAGCTCGCCTCCATCTACGTCGCCATCGTCTCGGCCTCGCGCGTGGATCTCGAAAGCAAGGTCACCGGCCTCGATATCGGCGCAGACGATTATCTCGTGCGGCCGATCCCGGCCCGAGAGCTCCAGGCGCGCGTCCGTGCGATGTTGCGCATCTACCGGGCCGAAGAGACCGTGCGGCAGCGCGAGCGCCAGCTACACGATCTGATCGCGAACAACGTGGACGGGATGCTGGTCATCAACGCCGAGGGCCAGGTGCTTTTCGCCAATCCGGCCGCCAGCCAGCTGCTCAACCGGCCTTCTGCGCAGCTCATCGGCGAAACAGTGGGGTTGCCGATCGCGTCGGTCGGCCAGCCTGCCGAGATCGAGCTGCTGCGGCCAGACGGCAGCACGTGCACGGTGGAAATGCGCGTTGCGGAGATCAGTTGGGAGGGCAGGCCGGCCTGGCTGGCCTCACTGCGCGATATCAGCGCACGCAAACAGGTCGAGGAGAGGCTGCGCGCCGCACTGGTCGAGCTGCAACGCTCCAACGCCGACCTCGAAAGCTTCGCCCACATGGTGTCGCACGACCTGCAGGAACCCCTGCGCATGGTCACCGGCTTCTTGAGCCTGCTGCAGGAACGCTACCGGGACCGCCTCGATACAGATGCCGATGAATTCATCGCGTTTGCCCTGGACGGCGCGAAACGCATGCAGCGCCTGATCAAGGACCTGCTGGCTTATGCACGGCTTGATGCGCGCGAAATCGCCCTCGCGCCGACCGCGTGCGAAGCCGTGCTCGAACAAGCGCTCGACAATTTGCAGGTGGCCATCGAAGAGAACAAGGCCACCATCACGCACGATCCCCTGCCCACCGTTCTGGGCAATGAGTCTCAGCTGGTGCAGCTGTTCCAAAACCTGATCGGCAATGCCATCAAATTCCACGGCGCGGAACCGCCGTGTGTGCACATTTCGGCGCGGCCTGTGGCAGAAGCGGAAGAAGGCAGGTGGAAAAAAGGCGAAACATCCTCTTTTGTCTTCTCGGTGCGCGACAACGGCATCGGCATTGACCCGCAATACTTCGACCGCATCTTCGTCATCTTCCAACGACTGCACCCGCGACATCGGGATGATGGCAGCGGGATCGGCCTGGCGGCCTGCAAACGCATCGTCGAACGTCACGGCGGCCGCATCTGGGTCGAATCCACGCCGGGCAAAGGCAGCACGTTCTATTTCACGCTGCCCGCCGCACAACATGCCCCCGTCGCCTGATGACTCTTCCTGTGACCGGTCTTTCCTCTGCGTTTTGCGGGGGAAAGATTTGTCTGATGGGCGCGCCTGGCGCAACTCCATGAGCCAGAGGCACGTATAGTATGTGGGCATGGGGTCATCCTTGCTCGAACACCAAACGGAGCAACGCTATGGACATCAAAATGACATCCACAACCTTCGAGGTGCCCGGTTACCGCGTGGTACGCGGGCTGGGCGTGGTGAAGGGCATCACGGTGCGCTCGCGCGGCCTGGCCGGCCAGTTCGCCGCGGGCCTTCGCACCATCGTCGGCGGCAAGATCCACGAGTACGTCGTGATGTGCGAGGAGGCACGCAGCGAGGCGTTCGACCTGATGGTCCAACATGCCGAGGAGGTCGGCGCCAACGCGATCATCGGCATTCGCTACGACGCGACCGAACTTTCGGAGAACATGACCGAGGTGCTCGCCTACGGCACCGCGGTAGTCGTGCAGCCCGCATGAGCCGTGCGCTCAGCTGCTGCGGCATCGTTGTGCACGCGCTTCTGCGGTCGCGAGACTGCCACGGGCCGGGCATCTTGCAGGGCGGCCGGCACGGTTGACGGGAGGCATTCATGGCTGAACCGGGCCAGAAATTTCAGCATGTCGAGCGCGAGCTGGTGGGTGAACCGCTGGCAATCGGCGAACGCGTCATCCGGCCGGTGGCACGCCTCCGCGGCTGGGTCGGCGCCGACGGCGGGCCACATGGCGGCTGGGGTGGCGGCTGGCTGCGCGTGCAGCCGATCGCCGTGATCGTGCGCGAAGCAGACGGCGCGGAAAATCGCGTGTCGATCACAGCGGAGGCCAACCAGGCGCTGCGCAACATGATCATGGGCGGGCTGGCCGTAGCCGGCATTTGTCTGGCGATCATGATGCTGCGAGAGCTGGCGTCACGCGTGGTCCGGCATTCGGCTGTTTGAGCGGCCTGTCGCCGCGCTGCCTGTGCCATTCCCGGCTGGACAGTAGCGCTCGGGGGATGTTTGGAGGATTGCAAAGAGGCCGGATAAGGAGCCAAAACGATGGAATTGAATCTCTCAACAGTTACCGAACCGATCGAAAATATGATGAAGCGGCTGACCGTGAATACGGTGTTCGGCGAGCCGATCAAAACCGAAAATCAGACCGTGATCCCGGTCGCCACAGTGAGCTACGGCTTCGGCTATGGTGCCGGGTGGGGCAGCGGCACGGCCGAAGCGGAAGCAGAGGAACAGCCAGCCAGGATGGGCGAGGGAGGCGGCCAGGGCGGCGGCGCCATGGGGAAAGCCAAACCGGTCGGCGCCCTGCGCATCACCGCGGACGGCGTCGAATTCGAGGCCACCATGGACCCGAAGACGATCGCGCTTGCCGGCGTCGCCATGATCGCCTGGAATGTCTTCTGGATCGCCGCCACCATACGCGCCTTTGCAAAACGATGATCGCCAGCCCGTAACCCGCCTTGGGAGCCTGCATCGTAGCGGATCTCGAGCGGGCTGTCATCAAATGGTTCCAGATTATGGTCGGATCAGCGCCTTAACAACCTTGAGTTCGGCCACATCTGCCAGCGCCTGGCCGGCCTGCTCCAGGCTGTATTCGGCCGAGATCAGCCGATCCCACGGAAAACGATCGCCGTAGCGCGCCAGCACGCGCACCCCACGGTAGAAATGGCTGAAGTCGGAACCCCAGCAGCCGCGCACATCCAGGTGTTTGCGATTCAGATCCCAGTGCGGGTTAATGGCCACTTCGCCCACATCGGTGTACTGTCCCACGACCACATAGCGGCCCGCATCGCGCGTCATCTGCATCCCCTCGCGCACAGCCGCCGGAGAGCCGGTTGCCTCGATCGTCACATCCGCGCCGCGGCCACCGGTGAGCGCCTTCACGGCCGCAACGCGCTCGGCCGGCCCCATCTCTGTGATGTCAATCACCGCGTCCGCGCCCATGGCGCGCGCCATCTCCAGGCGCAACGCCGGCGCGCCCACCACGATCACCTGGCCTGCACCGCGGAGCTGCGCCAACGCCACTGCGTTCAACCCCACCGGACCGCTGCCCTGGATCACCACGCTGTCGCCCAGCCCGATCTCGGCCCGCTCGATGGCATGGACCGAAGTGGGCAGGCCACAGCCGGCCGCGATGAAGCGGCGCGGCGGCAGGTTGGCGGGCAATCGCAGTGTCTTCACGCCGGGCTTCAGATAAATTGCCTGCGTCCAGCCGCCCAGCAGCCCCTCGTCGGCCGAATAAGTGATGCCGTAAACGCGCCGGCTGGGACAGCGCGTGCTCGCCTTTGCCACTGTACAGTACCAGCATTTTCCGCACGTCTCGTGCACATCCAGGAACGTGATCACATCGCCGGCGCGCAGCGGCGTCCCCTCCAGGTCGAGCACTTCGCCGCCCGTCTCGGCCACGCGGCCCACGCTCACGTGGCCGGGGATAATCGGAAACGGCACGCCGGCCAGATGCCCTTCATGCAAATGAACGTCGGTGCCACACACTTCACTGTAGATCGTCTCGAGCAGGATCGCGCCCGGCTCGAGCTGGGGCCGGGAGAAACGGCGCACCTCGACCGGCACCCGCACCCCCGGCATCACAGCGGCCTGAATCGTAGAAGAGAGCGTCATACAACCTCCGTGGATTTTTGCGGCAGCAGCCAGATCAACGGCAGGCCTGCCAGGAAAATGACGGCGCTGAAGATGAATGCCGGCCGCAGACCAAAACGGTCGCCGAGCGCGCCCAGGCTGATCGTCACGACCGCGGTCAGCAAGAAGTTCAGCGCCATGTAGATGCCGTTTGCCAGCGCCCGACCCTGCGGATAGCTTTCCTGGACGAGCGCCATGATGACCGGCGTGCCCGACATCACGGTGAAGCCGAGCAGGAGCAGCAACGGGAACTGGATCCAGCCGCGGCTGCTCATGAACAGGAGCATCAGCACGGGCGCGGCGGCGGTCATCGTTGCCAGCACGGCCTTGCGGCCGAAGCGGTCGCTCAACGAGCCGCCGACCAGCGCGCCAACGACGGCCGCGGCCTGCAACACCGACAGGGAAGCGCCGGCCAGCCAGAAATCCGCGCCCTCCCGGTTGAGAAAAGTCGGCAGAAACGTGCTGAGCGCCGCGGTCAAGAAGAGCCGGGCGATCAAAAGACCGGTCAAAGGGATCAGCAGCGGCCGCATGGCGCGCAGCGCCTCGCGCCAGGGCCACGGCGCGGCCGCACGCTGCGGCCGATCGGTCGCGTTGCGCAACCAGAAGTAAAGCGCGGCCGAAGCGAGCCAACCGCCCACCATCAGCCAGGGCGTCCCGGTCAGCCCCCACAACGATACCGCGCTGACGATGATCAGCGGGCCGAGGGTACGGCCGGCCTCGCCGCCCACCATCCAGAAGCTCATGCCGCGGCCCAGATTGCGGCCCGACAGCCGGCCCGCGATCACCGGGCCCACTGCATGCAGCCCGGCCGAGCTGACCCCTGCCACAAGCAACAGAGCGGACATCACGGCATATCCCGGCGCGATCCCCAGCAGACACATCATCGTTGCGGTGATGGCCGGCGCGAGGATCAGCGCATAGCGCAGGCTGACCCGATCGGCCAGATAGCCGATGTAGGGCTGGATGAGGGACGGCCACTGATAGAAGACGCTCAGCGCGCCGGCCTGGGTCGTGGAGAGGCCAAAACGCGCGATGAACGCCGGCAGAAGCGGCGCCAGGAAGGCCGTGTAGGTGTCGTGGACGAAATGGCCGCCGGCCGTCACGACCACAGCGCCGGCATGGAATCGTTCCGCCTCGGCCGCGTCGGCGGCCGAGGGCAAAGCAACGGCAGTCGAACTCATGCTTTTCGCCTCGTCAGAAATGCGATCAGATCGGAAAGCGCGCCCCGATAGGTCGGTTCAGGCGTGGCCGCGCCGAACCGCGTGTTGATGCTCGGCGTCAGAAAGGTCTCACAACCCAGCCGGCCGGCAATCATGTCGGCGGCCTCGTCGCCCACCACCAGGACATTCTCGGCGGCGCATCCGATCTCGGCCAGGATCTCCGCGAAGTAGCGCGGGTTGGGCTTGGCGAAATGGCTGTTTTCGAACGTGGTCACGCGGCGATAGGGGAAGTCGGCCACACCGGCCCAGGCCAGCCGCTGGCGGATCGCGGTCTCGGGGAAAAGCGGGTTGGTGGCAATGACGACCGCACAGCCCAGATCGAACGCTGCCTGCACCGCGCGCCGGGCATCGGGCTTGCGCCGGGTGAGGGCTTGCAGCTGTGGATAGTCAGTCGCATAGAAATCCACGAAAATCGGCTCCAGCTCGGCGGCCGTGCGGCCTACTGCAGGATAAAATGCCTCGGCGAACACCTGGGCGTTGGAGGCGCGACCATCGTTGGCCACCATCGCTTGCGTGGCAGCCAGCAGCTGGACGATGAACTTATCCGGCGGCACCAGGTGCGCCACGCGCGCCGAGAGTCGTTGGATGTAGTGCGGCAAGAAGGCCTCCATGTTGCTGTCCAACAGGGTGCCGTCGAGATCGAAGAGGATGGCCTGGTAGCGATCATTCATGGGCAAATGCTCTGACAAAAGGATAGTCGGGCCGGATCAGCGCGGCCGGAGCGTCATCCATAGACCATGCTTGGGGCGCAGGGTCACCGACGGCTCGACGGCGACATGCTGGTCCGGTGCCAGGCGCAGCGCATAGCGCTGGGCCACGCGCGCGATGAGCAGACCGGCCTCCACCTCGGCGAAGTGGTTGCCGATGCACAGCCGCGGCCCGCCGCCGAACGGATAGTAGGCAAAACGCGGTCGGCTCCGGGCCTGCTCGGCCGAGAAGCGTTCGGGCAGAAAACGGTCGGGTTCGGGCCAGAAACGAGCATCGCGCTGGGTGACGTAGGGGCTGGTGACCACGAGTGCGCCGGCCGGGATGGCGTAGCCGCCGATCTCGTCCTCAGCAAGTGACTTGCGGGTGATGATCCAGGCCGGCGGGTAGAGCCGCAGCGCCTCGGCGAAGACCATGCCGGTGTAGGACAGGCGCGACAGGTCTTCGACGGTCGGCGGCCGGCCCGCCAGCACGCGATCCACCTCGGCGTGCAGGGTTGCCTCGGCCTCGGGCGCGGTGGAGAGGAGATACCAGGTCCATGCCAGCGCGCTGGCGACCGTCTCGTGGCCGGCGATGACCATGGTCATGATTTCGTCGCGCAGTTGCCGGTCGCTCATTCTCTGGCCGGTCTCTTCATCGCGCGCGGCCATCAGCTTGGCCAGGAGGTCGGCAGCCTGGCCGGCGCCATCGGCCGCGTCGCCCTGATCGCGGCGGCTGCGAATCGTCTCCCACACGGCGCGCTCCAGCACTTCAAGCGCGCGGTGCGCGCGCAGATTGCCGGGCGTCGGCAACCAGGGCGGGATCACGCCGAACGTCTTGGCGCGAAAGACGATGTGATCGAGCACGGTGAGGGTGGCGCGCGCCAGTGCGTCGGCCTGGTCGCCGATCTCGACGCTGAAGAGCGCCCGGCCCACGATTTGCAGCGCCACATGCATCATCTCGGCCGCGATGTCGAGGGGTCGGCCGGACCTGGCATACGGCTGCCAACGCGCGAGCATCGCCTCGACCGCGTCGGCCATCACTGTGCCAAAGCCGGCGATGCGCTGGCGATGGAACGCAGGCTGCACCAGGCGTCGCTGGCGCAGCCACAGGTCGCCGTCGCTGGTCAGCAGACCGCGGCCGGTGATTGTGCCCAGCAGGTTGTACTGGAAGGTGTCTTTGCTGTAGTTGCGCGCGTTCTCCTGCAGGACATGCCTCACGCCATCGGGGTGGCTGATCAGATATACCGCCAGCGGACCGAGCGGGTAGCGCAACACATCGCCGTAGCGAGCCGCCACGCGCTGCAAGAACGCGTGTGGGCCGATCTGGAGGGCACGCAGGTCTTCAAGCGGCGGCCGACCGCTCGGGCCAGGGGGAATGCGATGAGACATGCAGACGATCTTTCCTTTCGTGCTGGTCGCATTATAGCCGCGCCCCGCGGGCAGGTCAAACCCCTCACTTCCCCATTTCTCCTCTCTGCCGATTTGTCCATTTTTGTCAGCCACCTGTCGGGGAGGCGTACTGTCAAACGCGCGAATGTGTGGTACAATGACGATGTTGACGGCCGACAGAGACACGGTCTCGGACGATACGTCACCTCAAAGGAGCAGCACATGATGCGGAAGTCGCTATCCGGTTTGTTGCTGGTTGTGGCCCTGTTGGTGGTGTTCAGCGGTGTGGTCGCCGCGCAGGACACCAAGACGCTCTATTGGCAACGCTACGATGTGGACCTAAGCGTCCAGAAGAACGGCGACCTGGTGGTTGAAGAGACGCAGGAGCTGGTCTTCACGCAGGGGGTGTTCCGATACGGCCAGCGCGAGATCCCCCTCAACCGCCTGAGCGACATCACGGATATCTCGGTGCGCGAGCTCAACGGCCCGGTTTATCGCCTGTCGTCCAGCGATGAGCAGTACACCTATCGGGTCATTCGCGAGAGCGGCTGGGTGAAGATCCGCTACAATTTTCCGCCCAGCTCCGACACGCGGCGCACGATCGTGATCCGCTATACCGTCAAGGACAGCCTGCGCTATTATCCCGACAAAGGCGTGGATCAGCTGTTCTGGAAGGCGATTCCGGCCGGAAATCCGTTCCCGACCCGCACGTCGGTGATCACGCTGCATGTGCCGGAGCCGGCCACGTTCACCAACTACGGCGTCTACGGCGCGGAGGCCACGGCGGACTTTCGGCCCGGACAACGCGATGCCGTGATCGTCGTCAAGGGGCCGATCCAGGCCGGGCAAGAGGTAGAGGCGGTCGCGGAGTGGCAGCACGGCATTGTCGCGGGCCAGATCCAGCCGTGGCAGCAACAACTTGACGAAGAGGCGGCGCGTCAAGCCGCGCGCGAGGAAATCCGTCGCCAATGGGGCCCGGTGGCCGACCTGGGGCTTCTGGCTTTGGCCGGCCTGATCCTGATCGGCGGCCCGGTGCTGTTGTATCTGTGGTGGTACAATCGCGGCCGCGATGCGCCTGTCGGATTGATCGCGGATTATCTGCCCGAGCCGCCGTCGGACTTACCCCCTGGATTGGCCGGCACCCTGGTGGACGAAACCGCCGACATGCAGGACATCCTGGCGACCATCCTCGACCTGGCGCGGCGCGGGGTGATCGAGATCGAGGAGGTGAAGGAGCCGATCTTGTTGGGGCTGAGCACTCGCGATGACTACATTTATCGCAAAAAGACCGTTGTCATCCCGTTGCGTGATTACGAGCAAACCCTGCTGGACAAGATGTTCGGTTCCAAGGAGGAAATACGGCTGTCGGAGCTGAAAAACAAGTTCTACCGGACCATCCCGACGCTCCGCAAGCAGCTTTACCAGGCAGTCGTCGCCGCAGGCTTCTTCAAACGCAGCCCCGAGACGACCCGCACCCTCTACAGCACGCTGGGAATCGTGGCGCTGTTCGTGTCGGTATGTCTCGGACTCGTCTTGACCGCTGCGCTGGCGGAGCTATCCGGATTCGCGATCTGCCCGCCGATCAGCCTGGCGGTGTTCGCGGTCGGGATCATCATCCTGGCTCGTTACATGCCGCGGCGCACGCCGGAGGGCGCAGATGCGGCCGCCCGCTGGAAGGCGTTCAAACGCTATCTGCAGAACCTGGAAAAGTATACCAAAGTCGAGGAAGCGACCGCGATCTTCGAGCGCTATCTGCCCTACGCGGTGGCGTTCGGGGTAGAGCGCAGCTGGATCCAAAAGTTCGCGCAGGTTGATGCGCCGCCCCCGACGTGGTGGATTCCCTACGGCTACCCGCGGCCGGCCTACGGCGGCGACTTCGGGCCGACAACCGGGGGCGGTCGGCCGGCAGGACCCGCGGCTCCGCTGCCCACCGAGGGCAGTCGCCCCACGCTGAGCGATGTTTCGCGCGGCATGGGCACATCGCTGGCCGGGATGAGCACCGGCCTGGCCACGATGCTCTCTACCGCGGCCAACACGCTCGCCAGTGTCCCCTCGTCGAGCGGGGGCGGCGGCCGCGGGTTTGGCGGCGGCGGCTTCTCCGGCGGTGGCGGCTTCTCCGGTGGCGGTGGTGGCGGCGGCGGCAGCCGATTCGGCTGATCTCACAGAAGATGCAAGGAGGACCACTATGCCCGGACAGGGACGGACACTCGGCTTCATTTTGATGGCGATTGCGGCAATCGTGTTGCTGGTCGCGGTGGGCTGGCTGCTGACCGAAGAGAGCTCCCCGGGCGGGAAGATCCTGGGGCTGTTCCTCGTGCTCCTCGTGTTCGTGTTGCCGCTGGGCGGCGGCGGCCTTTACCTGGTCATGAAGGGCCGCCAGGAAAGCGCCACCTATGCGGAGATCGCCAAACAGAAGAAGCTGTTGAATATGGTGCTGGCACAGGGCAAGGTCACCTTTTCGGAGGTGGCCGTGGAGCTGAACACGCCGGTGGACGGCGTGCAGGACCTGGTGCGCGATCTGGTGGGCAAAAACCTGTTCAGCGGCGCGATCAACTGGAAGGATGGGGTGCTCTATTCCAGGCAGGCAACGGAGATGAAGGCCGATCGCAAATGCCCCAATTGCGGCGGCCAGGTCGAACTGGCGGGCAAAGGCATGATCCAATGCCCGTATTGCGGCGCCGAGGTCTTTCTGGCGCGCTGAAAGGGATGTGCTCATGACAGTTACGGCATCGGTGCACAGGGAACCGGGTGTGCCGTTCCTCATCCGGGTGCTCTGGTTTTTCTTGATCGGCTGGCACGTCACCCTCTACTGGGTGGCGGCCGCCTGGCTGCTGAACCTGACGGTGATCGGTCTGCCGCTGGGGGTGTGGATGCTCCATCGCGTGCCGCTGGTACTGACCCTGCGCATGCCATCCAGCTACCACGTGGCGGAATTTCGGAATGGCCGGCTGGTAAACTGGTATCAGGATGCGCCTCAACATGGCTGGCTGCTGCGGCTGATCTATTTCTTGCTGATCGGCTGGTGGCTTAGCCTGCTGTGGGCGTTACTCGGCTGGCTGCTGTGCGTCTCTATTATCGGTTTGCCGATCGGTGTGCTGATGCTGAATCGCCTGCCGACGGTGACCACGTTGATGCGGTATTAAGGCTGGCACACCTCACACAAGGAGCCCCCTATGGACCCGGTTGAAAAAGCAAAAAGCCAAATGGGCTGGCTGGAAAGCCTGTTCTCGAAACTGCCCGGCATCAAAGGATACCGTGAAAAGGAGATCCGGCGGGATGCGGACAAACAGCTGCGCGACACGCTGGCGCGCGAGCTGGCGGAGCGACGGACACGGCTCACCGCGCTGCAGAACGACCTGCTGAGCGCCGGCGGGCTGCTATGGATGGACGATCTCGAGAAGCTCTCTGGCCGGCTACAGCTTCTGGTTGATCGGGTGAAGACAGCCGCTTACGGCTATGCCGGCTTCTTCGACATCGAGCGCGTGAAAGAGGAGGAACTGGACAAACTGGCCCAATTCGATGAAGCGCTCTTCGAGGAGCTGCCGCGGCTCGACACGGCCCTCGAATCGCTTGCCAAAGCAGTCGCGGCCAATGAGGGGATCGCCGAGGCCATCAAGGCAGTCGGCAGCATCCTGACGCGACTCAACGAGACCTTCAGCAAGCGACTGGAGGCGATTCGGGAGGCGTGAAGCGTCAGGCGCAAGATACCATCACGGAGGGATCTCGCTGCATTGATGTTCGACGCTTCATGCTTTATTCCAATGTGCGTTAAGGCGTTGACAGAGGGCACATTCCACAGGAGGAATTTCCATGCCACGAATCATTGATGTCGTACAGGCGCCCGATCAGGGATTGGAGCAGATGGTCTACCGGGTGCCGGAATCCGGTCCCGGCGATTTTCGAATCGGCTCTCAGGTCGTCGTGCGCGAGAATCAGACCGCCGTTTTCTATCGGGATGGGAAGGCGCTGGACACGTTCGGCCCTGGCCGTCACACCATCACCACGGCGAACATTCCGCTGCTGATTGACCTGCTGAAGCTAGGCACGCGCGGCCAGACGCCGTTCACGGCCGAGGTCTATTTCGTCAACATGCGCGATTTTATTGACATGAAGTGGGGCACGCCGGAACCGATCTCGGTGCGCGACCGCGATCTGGGGCTAGCCCGGCTGCGCGCGAACGGCCGCTACAGCATGGCGATTACCGACCCGCAGCTCTTCGTCACCAAGATCGTCGGCACCCAGGGCCTGTATCAGACCAGCCAGATCGCCGACTATCTGCGCGGGATCATCGTCAGCCGGCTGACCGATCTGCTGGGCGAGAGCAAGGCCGGGCTGTTCGACCTGCCGGCGCTGTTCGACGAGATGAATGCGGCGACGCGGGTGAAGGTGGCAGAGGATTTCGCGGCGCTGGGCATCACCATCAAGGCGATGTTCATCCAATCCATCAGCCCGACCGAGGAGACGGCGAAGGCGATTGACGAGCGCGCTGCGATGGGGGCCATCGGCGACATGCAGAAGTATCTGCAGTTCCAGGCCGCGCGCGCGATGGGCGACGCGGCCAGAGCCAGTGGCGAGGCGGGCAGCGCCATGGGCACGGGCGTCGGCCTGGGCGCGGGCATCGGTGTCGGTGCAGGGATGGCCGGCATGATCAGCCAGGCGATGCAGGGCGCCATGCAGCCGCAGCAGCCGGCCACGCCGGCCGCCGGCGCCGCGGCAGCCGTCCCCGAAGTGATGAACCTGGCCGAGGCCGCGACCTATCTGAAGGTGAGCCAGCAAGACGTCCTGAACCTGATCACCTCTGGCCAGGTGAAGGCGAAGCAGATCGGCAGCGAGTATCGGATTTCCAAGAAGGCGCTGGACGATTTCCTGGCGTCGTGAGGCTGGATGGATCAGGGCGCCCGCACTCGCCGGGCGCCCTGATTTTGTTTCATTCGGCCACCAGTTTCTCCAGCCGCGTCACGATCCCGGCCAGCACTTCGAACGCGGCCTCCACCGGCGCCGGGGTTGCCATGTCCACCCCGGCCAGCTTGAGCGCGTCGAGCGGGTAGAGCGAGCCGCCGGCCTTGAGGAAATTGAGGTAGGCTTCGGCTGCCGCCGGATCGCCGCTGCGCACGCGCTGCGCCAGCGCGTTGGCGGCCGAGATGCCGGTGGCATACTGGAAAACGTAGTAGTCCACGTACAGGTGGCTGAAGTATAATGGACGGCAAAAACTAGACAGGGAAATGGCCGGAGCTAAGGTACAATACTGATCATGCGCAAACGATACACTGCTCAGTTCAAAGCCCAGATGATGCAAGAAATCCTGAAAGAGGAGAAGACCCTCAATCAGTTGGCGGCGGAACACGGGGTGCATCCCAACCAGTTGAAACGCTGGAAGGCGACGGCACTGGAAGGGCTCCCCAGCCTGTTCAGCCGGGGCGATCAGGCGGCGCAGACGGCTGCCGAACATGAACGCCAGGTGACCGAGTTGTACGCCGAGATCGGGCGACTAACAACCGAGTTGGCC